>Ga0306920_100008886_pt1 | contig 13375 bp, 17 predicted proteins | sample flu12Cox44000170_FD_204666 | JGI IMG/M metagenome (GOLD analysis project Ga0306920, IMG submission 204666) | Lab enrichment of tropical soil microbial communities from Luquillo Experimental Forest, Puerto Rico - flux4day.12C.oxic.44.000.170 (v2)... | ecosystem: Environmental > Terrestrial >... | reverse complement strand
CCGCGCGCGGTTCATTGGTTAACAACGTGATTCTATGAAAACCAATGTTCTCCTGATTGTTTCAGGAATTTCGCTGAGTTCTGTTTTTTTGAGTTCCTGTGATACGCCAGTAGGTCAGGGCGCAGCATGGGGCGCTGCGACGGGCGCGATCATCGGTGGAGCCGCAACTGGGCAGAGTCGCTACGCGGCGATTGGCGCGGCCGCAGGGGCGGCAGCTGGCGCTTTAACCGGCAAGATTGTGCAGGAGAACCAAGTTGCGCGATATGGCCCGCCGCCACCCGGCGGTTATCCTTTTGCGCGATGGGCGGGGCCACCGTCGTTTTACTACAGCCCTTATACAGGACGTGTTTACGATCTGCGCGGTGTGCCGCCCGAGGGACTTACTCGCGACGTTGATACCGGTCGCCTCTTCCGCAGGCCATAGTTGGAGACGCCGCGATGCAGCGCATCAAGTGCTTCAATTCGCTTGCGCTTGGAGTTTGTCGACCAACGCTCGCGCGTCGTCTGTCATGTTGAGTAATTCCGGCCACGGTCGGTGATAGTTTTCGCCGGGTAATTTGCGGGTCGCATCAAAGCCCATGTGGGAACCGATGTTCTGTTCGCTCGGTGCGTGATCGAGCGAGTCGCTTGGGTTTTTGATGGCGGTTGTGTCCCGGGCGGGATCGGTGTTTGCACACAATCGAAAAAGCACCTCGCTCGTGTTATGGACGTCGCAATCTTCATCTACTGCGATGATATACTTGCTAAACATCATTTGTCCCATCCCCCAGAGTCCATGCATCACTTTGAAAGCCTGATACGGGTATTGCTTCCGAATGCTCACAAAAACCAGATTGTGAAATACTCCCTCTGGCGGCAACGTTATGTCCACAATCTCGGGAAAATTCATCTTGAACACCGGCAAAAGGATTCGCACAGAGGCGTCGCCGATATAGAAATCTTCCATTGGCGGTTTGCCGACGATCGTTGTCGGATAAATTGCATCCCGCCGGTGTGTGATCGCGGTCAGATGGAAAACGGGATAGTTTTCGACTGCGGTGTAAAATCCTGTATGGTCGCCAAAGGGCCCTTCCGGGCGCATATCGCCAGGCTGCACATAGCCTTCTAAAACAAAGTCGACGTCCGCCGGCACCTCCAGGTCTATGGTTTTGCAGCGAACCAGCTCGATTGATTTCCTTCTCAGGAACCCGGCAAATAACAGTTCGTCCAAACCGTCCGGCAGTGGTGCGGTCGCCGCAAACGTGTAAACCGGATCGCCACCCATTGTGACAGCCACCGGCATCCGCTCGCCGCGTTCGTAGTAGCGTCTGCCGTGGCGCGCGCCGACCTTGTGAAGTTGCCAATGCATCCCGGTCGTGCGCTCGTCGTACACTTGCATTCGGTAAATGCCCACGTTGCGCGCGCCGGTTTCCGGATCGCGCGTATGGACATTTGGCAGAGTGATGAAACGCCCGCCGTCTTTCGGCCAGCATTTGATGATGGGCAGATCGCGCAAGGAAAAACCGCCGCCACGTTCGATTTCATGCACCACTTCCTGGCACGCCGCGTCGCGCACTGATTTCGGCCGCGCATGCAGCAGATGAATTCCTTGTTTAAGTAAATTCCAGCCCTCGCGCAGATCTGTGGGCGGTTTTGCTTTCAGAATGAGCTGAATCTCTCGCGCGACATCTTCAACGTCGGAAACCTGTAACGCCATGGCCATGCGACGGCGCGATCCCATCGTGTTGATAGCGACCGGGAATTCCGATTTTTTCCCATCCACAATCGGTTGCTCGAACAATAGAGCTTTTCCGCCGCCGAGCGATTTCATCTCGCGATCTGCCCATTCTGCAATGAGCAGTTCAGTATCGACTGGGATTGCGATGCGTTTCAGTTCGCCCGCTTGTTCCAGGGTATCGAGGAACTGTCGAAATGAGCGGTAAGCCATGGATCAGACCCGCTTGAATACTCATCCGTCGGACGTCGCAATGCGACAAAATTTTGACGGTCCTAGGGCGACGTCACGTATTGGAAGGACGCAACCCTGCCCTTAGCGAAAGTCACGATTTTGCCAGGATAAGGGATACTTTGCGGAAACCAGGAATAACAAAACGGATCGTATAAAGGCGCCCCGAAATAGATGTCCAACGGGTTGTAATACGGATAGTATGGGTAACTAGCGTAATAAGTGTAAATCCAGGTTTCTGTCGGACCACCGCCCATGTTGCCAATAATTTTTCGATCGGTCGTCCCCCACGCCAGCCACACGGCGGTTCGTGACATCCCGATGCGAATTTGTCCCTGACTTACGAGCGCCTGGTCTCTGTGCGAAAGACTCTGGTAAAGGTCTGGATGCTCAGAAATTCGCGTTTCCGGCGTTGAACAACTGGCGAGAATTAGCGTGGCCGCAATGACAGCGAGCGCCAATGCACAACGGCCAAACCGACGCTTCATGTCGTGAGGAAATCACAACTGCCACAAGTTTGGCAAGCCAAACTAGGTGCTCACGGCGGCGCCAGGTATCCGAAGTACGCGACTCTACTGTTGGAGAAAGTGACCGCCCTTATGGGGTAGATGAACTTCGGCGGAATATATGACCAGTCGAATGGCCCGTAGTAGTAAGGTCCACCGTAGCTCGGAGGTGTTTCGTAACGCAAATAAACCCACGTTTCAGCGGGGCGATCGCGGATGCTTGCTGGAATTTTTTGATCGGGTGAACCCCAGGCTAGCCATACCGCGTCCGTCGACATGCCTTGACGAATCTGCCCCTGGCTAACCAGTGCCTGGTCGTTCGGCGAGAGGCGCTGATACATTTCCGGATGTTGTGAAATGCGGCCTCCTGTAGTTCCGCAACCGCTGAAAATCAGCGCCCCAGCGGTTATCGAAAATGCCAGCGCGACGCGCGCCACTCGACCCTGCATACGGAACGATGATGCGTCCGCCATGTTGAGTCAATGAATGGGGTCGGTTGATTCACTCTCGGCTTCCCGGTAACGTGTCGCTGCAATGCAGGATCGTTACGGCCATCGGATATCCTATCTGCGCGTCTCGATCACAGACCGCTGCAACGAGCGCTGCAGCTATTGCATGCCACAAGAATTGCAGGAGTGGTTGCCCCGCCACGGAATCTTGACGTACGAAGAAACCCTGCGGCTCATGCGTATCGCGGCCGAGCTCGGCGTCTCGAAGGTGCGGATCACTGGTGGCGAACCGCTAACACGTCGTGGGATAGTCGATTTCGTTAGGCAAATTCCTGAGATCCGCCGGATCACGAGCATCGGTCTTTCGACAAATGGCACCTTGCTCGCGCGTGAAATCACGCCCGGCAAGACAATGGCGGAAGTGCTGCGCGATGCCGGTGTGCAATCGGTGAATATTTCACTCGATACGCTCGATGCCGCAGTTTATTCGCAGATCACCGGTCGAGATTTCCATGCACAGGCGCTTGATGGAATTGAGGCGGCGATCGCCGCAGGATTCGATCAGATCAAACTCAACGCAGTCCTCATGCGGGGCCGCAATGAAGATCAATTGCTGCCGTTAATCGAATTCGCTGCAGAGCGAAACCTTCTGCTTCGGTTTATTGAACTGATGCCGGTGAGCACCACGGAAGTGCTTAACGCGACTAATTTCATGTCGGTCATGGAAGCGAAACGGCTAGTCGAGTCTGCTTACGACAGCCTGATTCCGGAGACGGAGTTTCGAACGAATGGTCCAGCCACGTACTACCAGATTCCGGGACGCGCACAGCGCATAGGTTTCATTGGTGCGATGACGAACATGCATTTCTGCGAGAACTGCAACAAGCTGCGGCTCACGTGTGATGGAAAATTGCGTCCATGTCTTGGCAGCTATTTGGAGTTTGACATCATAGGACCGTTGCGGGCGGGCGCGAGCGATAAACAGCTCAAGGAGTTTTTTCTAAACGTGGTCGAACGAAAGCCGCGGGAACACGATTTTCGAAACAATTACCAGCCCAATCGCAAAATGATTGCAATAGGCGGGTGAGTTTTCCGTGTCATGTCGAGCGAAACCAAGACACCTCGTTGTGTTAGCGTCGATGACGCCGCCGGGTTCCTCCACTCCGCTTCGCTCCGCTCGGAATGACAGGCCAACGAAATGAAACGACTAAGTCACATCTCTCACGATGGTCGCGTGCAAATGGTTGACGTTTCGGCGAAGCCGCTCAGTAAACGAACAGCCGTTGCACGCGGAAAGATTCGGCTCCGGCGGCAAACGCTTGATCTGATCGCAAGAGATCAAATCGCCAAAGGCGATGTTTTCGCGACCGCGCGCATTGCCGGAATTCAGGCCGCCAAGCAAACTGCGCAGCTCATGCCGCTTTGCCATACTCTACCGCTCGGCCAAGTAAAAATCGATATCGTTGCTTCAAACAACGGGGCGGAGGTGAAATGCACTGCACAGACAGTTGCGCAAACGGGAGTCGAGATGGAAGCACTGGTCGGTGTCACCGTCGCGTTGCTAACTATTTACGACATGTGCAAGGCGGTGGACAAGCGCATGGTCATCAGCGAAGTGCACTTGATTCGAAAGACCAAAGAGCATGTGCGCGGCGGAGTGATGGAATAGGGGAGTAATGAAAGACAGCCAAGACTCCAAGATTCCAAGACTCCACCACTCCAGCCAAATAGCGGTCGGTATCATCACGATTTCCGATCGCGCCAGCGCGGGCGATTACGACGACTTGGGTGGCCCGGCCTTGAAAGAAGTCGCCCAGAAGATTGGCTGGCAGGTTGTCGCAGAGGCGATTGTGCCAGATGAAATGGCTCGGATTCAGGAGACAATTCGATCGTTTGCCAGGCAAGACTGCGGCCTGATTCTGACTACCGGAGGCACGGGTATCGGCCCGCGTGATGTTACGCCGGATGCGATTCGTGCCATTATGCGAGTGGAATTGCCAGGATTCGGAGAAGTGATGCGTGCGGAATCGATGAAGATTACACCCAACGCCATTCTCTCACGCAACCTCGCTGCGGTTGTCGATCAGGCTCTGGTGATCGCGCTGCCAGGGAAGCCGAGCGGCGCTGTGGAATGTCTCAGCTTCGTGCAAGGCGCAATCCCGCACGGCGTCGCGGTAGCGCGGGGCACGCCGACGTCGTGCTGAAGGTTGGAGGTCTTAATTCGGCCAGATCAGCAGGCGCATCAGCTGGGCGCCAAATCCGGTAAGGCGCGCGTTTGCTCCGTGGCCAGAAACTACATCACGAGTGAGATAGGAAGAGTCCGCCACGCTGTTTTTTACGTAACTGACCTCGGGCTGCGCTACGCGTCTGTCGGTTGGTTCAATTCTCAAAGGGACACCGGAGCGCGCGAACGAGACTTCCCATGACGATCCATTTCGTTTTCCCGATGCAAGCATCCAGGGATACAGTGTTGGCAAATCGAAATGCCGCGCCTTCGGCAACGTGATCTTATAGAATGTCTCTTCAGCGGCGAGAAATTCGGGAATCGTGAGTGCGGGATTCTTTCGGAGCGCCAAATAGAGGCGGGCAACGTCGATACCGAAGAGGTTCATTCCGTTGTAGAGGCCATGGCGATTGGGATCATTCCTAAAAAATGTGTTATACCAGGCGTCGAATTGGCGACTGTACATCAGGCACAATTCCAGATGCAGATGTGCGCGTTCGCGGTTGATGCCCGTTCCGGTGTAGCCCATCACCGCGATACGCTGACCGCGATTTACCGTCTCGCCGGGCTGCACTGAGATCGAGCTGAGATGTCCGTACAAACTATAGTAGTTTGAGCCGTCCCATCCATGCTCGATTACGATGTATTTGCCATAGTTTGAGTAGCCGGGAACGAGACTGACGTGCACCACTTTGCCATCGGCAATGGCGCGCACTTCGTCGAGCGGCTCGCCGTTTGCATCGCGGTGCACGGAGCGAATATCAATTCCTTCATGAAAGCGCGTGTAAACGACGCCTCCTCCAGTGCTTTTTGGATCACGGACAAAACCGTATTGGCCGCCTTCCCATGGCGTCGATTTTGCGCCGTTGTAGTCTCGCTCAATATATTGGTAAAAAGCGGGACCATCTCCCGAAAAAAGAGCATCGTTGTCCGTTGGCAGGACAAGATCGAGGACCTGATTTTGTGCTGTTTGAATTGTCATCGGAGCAGAGAAAAGGAGACCGAAAACAACAAACAATAGTCGCATGGGCGATGAACCACTTAGCGCTTTCGTCGCCCGAGCAAGTGCCACTGTTTCTTCATTAGCTCCACATCCGCGGCAGTTAGTCCGGACGGAATGTAAATCTTGCCGTCCGACACTCGCTTGTCGATCTGCAGTTCGGTGATCATTCGGCCGTTGATGAATATAAAGAGAAAACCGCCTCGACGATCGACACTCAGGGTATCGAGGATGACCCGCGCGTGCTCGTCGAGCTGAAACAATGCGCCGAATGTTCCGTCCTGGGCTGGGTACGGAGAGAAGGCCATGACATCGTGCTCGGTAATCCACGGCAGCTTTTGGATGGCAATGTCTCTGCCGGAAGCCGTCGCGCGCGCGGATATTGCGAACACGTCCGTATCCCGAGGGTTCGCTTGCGCATGTACGCGAAACGTGCAGTGTCGTTGCTTCGCTGCTGCATCAATCAGCGCAAAAGCCAGACAAAACACGAATACACAAAGAGTTCTCATGCCCATCGACTGCGAAAACATTCGCGAGTTCATAAATGGTTTGACAGTAATTTTGCAACCCAGAAAAGTTTTCGGGCTGTTTAGGGCCTCATGAAGCGCTGCCTTATTTTGCTCGTTCTGATGGTTTGCGTAGCTGGGGCAGTGTTCGGCCAGGACGTTACGCCCACGGCCACGCCGGCGCGAAAACGAGGCTGGTTGAGCCGTATTCTTCATCCATTTTCTCCCAACGTCGTTCCACAATACAAAGATCCACGGCTGCGCGGGCTCGCTCTTGATCTGCAAATCACTCCCCAAACCGTGAAGTTATCTGAAGTCCGCCAGCTCAGCGTGAAAGTGACCCTGGCAAATCTGTCGAAACGCCCCGTCGCGCTCGATTTTCCCACGACCCAGCGCATTGAAATCTATCTCACAAATTCCGCCGGCGAAGTCCTGACAAGGTGGTCTGAGAACCACGCGATTGCCGAAAAGCCTGCGACAATTCTAATTAACCCCTCCGAGCGGATCGAGTACAACGAAACAATCTCGACCCGCGAACTCACGCCTAACAAAGTTTTTATCGCCGAGGTTTTCTTTCCTCAATTTCTGGAGCTGCGCGTTAGGCAAAAGTTTCTGGCCGTTCCTTGACGAAGCGACGGAGTAGTGCAGAGACTGGGTAATAAGTAGTGGCTTCTGAAACACTTCCAACAGTCCAGCACTCCAACAATCCATTACTGCTCTTTTCCGACTATCACATGCACCCGCAGGGACATCGTGTGCAGCGATACACGCAGGAATTGCTCCAGCCCTGGGCGGATGCGGCGCGGAGATTAGGGTTAAAGGATATCGCCTTCACCGATCACGATCGTTATTACGCCGGAATCGATTTCGACGAAATCCATCGGTTGCGGGAACGAAACCCCGATTTGCGGATCCGCGCGGGGATTGAGCTGGATAACGATCCCGTCCATTCACTGGCGGGCCGCAAATGGATTGAAAAAAATTTGGACAAACTGGATTTCGTTCTCGGCTCGGTGCATTTCCTGGAGCGCGCCGATCAGATGTTCGACAGCGTGCCGGGTGGCGCGGCGCAGTTCGAGGGCAGGAACATCGATCAGATGTACGCCGATTACTTTCGCCGTCTGCGCGAACTAATTGCGACTGGGCTGGTTGATTCTCTTGCCCATTTGGATTTGATCAAAATCCACGGACATCGTCCGACGGCAGAAATCGGCACATTGGTCAACGAGACACTTGAATTTATTCGTGCGCGCAATCTTGCCATCGAGCTTTCCACCGCCGGTTGGCGCAAACCAGTAAACGAACTTTATCCTAGCGATTCAATCGTCGAGTTAGCGATGGAGAAGGGTATTCCATTTACAACCGCCTCCGACGCGCACTCACACGTCCAAGTTGGCGAAAATTTTGGGAAGCTCGCGTACAAAATGGCCGAAATCGGCATTCGCCAGGTTTGCATTTTTGAAAAGCACAAACGTGCCGAGATACCGCTACAAATGTAGATCGAGCTGCGACTGTCTCTCTGCAGAAAACGCCTGTCCTGTTTCCGGCGGCAGCGGTAGATTGAAGCCGAGCCGTTCGGCGAGACGTTGACATGTCTCCGGTGCAAAGCCTTCGAAATGATTGCCGGCAAATGCCCAGACACTGCGCACGTCTGCAAGGTGCCGCTGAATTTTCAGCGACCAGCTTTCTAACGCGGCTTCCCGTTTCCAGAGTAATTTTTCGTAACGATGCATATGGCCACCGTCGGCGTCGTATTTGGTCGCGTAATCGCCTAGCAAACGCAGGTAGAGAAAATCAGTGGTGCACGGCAGAAATTCGAACGGCGCAAGGTTCCGCTCGTTTAGCGGAGTGGTATCAGACCAGACCCAGCAGATGCGGTACTTTTCCACTAGCCGGATAAACTGCGGTCGATGCCAGCCAGCGTGGCGAAATTCAATGGCAAACCGGATATCCCGCGGCAATTGCATGAGAAACTTGCGCAGCGCGTGCTTGCCATCGGCTGGTTTCAGCGAAGGCGGGAGCTGAATGAGGATCACCTGGAGCTTTGTTCCGAGTGGTTCGATTGCGCGGAGAAACGAAAGTAGCTCCGCTGCGCAGTCTCGGAGGCGACAAATGTGGGTGATTTGACGGGGAAGCTTGCAGGTAAACCGAAAGTTGGCGGGAGTCGTTTCGGTCCAGCGGCGAACCGTTGCTTCGGTTGGCGCAGCGTGAAAAGTAGAATCCACTTCGACGGCCGGAAAATGACCTGCATAAAATTCGAGCCAGTGCGACTCTGGCAGATCAGGCGGATAAAAAACACCGCGCCAGTCTTCAAAGCTCCATGCGCACGAGCCAATGCGTATTTTCTGCTGGTCGAACAGGTTCAAATGGGATCGAGAAAGTATTCGGTTTTGTCCGTCGGAAAAGATGTCACGTTGAGAGAAGAGACTGTGCTAAGAATTTGACGGGCTGGATAAGTTAACTACCCTGCCACACTTAGATGCAACTGGTTATTCGCACCTTCGTACTTCTCACTGCTACGCTGTTTCTTTTACCTGAATTCGGCACCGCCTCCATCATCTTTCGGGCAGGCGAAAAAGCGAAGTATGTGCCTCCGGGTGAAGAGGAGATGAACGGCAATGCAGCGGAGCTTTATCAGATCGGGCAGACTGCAGAAAAGGAGGGCAATACTAAACGTGCGATCAACGCGTACAAAACACTCGTCAAACGTCACCCCAAAGATGCGCTAGCTTCCACAGCACTTTATCGTGCCGCTCAATTACAGGAACAGATCCATCTCTATACGCAGGCGTCCGATTCGTATCTCCAGCTGGTCGAAAGATTTCCAAGCAGCGCGCATTTTGATGATGCAATCGAGGGGCAATTTCGAGTTGGTGAAGTTTATTTGAGTGGCAAGAAATTAAAGGTTTTGGGAATTCCAATCGCCTCGGCTCTGGATCGTGCGGTGACGATTTTTGCCAATGTTGTGCGCACCGCGCCGTATGGAAAATACACAGCGCGAGCACAGTTTAATATTGGTATGGCGCGTGAGAAGCAGGGAGCCAACGATGCGGCGATCCAGGCTTATCAGGCCGTCGTAGACAAGTTTCCGAACGAGCCAATAGCTGTCGATGCCCAATATCAAATCGGTTACATTTGGTTTACAGCCGCGCAGCTAGGCACAAATGACGCCGCTGCGGCAAACAATGCGAAGACGGCTTTCCAGGATTTCCTCTTTCACTATCCCAAAAGCGAGAAAGCAGCGCAGGCGCGCAAGAATCTCGACATTCTTGAACACAAGCAGACAAACAATTCCTTCAAGGTCGCGAAATTTTACGACAAACAAAAATATTACCGCGCTGCGGTCATATACTACAACGAAGTGATTCGGCAGCAGCCGGGATCACAGGAAAGCAACGAGGCGAAGAAGCGGATCGACCAGTTACGCGCCAAATACGGCGATGCTGCGCTGCAGCCGGCCATACCGGTCTCACAGAACGCAAAGAAAAAACCCGAAGCGCACGCAGGTCGAACTGCCGGAACCGGTTCGGCCAAGCCAGGTGCACCGAACAACGAAGCGCCCCTGCCTGCATCGGAAAGCGATAGCTCGCTTCCGCCGCCGGCTTCGCTCGCGCCAGATACGACTACTGCGCCTGCACCGGGTACCACCACTGCGCCTGGAGCGGGTACAACAACTGCGCCTGGACCTCTGTTGCCTCCGTCAGGCACGAGCACAAGCACCGATCCTTCCGGCGCTCCCGGAGCATCGTCTTCCCCCGAAGAGTCCGCCTTACCGGCGCCTTGAAAGCCTCACTTGCGACAATCCTTTGCCTCGCGATTTCCGGTTGCCTTGGATATCACGTCGGGCCGGTAAAGCCGTACTATCTGCGAGATATTCACAGCATTGCGGTGCCGACGTTTAAGAATCGCACTCTGGTGCCGCGCGTCGAAGTCCTGGTGACCGATACGCTGATCAAACAATTCCAACAGGATGGCACATTTCAAATCACGAGCGACGATAAGGCAGACGCCACTTTGAATGGAGAAATATCTCACATCATTCGGACGCCGGCGCGCTCCGTTAGCGGGAATGTGCTGGCCACAACTGAATTTAACCTTGGGTTAACCGTAAGATACACGCTCAGTGCACGAGACGGCAAACCGCTGGCCGGTGGCGGCGAAGTAACCGGTAGCACCAGTTTCTTCGTCAGCAGCGACGTAACAACAGACGAACGACAAGCTTTGCCACTCGCCACCGAGGACCTTGCCACCCGATTAGTTGCTCAACTAAGCGAGGGATGGTGACGAGATGAAAGGTGAAGAGAAGTTATGGGCCATCCTCAATGAGAAACTCGATAATCTACGCGCTACCAATCGCCTGCCTGAAGCAATTCGGGTCGCTGAAACGGCGCTTGAAGTAGCCAGGCGTGCATTCAAAGGAAACCAGACTGCACTCGCCACGAGTTTTGAGAAACTAGGGCAACTGCTCGAACAAAAGGGGGATCACGCAGGGGCCGAAGCATATTTGCTGAAGGCGCACGCGATTCTTGAAAAGGGAAATCCGCCAGATCAACGCGCCATCTACCGCTCGGCACGACGGTTGGCCCTGCTCTTCGATAGTCTTGGCCAGTCCGAAGAGGCGATCGATTTTTACCAGAAAGCAATAGCTGCTGGAACCGAGGTCGAAGACGTTCCCTACTCAGATATCGGAACCATGCTGAACAACGTTGCGCTGATTCTGCGCAAGTCGGGACGGCAAAAGGCGGCCGAACCATGCTATCTGCGTGCTTTGGAGATTTACGAGAAACAACTGGGACCTGACCACGCTGATGTGGCATCGGTGCTGAACAATCTGGCTGTGTTTTACACCAACGAACGCCGATACACCGAAGCCGAAAAATTACATCTTCGGGCATTGGCAATCAGAGAAAACCTCCAACCTCGTCCGATCGCCGACATTGCCCAATCGAAATGCAATCTGGCGGTGGTCTACCATTCGCGTGGTGATTATGCGAAGGCGGCGGAGCTCTATCAATCCTCACTAAAAAACTGGGAACAAGTCGAGGATACACCCTCGAAAGATTACGACATTGTCGTGTCTAACTATGCCGATCTCTTACGTTCGCTAGGACAGGTGCGCAAAGCGCATCAATTAGAGGTACGGGCGCGGAAGAAACGGGGCGGCTGAAGCTACCTAAGGAATCCTTTTGATTTCAGCTTGCAGGCACGCTACCACCCTCGCATTGTAAAGCCCCGCTGTCTTGCTCGCGTGGCGGAACTGGCAGACGCGTACGGCTCAGGACCGTATGGGGCAACCCGTGGAGGTTCGAGTCCTCTCGCGAGCAGTTACTCTCGTCGTGCAACTGAGCCTTTGCTCTAACCAGCAACTGCCCGACGCTTGCAGAAACCACAGTTGCTATTTTGCGCCGGCTTTTCTTCTGGCTGCCCAGCGCGCTTTCATTAGCTCGGAAAGTCTCCTTCGGCCGGCAGGTGTAAGCGCACCTTTTTTTCGCCTCGAGGGTTTTTGTTTTCCTGCTGCTTTCCTTCTTGCCGCCCAGCGCGCTTTCATTAGCTGGGAAAGCCTCCTTCGGCCGGCCGGGGTGAGCTGACCTTTCCTCCCTGCAGGAGCTGCTCCTCCAGTGCCTCGCGTCCTTGCCCAACGAGCTCGGGCGGCTGCCGCTAGCTTCGCTCTTGTGGCAGGCGAGAAGTAGCGTCCGAGGGCGGTGGGAGCGGTTGGCCTTTGAGGGGCACCTCGCAAAAGAGAGGAAAGGCGTCGTTGCAGATTATCGATTTGGTGGCGAATTGAGATCGCTTCCTTTAGATCTTTAACAGATATGTCCATGTCGGTAAATAGCCGTAGTTGTCGCATATGGCAATTAGTAATTTTATGATTAGTTTCCGGTCTTGTTCCTCAAGGTTAGCTTGTTAGCTATGTCATGAGTCACAAGACGGAGCAGTTTAACAAAGGCGCGCTGACGCCCCGTTGAGATTCCTGACATGAGTACCAAACCTGCGCACGTTCGCGAAATGTTCGGGTCAATTGCGACGCGCTATGACCTCGCAAACCACGTGCTGAGCTGCGGCATCGATTTCTACTGGCGAGCGCGCGCGGCTCAAATCGTCGATGCCTGGCGCCCACATACGATCGCCGATCTTGCAACGGGCACAGGAGATCTAGCGCTGGCCATGCAAAAGAAATTGCCGTATGCGGAGCTGACCGCTGTCGATTTCCTGCCGGAAATGCTCGAGCTTGCGCGCCGCAAAGGTGTGCGGCGAGTGGTATTGGCTGATGCGTTGAAACTCCCGTTTGACACCGCCTCTTTCGACTGTGTCACTATCGCCTTTGGCCTGCGCAACCTGGAAGACTCCTCAGCGGCACTGAGTGAAATGCGGCGCGTGCTTAACGCCAAGGGTCACCTGCTCGTGCTAGAGTTCTCATTGCCGACAACGCCGATTTTGCGCTCGGCGTATCGCTTTTATTTGCATCGGTGTCTGCCATTGCTTGGCTCATTTCTAACACAAAAGAAAAGCGCCTATGACTACCTCGGTGATTCAATCGAGGAGTTTCCGAGTGGCAACGCGATGTGTGAATTGATGCGGGGAACCGGTTACATTTCTCCAAGCTTTGAACCTTTGACCGGAGGGATCGTCACAATTTATACCGCTACAAAACCCTAGGCACAGTGTGATAGGCCAACACGGAACGTCCCTTGCCACAGCGCGCAAAGAGAGGTACAAAAATCGGCGTGATTGAGTACATCCAAAA
>Ga0306920_100008885_pt1 | contig 13376 bp, 10 predicted proteins | sample flu12Cox44000170_FD_204666 | JGI IMG/M metagenome (GOLD analysis project Ga0306920, IMG submission 204666) | Lab enrichment of tropical soil microbial communities from Luquillo Experimental Forest, Puerto Rico - flux4day.12C.oxic.44.000.170 (v2)... | ecosystem: Environmental > Terrestrial >... | reverse complement strand
TGTCCGGATCGAAGGATTTGATATCTGGGGTAATCTGACGGAGGGACTGCATGGTGAGATTGATCGATATCAGGCGTTCCTAAAGAATTTTCCGGCCGATACGGTCATGATCAATAATGTCCAGCAATGGACATTCGACGGCTCTTGGGAAGTGCTTGACGAGATTAGGGCCCGCAAAGTGCTCATACCCGGTGGGTTTTGGGGGCTCAATGAACCCGCGTACCATGGGTATTTTGAGCGATTGCCCCCCATTCTGCGCAAGTTCGATCGGCTGATCTTCCACGCCGAGCGATATCGTGACATTGACTTCGCCAAATCTCATGGGTTGAGCGCAGTTACGATTATACCCAATGGGGCAAGCGAACTCGAGTTTGCTGTTCCACCCGATCCGACCTTTCGGGCTCGATTTGGGATCCCGCCAGACGATATCGTGATCCTGACGGTTGGGAGCCCGATAGAAATGAAAGGCCATACTGAGCTTGCTGCGGCATTCGCACAGATAAGCACTCGTAGGCGCGGTGTTACGCTAATGCTCAACGGTCTATGGCCCAAACCACTACCGCGACGCGACTTGCCTGGGCCGCAGACGCCGCCCTCTCCGCCACAATCCTCTGAACAGAATTCCCCTCAAGCGCGTGCAGGTTTTGTTGATCGTGCCTTGGACCGTTATCGAGGTGGGGAGGCCGCAGACTTTGTCGCGCGAATAGTCCGGTCTATGTACTGGCGGGAGCGCCGTGCTCTAACGGGTTCGCTCGCGGCGCTAGTCTCTTCACTATGTTTGGTAATGCGTCAGGTCGGCGCGCGCGCTCACGCCTTATTGCAGTATTCGCGTCCCAGCCTACCGCGTTCTGCGACAATCGACGATTTGGTTGCAATTGCTAATACCCAGCAGGGAAAGCGTGTGCTGAAGACATATCTGTCACGCAATGAGACCGTCCAGGCCTTTCTGAATGCAGACCTGTTTGTCTTCGCCTCGAACAATGATTACTCACCGCTCGTACTTTTCGAATCTGCAGCTGCTGGCTTGCCGTTCTTAACCGTGCCTGTTGGCAATGCCGAGGAGATTGTGCGTTGGACCGAGGGCGGTGTCCTGTGCCCGGCGGACCAGGATTCGCGAGGTTACACGCGGGTGGATCCGATGTTGCTCGCTAAGTACATGTATAAGCTCATAAACAGCCCTGACCTGAGGCGGCAGCTTGGTGAGGCGGGTCGCATAGCTTGGCAGCGCGAGTTCAATTGGGGCTCCATCGCTAAACGCTACGAGGCGGTCCTTACTGGCGACATTAACAAAAACTAGTAGGTCGCCGTCTTTGCGCGCGGAGGGAGGAAGCCTATCGCTGCTATTAGTTCTTGCGAGCGAAGCTATCCTAAGCCGGCAGCGCAAGCTCTTGCTAGGCAAATGCGCACGAACCGGCGCTCCTCAATAGTATTGAGCGACCCAGCGTTAGCTGCTTGGCTCGCGCCTCTGGATGATGACTGTAGCACTACTAAACGATTTTCTATCGCACCCTTAGCGCGGCGCTCGGAATCAGGACGCTCCGATAAATCGACGAAATGACCAAGCCGTCCAGCACACAAACAATAATCCCGAGCCGCGTGGTCCCTGTAGACTGAAAGCGCATTTGACGTCGGTCCAAAAGCTGTCGGACTGGCCTACTGCTTATATCGAAGCCAGTCGGCAAGATTGGGTATGGCGATCTACGGCAGGCTACGCCGCTGCACCGTAGTCCACGATCGCCACCACCGCCTCCCCAATCGACCAAGCCAAGATTGGACTAGCGGCCCCACGGGTTCATGGCTCCAGATCGCTTCGTGCGGCGCACTCGGCGTTCCGATTGCCGGAGTGAAGCGCTCAATCGACGAAGGCCTAGTCAAAAACTGACTCCTGTAAAGCTGGATCAGTGCAAGTTTCCTAGAAATATCTTTACCAAAAGGGAACACATAACGGTGAAGTTGCCGGCCCCGTGCATCTTGCAATAAACTGTTAATTCCCACAATACGCGTGTCAGCGGACGATGCGTAATGAAGGTCCTCATAAAAACCTATGCAGTAGTACCGCGAAATCCGGTCATAATGTTGATTGACCAGCATTCTGATCGCGACATGATCGACGTGCCCGCCAATGCCGCTCGGACAAAAGAGCCAAGGACGAGCGGATGAAAGCTTACTGGGAGGACGAGTAAAGAGTAAGGCACCAAGCAGTGGCGATTTGATCCTTTGCAGATTTTCCTCAACCCGGCTTAAATCGAAAGGGTGATGGCCCAGAAAAGCTGAATCTGGAAGATCGAGAAACTTAGTGCGCAGTCCGCATTGTTCTGCGAATGCTCTATCTTCCGCGATTCTAGTTCTTGTCACCCAGTCGGCCGAGGGCCGTGTGGCGTCCGGACGAAGCGCCACGTGGCGCGAGATGGGAAAGGCCGTCAACAGAATGCCGCCGTATCGCCTCCAAGCAAATGCGCCTAAGGAAAAGCAAATATCATCGGAATGCGGCTGCAGATAGACATCTGACGATGACACATAAAGGAAACTGGACTGCAGCACGCTCATTGCTTAAATTCCGGTGTAGATGCGGCAAAATATGAGCTGGGAGTAATAAGGGAGTCCTCAGGTCGCCCAGCTAATGGCTTGCAGCGCCAAATGCAGCGCCATTCTAAGCCCGTTGCCGCGTGTTACTCGTCGTAGGAAACGTCAGGGAGCATCTTAATTGGTAAGCACGCGTTCCTAAGGACTTCTGTAAGTCTTCCAAGTTGGCGGACATGCAGGCACATTTGACGAACCGTAAGCCTGCCCTGTACCGCGCTTTCCAAGATCGTGGGGGCTCAGTGCTTCTGAAACGGGAGGGCTGAAATGTGGGACCTCCTGATACCATGCTTGCTGTGGAACTGTGTAAAATGGTTCGCTTAAGTTCCGAAACGCCTCGGTCCGCCCAGCTTACCTCGTCACAGAAGTAAGTATAGTCCCGTGGCACTCGATCTGCGGCCGATCTTTCGCAGCTTTTGGCACGGCCCTCCGCTCGGGCCGTACCAGCTTCTCTGCCTTCGAAGCTTCGCATCACGCGCGACTTGTGTTGAAGTGTTCAGCTACGATCCAGATTTCGTGGTGCCGGAGTGGGTGATTCGCAGAGATGCGCGGGAGATTTTTCCGACCGAAAAAGTACTCAGATATCAAACGGTGAGATTCGGCTGTGGCAGCCCTGCACTTCATGCAAATCTTTTCCGTTACATGATGCTACACGAACTTGGCGGATGGTGGATCGATCTCGATGTAATCTTGATGCAACCGATGCTGCCAGACGACGAGATTTTCTTTGCTCGCCAAGGCGAGTTGAGTACCCGCGTCGGTAACTCGGTTCTCAGGTTTCCGACCAAGCACCCTCTGATAGCCGAAGCGATTGCATGTAGCGAAATAGTTGGGGAAAACGCTTCAGAATGGGGCCAGACTGGACCAATTTTACTTACGGAGCTGATCGAGCGGCATGAACTTGCTGGCCTATGTAAGCCATATAATTCAGCATACCCAATACCATGGTTTGAGATCGATGCATTGTTCGATCCGGCCCGTTGCAACGAAATGCGCGAGCGGTGTTCCGGGGCGACTTTCTTGCACCTTTTCAATGAGGTGTGGCGGGGCTCGGGTATTCCGCGCGACCTCGGTCCGCCGGTCGGATCATTTATTGACCAGCTCTTCACCGAGCACGATATCGGCATCCGTTTCAAGAATCGAATGACCAGCGACAACGTGGTCCGGTGGATTGAGAACCGCAACAGGTGCATTAGACTCGAGGAAAATGAGCACCGCTTGCTTCTCGAGCGCGCGGCAATGGAGGCACGGCTCGAACACCTTGAGAAGGAGCGAGCAAATCTGGTGGCGAGTAGGACGGCAGTGGAGACACGTCTTGAAGGTCTTTTGGCAAGCACGTCCTGGAAGGTAACAGCACCACTACGCGCCTTTAAGCGCGTGCTACTAGGCTCCCGCCGATCCTCGACTCTACCTAGGATTGACTAAGCGGACCGCGTTTCGGCAACGCGGTGTGATCCTTAGCAGGAGTGGACGATTGTGCCGCGCACACATTTCATAATTCGACGGTTCACAATTTATGAAATCTGCAATTACGGTCTGTTGCTCAGCCTAGTTACCATCGTAGCTTTTACTTACGGTTCGTATGGCTTTACGATCGATGAGGACGTCGACTATCTCAAAGCCATGCGTATAGCCGAGTTTTTTGTCTCCGGCGGCAGCAAGCGAGAACAAATATTGACCCTGGATGTCATAAATATATATGGGGCGATGCCTGATATGTTGGCTTTGGTGCTCCAGAAGCTTGTTCCGGGCCTGTCCTTCGACTCTCGCCATTTGGTAAGTGCATTGTTCGGCGTAGCCGGAATTTACTACACTTATAGGATAGGTTCCGCATTTATTGCTCCGAGCGTTGGTTTCCTCGCTGCCCTACTTTTGGCATTTAACCCGATGTGGTTCGGCTACATGTTCATCAACGCGAAGGACATTCCTTTTGCGGCTACGCTCCTTGCTGCGTTCTACTATTCGCTATGTACCCTTACAGGACGATATGAATCGGCTTTGTCTTGGATAAGAACGGGACTTGCGATTGGATTGCTCGCAGCTACCAAACTTATAGGTATTTTCGTGTTGGGTTTTATCGGGGTTATGACACTGGCCGCCTTCATTTTCGTTCCGTCGCGTGCCAGACTTCAAATAGATCATGCGTTCTTTAAACGCCTACTAATGATAGTTTTTTCGGGTCTATTGGGCTGCCTTGTCTGTTTTGCAGTCTTCTGGCCTCAGTTCTTCTTTTGGGGCCCTGCTCAGCTGGTCTACGTAGTTCGGCTATTTATGGACTACGACCAGTGGCATGGATATGTACAAATCTACGGATCATATTTCTCGGCAGATATGGTGCCGTGGTATTATATGTGTACCTATTTTGTTATCTGCATGCCCTTGTTTTTAGTGCTGTTGACAGCAGTAGGTACAGCCGTTGGCGTGCTCAACCGCGAACCATTCATCGTTTCCTCGATCGCGGTTTGCCTCACGCTTTTTGCATATCAGGCAGCGACCGGTGCGCGCGTCGCTTATAATGGATATCGACACTTTCTGTTTCTCCTGCCGTTCATAACGCTCGTTGCAGCCTACCCGCTGGAACTGCTGCTGGAATCCCGATTTTGTATTATTCGCAGTGCCGCACTGGCGGTCACTACAATGGGATTAATTGCGACCGCGGTCTCAATGTATCAATTATTTCCTTATCAATACTCTTTCTACAACGACCTGGTAGGCGGCATTCAAGGGGCAGACCGGAAATACTACATCGACGTGTGGCGGTCGGCATTGCGGGAGGCGCTTCGGAAGCTGGAGCGAATCGAAGGTGCAAGGAATAGCAATATTGTACGCATCTACACTTGTGGCGCTGCTTTGAATTTTACTGATTATCCGCGCTTTAGATTAGTGAACCAGCAGGACGATGCTGACTACATTGTGGCACTGCGGCGTGTGTGTGACCCACAGATCTTGCAAGTCCGGAATTTGCCGGTGGTTGGCGAGGTGCGTCGTCAAGGGGTGTTGTTCGCTGCGATCTATTCGCGATGAACGTGAGGTCTCCTACAGGCGTGAGCAGGGGAGCAACCTTGCCGAGAGGCTCCTATACAAACGGACCTAACGCGGACGCACTGACTACCGCCGGTTTTGCCCCCCTAACCGGACTCTAGCGGGCTCGGAATACCCACTGACTGATGCACCCTGCGAGCTGGCCATGGCGGGTCAGGAGCGAATAAAATTCTATCAATACGTTCGTATCTAACCGGAATCCGGCTAAATGATACTCATGCAGTCAATGGCGTCATGAAAGCGCACGGTTCGGGCATCGTCGCTACTGCCGTTGGCCTAGCTTGATGTGGCAAACACTCACCACCGTCGCTATCCCACGCAAGGCCAAAGGTGTGTGGTCATGGATCGGCTGGACCCTGCTGTTCTGGCTGGTGATCAATGCGCAGACCTTTGAGGTGGGCTTTGTGGACAACGATCAGGACGTATTGCCGGCGGCTCTCCAAGCTGTCGATCATTCGTGGCTGGCCAGCGATTGGTACCTGAACCTGAACATCAGCTACCGACGTCTCTTCAACTATATCGCGGGTCCCATTGTCTACCAGCTGGACTTCTTGTACGGCGCCTACGTCGGCCGTTTGCTGGTTACTCTACTGCTGTCTGTCGCGTTCACCACCCTGTTCAGGCCGTTGCGCCTGCGCCTCTGGCTAGCACTGCTTTCTCTGGCGTTGTTCCTCGGCGACCAGTCGCTGACGGCAGGGGAATGGATCGTCGGCGGCTTCGAGACGAAGACCATCGCATATCCGTTCGTCTTCCTCGCCTTGGCCGGCTTCCTAACCCGGCGCTACTACCTTGCTTTCGCCTCTGCCGGCGCGGCGCTATGTTTCCATGTCCTCGTTGGGCTCTACGCCCTGTTCTGCCTGGGCGTTGCGATTGTGCTCAACCCGGAGTGGCGGTTGGAGTGGCGCAAGCTGTCGAGTAGTGCGTGGCTTCTTCCGGTTGTCGGCGCTTTGGGATTCGTGGAGATCCTCAAGCGGCTCGCGGAAGTCCTCAAGGAGCTCACGTCCCATACTGGTGTCGATGCAGCGCAGGCCTGGCAAATATACGTTCAATTTCGCGTCCCACACCATCTCTTGCCGTCGACCTGGCCCGGCCATCTGTGGATGCTGAAACTCGCTCTGGCATTCGTTTTTTTTCTGGCGGTCTACTTGGCTGTCCAATCTAAGGCGATGCGCTTCCTTTCCGCGTACGCCCTGGCAAGCGTGGCTCTGTTTGTGGCTGGACTGGGCTTCTACGCCATGGGCAAAACGACACTCCTGCGGTTCTACTGGTTTCGCTTTCCCGACGTCATGGTTCCGTTCCTGGCCTGTGTTCTACTCGCCGCTCTCGTGAGTGAGTTCTTGAGCCTGTCAGAAGAACGTCAGGCGTGGCTGCGCGGCGTGGAGGCGAAGTACGGCACAACCCTGGCGACTTCCGTGGCGATTATTCTGCTTGGACTTTACCCAGCTGCACGCGTTCTGCTTGCGCTCCACACAGCTGCGACAAGTGGGGTGAAGGCCGGCGAGCCGGCGCTACATTGGATCGCCGCGAACACACACGAACAGGCCGTTTTCCTCGTAGAGCCCGGATGGAAGAACTTCTATTTAATCGCACGGCGAGCCATGTTCGTATCGTTCAAACATGTGCCGCAGTCGCCAGCCGATATCCTGGAGTGGTATAAACGCATTGCGCTGGCTAACGGCGGCCAGGCACCAAATCAAGGGGGCTTCGATGCGCTGCAAGAGATAGGCACGAAGTTCTACGGCCTCGATAAAACAAAAATCCTGGAAATCGCCAAATCCTATAAGATCGATTACTACCTAGGTCAGACACAGCAGCCGCTGGACCTTGGAGTCGTCTACACAGACGCTGACTTCACGCTGTACCGGCTGAATGAGCCCGCACCTTGACCGCCGAGCATGAATTCACCGGCGGACGGTGTCGGCAACGCTGCCTCGTCGATTTGCTGCCTTAAGCGTTTTGGTCAGGGAAGTTCAGCTTGACAGCAAGAGCTTGATGTCCGCTCCTGGCACGCGTGACCCACAGAGCTTGCAGTCCAGAATTTGCCGATAGTTGGCGAGGTCCGTCGTCAGGGGGGTTATCCGCTGCCATCTATTCGCGGCGAACGTGAGGTCTTCTAACAGGCGTGAGCAGGGGAAGGGCCACCTCGCCGAGAAGCTCCATACATTTAGGATGAACTTGATGTCGGTTACTGAGCGAATCAAAGATTGCCCACGGCGCCATTGCTCCCATGCTACCGACAAGGTGAGCGAATCGCGTATTGCAATCGCCGCATTTGTTGCACTGCATGAGTCCGTTCATGTGCAGGTTTTCGGACGCCCGGCAACGATGGCCTTATCATGCGCCCAGGCAGGCGGCGTCGTACGTTCACTGGTGTGATTACCGCAAGAGCTGCGCGTACGCGCCCTGGCACCGTGCCAAGCGGCGGCGCTCCGGAGGGCGATTTTGCGCACGCTCCGGCGCTCAGGAGAAGGTTGCCGTATGTCGAACGTTTATCGGCTTGCGTCTTTGAGCCTGCGGAGCCGATCGTCGGTGCGCGCGGACCGCGCGTTCATGGCCTGAATTTCCCGGAGCATATCGGTAAGCAACGCCTCATGGCGGTCGCGCGTGTTATCGAGCCGCGCGGCGATCGCAGTGAGGACACGCATGTCATCGCGCAAACTCGCTACGTCGGTGATGACCCGCTCATACTGACGAGTAAGAAAGTTCAGATCGGCGTCGGTCATAATCATCTTATATCGCTGCGCCCCGACTGATTGACAATGCCGAAGCGAACCTCATTCACGCCAGCCGCACGTTCTTGCGGAAATCGTAATCGGCGGCGTGCTCGCATTCGTATACTTGCACGCGACGCGGTTTGTCGTAGCGTCCATGGAACACGTTGTTGAGGAAGGCGAGCTGCAGCGCCCAGGCGGCCTCGGCGGCCTCGCGGCGATAGCGGCCCGGCATGGTGTCGTTGAGCCAGCCGTGCGGGGCACCGGGATAGACCTTGATGGTGTAGCTCTTCTCATGGCGGTCGAGGCAGTCGCGAAACCGCCGGACATCGTCGATTGAGATCACGTGGTCGGCCTCGCCGAAGATGCCGAGCACCGGGCAGGCCACGCGAGCAATGATCGCGTCCAGCGGCTCGTGAAAGCGCTCGTTCACCCCCCATTCGCGCGCGGACGCGGCCCCGTACCACACCAGCGCCGCGGCAATGGGACGCTGCGCCGCATAGACCAGCGGATGACGGCCGGTCTGGCACACCCCCATGACCGCAATCCTCCGCTGGTCCACTTGCCCAAGCGCAGCAAGCTCGGCGAGCGCGGCATCGATGTGCTCGACCGCCTCGCCGTCCTTGAAGGCGTAGCCAACGTCGCCGCGGTGCAAGGCGTCCTGATCGGGGTGGCCATAGAAGAAGTCCGGCGCAATGGCGAGAAAGCCATCACGCGCGAGACGCTCGGCGAGGTCGCAGGTGTGACGCACCAGGCCATAGCGCTCATGCATGAGCACGATGGCAGGCACCTTGGCGCTCCCGGACGGCACGGCGAGGAATGCCGGCAGGCCCGATGCGCAACGGATGGTCCGGGTTTCGACTTCAGCCATGTTGGGTTTTCACTTACGGCTTGCGGCTTTGCGCATTCCAGTAGCGTTCGAGATTGCCGATCAGCGCCGGGCTGAAATGACAATGGGCCTGCTCGCGCGCGTAGACGGCAAAGTACGAGCGGAAGGCGTCGAACGGCTCCTGCGTCACGCGCAGGGCGCGCCGGTTGCCCGCCGCGCTCACCACGCCGGAATTGGTCAGTCCCGCCACGACGCGATCGAGCGCCGCATCCATCTCCTCGGGCGCAACGATCTCGTCGCACATAAGCCGGCCTTCCGGGCTGTCGCATTCGAGCCTGCGCTCGTAGAGAATGGCCTGCCGCGCAATGCGGTCGCCGGTGAAGCGCGGCATGCGCATGTTCGCCGCCCCCGGGATGATGCCCTCCTTGCGCGCCGGCAATGTCAAAAACGCGTCACTCGCGGCAAGCACGTAGTCCATCACCAGCAGAACCTGGCAGTGTCCGCCAATGGCGAAGGACTCGACCGCGGCAATCCAGGGTTTCTCGATCGTGCCGCCGCCGAACTCGTCGGGCGGCGGCTCGTCCGGCAATGCCAACCCGCGATAGATCTTGTTGACATAGCCGAGGTCGCGCTCAAGGAACCAGACGAACGGAATACGCCCATGATAGAGGTGGGTGAGATTGATGCCGGCGCCGAACACGCGCCGGCCCTTGTATTTGGGATGCTCGACCGGCGCCCCGCGCAACACCGCAATCTCGCATGCGCGATCAAGCAGCGCGATATCGACACAGGTTTCGAGTCCTGCGAGCGTCGCCTGATCCTCGGCATTGAGAAAGCGCGGATTGCTCTGGGTGACGATGGCGGCCTTGCCGACGCGGCGGACCGAGGCGCCAGGGACCTCGACCACACCCTCGCGCTCGAAGCGCGTCAACAGCTCCTGCGCCTCGGCCCGCGGGAGCAGCATCGCCTGACAGAGATGACGGCCGGCACGGGGATTTCCGAGAACTGCTGAGAGGAAAAGGCCCTGGTCGATCTCGAGGCCATCCTTGTCGCGCTGCAGCGCGCCTTCCTCGGCGGCAATCTGCTGCGCTGTCGGAAGGAGACCGGGGACAATCTCGCTTGCGCGCAGCACCAATTCCTCAACCCGCACGAACCGTGAGCGCGCCATGGTCAAGGCATCGTAGATTGCATCGCCGTGCCGGCGCAGGAAGCGCGCGCGTGCCTCACGCGCGCGATCGAAAATGAGCGCAGCGGCCACCTGCTCGCGCTCGTTGCGCCTGGGCTTCGCCGGCAGGCGTGCCAACAGGCGTGCCGCTCGCGCCCAGTAATCAGAAAAGTTCCGGCGGTCGGTGGAGAAGTCCGCGGTCAGGCCAGGCGTTTCCTGCAACAGGCTGCGCGCCTCGTCGGCGGGCAGTCCAGCTTCTGCAAGGCGGCGGACAGGAGGCTCGCTGGGAAGAGCCGTCATGAACTCCCTCCTGACGGAACTACCTCCTGCATTTGTAGCACTCAAAACAATCGCTCGCACAAGGCCCGAATTTCCCGCTATACGGCAGGAAAGGAGAAAACATCATGAAGCCAAGCCTTCGTCCAGGCATATCCCGCACCAACCGAATCGAGATCGGCCGCGAACGCACCATTGCCTTCATGGGGGACGAGGCGCGCACCTATGCGACCCCGTCCATGATTCTCGACATCGAGCATACCTGTCGCGAGCTCATTCTTGAGCATGCCGATGCGGGCGAGGACTCGGTGGGGATGGAAGTGGCGGTCAAGCATCTTGCCCCGACGCTGATGGGCATGACCGTCGAGGTGACGGCGCGGGTCACGGCTGCGGAGGGACGCAAGATCATATTCGAAGTCGAGGTGAAGGACGAGCTCGACAAGGTCGGCGCGGGCAGCCACACCCGCTTCGTGGTCGAGAAGGCGAAAACCTTCGAACGCCTGAAGGCAAAAGCGGCGCGGCTCGCTGCACTGAAGGAGAAGGCGTGATGCGCGCAACCGCTGGTCCGCGGCCATGAGCGCGATTGCCTGCCTTACGGTGACGGGCGATGCCCATGCCTGCGGCCTTGCGCATGGAACGAGGTTTGCCCGCGAGATCGCGGAGAACATCGAGACCTATCTGCGCCGCTTCGCCGCCTCGGGTCTTGCGCGCGACCAAGCCTTTGTCGAGGGGCGGCGGTGGCTTGCGGCCATCGTCAAAACGAACCCGGCCTACGCCGAGGAGATGCGGGGAATCGCCGAGGGCTGCGCAGGCGACGAGACCGCCATTGCGCTCCTCAATGCCCGCTACGAGCTCGTCTTCGGCCTGTTCGGCAAGGAGGCGCGGCAGGAGCTGCTCGCAGCGGGCGCCGACGGCTGCACCACTTTCGGCCTCCTGCCCGAGGTCACCGCCGATCGGCATACCTGGCTTGGGCAGAACTGGGACTGGCTCGAAGGTGTGCATGGGCGCACCTTCGTGCTGCGCGTCGAACGCACACACGCGCCGAGCTTTGTCTGCCTGACCGAGGCAGGGATCGCCGGCGGAAAGATGGGCGTGAACGAATGCGGCATCGGCCTGGTCGAGAACGGCCTCGCCTCAAGCCGCGACGGCCGCAATCCGTACAGCAAACCCTTCCACGTGCGCTGTCGCGAGGTGCTCGATGCGCAAAGCCTCGACGAGGCGCTTGCCGCAGTCGGCGATGGGCCGCGCACCGCGTCGGCCAATTTCGTCATCGGCCAGAGCGGGGGCACAATCATCGACGTCGAGACCAGCCCCGATCACGCCAGCCGGATTCATCCGCAAGCGGGCATCGTCACGCATTCCAACCATTTTCTGTCCGAGGGACACGGGGAGTCGCTGCTCGAGAAAATCTCTCCCAACACGCTCTACCGCGCGGATGGCATGCGCAACCTGCTTGCTTCCGCCCCGGGCGGAATCTCGTTCGATCACATGCGCCGAGCCGCCACCGACCATTTCGGCGCGCCTTACGCGATCTGCCGGCATCCTGACCCGACGCAACCGGAGGCCAAGCGGACCATGACGGTGGGCGCGGTGCTGATCGACCTCGACGCGCGCACCATGCACGTGGCCAATGGGCCCCCGTGCAGCAACGAATATGTGGCGTTCACCGTCGATGGTTGCCCGGAGCCCTCACACCGCGCATGCGGTCGGTAGGGCGGATTAGGCGCGTCTCTTACGCGCCGCAATCCGCCGCTCGTCACGGGATGGCGGATTACGCTAACGCTAATCCGCCCTACTAAAACATCTTGGCTTGCGCCTCGGCGGCGGCGTCCTCCATGGTCATGAACATGGCGCCCATGTCTTTAAGTTTCTTGATCAGATCCTCCAGCGCCAGCATGCGGTAGCCGCGGCCGATCACATAGGGATGCATGGTGTAGGTGAGCACGCCCCATTCCACGCTCTGCTGCATGTAGCGGAACTCGTCCAGCCAGTTTTCCATGACGGAGCGCGCCGGTTGGAGTCCCGGCAGCACGGTCGCGGCGGTGCGCACGAACTCGAAATGCGGGTAGTCGTCGAGCGACCAGCTGATCGGCATCTCGATCAGGGACGTCTCCGCGCCGAAGCGAAACGGCTTGCCCAGCTCGGCGACATCGCCGCGGCGGGCGCGATAGGGCCAGTAGTCCGCGCCCATCAGGCTCGAATCGTAGCGGAACCCGTGCGCAAGCAGGAGGTCGATGGTGCTCTCGCTGAGATCCCATGACGGCGAGCGGTAGCCGCGCGCCTTGCGCCCGGTCAATTTCTCGACTGCCTCGTTGGCGCGAATGAGATCGGCCTCCTCCTCGGCCCGAGTCTGCTGCGCAGGAGGCACATGCGCCCAGCTGTGATGCGCCACTTCGTGCCCATCCTGCACCACCGCGTCGCAGGCGGCCGGATGACTCTCGATGGTGAACCCGGGAATGAACCAGGTCGCGCGCAGGCCGTGGTCCTTGAGCAAGGCGAGGATGCGCCGCGCGCCGACGAGCCCGAACTCGCCGCGCGAGAGCGGCGTCGGCGTCATCATGCCGCGGGCAATGAAGCCTGACTGGGTGTCGAAATCGAACGTGAGGCAGACAATGTGGCGGGGCAAGTCGGTCCTCCGGAAGATCGCAATCAAATCATACGGCACAGAAGCATGGTGTTGATTGCGCACCTTTGCCCACCCTACCAATGCTGATAGGAACTTCAAATGAGCCAACACACCATCGGCATCATCGTCCACGGCGCGACCGGCCGT
>Ga0306920_100008880_pt1 | contig 13380 bp, 9 predicted proteins | sample flu12Cox44000170_FD_204666 | JGI IMG/M metagenome (GOLD analysis project Ga0306920, IMG submission 204666) | Lab enrichment of tropical soil microbial communities from Luquillo Experimental Forest, Puerto Rico - flux4day.12C.oxic.44.000.170 (v2)... | ecosystem: Environmental > Terrestrial >... | reverse complement strand
GGGGCCGAGGTCGATGGCGCAGAAGCGCTCCTTGTAGATGATGCGCTGCCATTGCCGGACCATGCCGTGGCCGCCGTTGTTGATGATCACCGTCTTGACGGGCAGCCGCTCCTCGAAACAGGTCGCGAGCTCCTGGCTGTTCATGGCGAAGGAGCCGTCGCCGTCGATGTTGATGACGAGCTTGCCCGGATTGGCGGCTTGCACGCCCATCGCGGTGGGCAGTCCGTAGCCCATCGTGCCGAGGCCGCCCGACGTGCACCACATGCGCGGGTGCTTGAACTTGTAGTACTGGGCCGCCCACATCTGGTGCTGGCCGACGCCGGTGACGATGAAGGCCTCGCCGCCGGTCGCGTTCGAGATCTCCTGGATGACGTACTGTGGCTTGACGACGTCGTCGCTCCACTCGTAGCGGAACGGGAAGTCCTGCTTCCACTGGGCGATCTGCGCCGCCCACTGCCGCCGGCCCTCGCGGACGGCCGGCGCCGGCTCGTCCTTGAGCTCCGCGCGCAGCGCCTCGACCAGCTTGGCGAGCACGCGGCGACAGTCGCCCACGATCGGCACACCGACCTTGATGTTCTTCGAGATCGAGGACGGATCGATGTCGATGTGGACGATCTCGGCGTGCGGCGCGAACGCGTCGACCTTGCCGGTCACCCGGTCGTCGAACCGGGCGCCGACCGCCACCAGCACGTCGGAATGGTGCACCGCCATGTTGGCGTAGTAGCTGCCGTGCATGCCGAGCATGTCGAGCGAGAGCGGATGCTCCATCGGAAACGCGCCGAGGCCCATCAGGGTCTGGGTCAGCGGGATCTGCCCGAGCTCGGCCAGCTGCCGGAGCTCGGCGCTGGCGTCGGCCGAGATCACGCCGCCGCCGACGTAGAGCACGGGCTTCTTCGCGCGCGCCAGGAGCTTCGCGGCGCGCTTGATCTGGCCGGGATGGCCCTCGTAGTTCGGGTTGTACGAGCGCATCTGGACGTGCTCGGGCCAGACGAGGTCCCACTCCTTGACGAGGACGTCCTTCGGCAGGTCGACGTGCACGGGCCCCGGACGGCCGGTCGACGCGATGTGGAACGCCTCGCGGATGATCGGGCCGAGGTCGTTGCCGTCCTTCACCAGGAAGTTGTGCTTCGTGCACGGGCGCGTGATCCCGACGTTGTCCGCTTCCTGGAACGCGTCGTTGCCGATGAGGTGCGTCGGCACCTGGCCGGTGAACGCGACGATCGGGATCGAGTCCATCATCGCGTCCTGCAACGCGGTGACCAGATTGGTCGCGGCGGGCCCGGAGGTCACCAGGCAGACACCGACCTTGCCCGAGGTCCGCGCGTAGCCCTCCGCCGCGTGTCCCGCGGCGGCTTCCTGGCGGACGAGGATGTGGCGCAGGCCCTCGAAATCGTACAGGGCGTCGTAGATGGGGAGTACCGCGCCGCCGGGCAGACCGAAGACGATGTCGACTCCCTGGCGCTTGAGGCACTCCAGAACGATTCGGGCCCCGGGCATTTTCACTTCTCGTTCCTCCTAGACTGATAGGCGCGCCTCGGCCGGCGGGGCCCCAGCCCCGCGACGGCCTGCAGCGCGCACCACGCGTTCGATCCTAGACACGGTAGTCCCCGCTGCCGCCGACCTGGCGCTCCTTGATGCGCGCCTGCGCCGCGGCGAGCCGCGCGCCGGGGATGAGGTACGGCGAGCACGAGACGTAGCTCATCTTCACGCGGTGGCAGAACTCGACCGACGACGCCTCGCCGCCGTGCTCACCGCAGATCCCGATCTTCAGATTCGGCCGGCGGCTGCGCCCGCGCTCGATCCCGATCTTCACCATCTCGCCGACGCCTTCCTGGTCGAGGACCGAAAAGGGATCGTGCGGCACCAGGCCGATGTCGAGGTACTTCGGCAGGAACTTGGCGACGTCGTCCCGGCTGTAGCCGTAGGTGAGCTGGGTCAGGTCGTTGGTCCCGAACGAGAAGAACTCGGCGAACTCGGCGATCTGGGCGGCGATCAGCGCCGCGCGCGGCACCTCGATCATCGTCCCGATCAGATACTTCACCGGCACGCCCGTCTCGGCGATGACGCCGTCGGCGACGCGCTTGGTCTGGCCGAACGTTTCCTTCATCTCGCCGACCGTCCCGGTCAGGGGGATCATGATCTCGGGCTCGGCGTGGACGCCCTGCTCGGCGACGGTGCAGGCGGCCTCCATGATGGCGCGGACCTGCATGCCGTAGATCTCGGGATGGGTGATCCCGAGGCGGCAGCCGCGATGGCCGAGCATCGGGTTGGCCTCTCTGAGCTTCTCCACGCTGGCGATGATCCGCTCGAGCCGCGCCTGCTCCTCCGGGTTGATCCCCAGCGCTTCGAGGCGACTCCGGGTCTCGACCAGCTCCTTGTACTCCTTGGGATTCGGCAGGAACTCGTGCAGCGGTGGGTCGAGCAGGCGGATCGTGACCGGGAGCCCGTCCATAGCGCGGAAGATGCCCATGAAGTCGTCGCGCTGGAACGGCCGTAGCTTCTCGAGCGCGGCGCGGCGCGTGGCCTGGTCGCTGGCCATGATCATCTCGCGCACGATCGGAATGCGATTGGACGCGAAGAACATGTGCTCGGTGCGGACGAGCCCGATCCCTTCGGCGCCGAATTCGCGCGCGCGCTGGGCGTCGGTGGGCGTGTCGGCGTTGGCGCGCACCCCGAGCCCTTCCGTCCGGTAGCGATCGGCCCACGCCAGGAGCTCCCGGACCTCGTCGCCCAGCTCGCCCTCGACGGTCTTGACGGCGTCCAGCAGCACCTCCCCCGTCCCGCCGTCGACGGAGATCCAGTCTCCTTCCCGCACGATGCGCCCGCCGACCTCGAAGACACGCCGGTGCTCGTCGACGGCGATCTCCGCGGCGCCGACCACGCACGCCTTGCCCATCCCGACCGCGACCACGGCCGCGTGCGACGTCCGCCCGCCGCGCGACGTGACGATGCCCTCGGCGGCGTACATGCCCGCGACGTCTTCCGGCGAGGTCTCCGGGCGCACGAGGATGACCTTCTCGTTCGCGCGCGCCCACTCGACCGCGCGATCGGCGTCGAACACCGCCTTGCCGACCGCCGCGCCCGGCGCGGCCGGCAGCCCGCGCGCGAGCAGACGTCCTTTCTGGATCGCCGCCGCCTTGTCGCGGTCGTCGAAGACGGGCCGGATCGCCTCGTTCACTTCCTGGGGCCGCACGCGGAGCAGCGCTGTGTGCTGGTCGATCACGTGCTCGTTCACCAGGTCGCGGGCCACCTTGACCGCGGCGCGCGCGGAGCGCTTGCCGGTGCGCGTCTGCAGGAGATAGAGCTTGCCGTCCTGGACGGTGAACTCGATGTCCTGCATGTCCTTGTAGTGGCGCTCCAGGCGGCCCGCGATCTCCAGCACCTCGTCGTAGATCGCCGGCATGCGCTGGTGCAGGGCCTCGATCGGCAACGGTGTGCGGATGCCCGCGACGACGTCCTCACCCTGGGCGTTCGGCAGGAACTCGGCGTAGAAGCGCGGCTCGCCCGTCCGCGGATCTCGCGTGAATCCCACCCCGGTGCCGGAGGTCTCGCCGAGGTTGCCGAACACCATGGCCATCACGGTCACCGCGGTGCCCCACTCCTCCGGGACGTTGTGGATGCGGCGGTACTCGGTGGCCTTCTTCGCGAACCAGGAGTCGAACACGGCGTTGATCGCCAGCCGGAGCTGCTCCTTCACGTCTTCGGGAAACGCGCGGCCCGTCCGCTCGCTGACGATGCTCTTGAAGGCGTCGGTGAGCTTTCTGAGCTCCGGCGCCGGGACCTCCGGGTCGGTCTTGACGCCCAGCCGTGATTTCGTCGCCTCGAGCTCGGCGTCGAAGACCTCGCGTCGCACGCCGAGGACGACGTCGCCGAACATCGTGACGAACCGGCGGTAGCAGTCCCACGCGAACCGCTCGTTGCGGGTGCGCGCCGCCAGCCCCTCGACGGTCGCGTCGTTCAGGCCGAGATTGAGGATGGTCTCCATCATGCCCGGCATCGAGACGCGGGCGCCCGAGCGGACGGAGACGAGGAGCGGCCGCTTGGGGTCGCCGAAGCCCGCGTCCGATGCTCCTTCGAGCCGCTGGAGGCTCTCGAGGACCTGGTCCCACAGCTCCTCGGGCCACTCGTGCCCGGAGCGGTTGTAGTGGGCCCAAGCTTGCGTCGTCACGGTGAATCCCGGCGGGACGGGAATTCCGAGGTTGGTCATCTCCGCCAGTTCGCAGCCCTTGCCGCCGAGCAGGTTGCGCATGACCGAGGAGCCTTCGGCACGGCCCCCACCGAAGAAGTAGACGTATTTCGTCATAGGCGCGGGTCTCCGTCCCCGATGACCAAAAAAGTCTTGTGATGTTAGTGGATAACGAGCACCAGTGTCAATTATTCTACCGCTCGCCACCACTCCCGCACCTTCTCCCGTTGGCCGCGTCCCACCCCGGCTCCGCGACGGCCTCCAGTGCGCGCCACGCCGGAGCCCGGTCCTTGAAACGCGAAAGGCCACGGGTCGTTCGACCCGTGGCCTTTGAGGTTCATCGCCACGGGGCCGTCCCCGCCCGTGGCATCCGTCGTCGGCTTACCTCGCGGATGCTCCGGGTGGGGCTGGCAGTACCAGCAGAATCAGGCCCAGCAGCGGTACCCGCGACGTCGTGCGCTTCACGACACGGAGTATACGGAGCCGAACCGGCACGGTCAAGCGCCCGCGCGGCCACCGCGCGGCCGCTCGCCGGCTGGCCCGAGCACGAGCGCTTCCACCGCGACGAGGTGATCGAGCATCGCCTGCCGCGCGGCGTCGCTGTTGCGGCGCGCGATCGCTTCCACGATGCGCCGATGGTCTTGATGCGAGCGGCTCGGCCGGCCCGGCGTGTTGATGGACTCCTCGCGGCTCTGCGTGAGGAGATCCATGATCGCGTGCACGAGCCGCGTGATCGCGCGGTTGTGGGCGGCGGTCCCGACCGCGGCGTGAAACGCCGCGTCCTGCGCGAGCCCGGTGCGCCCGGCGGCGATCTCCCGCGCCTGGTCCTCGAGGATCCGCTCCATCTCCTGGACTTCGTCCGGCGAGGCGCGGCTGGCTGCGAGCGCGGCGATGGCCGGCTCGAGGACGCGCCGGGCCTCGAAGAGCTCTCCGATCGCCTCGCGCTGCGAGGTCATCACGAGCGCCAGCGGGCCCACCAGGGCGTCGATCGAGACCTCGCGGACGAACGTGCCCTCGCCCGGCCGGATGTCGATGAGCCCGAGACTCTCCAGGGCGCGCAGCGCCTCGCGCACCGAGGTCCGGCTGACGACGAACTTCTCGGCGAGCTCGCGCTCCGGCGGCAGCCGGTCACCGCTCTTGAAGCGGCCCTCCGCGATCAGCTGCTTGACCTGCCGGACGATCTCCTCGTAGATCCGCGTCGACTTGATCGGTCCAAGCTCGACCGGATGATCGTCCGCTCGCCGGGAGCCGGGCGCGCTCATCGGCGCCTCAGAGATTCTCCGGCACGTGGACGTGGCGCCGTGCGCGTCCGAGCCACCAGCCGAGCGCCGTCACCGCGGCGCCGATCGCGGCGGGGACCGCCTTGGCGAGCCACGCCGTTCCCTCACCGAGCCAGCGCTGGATGACCGGGTCCTCGATCAGCATCTCGCCTGCGACGTAGCCGAGCAGGCCTCCACCGAGCCAGACGACCCAGGTGTAGCGGTTCATCAGGAGCGCCAGGAGCCCGGCGCCCCAGATGACGATCGGCAGCGAGAGCCCGATGCCGAACATGACGAGCAGCAGGTCGCCGTGGGCGGTCGCCGCGATCGCGAGCACGTTGTCGAGGCTCATCGTGACGTCGGCCACGATGATGATCCAGATCGCTTCCCAGAGCGAGGCGCCTCGGCGAACCTGGGTGTCTGCCGCGGACTCGGGCTTGACGAGCCGGACCGCGATCCACACGAGGAGCACCCCGCCGACGAGCTGGAGCAGCGGGATCCGCAGGAGCACGCTGACGATCGCGACGAAGATCAGCCGCAGCACGACGGCGCCGACCGCGCCCCACACCTGCCCGAGCATCCGCTTGTGCCTGGGCAGGGCCCGTACCGCGAGCGCGATGACCAGAGCGTTGTCGCCGGAGAGCAAGAGATTGAGGACGCCGATCCCCAGCAGGCGCATCCAGAACTCGGGGTCGGCGAAGACCACCATCACGCCCGCCGCGGGGCCGGGGTGGAGCGGAGCCGGCGCCACCACGGCGTCAGCACGGGGAGCACGAAGAAGAAGAGCGCCGCGGCGGTGATGACCCCGGCGATCGGACGTGTCACGAAGATCGCGAGCGAGCCCTGGGACATGATCAGGCTCTGGCGCAGCGCGTTCTCCGCGAGGTCGCCCAGGACCAGCGCCAGCACCAGCGGCGCCAGCGGATAGTCGAGCTTCTTGAACACGTAGCCGACCACGCCAAAAATCAGCATGTACCAGATGTCGATCATGCTGTTGTGCACGGCGTACGAGCCGATCGCGCACACGACCACGATCAAGGGCGTGAGGATCGCAAACGGAATTTTCAAGATCGCCGCAAAAAATGGCACGAACGCCAGCACCATCAGGACGCCGATGATATTGCCCGTGTACATGCTGGCGATGAGCCCCCAAACGAAGTCGGGCTTCTCGGTGAAGAGCAGCGGCCCAGGCTGCAGGCCCCAGATGATGAGGCCGCCGAGCATGACGGCGGCGGTCGGCGAGCCGGGGATGCCGAGCGTGATCATCGGCAGCATGGCCGCGACGCCGGCGGCGTGGGCGGCCGTCTCCGGCGCCACGACCCCCTCGATCTCGCCCTTGCCGAAGCGCTCGGGATGCTTCGAGAACCGCTTGGCGAAGGCGTAGCTCATGAACGAGGCCGGCGTCGCGCCGCCGGGCTTGAAGCCCATCCAGAACCCGATGAAGGCGCCGCGCACGAAGGTGCGCGCGTAGCGCGGCAAGGTCTTCCACGTCTCGAGCACCACGCGCAGGTTCATGCCCGTGCTGGCGCCCTTGAAGCTGAGCCCTTCCTCCACGGACAGCAAGATTTCGCCGATTCCGAAGAGCCCGATGACGGCGATGATGAAGTCGAAGCCCTTCATGAGATCGACGAAGCCGAAGGTCATCCGGAGCTGGCCGGTGACGACGTCGAGGCCGACCGCGGCGAGGATGAACCCGAGCACGATCGACACCAAGGACTTGAGCGGATCGCCGCCCCCGAGGCCGATGAAGCTCGAGAACGTCAGCAGCTGGATCGCGAAGAACTCCGGCGGGCCGAAGCGCAGCGCGATCTCGGCCAGGAGCGGCGCGAAGAACGTGATCAGGACGATCGAGAAGAGCGCGCCGATGAACGAGGAGCTGAAGGCCGCGGTGAGGGCCTGGCCCCCCTGCCCCTGCCGGGCCAGCGGATAGCCGTCGAACGTCGTCGCGACGGACCAGGGCTCGCCCGGGATGTTGAAGAGCACCGACGTGATCGCCCCGCCGAAGAGCGCGCCCCAGTAGAGCGACGTCAGCAGGATGATCGCGGACGTCGGCGGCATCGTGAACGTCAGCGGCAAGAGGATCGCGACACCGTTGGCGCCGCCGAGCCCGGGCAGCACGCCGATGATGGTGCCGAGCGTGATGCCGAGCACCGCCACGACCAGGTTGAATGGCGTGACCGCGATCTGAAAGCCGTGAAAGAGGTTCTCGACGCCCATCGACTCAGTATCCCAGCCAGGCCTCGAGCGGGCCCTTGGGCATCGGCACCAGGAACCACAGCTCGAACACCACGAACGTGACCAGCGGCACGCCGATCGAGCACAGGACCACGGCAAGCCAGCCGTGCCGCCCGACCCAGCGCATGTAGAAGCCGAGATAGAGCGCCGCCGCGACGTACAGGCCGAGCGGCGTGATCAGGACGACCATCAGCGTGGCCGGCCACAGCACCTTCAGCACCGGACCGAGCTGCGCGCGCGTGACGAACGGCTTGTCCGTCGCGCGGCGCCACGCCTGCACGCCGATCGCGACCGAGGCGAGGATCAGGATGGCGCCGAGCCAGAACGGAAAGAAGCCGGCCCGGGGCCCGTCCGTCCCCCAGCCGATCCCGATCCGGAGGGAATCGAACACGACGACTCCCCCGAGCAGCATCAGGATCGACGCAGTGGCGAGGTCGACAGTGCGCATCTTACTTCTTCAACAGCCCGCCCTTGGCCATGAGCTCCTTGTGAAGCTGCTCGTTCTCCTCGACCCACTTGGTGTACTCGCCACCGGTCGCGAAGGCCGGCTTCAGCGCGCCGTCGTCCATGTACTTCTTCCACTCCGGCGTCTCGCTGACCTTCTTGAGGAAGCCCACGTACCAGTCGCCCGCTTCCTTCGGCATATTGGGCGCCCCGAAGATGCCGCGCAGCATCAGGTAGCTCACGTCGACGCCGAGCGCCTCCTTCACCGTCGGGATGTCCTTCCACTCGGCGACCGAGAGGCGCGCGGTGTCGAAGACCGCGAGCGGCCGGACGCGGCCCGCCTTCCAGTGACTGACGCACTCGATGGGATTGTTCACCGTCGAGTCGACGTGCTTGCCCACGAGGTTCACGCAGACCTCGCCACCGCCCTTGAACGGCACGTACGTGAACTTGGTCCCGGGCATCGCGTGCTCGAGCTGGATGGTGAGGATCTGATCCTCCTGCGCCGAGCCCGTCCCGCCCATCAGACACTGGCCGCCCTGGCGCTCCTTGCACTGCTTGTCCTTGACGGCGGCCAGATACTCCTTGGCGGTCTTGTAGGGCGTGTCGGCGTTCACCCACAGGATGAACTCGTCGAGCGCCATGCGCGCAAGCGGCGTGTAGTCGCGCCAGTTGAACGGCAGGTTGTTGTGCAGCGGCGTCGTGAAGAGATTCGAGAGGGTGATGATGATGGTGTGCGGGTCGCCCTTCCGGTTCTTGACGTCGAGGAAGCCCTCGGCGCCGGCGGCGCCCGACTTGTTGATGACGATCAGCGGACGCGGCGAGAGCTTGTGCTTCTCGGCGATCCCGGCGATGAGCCGCGCCATCTGATCGGCGCCGCCGCCGGTGCCGGCCGGCACCACGAAGTCGATCGGCCTGGTCGGCTCCCAGGCCGCGGCCGTGACGGGAGCCGCAATGAGCACCGTGAGGACGAGTGCGACGACTACGTCGAGCTTCATCGCTCACTCCTTTGCTCGAGGCCAGGCCCCGAGTCCATGTCGTGTCTTTACTCCATGGAGACGCCTATGGAACACGAAAGGGCCGGGTCCCGTTTCCGGGAGCCCGGCCCTGCCCTGCTAAGCGCGCCGAGGAGGAGCCATGGGGGCGAATCGGCGGCTACTTTGCCGCCAGCGCCGCGCGCGTCGCGTCGAGGCGACGGAACGGCACGACCGCTGGGATCTCCCACTTCTCCCACATCTCGTCCACCTTCGCCTGGAAGTACGCGAGGTCCTCCTCGATGAAGTGGGCGAACCGCCCCTGCTTCAAGAGGTACTCGCGCACCGGCTTGCGGGCGCGCCCTTCGACGATCGCCTTGGTCTTGCCGTAGTACTTCACCTGCCCGTCTTCCACCTCGTAGAGCGGGAAGATGCCCGTCTCGATCGCGAGCTCGCCCAGTTCGTGGGAGAGCATCGGGTCGTAGTCCCAGCCCTTCGGGCACGGATCGAGGGAATGGATGAACGTCGGGCCGCCGATCGTGAGCGCCCGCCGCACCTTGTTCATCATCTCCACCGCGTACGAGGCGCACACGGTCGCCACGTAGCGGCACTCCGGGTGGCCGGCCGCCAGCATCCCGGCCACGTTCTTCTTCCACCGGGTGTGGATGTTGCGGATCGCTTTGCCGGGCGGGCTGAACGTGGTGTTGGCGCCGAACGGCGTCATGCCCGAGAGCTGGATGTCGGTGTTGGCGTACGACTCGTTGTCGTAGAGCAAGATCAGCGAGTTGTACTCCTTGTGGGTCAGGGTCGCCGAGATCGCGTTGATCCCCATGTCGGCCCCGCCGCCGTCGCCGCAGAACGCGATGACGTTGATGGGCTCGGACTTCATCTTGCCCTTGCGCATGAGCGACTTCAGTCCGGCCGCCGTGCCGAGCGCCGCCGACCCCGAAGACCCGAGCTGCGTGTGCATCCACGGCACCACCCAGGGCGTGGTGTAGTACGTCGTGTTCGCGACGTACATGCAGCCGGTTGAGCCGAGCACGATCGTGCGTGGCCCGGCGGCCTTGACCATGAGCTTCATGACCAGGGCGGACTCGCAGCCCTGACAGGTCCGGTGCCCGGAGGTGAAGTACTCCTCGATCGTCACCCGCTTGACGCCGCGGAACGGCTCGAGAATCTGCGTGGCGTTGCTGAACGTCGTCGTCTCGGCCATGGTAGCTTCTCCTATTGATAGCCGCGTCTCGGCCGGCGGGGGCCCCAGCCCCGCGACGGCCTGCAACGCGCAACGCTATTCCCGTACGCCCAGCCAGTGGGTCTTGGAATCCGACTTCGCGGACGTCGCGGCCGCGTAACACATGTCCGCAGCCTTGTAGACGTCCTCGAGCGTCACCTCGCGCCCGCCGAGCCCACAGATGAACGACACCAGCGGCGGCCGTCGGTCCGAATTATACAGGGCGGCCCGGATCTCGTTGGCGACCACGCCCGAGCCGAACGGCGAGCCGAATGAATAATCGCGGTCGATGATGCCGACCGCCTTGGCCCTGGAGAGGGCGGCCACCAGTTTCTCCGTCGGAAATGGTCTGAACCAGCGCAGCCGCACCAGGCCGACCTTCTTGCCCTTCGCGCGCATCTCGCGGATCGCGACCTTGATCGACAGCGAGATCGTGCCCATGCCGACCAGGATGATGTCGGCGTCGTCGGCCATGTACTCCTCGAACCACGGGTTCTCGGGCCCGCGCCCGAACACGCGGCGGAAGTCCGCGTACGCCTCCTCGATCACGGTGACCGCGCGGCCCATCGCCTCGTTGTTCTGACGGCGGATCTCGATGACCCAGTCCTCGTTCGCCTGCGGGGCGACCGTGATCGGATTGTCCGGGTGCAGCAGGAGATCGCCGCGGTCGTAGCGCGGCAGGAAGCGATCGACCTTCGACTTCGGCGGCACCATCGTCAGCGCCTGCGAGTGCGTGAGGAACGCGCCGTCGGCCGAGATGGCCAGCGGCAGGAACACGCGCCGGTCCTCGGCGACCCGGTAGGCGATGAGGGTCGTGTCGAGCGCCTCCTGCGCCGTGTCGATCCAGCAGAGCATCCAGCCGACGTCGCGCACGACGAGCGCATCGTTGTGCTCGACGCCGAACGCGCCCGGATCGTCGAGGGCGCGGTTGCCGACCAGGCACACCATGGGCACGCGCAGCGGCGGCGTGACCACCAGGCACTCCATCGCGTACATCCAGCCGACACCGGACGAGCCGCAGAACACGCGCGCGCCGACCGTCGAGGCGTGCTTCACGATCTCGAACTGGCTGTGCTCGCCCTCGGCCACGATGTACTCGGCCACCAGCTGGCCGCCCGAGATCTTCTTGGCGATCGCCTGCATGACGGTGTCGTACGGCCGGATCGGGTACGCGGTGACGACGTCCAGATCGGCGAGGGCGAGGGCCTCGGCGACGGCCTCGCTCCCGGAGATCAGGAGCTCCTTGTCCTCTTCGCTCGCGGCGCGGGCCGCTGGGGTGACAACCGCCATGGCGCTATTCCTCCCTGGATTCCATTGGCTCGTCTCGGACGACGGGGCCCCAGCCCCGCGACGTCCTGCGACTCGCACTCCCGCTAATTCGTCTTGTGCTGCGCGTTCTCGCCCGGGATGCCCGCGGTGATCTCGGCGCCGCCGTCCTCGAAGTTCTTCTCGAGCTCCTTCTCGTACTGACCGCGGAAGCGGAACCCGTGCGAGCGGACGGTCGCCTTCTTGTCGCCGATCTTGTCGGCCATCCAGGTCTGGTACTTCTGCTTGTCCTTGCGCCACATCTCCCACTGGCTCGCGTTGTCGTCGAACACCGACTCGTTGACCATCGTGACGCAGTGCTCGACGGGGCAGACCGCCTCGCAGACCCCGCAGCCGCAGCACGCCTCCATGTTGGCGTCGTAGGTGCCGTCGGGCATCACGTCGAAGCAGGAGTCGGGGCACTGGATCCAGCAGAGCGTGCACTTGACGCACGTGTCGAAGTTGATGACCGGGCGCATGGTCCGCGTCGTGAACTTCTTGAAGTACGGGTTGCGCTCGGGCACGTAGCCCTTGCCGGCTTCCTTGGGCTTGCCGACGGGGATCGCCGGGATCGTCACGCCCTCCCGCATCTCCCACCACTTCGGCATCTCGAACGAGTACGGGATCTCGGCGTTGCCCTCGGTCAGCTTGACCTCGCGGCTCTCCACGCGCTCGTACGCCTTCTTCGCCGAGTTGACCTTGAGCTCCGAGCCCCACTCCATCTCGCGAATCGCGTCACTCACCCCCTGCAGCGTGAGGAACGACGGCGCGATCTTGGCGAGGGCGCCGAGCACGCGCACCTCGGTGTGGTCCTCGCGGTAGACCCACAGGCCGGAGAACGACGCCTTGGCGCGAATGAGCGCCAGCTTGTAGGGCGCGTCCTTCTTGTGGATGTCCTTCAATAGACTTTCGTAGCTCTGGAGCGAGGTCATGAGCAAGGTGCCGTTGGGCACCGTCAGCCGATTGATGGGCTGAAGCCCGTACCACGCCCACGACTCGACGCCCTTCGAGAGCGTGTCGTCGACGGCGACCGTGACGTCGACGTGCTTGGGCTCGTAGCGCGCCATGTTCTGCTCGAGCTCCTCCTTGGTGTCGGCGACGATGGCGAAATCCTTGGCGGGGATGCCGTTGCGCTGCGGGCTGTCGCCGTACCGGCCGAACGCGATCCCCCACCGGCCCGACTTGCGTGCGGACAGCACGATCCCGCGCGTGATGCGGGCGGCGAGATTCTTCTGGAAGATACCGCGATAGACGACTTCACAGATCAGGGCTGCCATTCGCTCCTCCTAAGCTCGCCGGTCGCGTCGTGGGATTCATCGTGGTCGGCTGGTCTGACCAGAGAGGGTACGGCCCGGTTCCGGTGCTGTCAAGACGGGGAATTGACCCCGTCCCTCCCGAAAACCGGGCCCGCCCGGGGGCTAGCTGGCCTTGCCGAGGAAGCCGGTCAAGGCGCTGGTGAACGCCTCCGGCTGCTCCATGTTCGACAGATGGGCCGCGGACTTGAGGATCACCAGCTGCGAGCCGTGGATCTTCTCGTTCATGACCTTCGACGCGGCCACCGGTGTCCCTTGGTCGTCCTCGCCGACGATGATCAAGGTCGGGACCCTGATGGCGCCGATGCGGTCGGTGAGGTTGAGGCCCGAGATCGCCTGACAGCAGCCGATATAGCCGGCCGGCGGCGTCGAGCGGATCATCGTGCGGACCTTGTCGACGACCGGGCCGCCTTTGTCCTTGTACGGCGCGGTG
>Ga0306920_100008879_pt1 | contig 13381 bp, 14 predicted proteins | sample flu12Cox44000170_FD_204666 | JGI IMG/M metagenome (GOLD analysis project Ga0306920, IMG submission 204666) | Lab enrichment of tropical soil microbial communities from Luquillo Experimental Forest, Puerto Rico - flux4day.12C.oxic.44.000.170 (v2)... | ecosystem: Environmental > Terrestrial >... | reverse complement strand
AGGTTCCCGGTGTTGATGTAGTAGTTGCTGTGGTTGAAGGCGTTGTAGAACTCGCCGCGGAACTGCAAGTTAAAGCGCTCCGTCAGCTTGAACGTCTTCACCGCAGCGAAGTTGATGTTCCAGTATCCGGGGCCGCGGTAGGCATTGCGGTGGCCTTGCGGCAAGCCGCTGATGCTGTAAACGCAGTTCCCGTGGTCGAGATACTGGCAAGTCGGCACCGACAATGCGTCACCTACATTGACCGGAGCGCCGGTGTTCGGATCAATCGGCAGTGCCAGCCATTTGTACACGTTGGGTGCAACTGCCGCCTGCGAGGAATTGCCAATGCCGCCGTACTGATTGACAGGCTGCGACGGAATCCACATGGGACAGCTGTAGCCGACGGCTCCCACGTTGCTGCAATCATAGATCGTGTATGGATAGCCCGAGTGGATGTTGACGATGGGCGAGAAACTCCAGCCTCCCGCCAACTCACGGACCCACCCGCGCTCTGCGTTCGAACCCCAGGGAATGTTCCAGGTTCCGCTGAGTACGAACCGGTTACGAATGTCGTAGTCGGCATTGCCCTTGCTGAGGTTGGCATTGTACGGATCAAGGTAGCCCAGCCCGTAGAGGCCCGAGTAGCCGTCAGAGAAGGAGGACGAGAGGTTGTCGATCGCGTGCGACCAGGTATAGTTCGCGGTGAAATACAGCCCCTTGTTAAGGAGGTTGCTGCTCTGGAACTTGATGTTCAACCCGTTGTACAGATTGAAGCCGTTCGCACCGCGGTAGTTAATGTTGCTGTACTGGTAGTTTAGGCGATTGTTGAACCGGGTGTCACCTAGGAATGTTGCGCCATACCCGGGGGCGTTCAAGTTCGAAATGTCGTACTCATGCGAGCCCTTCGCTCCGGCGTACTCGAAAGAAAGGACCGAGTTCTTCAAAACCTGATAGTCCACGGCACCTGACCAGAACTGAACGTAAGCCGTGGGAATGTTTTGCTGCACTGCGCGCAAGCTTGGGTTGGGGAAACAGGAGGTTCCGGGCACCACAACCGGATTGCCGCCGCAGGTACTGCCGTTGCCTGCCAACGGCCCGAGGTTGTTGACGAAGATGGGCAAGTTGCCCTGCGGGACGTCGGTTCCGTTGATTACGCTGATAACCGCGGCATTCGGTGGGTTCTGGATGACGTTGAAGGTCACGTTGCCAAAGTTACGCTCGTAACCAATACCGTAGCCGCCGCGCAAACTCATGGTGCCGTTTCCGAAGACGTCATAGGCAAAGCCGATGCGGGGAGCCCAGTTGTTTAGGTCCTTTCCCCACAAACCCCCTACCGGACTCTGATCGGCGATTTGCACGGTTCCGTTGCGCACCTGGTTAAACAGAGTTGCGCCGGGGCCGAGGTAGAAGTTCGAGTCCAGCGCCGGATTCGAGTTGTGCTGTACGCCGTAGTACTCCCAGCGCACGCCGAGGTTCACGGTCAAGCGCGAAGTCGCCTTCCACGAATCCTGTACGTAGAAGCTTCCGTCGTTATAGCGGTTGTTGCGGTTGAACGCAGGCTGGGTCACCGGTAGCTTCAGCAAGCAGGACGGCGTAACGATGTACTGGCCAGACGAATCGCGGGAGCAGGGGTATTGGCCCTGCGGATAGACCGCTCCCTGGAACTGATACAACTGGCCCGCGACGAGATTCGCCGCGGCGGCCGCAATGTTACCGCCCGAAGAGAGCGACTCCACCGCGTTTTCGTACGCTCCAAATGTACGGTTGTCGCGGGTCTGGATGTAACCGCCACCAAACTTGAACTGATGGAAGCCCTTCGTCCATGAGAGATCGTCATAGACCTGGTAAACGTTCTGCGGTCCGCCGAACGGGATGGAGTTGCCCGGCGTTGTCTGGGCATACCCGGGAAATATCAGCGGGCCGTTCGTGCCCGGCAGGTTGGGCAGTGCGATCGCCGAGGTATACAAGGTAGGCGATACCGGGTTCGCACCCAGGGGCTGCACATTGGTGAGCCGGTTGTAGGTGAACTTTGCCGTGTTCACCAGGTTGGCGCTAAACACATGGGTCAGGTTAAGGGTCACGCTCTGGTTGAAGAATGTCTGTCCCGTGTTATATCCAACATACGGGCTGCTGTTAATGAATCCGGGAAAGTCGTCTTCGCTGTAGAGCGCATAGCGGCCAAACATCATCGTCTTGTTAGAGATGTTCCAGTCAATGCGCTGCACAGTTGAGTAGGTGTTCTGCGGCGCACCGGCGCCCGAATCCGACGGAACGGAATACGCAATCGTCTCGCCGAACGGGTCGGTGCAATTCAGCGGGGCGGGACAAGTGCCGCCGTTGGCTTGTTGCCAGTTCGTTTTGCTCAACACCTGGATACCGGGAACCAGCTTGCCGTACGCCGAAAAGAATGCCGGCGTGGCCGGCGATACCGCAGGCAACGTCAGGAACGCGGGGTCGATAATGCTCTGAGTGTTCGTCGCATCGCTACGAACCCGTGTCCACTCAGTGCTGCTGAAGAAGAACAGTTTGTTCTTGACGATTGGTCCGCCGAGGGCGTAGCCAAACTGATTGCGCGTGAAGCCCGGCTTTGGAATGTCGTTGGCGTCATTCTGATACGGGTTAGACGACAATGCCGACACGCGGTTGAACTCGTACAGTGAGCCGTGGAACTGGTTGGAGCCGGACTTGGTGGTCACGTTGACCACGCCGCCGCCTGCACGCCCATACTCTGCCGTGTAGTTAGAGGTGGCCACACGGAATTCCTGCACCGAATCGAGAGGAACGCTCTGCCCAACCGAGGCGTTGAAGAGGTCAACGTTCTCGCCGCCGTCCAGGAGAATGTTAGTGTCAGACGAGCGTTGACCGTTGACAGCAACGCCGGCGCCGCGTCCGCTTTGTTGGTCTTCCGATACATTGCCCGAGGTGGCCACCAGGTCATACGGGTTGCGCGTCAGGGTAGGCAGGTTGGTAATGTCCTGGGCAGTGATTACCTGGGACAGCGTCTGCGTCTCGGTGTTCACGGCTGCGGTTTCACCTGATGACGTGACTTCCACGGTGGTCGAGGCGCCGCTGACACTGAGTTGCGCCGAAAGGTCGATCCTCGATCCCACGTCGACCACTACTTTGCGACTGTATTTCTGAAAGCCTTCGCGCTCGACCGTGATGCTGTAAGTGTCCGGCCGAAGGCTGGGAACGGCATACTCACCGGCGGAACCAGTAACTGCGCTGCGAGTCTGGGCGGTATTTACGGATGTCATGGTGACAGTCGCGCCGGGCACGACGGCCCCTGTGTTGTCGGTGATTGTTCCGCTTACGGTTCCGCTCTCTGCCTGTCCGAACAGACCGACGGAAACCAGCAGAAGTACACATAACAGAACGCTTACGTTTCTTGCCAAATGTTGCATCGTGCTCTCTCCACTCACAACAATTCGGCGGCTACCACAGCCGCAGACTTGGAGTATGCCGCCTTTGCCGAAGTTCGCGCGACACACTGGTGCCTTTCAATCTTGAAGAGGGATGAGTGACTCGCTATTGGGTGTGAAGCGCCCTTGGTTGAAGGAAGTTTTTTGCATGGTGTACGCATCGCGCGAAGTTGCGTGGGACCCGTATTGTTCTGGCATTCGGCCCCTACCTGAAGCTTGCATCCGAGGCTCGGTGAACAGGCGCCATTACAAGTAAGCGACCCTACACAGATTCACGGGCTGCCTGTGACTCTGCTTCTTCTATTACAGCTGCCGACGGTGACGGAAAGGTAATAAAGCTTGATGATGGCTCGATTTGGGAAGTTGATGACGTGGTTACAGTGGACACGGCACTGTGGCTCCCGCAACTGATGTGGTCATATGCAACGGCAAGATGATCAACACTGACGATAACGAATCGGCAGACGTTACACCGATTGCTCTAGGGCGTTCAGTCAGCACTAGAGATGGTCGTGCTCGGTATGTAGTTCAAGCATCTGCGAATGACGAGGCTTTCGTCATAAACGGAGAAGTATGTACGGCCAAGACATACTTTTCAATTTCGAAAAGGGCGACACGGTGATATTCGTCGACGGCTCCGCGCTTGGTGTCTGCACTTCGGACAAAAATACTGAATCTCCGCACCGAGAAGATTTGCGAAGTTTGGTGCGAATGACTCTATGCGCGCGTCGCCCCGCCGCAACGACGGGCCATGGCAAACCGAGGACTACCTGGCAAGCATTGAATGGACGAGTTGCAACTTTGGAGGCAAGCGGGCGTGGTTCGGGCGAGCTGTACCGTCGAGTCGCGATTCTGTACGGTGGAGGCATCTTCGCGTGTCGCGACTGTCACCGACTGGCTTATGAGAGCCAGTACGAACAGCCGTATGAGCGCGCATCACGCCGTGCCCAGGACATTCGCGAGAGGTTGGGCGGCTCAGGGAGTCGCCGGACGTTCGATTCCCGCAGCGTAGGGGCTTGCTGATTCCAAGCAGGCGCGATGCCGTGAATTGGCGCGTTGCGATCCTGTACGGCGGGGGCATTTTCGCTTGTCGTCATTGCTATGGGCTCAATTACGACACTCAGCACAAACAGGCCTGGGACCGTGCCCTGACTCGTTACCAGAAAATCAGAGTGAAGCTCGGCGCTCACGCCGCTATAGGTCATTTTCCAGAGAAACCTAAAGGGATGCATTGGCGCACCTACAAGCGGTGGGTAAGGAAGCCTGAAACTGCAGATGCCTGCTCGTGGCCGAATTGGATTTACAGACTTGTCCTAGCGAAGAGCTAGCGTATTGGCCCGTAGCCACTTTTTGATCGGTCTTTCAGCGACAGTTCGTGTATGCCATCTGCCCGATGTGTCATTACGTCACCGCCTATCTGAACGACACCATGTGGCGGAATACTCGCTGGACGGTTTTCTGAAGCAACTGGCTGAACTCGAAGAACGAATGCTTCGTATAGAGTCCCACTCAACGACTCACCGGAAGGCCCACGACTCCGCGGCAGAATGCGTCTTCTTGCTCAGAAAATGTGACGACTGACAGTTGCCGTGAGTGATTCGACAGTTCAACTGTGATGTTCGCGCTGCTAGTTGTGCCACAATCTGCCCCAAGAATGGCTTCGGCGGCGGAACTGTATCCCACCATTACCATCCGCCAAACTTAAGTTCGCCACTTCAGGCGGTTGTGTCGCCACAGCACAAATCAACAGCATAGGAGGATCTTGCCTTGAGAAGGAACTCTCTCATGCTCCTCGTGGGCACACTCGTGTTTTCCGTGTTGCCCGTTTTTGCCACCCCAATGTCCAGCTGCGACCCCGCGACTTTCGTTTGCAACATTTACGAAAATCAGACAGTCAGCTTTGGCTTCCTAGCGGTCTCCGGCGATGTCATTGTCCAGAACTCGAAGTCGGTAACCGTCGATGTCTTTCGCATCTTCAATGACTTCTTCAACAGCGGAGGCGGCACCGGTATTGGAGATGAAGGTTTTCTCTTCGGAGCAAACCAGTTACCTGAACCTTCGACTTACAGCGTGAATGCCGTCTCCATCTCGCTGGGCCGTGCGATGGACGGCTTCGACGAGACGACCTTCACAGCCAATGGAGATACCTACAATTTGTTTACGCCGGTGCCTGAACCGTCATCGATAGCTTCGCTAGGTATTGCTGTAATCGTGGCTGCCGGCAGCCTGATGAGACGTTTCACAGCGGCGCATCGCGTCTGACGTGCATTCGTCGACAGGCCCGATAACTGGTGCCCAATTTCCACGCTTTTGGAGGACAAGAATGAATCGCATCACGCACTACCAAGTGCTCGCAATCGCGGCCTTGATCGTTTCTTGCATCTTGCCGGCAAGTGCACAATCGGCCGTTGAATTGCAGGACGGGCAGTCCGTAAAGGTCAACCTGAGGCTGGACCGTGGCTTAAGGTCGCTGGCCCGAAACCGCAACGCTGCAACGGAAGGGCTGCCTTTCTACACCGCAAACTATACGTCGTTCGGACAGGCGAACGTCTTCAACATTGTTGGCACAGACCCGAGCCTCGGTACCGCGACCACAACGATTCCCACAGTGTTGGTTCCCATTAAGGTAGTTTTCTCCAACACCACGCTGGATGGCACCGACGTCGTGGCGCTAACCGAGAATTCCCCGATCTTCCTCACGACCGACTTCACAACGGGAGGGACTGACATCGGCGTGACCCAGTATGGCGATGCCATTCAGCGAGGCGAGTTCTGGAAGCTTCCCGGCTTCTCCCATTCTGGATACCACGTACTTCTGGGAACGCCGACAATCGCACCAACCGTCACCGTTACGGTTCCCTCGAAGGCTGCAGGACAAGCATTCAAGCTGAAAGACGGCAAATTCATCGGCGCATTGGATCCGGGCTTCTTTGACCCGATCATCGAGCGGTTGGTCGGGTCGTATACTCCCAATCAGCTTCCTATTTTCCTGACCGATAACGTTTTCGAAGCTCCGGGAGCAGTGCTGCAGAATTGTTGCATTGGTGGCTATCACGCTTCGCAGGGGCCGCCAATCTCTACCGCACAGACCTGGATCTATGCCGTCTACACGGAACCCGACACCTTTAAGGACAATGGCTTCATCGACGTTGTGCCCTTAAGCCATGAAGTCGCGGAATGGCTGAACGATCCCTTCGTCGGCGCCTTCCCTCCGCCGGGCATTAACCTGATACCGCCTGCCATTCTGCCCGGGCAGGGCAGCGCCTGCATTCCCAACTTCGAGACCGGAGACCCCCTGGAAGCTCTACTGCCAGCCACCTGGTTCACCGAGACGACCAATGGAACCGTTTACCATCTGCAGGACGAGGCATTCCTCTCCTGGTACCTGCATGGACCTTCTTTCGGCGTAAACGGCTTCTATTCCTATAAAGGTAACTTTCGAACTCCGTCGACCCTGTGTGGACCAGGGTAGGTCGCTGGAACAAGCTTCTGATGAGACATTGTAGAGTCTTGGCCACGCAAGTTCGCCTTCAGATCAGAGTACACTCTATTAGATGATAGCTCGCAGTAACAGCCATATCTGGAAAACCTCGCTTTCGTTTGCTTGTAGATGGGAAGGATTCCTTTGTTAGTCGGGAAAGCGCGGTAGCACCGCATGACCAAGGCATCCGCCCTTGGCGGCCCACTTCAGGAGAGATCACAATGCCAGCTCGGAAAGCTTCATTCTTCGTCGCATGCTCCGTCGTCGCAATCCTCGCGATGATGTCGATCGCCAGCGCCTGCGCCTACTCCAACGTGTTTGTGTACGGTGACAGCCTCTCTGACCTTGGCAACATCTACAAAGTCTCTATGCATACCATTCCGCAGTCGCCGCCACACTACATCGGGCGCTTCTCGAACGGGCCGCTGGCGGTGGAATACTTGGCCAATATGCTGCAATTCGCTGTTGACTAGCTTTGCCTGGGGAGGTGCCACGACGGGCGTCGGCAACTCTGGCGACGGCGGGACATAGATGATGCCGCAGCACACAAATCGCCTAACTTCTCGTTCGAAACTCTCCCTCGACCCGAGCGTCTCAAGAAGAACCCGATGGGCCACCACGGACTCTCGCTCCGAGACGCTCAAGCTGCTCAGGATGATGGAGGCGGATGGACGTTGAACAGACCATTGCCGAGATCGAATGGCTGGAACGCATTTCCTTGCTTCCCGACAGCAGGCCGCTGAGCGCAAGCGACCTGGCCGCGGCAAACCGGAGGCACGACGAGTCACAAGCCCGCAGCCCGTGGTTTCGACTTTGGCAGCGATACGGCGTGTGTTGCCGACCTGAGGCCCCAGTAATCCGAATACCGGAATCCGATAGCTAACCATGACGTGATTTGGAAATTCCTAAAAATGGCAATTCCGGAATCGCAGAAAGGGCAGTGTTTTTCTCTATTCCGGAATCGTCAGAGGCGAGAATTCCGCAACCTCAATGAGCGCCGAGGATGCGCTCGATGAAGCGTTGCATGTGCGCGCAGTGGGAGCGGGCTCAGTAGAGGCGATTGCAAGAGGGGCATATACGAAAATTGTCATAACACTGAGCCGTTCGTGGTGGCAGCCGGTCATGGATCGACTCTTTCGGAACTTGCTGTAGCAGCGAGTTACATCGGAGACACCGGCGAAATGGCTCGGCCAAGTGGAAAAGGTTAAAGCGCCTGAGTACCTCAAGCAACTGTGCCCTCGGTTCGGTCGCCCGGACAAAGAGGCCCCAAATCACCTCTCCCCGCTTTAATAAGCCGCGGTCGCGAGTAAGCAGAATGCGATGTTCGACTGCAGAAGTGTGTGCCAGTTCTTCGTCGTCACAGCGATCTTGATATACGACATCGAAGTCCAACATCCGCAGGTAGGTCACGAGCCGGCCAAGGTGGGTGTCCAGGACAAAGCCGACAAAGCCAAAGACCTGCAGTTGCGGTCGCAATTGAACGACAGAGGTGACAGGCAGCGAAGCGGAAGCGGGATACACGCTGACGCGGTCCGCGTCCTGAACCAGATAGCTGAAGTTGACAGGCACACGTTGACCAGGATGAGTTCGACTTCGGTGTGTGGCACACCAAACGCCTCGATCACGTCTTTGATTGAGGCGGTCAGTAGAAAAGAGTGAGGGAACTCCGTATCCCGCCGCTCGGTCGGAGGAAGTCATTCAATTCGTCATGAAACCGGAAGACGGCTTCCGCATGACCGCAAACCCTATCACCTTGGCCGACTGCTACCGTTTTAATCTAACGAACCCGGCGGTCGATCTGTGCCTGATGGGACCGGGATCGATGGCCGACCTAACGCCTACACTGGAAACCTTTGAGAAGGGCCCGATGACAGCGGAAGAGATGGTTTGGATGCGTCGGGTCGGCCAGGCCAAGTACGAGAAGTCGTGCCTGCTTCTACTCAAGGGATAATAACGACTTTAGAACGCCAGTAGCTTGCTACACAGCCCAATTTTGCACTTTCAGGCCGGGCACGCGCCGGAACTCCCGCTCATTATTCGTGACCAGTGTCAGGTTTGATGCCAAGGCGTGTGCCGCAATCCAAAGGTCGTTATTTCCGATCATCTCGCCCTTTGCTTCAAGAGTCGCTCGAATCGAACCATGGGTCTCCGCTGCGGTCTCCGGCATCGGCAGTGCGGGCAGCAAGGTTATGAGTTCCCTCAGCCGTTCCAGAGCTGCCTCGCGTTTTGCACTTTTCTCGGCTCCATAGATAAGTTCACCGTAAGTTATGACTGACAGGCCGGCCTCTCCGCCCGTAGCTTCCGGAAGCGGCGAAGAACTTCCTCTGGCTGCTTCTGTCGGATGTAGATGCACATGTTGGTATCCAGCAAGAAGCGTGGGGCCATGCTTACAAGCCCTTTCGTCTCTGAGGAAGGTCCTTTTCACGGCTAGGAAGCTCGAAATCCTCCGGCAAGTCAGCCAGCAGCTCGAATGCCCGGGCCAGGTTCCCTTCCGGCTCTCGCAGAACGATTTCGTTGCCTCTGCGAAAAATCTCCACTTCTTTGCTCTTCAATCGAAACTGTTTAGGCAGGCGTACGGCTTGACTGTTTCCGGAGCGAAATACTCGAGGGTATCCATCGACCCTCCCCTCGCCAATGTATATACACATAGTATACACATCTGATGTGCTGCGTTCACGGGTAGCGGCGCGCCCTCTACCATTTTTGCTGGGCACTCCCGCCCGGTTCGTAAACGGGTTGCGCGACGTGCTCTTGAAGGCGAGGATCGGATCGCGCACCTTGCGTCGGCGCTCCAGCAATCTGCCCAGCCGATCGAGTTCATGCGAATACATGGTCGTACTCTGCAGGCACCTGACCCGATGGGCCACAATAAGCTCTCGGAGAACTTCTCGATCCGGTTGATCCAAGGCTCGAACGACTCCCATCCTGTCACGCCGGTATAGACGTCATTCCCGCATGACCGCAAAACCCATCACCTTGGCTGATTCCGAGCTACCGCAGACAGCACAAGGGCGCCCCTCAGAGACGCCCTTGCTGCGATCGAAAGTTGCGAGGAACTAGATTTCTCGTCTTGCTGGATCAGTTCAGCGTGTGCGATCTGTACAGCACCCTCGATGGCCGGCGGAGCCTTAATGGGGTCTGCCATGTGGCTGCAGCTGAAGGCTCTGCAGCGTTCGCGTTACCCTGCCTCAACCTTCAGCAACCTTGCCGGCAGCGGCGATCGACGCTTCGGGCAAAGAGCACGACGTGGCTCAACTGACGCACCCCTCAAGCGCTTTTCGCTACCAGATTCGCACCCGGGCCGGCGGAGCGAGGTACATCATCGTTTGTCCGGGTTGAACATCGAAGGCGCTGTACCAGCCATCAATGTTTCGTACGGTAGCGGCGCGATACCGTCCCGGGGCGTGCCCATCCGTCAGCACCTGGCGCCGCAGCGCGGCTTCGCGTGCCTTAGATGCGTAGTTCTGTGCAAATGCGATGAAGAACTGCTGATCGCCGGTGAACCCCTCTTCGGTGGTCGCTGTCTTCCCTGCAAGGAAGGCATGGTAGCCGTCATAAGAAGCCGCAAGGCCGGCGAGATCGGCGATATTTTCGGCCAGAGTCTGTTCACCGTTCACGAATAAACCGGGTAAAGGCTCGTACGCATCGTACTGTTTCGCCAGGGCAGCGGCAGCAGCTTCAAAGTGCGACAGGTCGGAGGGCGTCCACCAGTTGCGCAACTGACCTTTGGCATCGAAGGTGCTGCCCGCGGTGTCGAAAGTGTGGCTGATTTCGTGTCCGATGACGGCGCCGATCGCGCCATAGTTGTGCGCCGCAGGCGCCCGTGGGTCAAAAAACGGAATCTGCAGGATAGCTGCCGGAAAATTGAGCGCGTTCTGAAGCGGTAAATTGACCGCGTTTACGGTCTGCGGTGTCATGGACCACTCCTTGCGATCCACCGGCGCCCCCAGTCGCGCAACCTGCCGATGATACTGAAAGAGCCGTCCCCTCCACTCATTGCCGAAAAGGTCATCGGGTCTTACGTCGTAGGCTGAATAGTCGATCCAGCTCTCCGGATAACCGATGCCTACATAAAGCATGCTGAGCTTGGCTTGAGCTTCAGCTTTGGTCGACGCAGCCATCCACGGCACGGCCTCAATGCGCTTGCGGAAGGCAGCGATGATCTTGGCCACCATGTCCTGCACCTGCACCTTCGACTGGGGCGAGAAATAGCGCTCTGCATAGAGCTGTCCGACCTCGTCGCCCAGCAATCGATTCACCAGTACGACGCCCCGCTGCCAGCGTGGGCGCTGTTCGGGCTGTCCGGAGAGTATCGTTCCAAAGAACGCGAACGCCTCTTGCGCAAAAGCCTTCGGCAAATAGGGACAGAAATCTTCGATAAGGTGATAGGATAGCCAGTCCTTCCAGGTCTCCAGTGGCACTGAGGCCACCAGCGCCGACTCGGATACGAAAGCGCTGGGTTGCCACACGATGAAGCTGGTCTGCTTGTCGAGCTCGGCAGCCGCGAAATATTCCTTCCAATCCAGGCCGGGAGCCTTGGCGTCGAAATCAGCGCGTGTCCAGGTATTGTTCGCCTTGTGAATGTCCTGATTCTGGGCCAGGCTGAGATGGTTCTCGGCGATGGCATGCTCCAGTCCAAGGATCCGTTCGCCGCGGTCGTCCGTATCCCCGAACCCGGCAAGCTTGAGCAGGGCAGAGATATGCGCCTGATACTTCTTGCGGATCTCGCGCATGGGCTCACTGTCGGCCAGGTAGTATTCCCGATCGGGCATCCCGAGGCCGCCTTGCAGCAGGTATGGATGGTAGTGAGCCGAATCGCTGAAGCCGGGAGCGACCCATAAACCAAAGAGATTCGACGTGTGGAAGTTCGTGTTGTTCAGCGGGTCCACATCGGCCCGCAGGGTTTGCCCCAGGGCAGCGGCCAGCTCCCGCTTGTCCTTGATCGAGGCGATGGCGTCAAGATGAGGCTTGATCGGACTTAGTCCCTTGGACTCGACGGCTGCCTCGTCCATGAACGAGTTGTACAAGTCGGCAATCTTCCGTTTGCCCGAACCTGCCGGCGCTGAGCTCTTGGCAACCTCTTCAATCAGATCGGCGGCCTGCTTGTCACTGGTATCAGCGAGAATGGAGAAGACGCTGATTGTCGCCTTGTCCGGGGGAATCTCGGTGCGCTTGATCCAGCCGCCGTTAGCAAATTCATAGAAGTTGTCGCCCGGCTTTACCGAGCGGTCCATGTTTGCGAGATTAATGCCCGGCGACTGCTGCTGAGCCGGGGCACTGGCCAGTTCCTGGGCAACGGCGGATAGCAAGGCAAAGGCCATCCCGAACATGGCTGCGATTTTGAGCAGACACCCGGAGAATGCTGACAATGCGTTCACGCGAAAGCTCTCTTTCCGGAGATACCAGAGGATCCAGCCTGGCAAGGCGGAATGCCAGAAACATTAGCACGGGTTGCAAAGCAGATCATTTTGCGTCGTTCCACATGGAAGCTTACGGCGTTCAAGTACGACCACATGGGTCACCACGTTGGGCGGGCGGCGTGCATGCACCGCACATCACCATGCTGCAGCGATTCGTCAAAACAGCGGACCTCCCCAAAGTATACGCAGCGGCCGACAGAGTGATTGCCAAGGCGAATCCAACCAGGCTATTGAACGGATATCTAAGTGTCCGAAGGCGCAGCCGAATGCAATGAAGTCTCACTTGATGACAAAGGCGTCAATTACACTCCGTCGAAAATCATGCCCAATACCTAAACAGCAGGCTTGGCAGCAAGTTGGTTCATGGGGGTGATGGTAACCTCATAGCCGAGCCTACGAAGGGCTCGCGCCAGCATTTGGGCACGTTTCTTCTTTTCCCGAGAACCCACTTCCGGGCTTTGCTCGATAAATTGCACCCCTTCATGCAAGATCTTCCAGACTACGCGACAGAGCCGATGGGCAATCGCCCAGATGGCAGACTGATAGCCGAGGCGGGGCAGCAACCGGCGGAACACGACCTGAAAATGACTGCCCTTTTTAGCGACCGCAGCGTGGGCTGCCTGATTGAGCACTCGACGTAAGTATTTATTGCCTTTGGCGGAGCGACTGCTATGGTTCTGCTCGGCGGTTTCGTCCTTGCCGGGACAGGTTCCTAGCCACGAAGTCAACTCGGCCGCGGAGGGGAACGTACTTGCTTGGACACCTACTTCCGCAATGATCTGCTGTGCCGAATCCACTCCCAAACCCGGCACCTCTGCCAGTCGGATCACGGCGTCCTGATGCGGCTTCATGGCCTGCGCGATCAGGCCGTTGAGCTGGGCAATTTGCTGATCGATCAACTGCAGCCGCTGTAGTTGTAAGGCCAGCATTTCCCGATGCATGGGTTGCACTCTTCCCGTCAACGCATCTACCAGTTGCTCCTCGGTGCCTTGCAAGCGCTCATCTCCCAGCTGTGCCAACTTCTGGGGATCGGTCTCGCCTTCCGCCAAAGCATGCAAAATGCGAAGTCCACTGGCACC
>Ga0306920_100008877_pt1 | contig 13381 bp, 14 predicted proteins | sample flu12Cox44000170_FD_204666 | JGI IMG/M metagenome (GOLD analysis project Ga0306920, IMG submission 204666) | Lab enrichment of tropical soil microbial communities from Luquillo Experimental Forest, Puerto Rico - flux4day.12C.oxic.44.000.170 (v2)... | ecosystem: Environmental > Terrestrial >... | reverse complement strand
TGGATCGTAATATAGCCGGTCGCATTTCAATCCGATCATCGCATTAGAGTGTTGCTCGAAGGCTTTTTCGAGCCATGCAAATGCCGAATCCTTTTCTCCTAGTGCTATAAAGATGTTGGCGGTATACCGGGGATCAACATAAATTCGCTTGGAGAGCCGCTGTAATTGATCCACGGCCCCCAGGGCCTCGCGCCTCCTCCCCTGCAGAGCATAAATATGGCCCAGCTGTCCGATAGCGTACTCCTTAGGTGAATCTATTTTTTGGGCCTCAGCAATGGCCTCGGGAAATAAACCTTTCATTTCGAAGGCTTGTGACAAGTAGTAGTGCGACTGGGCGAATTTCGGGTCTATCTCAAGTACCTTCCGAAACTGTTCCATTCCCTCATCGTAATTTCCGGCGAAGCACAGGCGTTTTGCCAAATCCGTGGCAATCATGAGTGAAAGTGGATCCAAGTCATGAGCCTTACGAAGCTCCGCAATTGCCTCGTCGGCTTTGCCCACCGCCGCGAGATAGCCATCACCGTACCAATGATGGGCGACCGAATAGTTCGGGTTCAATTGGATGGCCCGCTTGAAATCCCGCTCCGACTCTGCCCAGTTCCAATCGGACTGCTCGGCAATCAGGCCCAGCGATGTGTAGGCCTCTGCGAGGCCGTCGTCAATCGAGAGCGCTTTGAGGGCAGCTGTCTTAGCCTTGGACAATGCGGCTTTTTGCTCCTCAAACCCGTAACCCCCAAGTAGCAAATAGGAATCGGCGAGCCCAGCATAAGCCTGCGCATAGGTTGGATCCCTGCCAATCGCTTCCTGGAAGTATTCGACAGCCGTCCTGAATCCTTGTGTTGTCCGCTTGTTCCAGAAGTACCGCCCTTTAAGATAGGCCTCGTAGGCGCTGGCATCGACGGGACGCAAATTGACAGACGGTCGCATAGACTGTGGGGAGACGTTCCCTTGAATCTGCTCCACGATGTTGCGCGCCAGCTCCTTTTGCAGCGCCAAAACATCTTGGAAGTCGCGATCGTAGCTTCTCGCCCAAAGGTGACGGTCATTCATGCAGTCAATTAGTTGCGCGCGAATCCTAACCCGATCCCCTGCACGTTCCACGGTTCCTTCGAGGAGAGTCTCGACTCCAAGCTCTCTCCCGATCTGTGGGGCCGTTTTGTTCGTGCCCTTGTAGTGCATCGCTGAGGTCCGGGAAATCACGCGCAACCCTTGGAACTGCGCAAGGTCGGTAGTGAGCTCGTCAGTCATGCCCTCCACGAAATAATCTTGCTCTCGGTCACCCGAGAGGTTCTCCAATGGAAGTATCGCTATGGAGCGGCTTGGGTTGGTGGTTAAGATTATGGTCCTCGCTGACTCGCTCGATGGTTGAAAGAGAGCTAGGAGCCTTTCACGTGTCTTCGCGACGTTCAAAACAAGAGCGACACCGATGAGCACGAGCGCGGCTAGGATGAACTTTCCAACCAAACTGAGCGAAAGACGGGAGCGTGCTGTCTCACCCGAACCTTGTGCGGAACCGGAGACAAGTCGGCGAGTCGCATCCGCGCCGACGTTTATTTGTGTGATTGCTTGTTGCCCGGCAGTTTCGACTGGGGCAACGAAGCGGTAGCCATGCCGTGGAACCGTCTCGATGTAACGCGAGTTTTCTGGGGAATCACCGAGAGCGGCGCGCAGTTTCTTGACCGCAGTATTGAGACCGTGCTCGAAGTCCACGAAGGTATCCGCGGGCCACAGATGCGCGCGCAATTGCTCGCGAGTCACGATTTCGACTGGCCGTTCCAGGAGCAGAGCCAGGATTTCGAACGCATGACCACTGAGTCTTACGCGTGTGCCATGTTTGCGCAGTTCCCGCGCTTGAAGGTTCACTTCAAAGACGCCGAAGCGACGACTATCGGCCACCTGCAACACTTGCTACCTCTGCAACGCTTTTGGGAGGGTCCGTGAGCAAGATTCTAGCACCACTTCGGCGGCGCTAGTACTCTAGTCATGAAACCGCTCATCCAAGCAATCAATCGCTTTGTTTTCAGCGAGCTGCCTGCTCACCAACGAATTGCCGCGCATGCATTGAAACGGCCTGTCTGGCGGGAGCACTTTCGAACAAATTCGGTTGGGGTAGCCTCGGCATTCTCCCAGCCGCTGGCACCTCAAGTGGAGAGTACCCAATGAGAAGAGTGCAAGCGCGCTTCGCGGGCGCAATTCGCGAAGACCGCATGACCGTTCCGATCCTGATTCTGGTAGTCGTCCTTGTGCTGCTAGTCCAAGTGGTCCTACTGGGACAGATTACAGTTTCGCCGGGGACGCCGGTCCCGAACCTACAGCCCTTTGCTGATCCAACTGGAATCGTCGCCACGTACAACACCACAGGGGACATCGATACGACGAATCCTTTCTTCCAGAGTCTAGGAACCAATGGCCGAGCGTGTGTGACGTGCCATCAGCCATCCGATGGGTTTAGTTTTAGTGCGGCCCACGCCAAGGTGCGATTTGACCTAACTGGCGGAAGCGACCCGCTGTTCGCTGCGGTCGATGGCGCCAATTGCCCCAATGGCAAAACTGGCAGCGAAGATCAGCACAGCTTGATATTGAACGAGGGACTCATTCGCATTGGTTTGCCGGTTCCCCCTAACGCGCAATTCTCAATTCGCGCGGTGCATGATCCTTATGGTTGCACGCTGGTGACTGACCCCAATACCGGTCAGCTAACGGCTTCCGTGTATCGCCGGCCGCTCCCATCGACGAATCTGGATTTCTTGAGTGCGGTGATGTTTGATGGGCGCGAGACAATTGTCCCACTCAATAACCCGTCCACTTTCAGCGCCAACCTGATCACAGACCTCACGCACCAAGCCATGGACGCTACCAACGGTCACGCCCAGGCTTCGCCGCCATTGACCATCTCGGACCCGCGGCTTCCGCCCATCGTGAACCTCGAACTCGGCTTCTTCACCACGCAAACGACGGATCAATCTGCTGGCCAGTTGAACGTGTTGGGCGCGAACGGAGGGCCGCAGTATCTTGCCGGGCAGCCTTACTATCCGGGCGTCAACGACTCGCTCACACCGTCCGTATTCAACCCCATGGCTTTCACAATTTATTCGGCTTGGCAGAACTTCCCGGGGTCCTCCACTGATCCGACTGTCGCGGCGCGGCAAGCAGTGGCGGCCGGAGAACTGCTCTTCGACACGTTTCCGCTCACGATCACTGCCGTTCGAGGATTGAACGACAATCCTGCATTGGGGAGCCCCGCTCTGATCATGGGCACCTGTACGACGTGCCACGATAGGCGATCACTCGCTTCCTTTGCCGCTCGATATCGGCACAAGCCACTCCGCCAAACAGGAAACGAACGCGCAAATCGCTGGCGGCCTCTCTCAGTTGAGCGTTGCCAATCTGCCTGTGTTCGAACTCAGCGGCTGTCCCGATCCGCAGAATCCTGGAGGCGTTTTGCCCCCGTTCTACACGTCCGATCCGGGTAAGGCTCTGATTTCGGGAGCTTGCGCGGACATCAACCGCATCAAGGGGCCGATCCTTCGAGGTCTGGCAGCCCGCTCGCCCCTGTTTCACAATGGCGCGGCCGCGAATCTGAAACAGATCGTCGATTTCTATAACCTGCGCTTCCAAATGAACCTGACCGACCAGCAGAAAGCGCAGTTGGTGGCGTTCCTGCAGACCTTGTGAGCATGACCCGCAGTGTCTAACGCGGACTGAGACAAATCGATTTATCTGGTCACGACCGCGTCGTTGGAGTGCTTCTTTCTGAAAAAAGATCAAGGAGGTAGACATGAGAAGGAAGTGGTCTCTATCTCTGATCGCTGGTTTAGTTTTGCTTTCCTGCCCGGTGCCCGGACGGACGCAAGGAACATCGCCGGCTCCCACAGGTGGATGCGCCCAGCAGTTCCTGTGCTTGGACTACGCCAATTTCAATGTGCCGATAGCCGGTGTGGCCGGCGGGAATGCGGTGGTCTTCGTGGGCGAGCCGCTCAGCGGCAGCGTGGCCGTACTCTCAAGGGCCACTGGTCAGCCAATCGCTCAGTTGCCGCCTCCGTCAGGCGGATTCGTACTTCCTTTCATCATGCATTCCTTGGGAGATGGACACTTGGCCGTTCTCGACGCGGGAGGGCTGCCCCAGCCTCAGCCTTTCGTTCCTGCAAATCCCGTCATCTACGAATACACCTACAGTTTCGACGCGTTACAGGGATTTACCGCGAGTCTGGTTCGCACCATTAGCTTTGCGACTGTGCTGGTAGGCTTTCCGGAAGATTTTGCACATCTGGACGACGGCCGGTATTTGTTATCCGACGCGGTGCTGGGCAGCATCTGGATTGCGAAACCTGACGGAACCATCGTTCCCGGAATCGTCCCAAAGAGCTTCACCCCTCAGGATTTCATTCCGACGCTCGCGTTCTGCCCAACCATGCCAGAAATCACGGTGAACGGTTATCCGTTTCTTTTCACGGGCTCCACGATTCCAGGCATATCACCCATGGCTGTTCGCGACGCCACTGTGTACTACTACTCGCCCTGCGCACGCGGAATCTATTCCTTTCCGCTTGCGATCCTCGAGGATAATCGCCAACCCTATCAGCGAGCTGCCGACATTCAACTGGTTGCGGCAACTCCGGCAGACGTGAAAGTCGAGGAGCTTCTCGACTTCACCTTCAATCCATTTAACCCGTCTGACCCCTATCTTTATGCAGCCGACCCGCTGCAAGTAGAGGTCATTCGCATCGATCTTTCTAACGGAGCAAGGCAAGTTGTCGCCAGCGGCCCGAAACTGTTTGACTTTCCTTCTTCGCTAGGTTTCTTACCAACGATTGGGCCCATCTCCGAGCTTGTGGTCGTCTCCAATCAACAGGAGCGTTCAACGCTTACCAACGATGCGGTGACGCAAACTACGTTTAATCTGCCTTTCATTGTGGCAAAGATTCTTGTGCTCCCATGAGCACACCCGTTGGGAAACGTACCGACATTTCGGTGAGTTTGTTGGAGTTGTCGAGGTCGAAAGGAGTAGAAACATAATGAAGCACTTCAGTAAGTTCGTTCTAGTGGCATTGGCCTTTGGAGGCGTAGCCGGCGTCGCCGCTGCGATGATGCTAGCTGGGAGTCCGCCGCCGGTCACATGCCGACCAGTGCACGGCACAATTCACAGTGTGTTCACGACGCAGAACTGCCCGAGCCCTGTGGGACTCTGCACAACAGGTACGATCACCGATGCTGGTATTCTCGATGGAGCCACCACTTTCGCAGCTTTAGCCGTGGCTCCGTCGGCTGGCCTCCAAGGTGAACCACAGGCCAACCTTTCTTACTCCGGCCAGCTCACCATCGTGGCAAGCAACGGAACATTGGTGACGAAGGATCTCGGGGTTCTGGACGCAAACCACTTGGCGTTTACTGAGATTGAGCGCCCTGCCTCCGGAACCGGAGTGTTCGCGAATCCGGGCAACAGCGTTTTCTTCATATCGGGATCCATTGTTGACAACGGGCAAGGATTTCAGGGGGACCTGACCGGCACCGTCTGCGCCAGCGGCAATTGAGTGGAACACGCCCCTGGGCAACATCGCCTTTAAGGAGGGCAAATGAGACGGTTTCTAGTTAGTGTGTTGCTCACAATAAGCGCATCCTTTCCTGTCTTGGGGCAAACGCCGGATAACAAAACTGAAGGCAAAACGCAGGATCAAGCGTCCATCAGAAAACTGATGAAGGATCTGGAAGTAGCCTGGAACACACATGATGGCCATTCCTTTTCTGACCTGTTTGCTGAGGACGCCGACTTCACCAACTGGAGAGGCACGATAAGACTTCATGGACGTGAAGAGATCAAGAAAATGAATGCCAATTTGGCCGTAGGCATGTTCAGGAAGAGCACAATGACGCTGACCGACACCCGCATTCGGTTCTTTGCGCCGGACGTTGCCGCGGTCCACTGTGAATGGGAACTTGTCGGCGCAATTGACTATGACGGCAAGGCAACCATACCCCCGCGAAAGTATTTCCCGCTTTTTATCGTGACAAGAGACAAGGGCAACTGGAGGATTGCAGTTATGCACAATGTCTTGCTACAACCTCTGCCTCCCGGGGCGATCACGGGGCCGCCGCCCAAGCAATAGGTGCATTACGAGGGGCTAGCCACGTATTGAGCAAGGTGGATTTTGAATGATCGGGAAGCGAGCACCAGTATTTTTTGGATGGTGGGTCGTCGCCACGGCAGCCGTTGGACTTTGCCTCAGCCCGGCGCCCCTTGTCGTCTTTTCCTTCTCCGTCTTTCTCAAACCACTGGCCCAGGAACTCCATTCGAGCCGAGCGACAATCTCCCTAGCATTCACACTGTTTAACCTGATGGTCGGCATATGCTCTCCAGTCGTAGGGAAGCTGACCGACCGATTCCCAGCGCGCAAGGTCATCTTGCCTTGCACGGTCGCTTGCATCCTTATTTTGTTTGCCAGCAACGCGCTGTCGGCGAAGCTGTGGGAAATCTATGCGTTCTACTTGGCCCTGGGAATATTTGGCAGCGGCACTTCGATCGTTCCGTATAGCAAAGTGGTCTCGCAGTGGTTCGACCGCCGCCGGGGAATAGCCTTCGGGCTGACGGCGGTTGGAGGAGGGATGGCGGCGATGATCATGCCGTCGCTAGCCCAGCTCCTGATCATAAAAGTCGGATGGAGACTTGCGTACAGCACAATGGCGGGGCTGACTTTGTTGGTTGCGATTTCTCTCATTGGCGCCTTTCTGAGGGAACGCCCGGAGGACTTGCGAACCGCTCCGGATGGCGCGCCCCAGCGACCTATGGGGGCCCAGGGCAATGATTCGGGCGTGACCTGGCGCGAGGCTCGGCATGGGGCTACGTTTTGGCTTGTGCTATGCGCATACTGTCTCGTTGGAACTGGGATCCATGGCTGCTTCATCCACATGTCGGCCCTGCTTAGCGACCGCGGAAGCAGTTTGAGGGTTGCAGCGCTCGCGAGTTCGCTCATTGGCGCGGGCGCCATGACCGGTCGTTTGTTATCCGGTTATCTGCTGGATCGCTTTTTCGCTCCGAGGGTTGCGGCGCTCATCTTTGGAGCCGTCGCTTTTGCAATGGCCTGGTTAGGTATCCGTGGCGAAATAGGCTTTGCGTTTCCGGCGGCGTTCGTGGTCGGACTCGGGCTTGGAGCGAAAGGGGACATCATCGCTTACCTAATCAGCCGCTATTTCGGCCTTCGCTCTTTTGGGGAAATTTATGGCTATGCCTTCTCAGCGTTCGTCCTAACGGGAGCCTTGGGACCTTTGCTCATGGGCATTGGGTTTGACCGCACGGGATCGTATCTTTTTCCACTGATGGCATTTTTCGCGGCAGCGTTGCTCGCAACGATATTCGTCTCCTTCCTTGGTCCTTATCGATATGCAGCATCTGAAGACGCTGCACGTCCAATGGCGCCGCATCTTCAACCCACGGAGGAGTCATAACTGATCGACAAGGAGAAACTACATGTCGAGCCCGAAAACCGCAGACCTGCTGGCACCGTCGCAGCAAATTTTGAAGCTGCTGACCGGCAAATTCGTCGCGCAAGCTATTTCCGTAGCGGCGACGCTGGGAATTGCTGATCCGCTTGCGGACGGTCCTTTGCCGACCGAAGAACTTGCGAAAGCAACATCAACACACGCGCCTTCCTTGTACAGACTCCTAAGGGCGCTGGCCAGCATCGGTATCTTCGCCGAAACGGAAGATGGGCGGTTCAGCTTGACGCCATTGGCTCAGTGTCTGCGAAGCGACACTCCGGACTCGATGCGGAACATGGCGCGGATGTTTGGCTTGCCTCTCTTTTGGCAATCGTGGGGAGAGATGCTTCATACGGTAAAAACCGGCGAGGCCGGACTGAAGAAGGCGTTCGGGATCACGGAGATATTCGAATATCTTTCCCAGCGTCCCGATGTTGCCGAGATATTCGACGGCGCGATGAACGATGTTTCTCGGATCCACGGCCCGGGCATCGCCGAGGCTTACGATTTCGGTAAGTTCAGCAAGATCGTGGACGCTGGCGGAGGCCGGGGAATGCTGCTCATCTCAATTCTGCGGCGCTATCCTCGACCGCACGGCGTGGTGTTTGACTTGCCGCATGTGATTCCGGGCGCTCGAGAGGCCATCGCAGCCGCCGGACTCAGCGACCGGTGCGAGGCAGTCGCCGGCAGCTTTTTCGAATCAGTGCCCACAGGCGCCGACGCCTACTTGATGAGGTCGATTACTCACGGATTTAGGAATGATCGCGCGCAGGTGATTCTGCGGAATATCCGTCGCGCCATTCAGCCGGAAGGACGATTGCTGCTCGTGGATTTTGTCGTTCCTGCTGGCAACGAACCTTCGCTCGCTAAACTCTATGACCTTCAGATGCTGATGATGTCCAGTTTTGGTGGGCGCGAACGCACGCCAGGCGAATTCGAAGCGCTTCTCGCCGGTGCGGACTTCCGGCTCAGCGGAATCTATCCGACGCCATCGCAGCAGTCGATCATCGAAGGCATGACGGCATAGAGCGCGGATTGGGGCACAAATTATGGAGGCAGTATGAAGGTACGCATGTTTGCAGGTTTGACGTTGTTGCTGGTGTCTGCATCTACACCCGCTCTATACGCCAAGGAAAGAATTCTTCATGAACCTGGACGAGGGATCCACGACACAACTGACTTCTGGATTTGACAATTTCCCTGCCTGGTCTCCAAAAGGGGATCTGATCGTGTTTACCCGCTTAAGTGAGGATGACTATGACATCTACACGATCCGGCCCGACGGGACCGGTTTGAAGAAATTGACCACCACGCCAGGAAATGATGCACACGCTATGTGGTCTCCAGATGGAAAGCGCATTCTCTTCAGCAGCGCCCGTTTAGGATTCAAAGACGAGGCGCCGCTCTACGACGAAATTCCTCAGCCCTATGGCGAACTCTTTGTGATGAACGCGGATGGCTCCGCTCAACGGCCGTTGACCGATAACCAATGGGAAGACGCGACACCGCCCTGGGCACCTGTGTCCACTTCCCGTTTTATGCATTGATTGGTCAAGCCCAAAGAAGGACTCGTGGCAACTGCAATACAGGCAACACAAGCGCCACCGCGAAACAGATCGCGATATGACCATATCTTTTTCCCCAGCATGGCCGCGTTCATTCTCTTTTCGGTATTTCTAGGGTTCGCACAATCATATTACCTCCAGGGCGTGCTCAAACTGCCTGAGTGGAAGGCTTTTGCCGCTCCGCCACATCCCCTGCTCGTGCATGTCCATGCGATGATTTTTTCCTCGTGGATTCTTTTGCTGGTGGCGCAAACCTCCTTGGTTGCAGCGGGCCGCCTAGACCTGCATCGCCGACTGGGTGCCGCAGGCTTCGGTTTGGCGTGCCTGCTCGTCCTCGTGGGTCTGGCGGTGACATGTGAGTTTCTGTCCCGGCACCACAGCCACGAAGAACCCGGTTTGCGATTTCCTTTCCTCCAAGTAGTAGACCTGACGGTGTTCTCGACGCTGATTTATTTCGGTTATCGCCAGCGCTTCAATCCTGCCGCGCACAAACGGCTGATGGTGATAGCGACGGTTGCGCTATTGGAAGCGGCCTTCTCGCGCTGGCCCGTTCTAGTAGTCGGGAATGGCTTGCTCGCCGATTTGTGTTGCTACGCCTTACTGGCATTGCTGGCGGCCTATGATACGTGGTCCATCAGGAAAGTGCAGCGGGCGACGTTGTGGGGCAGCGCAGTTCTGATTCTGGCGCACCATCCGATTCTTACGATTCTCGAGCGAAACATAGCTTGGCATCGTCTCGCGATCTATTTGCAGAGACTTGGTGACCTTTTGCACTGAACACGGTTTCGGTGGGAGGCTCAGCATGGCGCGCATCAGTCGAAGACAATTCGTCCGACACACGGCGGTCGCCGCGGCGGCACTCTATGGACCTGCGAAGGCGCCTGCTGGAATGCGACGCATCTTCGGGATAAGCGAACAGAACTCCGCTCCGCTTGATGCATTGGCGATCCGAAAACTGGCTTCCGAGATTGCCGGCCACGTGGTCACACCGGAGGCGTCTGAGTATGAATCATCGCGCCTAGTAGAGAATCGTGCCTACGATCGACATCCGGCGCTAATCGTGCGCTGCGCGACGCCATCTGACGTTGCGCGGGCCCTGGAATTTGGCCAGAAGCAGAATTTGCCGCTGGCGGTGCGTGGCGGAGGTCATAGCGCCGCCGGATACGGGGTGTGCGATGGTGGCGTGGTGATCGATCTCTCAGGAATGAAGAAGGTCGAAGTTGACGCCGGCAAACGCGTAGCACATGCGGAAGCAGGTGCGCTCGTAGGTGAGTTTGACGGAGCAACGCAGCGATTCGGCTTGGCGACGCCCGTGGGCACTTGCTCCACTGTTGGAATCGCCGGCCTGACACTCGGGGGCGGCGAAGGCGCCCTGATGCCAAAGTACGGCACCACGTGTGACAACCTAGTATCGGCGCGCGTCGTGACCGTGGGCGGCAGGCAAGTCGAGGCCAGCCAGAACTCCAATGCGGATCTTTTCTGGGCCATTCGCGGTGGAGGCGGCAACTTCGGGGTAGTAACTTCCTTTGAGTATCAGCTTCACCCAGTGAGCGACGTTTTAGCGGGAACGCTGATCTATCCTGCCGGGCGAATCCCAGAGTTGCTACAGGCTTACGTCAAGTTCACCGCGTCGGCACCGGATGAATTGTCGGTCGCGGGCCTGGTATTGCCGTCCGAACAGGGACCGGGATTTCAGATGCTGGTCGGCTATTGCGGGCAACCCAGCATAGGAAATGACTTGCTCAAACCGCTGCGAGCGCAGTTCAAGGCACAAGTGGACACTGTCAAGACCACGTCTTATCTGGAAGCTCAGCGAAACTGGTTTCCTGCAGCCGCAAAGCCGTCGGTGTACTTCGTTGCGAACGTTTTCCTTCCGGAGCTGAGCGAGGTCGCTATTGCAGCAATTACCATAGCAACGCAGGACCCTCCCAAGAGGTACATGGTGTTGATCGGGAATTTCCGTGGCGCGGTAACGCGCGTGCGTCCTGCGGATATGGCCTTTGCCATGAGGCAGCCGGGTTACGAAGTTGATGTGTTTGGTAACTGGAGTGCTCCTCAAGAAAAGGAAAGCGCGGTTCGATGGGTGAAAGCTCTTCGCGACAAACTGCAACCCTTGGCACACGGGATGTACGTCAACGGCTTGAGCGAGACGAGCGAAGATCTCGTCAGGGCGGCGTATGGGCCGAACTACGCCCGCCTGGTCGAGATCAAGAAAAAGTATGACCCCAACAACGTGCTGCGGCTCAACCAAAACATCAAGCCGGGCATTGATGTTAAGTAATGGCATTTTGCGCCACTACAACGGCATCGGAGAGCGCAAGCTCGAAACCGGTCACTGAACGGCGTTGCTCACGCTCAAAATCCTCACCATCAAGTTCTGTTGGCAGTCGGCCACCTTCAATCTGCACACACTGCCTACGAGGCCAGCTATGAGACCACGCAAGGCACGAAAGCATACTTCAACATGGCTCACAGAATGGCCGCTCTTCAGAAGGCGATATTTAACCTCTGCCTGATGGCAATATGCTATCGATACCTTGGAGAAACGCAGCTCATGCACGACACACTCGAGTGTGCCAAAAAAGCACAAACCCAGAACATTTGGACAATGCGCCTCAGAGACATGGGGGGAGCCAAAGGCGTCATCAAGTCGTTGGCGCAGGTGGGTGGAAGCTGGCTAAACCCAAGTAGTTATTCGATTTTGCTGAAATTTGATCGCGGTCTGATTCCAGAGATCGAAACCAATGCTTTGGAGCAATTCTGCACGGTACTGCAATCATCTGAATAAATTTGCGGGGCCGTCGACCTTTAGTGTTAGCCATCCTACAAGGATGTCCGAGTTTTAGTTGATTGCAGCGACTCTCGATGTTCGGCACTGTAAACCCACCTGCAACGAAGTTCAAGCAACTTCTACCTTCCGGTCAAGTCTTTAGAAATGACCCTTTTTCTTTTCTTGTGCCTTCGCGCTGGTAGGCGCAAACGTCAATTTGGCAATCGTCAAGCAAGCGCTCGGTCATAAGAGCATAGCGAGCACGTCGATCTACACTCAGCCTACAGACGAGATGGCTGGCAAGGCTGTAGTGGCCGCGCTGGCCAGTCTTTGACTTCCGTAAGCCCAGCAAACGATAGACGAGTCCGGCCAGCAACCGGGGCTTTCCATTTGTGCCCTCGAAAAAATGCATCAAAATAGTCGCTTTGTTGCATGAATCGCAGAATCGCGTCCGCAAGTGCCAGTGTTTGCAGCCTACCGAATACGGAATATCGCAAGTAATGATGCATTTTGACGGTTGGTAGCTGACCGTGGGGTGCGCCGCAAATAAAAGCACCCGAGACAACCGCAGCTGGTGTCATCGGGTGCCCGCCGCACGGGGGCCGACTCGGAGGCGAGCCGACTCTCGACGTCACCAACAACGTAGCGCCTTGTATCGGGCAATGTCAGTGATGGCCGACTCGCTGAGGCCGAACCGGCGCCACGAAAAAAGGGGAACCCCCTCGCTTGAAGGCTCCCCCGCTGACAGACAGATTAGGTAGGGTTGCAGCCGAGTCTAATCGGCGAATGGGCGGGGCGTCTGTGACCGCGGTCACCGGTTGCTGCGCTGCTGGCGCTTGCTGGTGGCGTGTGCTTGTGGCGGGGGAACAGGAAAAGGTGTAGAGAACCCCAGGAAAAACCCGGAAAACCCCCGGGCTATGGCTGCTTCGGCCGTCGATCGCCTTTAGAATCGCCCCGTATTGACGCCTCGACGGGTGGCTTTGTAGCCTCATCGGCGTCACGTGTCTCGGCGCATTCGCCTTTGTCGTCGTAATCGCAGTCTCGACCCGGGTGGGACTTTTTGCATTTCAGGCAGAATTGAGCAGCCATCCGCCACCTCCAACCAAATCGTTGCTGTTGTTGCAGCCAGTTGTATGTCAGCTCTCGGCGAATCGTCTGTGATGGGCGTCACAAATAGGGCTTTTGCGCATCGCTTGATAAACCCACGGCGACGCAGCTCTCGGCTCTCCCGAATTCAAAATATCGAAATTGGCGCGAGCGGAGGCGAATCTCATACTCACCTCCGCACATATGCGACAAACCTAGTCTTAATTGAAACCGGGACGGGAGTTATCTCGCCCTGCGCAGCATCGAATTGTGGTCGTACTCCAGAAGTGGGCAGTTTCGATAAGCGGCGCTTATGTGATTTGAGTCGCCGTTTCGACGTAACTCCTCAGAAACTGCCGCTTGTTAGGCCGCGGCCGATATTGGGGTGACTCGGTATCCGAGCTTTTCGGCTTTGGCCTTGAGGCGCTTGATCTGTAACTCTCGATGTCGAAGCTCGTAGAAGGCCGCTCCTTGGTCCACGTATTTC
>Ga0306920_100008876_pt1 | contig 13381 bp, 15 predicted proteins | sample flu12Cox44000170_FD_204666 | JGI IMG/M metagenome (GOLD analysis project Ga0306920, IMG submission 204666) | Lab enrichment of tropical soil microbial communities from Luquillo Experimental Forest, Puerto Rico - flux4day.12C.oxic.44.000.170 (v2)... | ecosystem: Environmental > Terrestrial >... | reverse complement strand
CCGGGCAGCCAGGCGGGCGGCGAGCGGACTGGCCGGGATGGCCGGGATCCGGGTGGGCAGAGCCGCCGGGAATGGCTCAGTCGCGCCGCGCGCCGAGCGCGCCGGCGCGGACCCGCGCGCCGAGCGCGCCAGCGCGGACGCGCGCGCCGAGCGCGCCGGCGCGGACGCACGCGCCGGTGCCGCCCCCGCTCCGGACGCGCCGACCGGGCCTTCGCAGAGCGGGCCCCTGCCCGTGTCGCCGCCCGCGTCCCCGCCCGTGTCCCCGCGGGGCACAGCGCCGCAGGGCGTCCCGCCGGCCGCGCCCCCTGGCACGGCGCCGCCCTCCGACGTCCCGCGGTGGCTGCGCACCTCGGCGGCCTGGTCCTGGCGGCTGCTGCTGCTCGCCATCGTGCTCTACGTGGCCGCCCGGGTGGCCGCGCTGCTGTACGTCGTCGTCGTACCGTGCGCCGGCGCGATCCTGCTCACCGCCCTGCTGCAGCCGCTGACCGCCCGGCTGCGCCGGGCCGGGCTGCGGCCCCTGGCGGCGACCTGGTGCACGCTGCTGCTCGCCATCATCTTGCTGGCCGGCGCCGTGGTCCTGGTCGCCACCCGGGTCCGGGCCGAGTACCCGAACCTGGTCACCCAGGTCAAGCACACGACGACCCAGATCCAGACCTGGCTCGCCGGGCCGCCGTTCCACCTGCGGACGGGCAACCTGCAGAAGCTGTCTGACAACGTGGTGAAGTACCTGAGCCAGCACAAGTCGCTGGTCGAGGGGACCGTTGTGACCGGCGGCCGGATCGCCGTCGAGATCCTGGCCGGGGTCGTCCTCATGTTCTTCGTCACGTTCTTCCTGATCAAGGACGGTGACCGGATCTGGGGATGGCTGACGAGCAGGCTGCGCACGGAGCGCAAGCGGCGGGCCGACCTGGCCGGGGACGCGGCCTGGCAGGCGGTGGTGTACTACGTCCGCGGCACCGTCGCGGTGGCCGCGATCCACTCGGTGGTGATGGCCGTCACCCTGACGATCATGGGCGCCCCGCTGGTCGCCCCGCTGGCGCTGTTCATGTTCCTGGCCGCGTTCGTCCCGCTGGTCGGCGTGCTGGTGGCCGGCGGGCTCGCGATCCTGGTGGTGCTCGCCGCCAAGGGCTGGGTCTACGCGGTCATCCTGCTCGGGATCCTGGTGGTGATGAACCAGCTCGAAGGACACCTGCTGCAGCCGCAGGTCGTCGGGAAGATGGTGCGGCTGCATCCGCTCGCCGTCATCCTCGTCCTCGCCGTCGGCGGTGTCGTTGCCGGGATCGCGGGGGCCGTCGTGGCCGTGCCCATCACCGCTGCGGTGACGCGCGCGGCGCGCGCCCTGGACGACGACGACCACATGGCGGGGTTACGTGGCGTACCCTCAGGGTGAGACCCGCAGCGAGTGTGAACCCAACCCGAGAACGACCTGAAAGGGCGCCGCCGATGAGCCTAGACGTGCTGATCACACGCCTAGACCCGGACGTTCCGCTGCCGTCCTACGCCCAGCTGGGGGACGCTGGCGCGGACCTGGCCGCCGCCGAGGACGTCGATCTGGCGCCGGGCGAGCGGGCGCTGGTCCGCACCGGGATCGCGGTGGCGCTGCCCGCCGGGTACGCGGCGTTCGTGCACCCGCGCTCTGGCCTGGCCGCCCGGTGCGGGGTGACGGTCGTCAACGCGCCGGGCACCATCGACTCGGGATACCGTGGCGAGATTAAAGTGATCTTGCTGAACACCGATCCGGCCGAGCCGGTCTCGTTCCGGCGCGGCGACCGGATCGCGCAGCTTGTGGTGCAGCGGGTGGAACAGGTGACGTTTCGTGAGGTAGCGGCCCTGCCCGAGACGATGCGGGGTGAGGGCGGCTTTGGCTCGACCGGCGGCCACGGGGGCGGGATTCCCGCCGACGCGGCCGCCGGAGGATGACTGGAGGGGATGCGCAGTGTTCGGACGGCGCCGCAACGCCGGTGACCGTGACCTAGCCAAGGAAACCGCGGCGGACCTGGCGGCCGAGGCGGGCGACGAGGCCGCCGGCGAGGTGTCCCCGGCTTCCGGCCCGTGGGACGTGGCCGAGCCATACACCGAGCTGCAGCGGGTTGACCTTGGCAGCCTGCAGGTCCCGGTCATGGCGGGAATGGATATCCAGCTGGTCTTCGCCGAGGAGCACGGAGCGTGGGTGACGGTGCGGCACGAGCTCAGCGAGCTCCAGCTGCAGGCGTTCGCCGCGCCCAAGCGCGACTCGCTGTGGGACGAAGTGCGCACCGAGATCGCCGCGGAGATAGCCGGAGCCGGCGGCGCGAGCGCGGAACGCGCCGGGCCGTTCGGCACCGAGCTCATCGCGCACGTCCCGGCCGAGCCCGGTCAGCCGCGGTCGGGCCTGCGGCCGGTCCGGTTCACCGGGGTGGACGGCCCCCGCTGGTTCCTGCGCGGCCTGTTCAGCGGCGCCGCGGCGGAGAACCCGGCCGCGGCGGTCCCGCTCGAGGCGCTGATGCGCGAGGTGGTCGTGGTCCGCGGCGACCACCCCATGCCACCGCGCGACCTGCTCGAGCTCCGGCTGCCGGCCGAGGCGGCCCAGGCGCTCGCGGAAGAGCAGGCCCGCGCCCAGCAGGAGAACGAGAACCGGTTCGCCACGCCCCCGAACCCCTTCGAGCGCGGCCCCGAAATGACCGAAACCCGCTAGCGAAGGGACCGGCCGGGAGGCCAGCGGTCCGCTCCGGCATAATCGGCTCGTGCGGACGGTGTCGGAATCCCGGCTGGGAGCGGTGCTCAGCGCGCTGCCCGGCGTCCCGCGGGTAGTGGCCGGGGGGAACTTCGCCACTCCCTGGCAGGCGCTCGACGTGCTGGACAAGGCCGTCGCGGAGTACCGCCTGTTCATGCTCAACGCTCAGGCCGGGGTCCCGGACCGGGACGGTGTGCTGCTGGAGTCGCCGTTCATCGGGCTCGGCATGCGCGGCCGCGCCCGGCTGCGCTACTTCCCGTGCCGGCTGTCGCTGGTGCCCGTCATGCTCGCCCGCACCCTGCCGCCCGACGTCGTGCTGGTGCAGACGTCGCGGCCACGGGACGGCACGATCTCGCTGGGGGCCGAGGTGAACGTCCTGCCCGCGGCGATCGAGGCGGCCCGGGAGCGCGGCGGCCTGGTCGTCGCCCAGGTCAGCCGCCACGTCCCCTACACCTACGGCGACGCGGTCCTGTCGCTGGACGACGTCGACTACGCGATCGAGGCGGACCTCCCGCTGCCGTCGCCGCCGCCTAGGCCAGTGCTAGAGGCGTCGGCGGCCATCGGGGACCGGGTAGCGGCGCTCGTGCCGGACGGCGCGGCGCTGCAGCTGGGGATCGGCGGGGTCCCGGACGCGGTGCTCGCGGCGCTCAAGAGCCGCCGCGGGCTGAGCGTCTGGTCGGAGATGTTCACCGACGGAGTGCTCGGCCTGGCCGCCGCGGGCGCCCTGGACGCGGGCCAGCCGGTCATCGCGTCGTTCGCCTTCGGCAGCGCGGAACTGTACGCGTGGATGGACCAGAACCCGGGCGTGCGCATGATGCGGACCGAGACCACCAACGACCCGGCACGGATCGCCCGCCATTCCCGGATGATTTCCGTCAATTCCGCCCTCCAGGTGGACCTGTTCGCGCAGGCCAACGCCAGCCACGTGCGCGGGGCGATCTACTCAGGCTTCGGCGGCCAGACCGACTTCATCGTCGGCGCGCTGCACAGCCACGGCGGCGAGGCGATCATCGCGCTGCCGTCCTGGCACCCGAAAGCCGGCGTGTCGACCGTCGTTCCCCGGCTGGCCGGGCCGGTCACCTCTTTCCAGCACAGCTTCATCGTCAGCGACCAGGGGGCAGCCGCGGTCTGGGGCAACGACGCGTCTGCCCAGGCCGCGGCGATCATCACCGAGGTCGCGCACCCGTCCGCCCGGGAGGAGCTGCGCGCCGCCGGCCGTGAACTCGGGCTCCGCCTGTAGCCGGCTCGCGGACCTGCCGGGTGACGTTGGTCCCTGCCGCCGCCCGCTCACGATGAGACATGCTCGGCGTGAGACGAACGGAGACTAAGGAGGACAGTCATGCGGGCTGTGATTGTCTACGAATCGATGTACGGCAACACGCACCTGGTTGCCGACGCCATCGGAGCCGGGCTCGGATCCACTTTCGATGTCCAGGTCGTTCCGGTGGCACAGGCGACCCCGGAGATTCTCGCCGATGCCAGCCTGGTCGTCGTCGGTGGCCCGACGCACATCCACGGGATGAGCCGGGCCGCCACGCGCAAGGCGGCTGTCGAGGGCGCGGACAAGCCGGGCAGTCTCCTTGAACTGGACCCGGACGCGCCCGGGCCTGGGCTGCGGGAGTGGTTCGGCTCCCTTGGCCGCTACCCGGCCAAGGCAGCCGCCTTCGACACCCGGCTGCACGGGCCTGCCGCGATGACCGGGCAGGCCAGCAAGGGGGTGGCCCGCCTGCTGCGTGCGCACGGGTTCGACGTGATCGCGAAGCCGGCGAGCTTCCTGGTGACCAAGGACAACAGGCTCGACCTGCACGAGACCGACCGGGCACGCGAGTGGGGAGCCGGACTGGCCGCCGGGCTCGCGCCGAGCCAGGCGCGGCAGGCTTAGCAGCCACGAATCGCGGAGGTGAGTCCAGATGGAAACCGGGACAGAGGCGGCGACCGAGCGCCTGCGCACCCTTGACCCGGCCGAGTGCCTGCGCCTGCTCGAGCCGGGCGGCGTCGGCCGCGTCGGGTTCGCGGCCGCGGAGGGGATCGTGATCGTGCCGGTCAACTTCGCCCTCGCGGGAAAGTGCGTCGTCTTCCGCACCGCACCGGACACGCTGCTTGCCGTGTACTCGCACGGCCAGGTCAGCTTCCAAGTGGACCACGTCGACGAGGAGCTCCGGGAAGGCTGGAGCGTCCTGGTGCACGGTCACGCGCACCCGGTCACCGACGAGCGCGATATACGGCGCCTCGAGGTGAGGACCCGCCTCACGCCGTGGGCGGGCGGTGCCCGCGACGTATTCGTCCGGATCACGCCGTCCCAGATCAGCGGGCGCGGCATCTAGCCGCGGCGTTCCCGCTGGTCCGGGCCGGCCGGCCCGGACCTCTCAGGCGCCGGGGATGATCACGGTCTTGCGCAGGTGCTCGTAGACCACGCTGGTGCGGACGTCGGCGACCTCGGGCCGCTGAGTGAGCCGGTCGATGACGAACGCGTAGAGGTCCTGGTTGTCCTTCACGGCGACGTGCACGAGGAAATCCTCGCTGCCGGTGACGACGAAGAGGCCGATCGTCTCGGGCAGCTGGCTGATCCAGTTGCGGAATCCCTCGATGTTGTGCCGCGACGGCGGCCGGATGCGGACGGCGACCAGCGCCTGCACGCCGCGGCCGACGGCGGCGAGGTTGACGTCGAGCACGGCACCGCGGATGACGCCCCGGTCGCGCAGGCCGCGGGTCCGCTCCAGCGCCGTGGACGGGGAGACCCCCACGGCCGCGGCGATGTCCCTGTTGGTGCGCCGTGCGTCTGACTGGAGTTCCCGCAGGATCGCCTTATCAAGTTCGTCCAAGTCAGCCAAGGCCGCCTCCCTGCCGAATTATATTCGATCCATTTGGAAGATTACCGGACTACTAGCTAGCGTTTAACCAACAGAGTAAATATCTGAAGGGATAAACGTGTCTGTGGACGTCACTAATGCGCCGGGATTCAGCGCCGGGGAGATCGCCACCGGCGAGCGGACGAGCGCCGCCAGGCTGAAGTGGGTGATCGTGGCCGACGCATCCGCCCCGGCGGGCCTGGCGGTGAACGCGGTGGCGTGCACGGCCGCGAGCACCGGCGCCGCGGTCGCCGGCCTGATCGGGCCGCCCGGCGAGGACGCGGAAGGTCACCGCCACCCGGGCCTGCCGTGGGCCGGGTGCACCGTCCTGGCCGCCAGCCCGGCCGACCTCGCCGGAATCCGCGCCAGGGCGGCGGCCAGCGACGGTGTCCTGGTGGTGGACATGCCGGCCAGCGCCCAGACCAACCGGGTCTACGACGACTACCTGGCCGAACTCGCCCAGACGAAACCCGAAGACCTCGCGGTCAGCGCCGTCAGCATCATCGGCCCGCGCAACAAGGTCGCCAAGCTCGTCAAAAACCTCGGCCTGCTGAGGTAGCCCGTGAACTCGGGCCACGGCCGCGGCCCGCGAGCTCAGCCGGCCGAGAAGAGGCGCTCTAGCTGGTCCTCGACGTCCTCGGTGGTCACGAAGAACAGCTCGTCGCCTGGCTGCAGCGGGTCATCGGGCTGCGGCACGAGCACCCGCCCCTCGCGCAGGATCGCCACCAGGGCCGCGTCCGAGGGCCACTCGATGGAGCCGACCTGCTGGCCGGCCAGCGGCGCGTCGGCCGGCATGGTCAGCTCGACGAGGCTGGCCTCGCTCTGCCCGAACGTCATCAGCCGCACCAGGTCGCCCACGCTGACCGCCTCCTCGACGAGCGCTGACAGCAGCCGGGGCGTGGAGACGGCCACGTCGATGCCCCACGACTCGTTGTACAGCCACTCGTTGCCCGGGTGGTTGACCCGCGCCACGACGCGCGGCACGCCGTACTCGGTCTTGGCGAGCAGCGACACCACCAGGTTGACCTTGTCGTCACCGGTCGCCGCGACGACCACCTGGCACCGGTCGAGCGCCGCGTCGTCCAGCGAGCTGATCTCGCAGGCGTCGGCCAGCAGCCACTCGGCGCGCGGCACGCTGTCCACCTTGATCGCGCTCGGCTTCTGGTCGATCAGCAGCACCTCGTGCCCGTTCTCGAGCAGTTCGCGGGCGATGGACCTGCCTACCGCGCCCGCGCCGGCGATGGCGACCCGCATCAGTGACCGCTCCTTTCCCGCGCGGCGAACACTGCCGCGATCCGGTCGATATCGCTCTCCTGGGCGATGACGTGCACCACGTCACCTTGCTGCAGTACGGTGCCCGGCTGCGGCACGATGGCCTCGCCGAGCCGGTCGATGTAGGCGATGCGCGTGCCGGCCGACGCCTCGGCGAGCTTGACCGGCTCGCCGATCCAGGCCGGGGACACGATCACCTGGCTGAGGACGATCTTGCCGGTGGGGTCCCGCCACAGCGGCTCGGCGCCTTCGGGCAGCAGCTTGCGGAGCATCTGGTCGGCCGTCCACCGGACCGTGGCGACCGTCGGGATGCCGAGCCGCTGGTAGACCTCCGCCCGCCGGGGGTCGTAGATGCGCGCCGCCACCTGGCGCACGCCGAACGTCTCGCTGGCTACCCGCGCGGCGATGATGTTGGAGTTGTCGCCGCTGCTCACCGCCGCGAACCCGTCAGCGCGCTCGATCCCCGCCCTGGCGAGTACGTCACGGTCAAAGCCGATTCCGGTGACCCGCTCGCCCTTGAACGAGGGGCGGAGCCTGCGGAAGGCTTCCGGGTCACGGTCGATGACCGCGACCGTGTTCCCCCGGTCCTCCAGGATGTGGGCTAGCGTCGAGCCAACCCGACCGCAGCCCATGATCACGATGTGCACGACCCGTCCTTTCGCGGTGCGCCGTCGCCCACCAGGGCGCGCCCGGAACCGGGCGCCTCGCCAAAGTTATGCCCTCACGTGGGAGAATGCGACCCCAGAATGAGGAGGGACTGTCGTGGGTTTTCAGGTGGGCGACGCCGTCGAGGTCACGGCCGAGGACGTCGCGCAGGGCGGCTGGTGCGTGGCCAGGCCCGCCGGATTTCCGGTGGTGTTCGTGCGGCACGCGCTGCCCGGTGAGCGGGTCGTCGCGCGAGTGACGGAAGTCACCTCGCGGTTCGCCCGCGCCGACGCGGTGGAGATCCTCCAGCCGTCAGCGGACCGCGTGGCGGCGCCGTGCCCGAACGCCCGCCCGGGCGCCTGCGGCGGCTGCGACTGGCAGCACGCTTCCCTGCCGGCGCAGCGCGCGCTCAAGGCCGCCGTGATCGGCCAGCAGCTGCGGCGGCTGGCCGGCGTGGACCGCGAGGTCACGGTGGAGCCGCTGCCCGGCGACGAGGCAGGCGACGGGCCCGCGGTCCCTCCGGGGCCCGCGGTCTCCCAGGCGATAACAGCAAGAGGCGGGGAGCCGGGGCTCGGGTGGCGGACCCGCGTCCAGTTCGCGGTCCGCGACGACGGCGTGGCGGGCCTGCGCGCGCACCGCTCGCACGAGGTCGTCGACGTCGGTGACTGCCTGATCGCGCACCCCCGGATCAGGGACCTGGGCATCCCGCGCCGCGACTGGCCGGGAGTCGCCGCCGTGGAGGCCATCGTGGGAAGCGGCCCTGGCGCGGAACGCGCCGTCATCATCACTCCGGCCGGCCGTTCGGAATACAAGGAGGGGATGACGACGGTCCCGGCCGAGTCGGTCCTGCGCCGGGCCGGGCGCCGGCTCTCGCCCGTCCGCGGCCGCGGCTACCTCAGCCAGCGCGCGGCCGGGCGGGAGTGGCGGGTGAGCGCCGCGGCGTTCTGGCAGGTGCACCCCGCGGCCGCCGACACGCTGACCGAGGCCGTGCTGGCCGCGACCGAGCCCGGGCCGGGGGACACGGTCCTCGACCTCTACTGTGGCGCCGGGCTGTTCGCCGGCGCGGTCGCCCCGGTGGTCGGCGACGGCGGAGCCGTCATCGGGATCGAGTCGGATCAGGCCGCCGTCCGGGACGCGCGGCACAACCTGCGGGACTGGCCGTGGGCGCGCGTGCACCGCGGCGACGTCGCCCAGGTGCTGCGGCGCAATACCCTGCCGCCGGCCCGCCTTGTCATCGCCGACCCGCCGCGCGCCGGGCTCGCCCGGGAGGTCGTCGGCTACCTGTCGCAGGCCCCGGCGGCGGAGCGGTTCGGCTACGTGTCCTGCGATCCCGCCACGCTCGCCCGCGACCTCGGGCTGCTGCTCGCGCGGGGCTGGGCGCTGGAAAACCTGCGCGCGTTCGACGCGTTCCCGATGACCCACCACGTGGAGTGCGTCGCGACCCTCACCCGTTAACCTGCCGGAATCCTGGCGGGATTCTCCCGGTCAACGTGCCGGAACCCTGCCGGGATCGGCCCGGTCAGCTGTGCCAGGTTGGCCCGCGTCGGCGGCACCCAGCGAAGATCGGTCCACGCCGTGATGGTGACGGCCGCCGCCGGCTTTCCGCTGGGCGCCTGCCGTCCCCCCGTCGGATGCCACGATCCGGCCACTCGCACCGGAAGGTAGGTGCGCGGATCTACCCAGAGAGTGCTGTTGCTCTCCGTCAGCCGCCCGGCCAGCTTGATCGTGTCGATGCCGTCGACCCGCTGGCTGCCCGCGACGCGGTAATCGCCGCACCGCAGCCGCGCCTCGATGAAGGACTTCCAGTCCGTCGCGGTGCCGACCCTGGGTGTGTCCCCCATGGGGTCAGCCATGTCGCAGCGGCGGGCGTCGCTGAGTGGGGGCAGCGCCTTGGCCACCCAGCTCGTCCACGTGCTCGACGGGTAATCAACGTTGACCACCGTGATCTTGCCGCGCACCCGCTGCACCCATACGTCGTAGCGCGGCCGGCCGCCGAGCGTCTGCGTCAGTACCCGCTCACGGATGCCAGAGCGCCACACGTGCTCGACGGTGGTGGTCAAGCCGGGGAGGGGACTGGGGCCGCCAGACACCGTGTAGTGCGTGCTGGTGTAGTCGACCGCGCTCGTCGCGGCGAGCGCGCTGCTGACGTGGCTGACCACGTAGGCGGTCGTCCGCGCCGGAACCGCGATCGGCGCCGGGACTGCGCCCGGGCTCGCGGTCACCCCGGCGCCGATGACGGTCCCCGCGGCCGCCGCGACCGCGGCCGTGCCGGCGGCGACCGCCCGCGCGGTGCGGCGCCTGGCGTGGCAGGCCCGATAGGCGTCCGTGACGAGCCCGGGCCGTGGGCGCACCGCGACCTGTGACATCTCGGACCGCAGGCGCTGCTCGAAGTCGATGCTCATGACGTTCTCCCTGCCGGTTGCGGTGAGCCGTTGCTGTCGTCGAGGCCGAGGCCGCTTAGTTCGCGGAGCCTGCGCATGCCGCGCGAGGCGGCGGACTTGACAGTGCCGGGGGAGCAGCCCATCGCCTGTGCGGCCTCGGCCTCGGTGAGCTCCTCCCAGTAGCGGAGCACGATCGCGGTGCGCTGCCGTGGCGGCAGTTCGCGCAGCAGCCGGACCAGATGGTCCCTGCGGTCGACGGCGTCGGTACCGTCGGGAAGCGTCTCGGGCGGGCGCATCAGGCCCATCCTGGCCCGCCAGGCACCCTTGCGGCGCCAGCCGTCGGCGGCCAGGTGGTACAGGGTCCGGCGCAGGTAGCCTTCCGGGTCGCCGCGTATCGTGCGCCAGCGCCGGAAGACCCGTTCAAGCGCGGCCTGCAGCAGGTCCTCGCCCTCATCGTGACTGCCTGCCAGGAGGACCGCGGTGCGCAGCAGGTGCTCGCCCTTGGCGGCGAGGAGTTCCTCGAGTACCGCGACCGGTTGTTCGCCGTCCATCCGGCTCCTCTCGTCGCTGTCACTCATCAAGTACGAGCGACGGACGGGCGAGGTTGACCGGGAAAGCGCGCGAACCGGATCAGCAAGGCGGATGATTACGGGGCGTCGGGCTTGTCGGAGTTGCTCGCGGGGTTCTCCGGTCTGGGCGTGCCGGCCACGTAGTAGCCGAGTCCGGGATAACGGATCAGCAGCCCCTCGTCCACCAGCAGACGCAGCGCCTTGGCGCAGGTCTGCCTCGCGTGCCCGTACTGCTGGCTGAGCGTGGTGATGGACGGCGTGGGCGTCCCGGGCGGGTACGTGCCATCCGCTATCGCCTGTCTCAGTACCGCCGCGAGGCGTATGTAGGCCCTTGGGTCTGATTCGTCACCTATCGACACTCTTGTACCGTACTCGAATGGCAATATTGCCAATCGCAACGCTTCGACAGTAGTCGACTCTGGACGACCGACTAAAAATCCGCTAGCTTGTCCTCATGTACTGCTGGGAACTCCTCTCCGGAGACACCTCCAAAGGAGCTTTTCTGCTGGGCGTGACCGGCGACCTGGCCGAGGCGATGCGGCTGTGCGAGCCGCCGGTCAGGGAAGGCCGCGCGTTCCTGGCTCAGATCGAGGCCGTGCGGTACGCCATGTCGGTGGACGGCATGGACTCCTGTTACGTGCGCACCGGCCTGCACTGGATCGGCCGCCGCACGATCCACGACCGGGTCCGATGGGAGGAGCGTGACACCGAGCCCGGAGCGGTGCTGCTGTCCCGGCCGCTGCCCCTGGTCTAGAGCTAGCGAGTTAAGGCGGGTTTCCTGGCTGCCTAACGGGCCGTTTGGGCTGCCCGGCGCGGGTTGTGGTGTGCCTGGAATGGCGATGCCGGGTCCTGCTCGCCCCGTCGGCTCGCATTAGCGCCGCCCCGGCCGCGGCGGACTCTCGCCGGGCTCATTCTCGCCCGGCGATAGCCCGCCCTCACTTATGGCGCTGATCCCCATGACAAAACGGGCAAAACGTCGGCAGAAATGCCGGTTTAGCGCGCCAGAAGTGCCCCGGGGTGTCCGGATCGTGAGACGGCCTCCCGCGATCGGGCCCCGCGGCGCTCGGCGCCCGTGCCCCGCCCGGCACACCGCTCACCCGGGCACCATCGGTCGGCCGCCGCCTGGGCATGCGCCAGGCCGGCTGGTTTGCGCCAACAGGAAGAATGGGACGCATGCGACTTCGGATCTTCACAGAACCACAGCAGGGCGCCAGCTACGCGACGCTGCGGCGCGTCGCCATCATCGCGGAGGAGCTGGGCTTTGACGCGTTCTTCCGCTCCGACCACTACCTCAAGATGGGCAACGTCTCCGGCCTGCCGGGCCCGACCGACACGTGGGCCACGCTGGCCGGGCTCGCCGCCGAGACCAGCCGCATCCGGCTCGGCACGCTAGTGACCTGCGCGACGTTCCGGCTGCCCGGGCCGCTGGCCGTCACGGTGGCCCAAGTCGACCAGATGAGCGGCGGCCGGGTCGAGTTCGGGCTCGGCGCCGGCTGGTTCGAGGCCGAGCACAAGGCATACGGCGTACCCTTCCCCCCGCTGAAGGAGCGCTTCGACCGGTTCGCCGAACAACTCGCCATCATCACCGGGCTCTGGGAAGCTCCCGACGGCGGGACGTTCTCCTACGACGGCACGTACTACCAGGTCACTGACTCTCCCGCGCTGCCCAAGCCGGCGCAGCGCCCGCGCCCTCCGGTCATCATCGGCGGCGCGGGCCGCCGCCGTACCCCCGCCCTCGCCGCGCGGTACGCCGACGAGTTCAACGCCAACTTCGTGCCGGCCGCGGACGCGGCCGGGCAGTTCGCGCGGGTGCGAGAGGCATGTGCGGCGGCCGGCCGCGAACCGTCCTCGATGATCTTCTCCACCGCCCAGACCGTGTGCTGCGGCAAGGACGAGGCGGAACTCACCCGCCGCGCCGCCGCCATCGGCAGAGAGGTATCCGAGCTGCGCGAGAACGGCCTGGCCGGCACGCCGTCGGAGCTCGTGGACAAGATCGGCGCGTTCGCCGAGGCGGGCGCCTCGACGTTCTACCTGCAGGTGCTCGACCTCGACGACCTCGGCCACCTAGAGCTGCTCGCCTCCGAGGTGCTGCCACAGGTATGAGGCTGCTGCGATCCCCTGGCACACGCCGTCCAGGGGACCGCTCCATAACCGCGGCGAAGCCCACGACAAACGAATACTCTCCGAGTGGGTTTGAGGTCAGTGGCCCACAGCCCTCATCTTGTGAGGTCAGGGGGCCACACACCTCATACGGCCGGCAGCGCCGCCGGGCATCATGAGCGCTCATAGCACCATAAAAGACGCAATCCGGGCATGCAGCCTCGGTCCTGGGGCCGTCGGCATTCCGCCTACAGGGCCGCAGATCCGGCCAATGTTTCCCATCGGTGGCCGGCGCACGAACGGTGTGACTGTTGAGCTGGTTTGAGGCTTGCGTTGGGCGGGCCCAACGGGTGCCGTGCCTATTTTGGTCGTTGTCGGGATGCCATCCCGCGTTGTGGTGCTTACGATCTTCACCGTGGGAAAGTTTTCCGGGGGACGGCGCGGGCATCGCGAGACCGATGCCGACGCCAGGCCAGGTGCCGACGCGGGGCCGGGTGCCGACACCCGGCGCGGCGCTGGCGCGGGGCCAGGTGGCGCCGCCGCACCGGGACCAGGGGCACGTCCGCCGCATCCGTCGGCAGGCATCCGCCCCGCGGGACCAGGCGGCCCCGCGGGATCAGGCGGCCCAGCCGGCCAGGGAGTGCCCGCGGGTCCCGGGGGCCCCGCCGGTCCGGGAACGCCCCCCAGGCCCGGAACGCCAGCTGGTCCGGCCGCGAACGCGCCCTACAACACACAGCCCGCGGGCGCGGCTTTCCCGGGTCAGTTCTACCCGGGGCAGCCCTACCCGGGCCAGCCCTACCCGGGATCGCCTGCTCCCGGGCCTCGTGCACCAGGCCCCAACGGCCCCGTTCC
>Ga0306920_100008875_pt1 | contig 13382 bp, 11 predicted proteins | sample flu12Cox44000170_FD_204666 | JGI IMG/M metagenome (GOLD analysis project Ga0306920, IMG submission 204666) | Lab enrichment of tropical soil microbial communities from Luquillo Experimental Forest, Puerto Rico - flux4day.12C.oxic.44.000.170 (v2)... | ecosystem: Environmental > Terrestrial >... | reverse complement strand
GGCCCGGGCACTTCACCTGCCAGTTCCCCGCCTTCGATCAGAACTGCGTGTGTGGAACGATCAACGACGGGCGGAGGTGCTCGTGTCCCGCCAGCCGTCCGGCGTCGGGCCAGACCTGTCTCGCGTACGCGGGGACGATGGGGCTGGCGAACGGCTGCACGTACGGCGACGTGACCTGCCAGTGCGTCGGCGGCAACAGCCAATGGACGTGTAGCAGCAACGTCCCGATCTGTCCGACGGCGATGCCCGCCACGGGCGCCGCCTGCTCCGGGTTCCTCAACTGCAGCTACGGGAGCACCCTCTGCGTCTGCGACGGGACCTCCTGGTCCTGTCCCTGAAGCGGCGCCGTTTCCTGGACGCGGGGCGCGAAGGCACGCGGGCGCGCGAAGGCCGTTCGGTCGCGGCAAAATCTGTGACACACTGTCGGCCGACGTGACGCCGCGACAGCCGCCGCCCGACAGCGACCTCCTCGAACGACGAGAGCTGCTCGACGCCGCCGGCCTTTCCCGGACGCTCAAGCGGATGGCGCTCGAGATCGCGGAGCTGGTCCCCGCCGACGAGCGGCCGTTCTACATCGTCGGCGTGCGGACGGGCGGCGCCTACCTCGCGCAGCGGATCGTGGGCCTGCTGGTCGACGCCGGCGAGCCGCGGCCGTTCTCCGGCGCCGTGGACATCACGCTCTACCGCGACGACGTGTTCCGGGGGCTCCCCAAGCCCGAGATCGGGCCCACGGACCTGGTCGAGCCGATCGACGGGCGGACCATCGTGCTCGTCGACGACGTGCTCTACACGGGGCGGACGATACGCGCCGCGATGGACGTGCTCGCGGACTACGGCCGCCCGAGCGCGGTCAAGCTGGCGGCGCTGGTCGACCGAGGGCGGCGCGAGCTGCCGATCCAGCCGGACGTCGTCGGGGTGACGGTCGAGACGAACGCGGCGCAGTCGGTGCGCGTGATGCTGGCCGAGCGGAGCGAGCCCGATCGGGTGGTGCTGCGGGAGCGGCGGTCGTGAGCACCTTCGGCCCCCGCCACCTGCTCGGCATCGAGCCGCTCACGCGCGCGGAGATCGAGACCGTCCTCGAGCTCTCCGGGCGCTTCCTCGAGATCAACGAGCGGCCCATCAAGAAGGTCCCCACGCTGCGCGGCAAGACGGTCATCAACCTGTTCCTCGAGCCGTCGACGCGCACGCGCACCTCGTTCGAGATCGCGGCGAAACGGCTGTCCGCCGACGCGGTCAATATCTCGGGCTCCGCGTCGTCGACGGTGAAGGGGGAGACGCTGCTCGACACCGCCCGCAACCTCGACGCCATGTCGCCGGACGTGGTCGTCGTCCGCCACGCCCAGGCCGGCGCCGCCGAGATGCTCGCCGGTCGGCTGCGCGCCGCGGTGGTCAACGCCGGCGACGGCGCCCACGAGCACCCGACGCAGGCGCTGCTCGACTGCTCGACCATCCTCGCCCACAAGCAGCGCATCGCCGGGCTCGAGGTGGCCATCTGCGGCGACATCCGCCACAGCCGCGTCGCCCGCTCGAACATCTGGGCGCTGACCAAGCTCGGCGCCCGCGTCCGCCTCGCCGCGCCGCGCACGCTGCTCGCTCCCGGCCTCGCCGAGCTGGGCGTCCCCGGCGCCGTCGCCGTCCACGACCGCATCGAGCCCGCGCTCGAGGGGGCCGACGTGGTCATGATGTTGCGCATCCAGAAGGAGCGGATGTCGGGGGCGCTGTTCCCCGATACGCGCGAGTACTCGCGGACCTTCGGCCTCAACCTCGCCCGGCTCAGCCTGGCCAAGCCCGACGCCATCGTCATGCACCCGGGCCCGCTCAACCGCGGCGTCGAGATCGACTCCGCCGTCGCCGACGGCCCGCGCGCCGTCATCCTCGACCAGGTCGGCCGCGGCGTCGCCGTCCGCATGGCCGTCCTCTACCTGCTCGCGGGCGGCGAGACCGCCGAGTAGCGGGCGCGATGCCCCGGCTGCATGACGTCGTCGTGCGCCGCCCGCGGCTCCTGCTCGTCGGCATCAACCCGGGCCTGCGCTCGGGCGCCGTCGGCCACCACTTCGCCGGCAACGGCAACCCGTTCTGGCGGTTGCTCGCGGCCGCGAAGCTCACGCCCACGCTGCTGACCTATGAAGAGGACCAACGCCTCGCCGAGCTCGGCATCGCCCTCACCAACCTCTGCGCCCGCACCACCCGCACCGCCGCCGAGCTGACCCCGGCGGAGATCTCGCGCGGTCGCGCGATCCTCGCCCGCAAGATCGCGGCCTGGCGCCCCGCGGTGGTCGCCTTCGTCGGCCTGACGCTCTACCGCATGTACTTTCCGAAGGCCGCGGGCCGCGGCGCCGGCGCCATGACCGAGCAGATCGAAGGGGCGCGCGTCTTCGTGGTCCCGAACCCGAGCGGCCTCAACGCGAGCTTCCCGGGGTTCTCGCACAAGCTGATCTGGTTCCAGCGCCTGCGCCGGCTCGTCGACCGCGTCGCTTAATGGAAACACCTAGATACGGCCGGACCTTCAAGTAATTGTTGAGGTGCTGCTGCGGCGGCCGAGATAACCGTTGACTCGCGGGCGGCGAGACCCTAAGTAAAAAGCCCGGCACTAATGGATCTTTGTCTGCGAGGCGGCCGGGTGATCGATCCCGGGCGAGGTTTCGACGCCGAGGCGGACGTGCTGCTGAAGGACGGGGTGGTGGCGCGGGTGGGGGCGGGCCTGGCCGGCGGCGTTGGCCGCGAGGTGCGCGTCGTCGACGTGCGCGGGATGTGGGTCGTGCCGGGGCTGATCGATCTGCACTGCCACCTGCGCGAGCCGGGGCAGGAGTACAAAGAGGACATCGAGACCGGGACCCGGGCGGCGGCGGCCGGCGGGTTCACCGCGGTCTGCGCGATGCCGAACACGCACCCCCCCAACGACACCCGCGCGGTGACGGAGCTGGTGGTGCGGCGGGCGCGCGAGGTCGGGGCGGTCCGCGTCTACCCCGTGGGGGCCATCTCCAAGGGGCTGGCCGGCGAGGCGCTCGCGGAGATGGGGGAGCTGCGGCAGGCGGGCTGCGTGGCCGTGTCCGACGACGGGCGGCCGGTGATGAACGCCGAGCTCATGCGCCGGGCCATGGAGTATGCGCGGACGTTCGGGCTGACGGTCGTCCAGCACTGCGAGGATCTGTCGCTGTCGGCGGGCGGGGCCATGAACGAGGGGCCGATCGCCACCCGGGCCGGCATCCGTGCCCAACCGTCGTCGGCGGAGTCGGCGATGGTGGCGCGCGACATCGAGCTGTGCGCGCTGACCGGGGCCCGCTACCACGTGGCGCACCTCAGCACCGCGGACTCGGTGCGCCTCGTGCGGGACGCCAAGCGGCGCGGGCTGCCGATCACCTGCGAGGTGACGCCGCACCACCTGACGCTGACCGACGAGGCCTGCCTGCACTACGACACGCACGCCAAGTGCAACCCGCCGCTGCGGACGCCGGCGGACGTGACCGCGTTGCGCGAGGCCCTCGCCGACGGGACGATCGACGCCGTGGCCACCGACCACGCGCCGCACTCGTCGGTGGAGAAGGAGGTCGAGTTCGAGCAGGCCGCGTTCGGCATGATCGGCCTCGAGACCGCGGTCCCGCTGCTGCTCGAGCTCGTGCGCGCCGGGACGCTGACGCCGTCGGCGATGGTGACGCGCATGAGCGCCGCGCCCGCCGCCGCGTTCGGGCTGCCGGGCGGCTCGCTCGCCGACGGGGCGCCGGCCGACGTGACGGTGATCGATCCCGAGCTCGGCTGGACGTGCGAGGCGACGAGCCTCCGCTCGCGGTCGCACAACACCCCGTTCGCGGGGCGCGCGCTGCGCGGGCGGGCGGCGATGACGATCGTCGGCGGCAAGGTCGCCTACGCGCGGGAGGGTTCATCGTGAGCGACGTACGTGACGAGCTGCCGCCGGCCCTGCTCGCTATGGAGGACGGCACCGTCTACCGGGGCAAGGGCTTCGGCGCGGCGGCCGACGGGGCAGGGGAGATCGTCTTCAACACCGCGATCACCGGCTATCAGGAGGTGCTGACCGACCCCTCGTACCGCGGGCAGATCGTGACCATGACCGCGCCCGAGATCGGGAACGTCGGCATCAACCCGGTCGACTTCGAATCGGCCCGCCCCTGGTGCGCGGGCTTCGTGGTGCGCGAGCTGTCGCCCGCGGTGTCGAACTGGCGGGCGTCGGGCTCGCTGCACGAGCTCTGCGCCGCACACGGCGTCGCGGGCATCACCGGCATCGACACGCGCGCCGTCACCCGGCGCATCCGGCTCTCGGGCGCGCAGCGGGCGATCATCACCCGCGCCGTGGGGGACGCGGCCGGGGCCGTCGAGCGCGCGCGCCGCCACCCGTCGCTCGAGGGGCGGGACCTGGTCCGCGAGGTGACCGCCGCCGCCCCCTACACCTGGGACGAGCCGATCTGGCCCGGCCCGAAGCAGGCGGGGGCGGCCGTCGAGGCGCCCCCCGTCCGGTACCACGTCGTGGCCTACGACTTCGGCATCAAGCGCGGCATCCTGCGCCACCTCCGCTCGTCGGGCAGCCGCGTCAGCGTGGTCCCGGCGTCGACGCCGGCGCGCGAAGTGCTGGCCATGAAGCCCGACGGCATCTTCCTCTCCAACGGGCCCGGCGATCCGGCCGCGGTCGGCGACGCCATCGAGGCCGCGCGCGAGCTCTGCCGGACGAAGATCCCGGTGTTCGGCATCTGCCTCGGCCACCAGATCCTCGGGCTGGCCCTGGGCGGCAAGACGTACAAGCTCAAGTTCGGCCACCACGGCGCCAACCACCCGGTCATGGACCTCGGGACGCGCAAGGTGGAGATCACGTCGCAGAACCACGGCTTCGCCGTGGACGTCGATTCGATGCAGGGGCGGGCCGTGCTCTCGCACGTGAGCCTCAACGACAAGACCGTCGAGGGGATGCGTCACGGCGAGCTGCCGGTGTTCTCGGTCCAGTACCACCCCGAGGCCTCGCCCGGCCCCAACGACGCCAACTATCTCTTCGATCGCTTCGTCGCGCTGATGGACGAGCGGCGCCGCTGACGCGGTCGCGGCGATGACAGGGCCCGGATGATCTACCCGCTTCTCGATCAGCTGGCCCAGCGGTACGGCGAAGGCGAGCACAAGCTCGAGGCCATGCGCGCGCGCGAGGAGTACTTCGACCGCGCCGGCAAGGTGTTCGACGACGACGCGGAGCTGTTCGAGGGGCGGATGGCGTCGTTCCTCGAGTGGTACCTCATCGAGCGCCCGCTGGCCGCGCACAAGGTGCCGCCGGTGGTGCTGGCCATCGAGGAGAGCGCCCCGCGCCTCTCCGGGGCGCCACCGCCGCAGCCGCGGCCGCCGGACGAGCGCCGGGCCCTCGCCGCGCTCGCCGCCAGCCACCGCAGCCTGTTCGAGCTCGGGCGCGCCGCCGACGGCGACCGCCTGCTCGAGGTCGAGGACCTGGTCTCGGGGGCCCGCTTCCAGGTGCAGGAGCGCCGCAGCACCGTCGGCATCGCCCCGGGCGATCTGTTCGAGGCGCGGCTCATCTGGGACGGGGACACGGTCGCCTTCGGGCGCACGTTCCTCTTCCACCCGCCGGACGCCCGGGAGGCGGTTCTCGACTACGTCGAGCGCGCGGTCGCCGCCGGAACCGGGCGCGACGACATCCTGTTCCTGCTGTCGCGCCAGTACGTTCGCTGGCACCGGCTGGGCCACCTCGGCGCGGCGAAGGTCTACCGCGATGCCTGAGGCGCCGGCCGGCGCCGCCATCGCGACCCGCGCCCCGCGGCGCTGGCGGGTGGTCGCGCTGGTCTTGGCGGTGGTCCTCGGCGCGCTCGTGGCCGCCGGCAACCTCTACCTCGTGTCGACCACGCGCGCCGGGATCGTCGCCGGCCCGGAGGTGGCGCCGGCTCGCCCGGCGGCCATCGTGCTCGGGAACTACGTCTCGCCGCGCGGCATCCCCTCCCGGGAGCTGGCGCAACGTCTGGAGACGGGGCGCGTCCTCTACGAGACCAAGCGGGTGGAGCGCCTGATCGTCTCGGGGCTCGTGCGGCAAGGCTACGACGAGCCGGGCGCCATGCGCGATTGGCTGCTGGCCCGCGGCGTCCCGCCGGCCGCCATCGTCCTCGACGTGAACGGCCACCGGACGGCGGCCAGCATGGCCGCCGCCGTCGCGCTCGGGTACCGTTCGGTGCTCGTCGTGTCGCAGGCCTACCACCTGCCGCGCGCGCTCTACTTCGCGCGCCGGGCCGGCGTCGACGCGATCGGCGTCCCGGCCCCCTTCGCGCGGGATTCGACCCTCGGGCTCGTGCGGGTCACCATCCGCGAGACGCTGGCTCGCGCCGAGGCCGTGCTCGAGGTGGCCCTCCGCGGCGTGCAGATCTGAGGCGCGGATCGCGGGAAAGCCGCCGGGTCGCGTTGCAAAACCAGCGGGGCTTGGATAGAAACCCCGAATGCCTAACGCGCGTCGAGTCTTCCCTGCCGCCGCCTGCGTCCTGGCCGTCGCCTGCGTCCTTGCCGCGGCCTGCGTCGAGCAGGACGCCGAGAAGCCGACGGCCGACGACATGGCGGTCGCCAAGCAGAACATCCTGACCACGGCGCCGACGCCGCGCTATCCGGTCAACGCCGACCTCGACGGCAAGATCGTCTACCTGGGCCTCGACGTCGACCCGGTCCCCGTCGACCCCACCAAGGACATCACCCTCACGCACTACTGGAAGGTCGTCTCGCCGCTCGGCGAGGGGTGGCGGGCGTTCACGCACATCCAGGGCCCGAACCACACGTCGTACATGAACGTCGACCACACCCCGGTGAAGGGGAAGTACCCGCCGAGCTCGTGGAAGGCGGGCGAGATCATCCGTGACGTCCACACGGTGCACCTGCCCGGCGGGTGGACGCACCCGACGGTCGAGGTCTACGTCGGCCTCTGGCACGGCGGGACCCGGATGCCGATCAAGGCGGGGCCGCACGACAACGAGGGGCGCGTGCTGGCCGCCTCGATCCCGGTCTCCGGCCCGGCGCGCCCCGAGCCCCGGCGCCGCTACGTGGCCCGCATGGTCGCCAAGCCCCCGAAGCTTGACGGCAAGCTCGACGACCCGGCCTGGGCGGCGGCGCCGTCAACCGGCCCGTTCGTGAACACGCTGACCGGCGCGCCCGTGTCGCAGCGGACGGAGGCCAAGCTGCTCTGGGACAAGAAGTTCCTCTACGTGGCCTTCGACAACGCCGACACCGACGTCTGGACCAGCCTCACCAAGCGGGACGACAAGCTCTGGACCCAGGAGGCCGACGAGCTGATGATCGACGCGGACGGCAACGGCAAGACCTACGTCGAGCTGCAGGTCGCGCCCAACGGGAACGTCTTCGACACCTACCTCCCCGAGCGCCGCAAGTACGAGGACACCGTCGACCCGAAGCTGAAGCCGTTCTCCTGGAACTCGAAGATGACGGCCAAGGTCCACGTCGACGGCACGCTCAACAAGCGCGATGACCAGGACAAGGGATGGACGGTCGAGCTCGCCATCCCGCTCGAGGACGTCAAGGGGATGGACACCAACTCCGGCGTCAAGCTGCCGCCGAGCCCGGGCGACGTCTGGCGCATCAACATGTTCCGGATGGACGTCCCGCAGGGGAAGCCGCAGCAGGCGTGCGGCTGGTCGCCGCCGCTGGTCGGCGACTTCCACGCCCTCGACAAGTTCGGCGAGCTCGTGTTCGCCGACGCCAACGGCGCCGTCCCGCCGCCGGCCCCCGCGCCGCTCGCCAAGCTGACCCCGAAGCCGGGGCCGCTCGCCCCCGCGCCGACGGCGGGGCCCGATCACAAGGTCCCGGCCGCGCTCAAGGTGCCGGCGCCCGAGAAGGTGCCGGCGCTCGAGAAGAAGAAGTAGCGGCGCCTAGAAGCTGAGCGCGAACGAGACGACGAGGAACGGGCCGCTCGCGGACAGGCTCCCGAGGGCGACAGGCGCGATCTTGCTCTGGTCCGGCCCGCCGAGCTGAGGCGCGAGGACGAGGTCGTGGCTCGCCGCCCAGCCATAGCCTCCCTGGGCCAGGATCCAGGCGCCAACGGGGCTCGTGCGCGGGGCCAGGCCGACGGCGGCGCCGACGCTGCCGTCGACGGCGGGGACGGTGGCGCTGTCGGTCAGCGGCGTGGTGCCCCCGATCTGCTGCGACGGAGCGGTGGGATCCTGGATCGAGGCGGAGAGGTAGAGGACGCCCGGGGTCGCGCGCAGGAAGCCGTAGAGGCGCGGGGCAAAGGCGTAGCGCCCCTCGATGAGCAGCGACCCGCGGGTGAGCCCGAGGCTCGAGGGGGCGCCGCGGGCGTTGGTGGAGGAGCCGCCGTAGTTGAAGTCCAGTCCCAGGGCCAGCGCGAGGCGATCCTGCCGGAGCAACACGCGCGAGAAGGAGAGCGCGACCGCGGCCACCCCGTCCTGGTTCGAGAACGGGTCGAAGCCCGTGCTGCGGATCAGCGCGGCGCGCAGGCCGATCATCGCCTGCCAGGAATCCACGCGCGGCCGACGCGGCGGTCGGGGCGCCTCCTCGACGACGGCCGGCATCGCCGGCATCGCCGGCATCGGGGGGTAGGCCGGCATCGGCGGGTAGCCCGCCGCCGGGACCACCGGCATCTGGTTCGGCGGGACGCCTGGCATCGGAGCGGGGACGCTCGGGACGCTCGGGACCTGGGGCACCTCGGCAGGCGTCGCGCCGGGAGCCGGCGTCTGGGCATAGACCTCCGGGACCTGGCCCGAGGCCGTCCCGGCGGCCGAGAGCGTGGCGGCGGCGAGCGCGGCGGCGAGAAGGTGTGGGCGTGGCGTCATGGTCAGAGCCCTCCCAGCAAGATCCCGGAGTAGAGCCGCCGGGTCTGGTCGTCGAGGGTGGCGGCGTCGAAGACGGTCGCGCCGAGGTCCCCGTAGTCGTGGAGGATGATCGCGGCGGGGTTGACCCCCGCCCCGCGCGAGACCTCGTACACCTCGGAGACCGCCCGCTCCATGATGAGCGGGTGGGGGTGCATCATGCCGAAGTTCGTCGCGGCGACGTTGGCCGTGCCGGCGACGAAGCTCCAGACGTAGTCGCCGAGGGGGGAGACGCGCAGCGAGATGTCCCCGCCCGACGTGTTCAGCGGCGCGGCGGTGCGGGTCCCGAGATCGAGGACGTAGAAGGCGCTCGACGTTCGCGTCTGCAGCACCTTCAGCATGCCGTCGTTGGCGCTGGAGGCGGGGACGTCGAGGACGCCGGAGATCTGCGTCTGAAGGCCGATGGTCTGGATGCTGCTGTAGGGCTGCTTGACCGCGGCGCCGAGATCCCAGAACGCGGCGCCGTCGGCGGTCTGCAGGCCGTTCCACAGCAGCGCGGTGTCCGCGGCGGGGGCGGTCGCCGGCGTGGCGGCGGTCTGGACGAGCGATAGGCTCTGGTAGGCGCCGGGGAGCGCGACCGGGACGGTCAGGCTGGTCAGCGGGTCGACGAGCACCGCCTTGCCGGTCGAGGGGACGAGGGCGGCGAGCCGCAGCGTGGTGGCGTTCGAGTGGACGAAGGCGATGTCGCTCGGGATCCCGCCGACGTCCGCGAGGTTGGGCGTGATCGAGAGGCCGGTGGCGGGCGCGTCGGCCGTGAGGTCGAGCGTGATCACCGTCGAGTCGTTCATCACCCGGACGCCGACGCGGGCGTCGCCGGCGACGGGGTCGCCCGCGTCGACCGTGATGCCGGCGGGGACCAGGCGCCGGGTGTCCGTGCTGCTGGTGAGCGGGACGCTGGTCTCGGAGTGCGTCGGATCGTCCAGGCGGAGGAGGGCCAGATCCTGCGTCGATTCGACGATCAGCAGGCGCTGCGGCGTGGAGAACCCGGCGATGTTGAGCGGGCGCGTGAAGTCGAAGCGCGCGGGGCTCCCGCCGACGCTGTGGAGCGTGTAGTCGACGGGCGTCGCCGTCGCGGGCGGCTGGGTCAGATCGACGATGACGATCTCGTTCGGGTTCTCGACGAAGGAGGTCCCCGAGCTCGTGCCCGCGTAGAGGACCACGAACCGGTTCTCGACCGGATCGATCGCCAGGCCCGAGACCGGCCCGGAGAGGACGCCGAGGTCGTAGCGACGGGACGGGGGGCTCGCCGTCGGCTCGATGACCGTGAGGGAGGGGACCTCGTTCGGCTGGCTGTCGCCGATCGTGGCGCGGTGGCCCGCCGACAGGACCAGCAGCTTCCCGAGATCGGGCGAGGCGGCGGCGCTGACGACGTTGTGGCCGACGGGCAGGGTGGTCGCCGACAGGCTCTGGTCGTTGCCCGGCGTCAGCAGGACCACCCGGTTGGCGGGCGGGTCGAGGACCGCGACCGCCGTGGTGAGCCCGTAGGAGCCGATCGGCGTGGGGGTCCCGTTCCAGACGTCGGGCCGGCCGCCGCAGCCGGCGACGGACGCGACGGCGACGGCGGCGGCCACCGCCAGCGCCGAGAGCGGCGCCGGCAGCCACGGTCGCGGTGGCCGCCTCACGGCTTGGCGCTCCAGTCGATGACGCCGGCGCCGAGCTCGAAGCCGGTCAGCGTCCGGGCGTCGCCGCTCGACAGGGTGACGAAGGTGATGCGCCCCTCGGGGTGCTTCTGCGCCACGTAGCCGCGGCCGGCGCCGGCCACCACGCCCGCGGCGATGGGCGGGCTGGCGAGCATCAGCGTCTGGACCTCGAGCGTGGGGAAGAGGCCCATGTAGACGCCGTAGGTCTGGGTGGTGTCGTCGCGGACCGTCACCAGCACCCGATCGCCCGCGTCGGTGACCGCCACCGACTGTGGGCGCGCGACGGTGTCGATGATCTTGGCGGGGAGGTCCTGGTCGAGCGGCACGAGGCTGAAGGCGTTGGCGGGCACCGGCCCCGCGCTCGCGCCCGCGTCGGCGGTCGCCGGGCTGGCGCCGGCGTCAGGAGGGGCGCCGGCGCCGGCATCGGGCGCGCCGCCGGCGGTCGACGGGGGCGGCACCGCGTGGAGGACGACGGCGTTGTGCGCGCCGGCGGTCGGGAACGCCGACAGCACGGGGGCGTGGAGCTTCACCACCCGGTAGCTCGGCGTCGCGCCCAGCGTGAGCACCGTGATCCGATCGATCGCCGCCGCGTTCGAGTACAGCACCGCCGCGCCGCCGCCCGGCGCGATCACCACCGAGCCGACGATCTCGCCTGTCACCGTCACGTGCGTGATCTGGTCCGGGGTCGGCACGCCGCCGGTGAGCGGCAGGACCGCCACCTCGGCGGTGTCGCGGACGACGGCCACGGCCTGCGTGCCGTCGTCGGTGAGGTCGACGTCGGTGACCGGGCCGGACAGCGCGACGGGCGTCCGCACGCCGCTCGCCAGATCGACGAGGTCCAGCGAGGCGCTCCCCTCGCGCCGGATGATGGCGATGGCGCCGTCGGGGGTGATGGAGACGTCGCGCGTGTCGGCATTCTCGGTGGGGTCGTCGGTGACGTGCACGTTCTTGATCTGCTTCGGCCCGCCGGCGGCGTGGACGTCGACGACGCTGATGCCGTCCTGGGTGACGGCGAAGGCGTGCGCGCCGTCGGCGGCGAAGGCGACCGCCACGGGGCGGAAGCCGACCGACACGCCGAAGGTCGGCAGCGGGCTCCCCGCCGTCGCGTTGGCCAGCGAGATGAACGTCAGATCCTGGAAGCCCTGGTTGGCGCTCGCGTTCATGACCCGCCGCGCGTCGGTCCAGGCGATGGCCCAGCTCCCGTCGCGCGAGACCGCGATCGAGTTCGCGCCGTCGGGGATGCTGGGGGCCTGCTCCGGCTGCACGACGCCGCCCGTCCCGACGCGCATCACGGTCGCGTCGTTCGACAGCGTGTTCAGCACCATCACCGCGTCGTCGGTCGCGCTCGGGATCGCCGCCATGTAGGTCGGCGCGTTGCCCGCCGCCGCCGTGTGCACGTCCAGCGACGTCGCGTCGACGTAGGCGACGCGTCCGGAGAGCGGGTTCGCGACCCAGATGTAGCGGCCGGTCGCGATGGGGACCTCGTACGAGCTCTCGAGCTCCGTCTCGGGCGGCAGCGTGACGCTGCCCGAGCCCCCGGCGGTACCGCCGCCGGGCCCGGCGGATCCGGCGGCTCCGGTCGCCGCTCCGCTGGCGTTCCCGGCCCCGGTGCCCGACGGCGACTGGCCGCCGAGGTCTCCCGCTCCCGACGCCCCGCACCCCGCGAGCAAACCAAGCAAACCGACCAGCCCGACCAGCCGATGCCCTGTCATGCGCGTCCATCTGAACGCAACGCGCATGCCAGATCAAGCTTCGGTGTTGAGGCGGGGTTAGGGCGAGGCGCGACCGACCGCGACTCAGAAACATGACAGGTTTGTCGCGGCCGCCGCCGAATTTCTGCGGCCCGGGGCGCCGCTCAATCGTCTTCAGGCGGGGCCACGATCAGCAGCACCGGGCCCGCCGGCGTGCGCGCGAACGTGCGCGTCGCCCCGGGCGGAAGCGCGGCGAGCGGCGCGGCGAGCTCTGCCCGCTCGGCCGGCGTCAACGCGGCCAGCGGGCGCGCCTCCCCGTCGATCGACTCGTACGAGATCGCGCGCCGATCGACGTCGAGGCCGAGGACGCGCTGGACGAACGGCCCGCCGGCGGCGGCCAGGCTGCGCACGCGGGCGAGCGCGGCGTCGTCGAGCGGGGCGGCCCGCTCCTCGACCAGCACGTGGCGCTCGGTGCGCCGGTCGTAGCGCAGCACCACCCGGGCGTCGTCGGCGCGCCAGAGCTCGCGCTCCTCGACGCCGACGCCGTCGCCCGCGCGGAGAGCCTCGGCGACGGGCTGCGCGCCCAGCGCGGACGCGGGCGCGGACGCGCCGCCGGTCGGGTCGACGGCCGCCTCGAGGGGCCAGGCCGCGATCGCGTGGGCCATCTCCGCGGCCGACGTGAAGCGCTCCTCGGGCGCCTTGGCCAGCGCGCGTCCGAGCACCTCGTCGTGCGCCCAGCCGAGCGCCGGCCGCAGCGCCGAGGCGGCGGGCGGTGCCTCGCCGAGGTGCTGGGCCACGAGATCGGGCCCGAGGAACGGCGGGCGCCCGGTGAGCGCCTCGAACAACGTGGCGCCGAGCGCGTAGAGGTCCGCCGAGAAGCCGATGGGCGCTCCGGTGATCTGCTCGGGCGACATGTACGCGAGCGTCCCCAGAAAGCCGCCCGTCTGGGTCTGGCCGAAGTCGGCCAGGTGCGCGCCGCCGAAGTCGCCGAGCTTGGCGTTGCCGGCGGCGTCGTAGAGCACGTTGGCGGGCTTGACGTCGCGGTGGACGATGCCGTGCTCGTGCGCGGCCCCGAGCGCGGCGAGGAGATCGAGGGCCAGCCGCCGCCCGGCCGCGGGCGACAGCGGACCTCCCGCCGCCAGCCGCTCGGCGAGCGTCCCCGCCGCCATGAGCTCGAAGACGAACAGCCCGGAGGCCGGCTGCGCGTCGTGCAGCGCGACGATGTTGGGGTG
>Ga0306920_100008874_pt1 | contig 13382 bp, 10 predicted proteins | sample flu12Cox44000170_FD_204666 | JGI IMG/M metagenome (GOLD analysis project Ga0306920, IMG submission 204666) | Lab enrichment of tropical soil microbial communities from Luquillo Experimental Forest, Puerto Rico - flux4day.12C.oxic.44.000.170 (v2)... | ecosystem: Environmental > Terrestrial >... | reverse complement strand
CGACTCCTTGGAGACCTGCAGCGAGGAGCTGGCCCGCACCATCGCGCTCGAGACCGGCAATGCCCTGCGCACCCAGGCGCGGCCGGAGGCGCGGCTCGCAGCTGATATCTTCCGCTATTTCGGCGGTTTGGCCGGAGAGCTGAAGGGCGAGACGATCCCGCTCGGCGAGCAGGTGCTGAGCTACACGCGACGCGAGCCGATCGGGGTGGTCGGGGCAATCATCCCGTGGAATGCGCCGGTGCTCTTGGGAGCGCTGAAAATCGCCCCGGCATTGTGCGCGGGCAACACCATCGTGCTCAAGGCCGCGGAGGACGCCCCGCTTGGTGTGCTCTTAATGGCCGAGATCTGTCAGGAGTTTCTGCCGCCCGGCGTGCTCAATGTGCTGACCGGTCTGGGGGAGGAATGCGGCGCGCCGCTCGCTGAGCATCCATCGGTCCGCAAGCTTTCCTTCACCGGGTCGACCGAGGTGGGCAAGCTCATCATGCGCGCGGCAGCCGAGCGAATCGTGCCGGTTTCGCTCGAGCTCGGCGGCAAGAGCCCATCGATTGTCTACCCCGATGCCGACGAGGATTGGGTTGCCGACGGCGTCATCGCAGCGATGCGTTTTACGCGGCAAAGCCAATCCTGCACCGCCGGTTCGCGCCTCTTCCTGCATGCCGACATCTTTGAGGGCTTTCTCGACAAATTGCGGAGCCGCACGGCAGCTCTGAGGATCGGCGACCCGTTGGACGAGGCGACCGATATCGGCTGCATCATCAATGAAAAGCAGTTCCGCAAGATCTGCGCCTATATCGACGAGGGCATGCAGCGCAAGGAGGGCCGTCTGGTATTTGGTGGGCTGCCGCCAAAGGACGGACCGCTGAGCGAGGGGTATTTTACGATTCCGACCGTGTTCGCCGACGCCTCCAACGACTGGCGGCTGGCGCGCGAGGAGATCTTTGGGCCGGTTCTCGTCGCCATCCCGTGGCGCGACGAGGCGGATGCGATCCGCATGGCGAACGACAGCCATTATGGCCTCGCGGCCTATGTCTGGACGTACGACATCGCCGCCGCGTTGCGCACGGCGCACGCCATCGAATCCGGTTGGGTCCAGGTGAACCAGGGTCTCGGCCAGCAGCCCGGCCACTCCTATGGCGGCTACAAGCAGAGCGGGATCGGTCGAGAGTTCTCGTTGGAAGGCATGCTGGAGAGCTTCACGCAGCGCAAGAACGTCACCGTGAACCTGAACACCCCGCGCCCCGGTTAGCGAGTTTTCGATCTGATGGCATCGGTGCCAGTGGTCCCCTCCCCCCCTTTCTCTCCTCCAAGGGGGCCTTGGCGAGAGGGTTGAGAAGGGTTGGCGAGCGTACCCCGGACGGCCACCCGCCAAGGCCTGCCCGCGGCTGAAACAGGCGACGGGCGTTCCGAGGCCTACCCGAAGCTTGGTGAGGGCGTGCAACCCGATCGGAAATTGCTGTAAGGCACGTCATCTTTTCGCCGGGATCGGCGAGTATCATGGCCCTTCAGAAATCGGCAGACGCAGCCGACAACAGGCGGAAAATCAAATACCCGCTTATTTCCCGGTTACGTGTTTTGGTTCCCGCTTTCGAAGCAGCAAATTTCCCGGTTCGATCGACGGGAAGATCTCCTAAGTATTTGGAAAGATGCATTTATTGACGATCACGTGAGATCGAACTCATTTTTTTGCCGGGTATTTCCCGGTAAAACCGGGAAAGCGCCGGGTCGTCCGACCTGCTGTTCATCAGTGCCTCAAAGCGGGCACCGACCGTATCCCAGCTGAACCCGCGCTGCCGTTCGAGCGCGGCTAGGTGCCAGCGTCGCCACAACTCATCGTCGCGCAGGACTGCAACCGCTGCCGCTACAAAGCCGTCGTCAGCCTGTGCTACGCACCCGGTCACCCCGTCGATGACGCGCTCGGATGTCGAGCCGAGCGGCTCGACCACGGCCGGAATCCCCATCGCCTGCGCCTCGGCGAGCGCCAGGCAGAAGGTTTCGCCGGGATCCCCGCGATAGAGCATGACCCGAGCGCCGGAGAGTGCGTCGGCCAGCGCCTTGCGCCCGACCGGTTCAAAGCGACGGACCCCCGATGCCACGAGCCCGTCGGCGCGAGCCAGGACCTTGTCCATCTCCCGCGCGCGCGGCGTCCCGCCGAGGCCGTAGACGGCACCGCCTCCATAGATGTGCAGCTCCGCTCCCGGCACGGCGGGCCGAATGCGTTCGACCCAGAGATCGAGCAGCCAATCGAGCCCGCGCAAAGGATTGGAGGTAAAGATTGCCCGCGGCGCCGGGGGCTCGCGAGCGTGTGCAGTGCGAAAGCAATCGAGAACGCCATAAGGGATGATCTCGCGCCCGCCACAGGGCAGCCACCGCGGGATCGTCGCCGCATGGTAGGAACCCGTTACCACCAGGGTCGGACGGTGGCGGGCGAGCGCCCACAAATTGCGCGGCTTTCTGAGGTAGAAGGCGGGATTGTGCAGCCACAGCAGCCGGCGCCCCGCGCGGCGGACGAGCCCGATAACCCGGTGGCTGCGGCTGCCGATGTAGAGATCGCAAGCATCTGGCAAGTCGCATGACAGCGGCGCCCAGCGCACACCCTTGTGCACGACCGCGGCGCGGCAGCGGTTGCGCGCTTCGACCCGATGGCCGCGCGCCGCCAATGCCTCGGCGAGTGCGACGAAGGCGGTCTCGGCACCGCCGAGGGGTGCGGTTTCCGCCATCAGCCCGTCGAAGGCGATGCCGTCATCGGCCATCACGACGCTTGCCATCACTCGGTTTCGACCCGGAGGGCCGCCTTCCGCCCCTCACCCTCCTCCCCAGACTCGATCTGGGGATTCGCTGTGCCCTCCCTCTCTCTAGACGCGGAGCGAGGGTCGGGGCGAGGGGCTGCCTCGGACGAGGGTTCGAGCCGCGCCTTCAGGTAGGAGAGGATCGGATAGAGGGCGGCACACAGCGCGATCAGAAACCCCCACTGACCCTCTCTGTAGCCCTTGCGGCCGATATAGCATTTGCAAAAGCGCGAGGCGATGCGGCGCAGGTTGTGACCGTAGCTGCCGATGTCGCCGCTCTCGCGCAGATCCTCAGCGTGCGCGCTGGTATAGCGATCGAGTCGCCGCAGCATCTCGGAAATGTCGTGATCGACGTAGTGGATGATCGACGACGAAAGTGTTGCGCCCTGTGTTCCCGAGAACGCGACGGCCGGGTGGACCCGTTGACCTCCCCACTTCTTGGCGCCCTTGCGGAACAGCGCTCCGTGCGCCGACCTGCCAAAGGATGCCCCCCATCCCCAGCGCACCAGCCGGGCCCCGATATAGTTGTCGACCGGGACCAGGTGCCAGATAGCCGACGAGCCGGCGACGACCGCCCGGATCTCGGCCGCGAGTTCCGATGAAACCCGTTCGTCGGCATCGATTTCGAGGATCCAGTCGCCGCCGCAAGCGTCGATGCCGGCATGGCGACGCATTCCCTCCCGCTCCCAAGCACCTTCGACGAGCCGCGGCGTGAATCCACGGGCGATCTCCCGCGACCGGTCGGTACAGCGATCGAGGACAACGACGAGCTCGTCGGCAAAGCCCAGACGGCCCAAGCATTCGGCGAGTTGCCGCTCCTCGTCGTGAACAACGACCAGGGCGGAGAGGCTCGGTCGTCGCGATCCGTTCACGCCGCAGCGCTCGCGACCGAGCGCCACAATTGATGCGCCGCGGCTTCGGCGGCATCGACCGAGAGACCGTCCATCAACGTGTCGGTCGTGCGGTGATCAAAGCCCGGACCAAACATCGCATCCGGCCGATCGGTCGAGCGCACCAGCGCCGTCTGCGGCCCCCAAGGGGCGTATTGATCGCTCGGGCTCGGACCAAACAGGCCGAGGGTCGGCGTCCCCACCGCCGCTGCGATGTGCATCAGTCCCGTATCGTTGCCGATAAACAGGGCGCAGCGTTGCAGCACGGCCGCCGCGGTCAGCAGATCGGTCTTGCCGACCAGATCGATTCGCCGGCTCGGCGGTATCGCCGCGAGCACAGGCTCTACCTGGCTGCGCTCATGCGCGGCTGCCAGCACCGCGACCCGCGCGCCCGGCAACAGGGCGTCGGCAGCGGTCAAGCGTTCTGTGAGGTCAGCGAAGCGCTCGGCCCGCCACTCCTTCCCCCGCCAGTTCGCCGCCGGACCGATCGCCAAGACCGGGGCGCCAGGAGAGAGCAAAGCACTCGCAGCGGCCTCGTGGCGGGGTGCGATCCACAGCCGCGGGCTCGGCGGCGGGTCGAGGTCGAAGAGGCGACCGAGTTGGCGCACCCGATGCTCGCGCGCGTCACCCTTCGCCATCACCCGGCGCTCGCCTGCCCGCAACAGCCAAGCGAGCACCGAACCGCGCAGGTCGACGACGAGGTCCCAACGCCGGGTCACGACGGCAGCGTAGAACGGCAGCCAATGTGCCGACCAGGGCAGCTTCTCGATCACGTCGAGCCGCTCGAGCCGGGGCACGGCTTCGAACAGCGGCGCCGCGACGGGCCCCGCCGCGATGGTCAGCCGCGCCGCTGGATGGCGGTCGATCAGGTACGAAAGAAGACCGGTCGACAGCACGGCATCGCCGATACGCGTCGCGGTGACAAACAGGATGCGCATTTTCACCGGTCTCGGCGCCTTATATCCCGTGGCCAAGCGGCTTGCCAAGCAACCGCTCTTCGCCCACTTTTACCGCATCCCAAAGGGTTGACCGAGCCATGCCTGAGGCAAGCTTCGCTTTGCTCGATAACCGGGGCGTCCTTGCCGTCTCCGGGACGGACCGCCGGAGCTTTCTCCAGGGGCTCGTCTCGAACGACGTCGAAAAGGTCGGTCCGGCGCAGGCGCGCTATGCGGCGCTGCTCACCGCGCAGGGCAAGTACCTGCACGATTTCATGATGATCGAATTCGACGAGGCGATCTGGCTCGAGGCGGAGGCCGAGCGTCTCAGCGACTTGAAGCGGCGGCTGTCGATCTACCGCCTGCGGGCAAAGGCTGCCCTCGACGAGCAGCCGGAGCTCGCTGTGGCGGTCGTGTTTGGCGCCGGTGCTCTTGTGGCGATGGATCTTTCTGAAGAACCTGGTGCCGCCCGCCCATTCGGCTCGGGTATTGCTTTTGTCGACCCGCGGCTTGCAGCACTGGGCGTGCGCTGCATTCTGCCGCGCGCAGACATTCGACCGGCGCTCGCAAGCATCGGCCTCGCGGAGTCCGGCTTCCACGCGTATGACCGATTGCGGATCGAGCTCGGGATTCCCGATGGCGGCCGCGACCTCGTGCCCGAAAAATCGATTCTGCTCGAAGCCGGGTTCGATGAGCTGAATGGCGTAGACTGGCAGAAGGGTTGCTACATCGGCCAGGAGCTGACGGCGCGTACCAAGTACCGTGGCTTGATCAAGAAGCGGCTGATGCCTGTCGAGATCGACGGACCTGCGCCAGCACCCGGAACGATCATCACCGCGGACGGACGCGAAGTCGGCGAGATGCGGTCAGCTCGCGACGGGCGCGGTCTGGCGCTGTTGCGCATCGAGCCGGTCGTCGAAGGCAAGCAGCTGAAGGCCGGGGACACCGCTCTGGTTGCCTCGGCACCCGGCTGGATGCACCTCGACGGCGCCGTTGCGGGCGGCGGCTAACGCGAGCCCGGCTGGTTCAGCTGCTGCTGTATTTCGCGGTAACGCTCGTTGCCTGGGCTGACGCCTTGCCGATCCAGCTGAAAGCGTTCGTTGATCAGGTCGTTGCGATAGGACTGCGTTTTTTGCTGATCGACCGGCGCGGGGGCAGGGGCGGACAGGCGGGACGGGCTCGCCCGCTCGGGGGCGCCGAATATCAAACCCGGCTGCGTCAGCAACGGTGAAAGGCCGGCCGGTGGTGTCGGGGCCGGGGCGGCACTCGTCGGCGGGGCCTGCGGCGTCGGGGTCGGCGCCACATACGCGGCTGGAGGTGGAGAAAACTGTGGCATTGAGCCTTTGGTCTGGGCGGTCGGCGCAATCGTCCCGCCGATCAGCACCAACAGCAGACCGGCGGCTTGCGGGATCACACCGTTGCGTCCTCGGCTCTGCCTGCCAGCGCGGCTTGCGCCGCCGCTAGCCGGGCAATCGGCACTCGGAAGGCGGAGCAGGACACGTAATCGAGACCGACCGTCTGGCAAAAGCGGATCGATGCGGGATCGCCACCGTGCTCGCCGCAAATGCCGAGCTTCAACCCCGGACGGGCCGCACGTCCACGCTCGGCGGCGAGGCGCACGAGCTCGCCGACCCCATCGACATCGAGCGTGACAAACGGGTCGTGCTCGAAGATGCCGAGCCGCTGATAGGCCCCGGTAAAGCTCGCGGCATCATCGCGCGACAGGCCAAAAACGGTCTGGGTCAGGTCGTTTGTGCCAAAGCTGAAAAATTCGGCGGTCTCAGCGATCTCGCCGGCGCGCAGCGCCGCCCGCGGCAGCTCGATCATGGTGCCGACGAGATAGCGCACCGTAATGCCGGCTCTCGTCATCACCTCGCTCCCGACGCGATCGATGATCGCCTTGAGAATGTCGAACTCCTTCTTGGTCGCGACCAGCGGCACCATGATCTCGGGCTCCACCGCCTCCCCGGTTTCCTTGGTCACCGCGACGGCCGCCTCAAAAATCGCGGCCGCCTGCATCTCGTAGATCTCCGGATAGGTGATGCCGAGGCGACAGCCGCGATGACCGAGCATCGGGTTCACCTCGTGCAGCACGATCGCGCGGTGGCGGACCCTCTCGACGTCCTTGCCGGTCAGCCGGGCCATCTCGCCGAACTCGTCGGGGGTCTTTGGCAGGAACTCGTGAAGCGGCGGATCCAACAGCCGGATCGTCACCGGAAAGCCCTTCATGATTCGGAAAATCTCGGCGAAATCTTCGCGTTGCATCGGCAGCAGCTCGGCCAGTCCCGCACGTCGACCGGTCTCGTCCTCGGCCATGATTACTCGCCGCATCGCGCCGATGCGGTCGGCCTGGAAAAACATGTGCTCGGTACGGCTAAGCCCGATGCCCTCGGCGCCAAAGCGGCGTGCCATTCGCGCGTCGGCCGCGGTCTCGGCATTGGCGCGAACCTTCATCTCACGGATGCCGTCCGCCCAGCCCATCAGGGTCGCGAAATCCCCTGACAGCTGTGGCTGGACCGTCGGCACCGCACCCAATATCACCTCGCCTGTCGACCCGTCGATCGTGATGATCTCGCCGGCTTTCACCACGATATTTCGTGCCGTAATCGTTCGTTCCGCATAATCGACCCGCAGATGATCGCCCGCGCCTACGACGCACGGCCGTCCCATACCGCGCGCGACCACTGCGGCATGGCTGGTCATGCCGCCTCGGGTCGTCAAGATGCCTTTGGCGGCGTGCATGCCGTGGATATCTTCAGGGCTCGTCTCGATCCGCACGAGGATCACGCCCTCGCCGCGCGAGGCGCGCGACTCGGCCTCCTCGGCGGTGAACACGATCTCGCCCGAGGCCGCACCCGGCGAGGCCGGTAGACCGCGGGCAAGGACCGTGGTTTTCGCTTTCGGGTCGAGTGTCGGGTGCAGAAGCTGATCGAGCGATGCCGGCTCGATCCGCGCGATCGCTTCCTCGCGGGTGATGAGCCCTTCTTCGACGAGCGACACCGCAATTTTCAGCGCAGCCGGCGCCGTGCGCTTGCCGGTACGGGTCTGCAGCATCCAAAGCTTGCCGCGCTGCACCGTAAACTCGATGTCCTGCATGTCGCGGTAGTGGACCTCAAGCGTGCGCCGCACTCCGTAGAGCTCGGTCAGAATTTCGGGCATCACCTCTTCCATCGCGGGTAAAGTCGACTTGTTTGCTTCCTTACCGGCGATCGTTAAATGCTGCGGCGTACGGATGCCCGCCACGACGTCTTCGCCCTGGGCATTGACCAGGTATTCGCCATAAAACTCGTTGGCACCGGTCGACGGGTTGCGGGTGAAGGCCACGCCGGTCGCGCAATCCGCCCCCATGTTGCCGAATACCATCGCCTGGACATTCACGGCCGTACCCCAGTCGGCGGGAATGTCGTGCAGCCGCCGGTAGGTGACCGCACGCGGGTTCATCCATGATCCGAAGACAGCGCCGATGGCGCCCCACAGCTGCTCGTGAGGATCCTCGGGAAACGGGCGTCCAAGCTCATCGGCAACGAGATCCTTGAAACCGGCGACGAGTGCCCGCCAGTCATCCGCAGACAGCTCGGTGTCCAGTTGGACGCCGCTGTCGAGCTTGTGGTTTTCGAGCAGCTCCTCGAAATGGTTCTCGATGCCGAGCACCACTTGTCCGTACATTTGGATGAAGCGGCGATAGCTGTCGTATGCAAAGCGTTCGTCGCCGCTCTTACGTGCCAGCCCATCGACTACTCGGTCGTTGAGCCCGAGGTTGAGCACCGTGTCCATCATGCCGGGCATCGAAACGCGGGCACCCGAGCGCACCGAGACGAGGAGCGGGTTGTCCGGGTCTCCGAACCGTGTACCGAGCGAGCGTTCGATCCCGGCGAGCGCGCATTCGACCTGTTCGCGTAGCTCCTCTGGATGTGATTTGTCATGCGCATAAAAATAGTTGCAGGCCTCGGTGGTAATCGTGAAGCCGGGCGGCACCGGCAGCGCGAGACTGCTCATCTCGGCGAGGCCTGCTCCCTTGCCGCCGAGCAGATTTTTCATGTCGGCGCAGCCTTCGGTGGTGCGGTCACCGAACCTATAGACCCATTTTTTCATCTGCCCGCTCACCCTTCGATCTGCGAGAAGTCGGCAACCCGGTTCATAGTCTCCCGGATGCCCGACAGCAGTCGCAGCCGGTTTTCCCTGAGCGCCGGCTCTTCGCAATTGACGGTGACCTTGTCGAAGAAATCGTCAATGGGGCGCCGCAGCCGCGCCAATTCTGTCATCGCTCTTTCGAACTCCTCGCGCGCCAGGAGAGTTCCCGCCCGACCGCCGACTTCGGCGAGATGCTCGGCCAGTGCACGCTCTTCGGATTGGCGCAATTGCCGCATATCGACGAAGCCGTGATAGGTACAGCCGTCCTCACGCTCCTCGATGGCAACGATGTTCGAGGCACGGCGAAATGCAATCAGCAAGTTCGCCCCGTCCTCCGAGGCAAGAAAACCTGCGAGGGCATCGACGCGCTTTAGAAGACGGACCAGATCGTCTTCAGCAGTACCGAGCTGAGCGAACGTCGCGCCGATCAGATCGTGGCGCACGCCGCGCTCTCGCAGATGCACCTTCAGCCGGTCGGCGATAAAGTCGAGCAGCTCGCGCGTGAGGTCAACGGGATCCCTACCCGCGTCCGCTCCGGCGTGCCTGAAGGCAGCGCTCAGCGGCAGCCGCAAACGGTTCTCCAGGATCAGCCGGATCGTGCCCAACGCCGCGCGCCGTAGCGCAAACGGATCCCTCGAGCCGGTGGGCTTTTCACCGATCGCAAAGAAGGAGACGAGCGAGTCGAGTTTGTCGGCGAGCGCGGCGACAACACTCTCCGGGGCGGTCGGACAGGTATCGTTTGGGCCGAGCGGCCTGTAGTGATCGGCGATCGCTTCGGCGATCGCCGGATCTTCGCCGTCGTGCAAGGCGTAATACCGCCCCATGGTCCCTTGCAACTCGGGAAATTCACCGACCATTCCGGTCGACAGGTCCGCTTTCGCGAGCCGCGCCGCGCGCCGCGACCGCACAACATCGGCACCCGGAACGTGCCGTGCCAGAAAATCAGCCAGCGCTTCCATGCGAGCAACTTTATCGCGCAAGCTGCCAATCTTGGCGTGGAAGACCCGATCGGCCAGCCCCTCGACGCGAGATTCGAGCGGCACCCGTTGGTCCTGATCCCAAAAGAAGCGCGCGTCTGCCAAGCGTGCCCGCAACACTCGCTCATTTCCCGCTATAATCGTCTTTCCGCAATCGGTTGCGATGTTGTTGGCGACGAATAGAAAGCGCGGGGCCGGCGTGCCGTCGGGCCGCAAGCAAGAGAAATACTTCTGATGCGCTCGCATCGCCGTCGCCAGCACCTCCGGCGGCAGGCTCATGAAGTCGGCATCGATCGCGCCCATAAGAACAAGCGGAAACTCTACGAGGCCGGTAACCTCGTCGAGCAGCTCCGGATCCGGTTTTAGGGAGAGACCCTCGGCGGCGACGGCTTCTTCGAGGCCCCTATGGATCGCCGCTTTGCGACGGTCCTGATCGAGGACCACGCGGGCCTCGCGCAGGCGCTCAAGATAATCGGAGGCGCCGCTGACGCAAATCTCGCCGGGCGACAGAAAGCGATGTCCGCGGGTCGTTCGCCCCACCGGAATGTTGTCGAGCGGTAGCGGCAGAGCCTCGCCGTCGAACAGACACAGGACCGAAGTCAACGGCCGTATCCAACGAAGATCCGAAGCTGGATAACGCATCGTTTTCGGCCAAGGCAATTCGCTCATTGCCGCCCGTATCACTTCAGGCAGCACCTCGCCGGCAGGCCGCCCCGCGCGGCTCACCACTGCAAAGTAGAATTCGCCTCTACCGGTGTCGCGAATCTCACATCCTCCGATAGAAGCGAGGCCCGCCGAACGCAAAAAGCCGTCAATCGCCGCCTGCGGAGCGCCCACGCGGGGTCCCCGCCGCTCCTCGGTTCGATCCGGCTGCATCGCCGGGATCCCTCCGGCGACGACAGCGAGGCGGCGTGGCGTGACGTATCCTCGCAGACTTTCGGCCGAAATCTCCACGGCCGCGAGCCTGTCGCGGAGCAAAGCGGTCAGATCTTCGACGGCCCGGCGTTGCATCCGCGCCGGGATTTCTTCGGACAACAGCTCGAGCAGCAGTTCGGGCATATCAGTCGGCGTCGCGAGCGCCGGCGAGCCAAGCCTGGCAGCACGCATTGGCGAGGGCTCGGACCCGGAGGATGTAGGCAGCGCGTTCGGTCACGCTGATCGCGCCGCGCGCATCGAGCAGGTTGAAGAGATGGCTCGCCTTTAGGCATTGGTCGTAAGCTGGCAAGGCCAGCTCGTGGTCTATCAGTCGCCGGCACTCCTGTTCGGCATCGGCGAAATGCCCGACCAGCCGGGCGGTGTCGGCCAACTCGAAATTATAGGCGGAAAATTCCCGCTCGGCCCGCTTGAAGACTTGACCATAGGTGATGCGAGCGGGGCCGCTGGCGCCGTTGTAGTCGAGATCGAACATGCTCTCCACCCCTTGGACATACATCGCCAGCCGCTCCAGCCCATAGGTCAGCTCGGTCGAGACCGGGTCGCATTCGATGCCGCCGACTTGCTGGAAGTAAGTGAACTGGCTGACCTCCATCCCGTCGACCCAGACTTCCCAGCCGAGCCCCCAAGCGCCCAAGGTCGGGCTCTCCCAATCATCTTCGACAAACCGGATGTCGTGCAGACCGGCATCGATGCCGATCGCGGCGAGGCTCGCGAGATAGAGATCCTGGCTGTCCACCGGCGCAGGTTTAAGGATGACCTGAAGCTGATAGTGCTGTTGCACCCGGTTGGGGTTTTCGCCATAGCGACCATCGGTCGGCCGGCGCGAGGGCTGGACATACGCGGCGCGCCATGGCTCGGGACCGAGCGCTCGCAGCGCGGTCGCCGGGTGGAAGGTGCCGGCGCCCACTTCGACATCATAGGGCTGAAGAATGACGCAGCCCTGGTCCGCCCAGAACTTCTGCAAATCGAGAATCAACGATTGGAAACTCAAAGTTCGGCCCTTGCTGTGAAATAAATCAGCGCGGCCGCGGGCAATCTGGCCGGCCGCAAGCGCCCGCACCCTCGGCGACATAGGCGCCGCAGACTTCGCAGGCCACCAGATCCTCCGCATTGATCGCCCGGTTCGGCGGCGGCGGGCGCCGGCTCGACAGCTCGCGCGTGACCCCATTCAGCCACCGATAGCCCACCCAGGCGGCGGCAACGACGAGGACCACAATGATCAGCTTTGGAAAGGCGAACATCGACGAGGTTTACTTGGAGCCGCAAAGATCGGTCAAGGAACGGGCTTGCGCAGCGCCAGCCCTCATAGCCCGAAACTCGCCCATAGGAGACGCGCCTCCACCCAGTCGGCGAAGTCCGCGATGGTGGCAATCGGCTCGCGTGCGGTGAATGGCAGTCGACGCCAGAACGGCCATCGCCGCCGCTCGGCCGCAAATAGGCGCAGCTTGACCTTCTCGCCGTAACGAGCGCGCATGACCCCACGCAGCTCGCCGATGCCGTCGACAAGCCCCCGGTTCAGCGCCATCCGCCCGGTCAGAACATCACCGTTGAACAGTGACTCGTCCCCGGTGTCGATTTTCCCGGCGCGCCGGCGCTGCACGTGCTCCTTGAAGGCGCGATGGATATCCTGCTGCAACACCGTAAGCCGCTCGACGTCGGCAGGTTTTTGAGGAAGAAACGGGTCGAGCAGAGATTTGCGCTCGCCGGCTGTAAAGAGGCGGCGCTCGACGCCAAGCCGCTCGATAAGCTGCGCGAAGCCAAAGCTCGCGCTGATGACGCCGATCGAGCCGAGGATCGACGTCTCCTCGCTGAAGATTTCGTCGCCGGCAAGCGCCAGCCAATAACCTCCCGATGCCGCCACATCCTCGGCAAAGGCGATGACCGGAACGTGCTTCTCCTCGGCGAGTTCGCGGATACGCCGGAACAGTAGCGCCGACTGCACCGCCGAGCCGCCCGGCGAATTGACGACGACGGCGACCGCAGCGAGGTTGGAGACCCGGAACGCCCGCTCGATCGCAGTTGCGTGGCTCGCCAGCGAGACCCCGCCGCGCCGCGGCCGGGACATGATGACGCCTTCAAACCGCAGCACCGCGACGACCGGTGCACGCGACCACAGCCGGTCGACGGGGAGATGATCGCGGATCTTCATTCGATCTCAAGATGGGGAGCCGTGCGGGTCACGACTACAGACCCCACCGCCAAAGGTGGTCAGAGCTCGAGCCCCCTGCCCTCGCGCAACACCGCCTCCGCGGCAGCGGTGAGCCGCCCGTCGGGCTCGTGCAAGACGAGACCCACGGCAAGCCGCGCCGGTGCGGCGATGTGCTTACGGGCGCGTACCAGCACGCGGCTCGCCGCCCTACCCTGCCCCGGCCAAAGTGGAAAGATCACGATTTCGCCGGCCTGCCCCGTGATTTGGCCGAGAAGCGCATCGATACGGTCGGCCCTATGGATAAATGTCACGGTCCCTTTGGAGCGGACCATAGCAAGCGAGAAACGCACCCAGCTACCGAGATCAGCCTCACCTTCGATCGTCGCCTCAGCCTTGTCTGACGTTGCCGGCGGCGTGGCACGGCCGCGCTCGTTGAAGGGCGGGTTGGCCATGACATGGTCAAAGGCACCAGGTGACAGCCGTGGTGGTGGATGCAACAGATCCCCGATCATTACCGAGACACGCGTCTCCAACGCATTCAAAATCGCGTTGTCGCCAGCGAGGCGAACGAGCTCGCG
>Ga0306920_100008872_pt1 | contig 13383 bp, 14 predicted proteins | sample flu12Cox44000170_FD_204666 | JGI IMG/M metagenome (GOLD analysis project Ga0306920, IMG submission 204666) | Lab enrichment of tropical soil microbial communities from Luquillo Experimental Forest, Puerto Rico - flux4day.12C.oxic.44.000.170 (v2)... | ecosystem: Environmental > Terrestrial >... | reverse complement strand
CGCAACCTGATCACGGGCGGGCTCACGACGACGAGCCAGCTGCTGGGCAACGTCATCGACCTGCTCATCACCGACCAGGACGCGCAGGCGCTGATACGCGCGTCGGAGGCGAACCTGGCGTCGGCCATCGAGGAGAGCCTGCGCCTGCGCCCGCCCGTTCTGTTCGTGGCCCGCGGCTGCGCGGCCGACACCGACGTCGCCGGATGCCCCGTCGCCGCCGGCACGCGCGTGATCCTCGGCCACGCGTCGGCCAACCGGGACGAGGACGTGTTCGACGAGCCCGACGCGTTCCGCGTCGGCCGCGCCAACGCCGACGCCCACCTCACCTTCGGCTACGGCGCCCACGTCTGCCCCGGCGCCGCCGTCGCCCGCGCCGTGGCCCGCGTGGGGATCGGGGTGCTGCTCGAGCGCTACGCGACCCTGCGAGCCGCGCCCGGGTACCGCTTCGAGAACGTGCCCACCTACTTCGAGATCGGGCCCAAGGCCCTCCCCATCGAGACATGACCGACCGGCTCGACGGGAAGGTGGCGATCGTCACCGGGGCGGCGTCGGGGATCGGACATGCGACGGCCGTGCTCCTGGCCGAGCGGGGCGCGGCGGTGGCAGCGGTCGACGTCAACGGGCCCGGTCTCGAACCCGTGGTCGCCGAGCTGCGCAACCGGGGCGTGAAGGCCGAGGCGGTGATCGCCGACCTGGCCGACGAGGCGGCGACCTCGGCGGTCGTCGACACGGCCGTGACCGGCCTCGGGCGGGTCGACATCCTCGTCAACGCCGCCGGCACCAGCTCGGGGGCGTCGCTGCTCGACACCACCGTCGAGGTGTGGGAGCGCATCCACGCCGTCAACCTCAGGGCCCCGTTCCTGCTCATGCAGCACGCCGGCCGGCGCATGATCGAGCAGGGCGACGGCGGGCGCATCGTCAACGTCAGCTCGGGGTCGGCCTTCCGGGCCCTGCCGGCCACGCCCGCCTACGGCAGCTCCAAGGCCGCCCTGCTGTCGCTCACCCGCATGGGCGCCGGCGAGCTCGGCGTGCACGGCATCAACGTCAACGCCGTGGCGCCGGGCATCACGGCCACGCCCATGGCCGTGCGCGCCCTCGGCGACATCGACGCCCTGGTCAGCGACGGCCCGATGGCCAACCTCCTCCACCGCGTGTCGACGCCCGAGGACGTCGCCGCCGTGATCGTGTTCCTCTGCCTGCCCGCCAGCCGCCAGGTGACGGGCCAGACCATCCACACCAGCGCGGGGTCGATCGTATGAACCACCTGATGTGCTTCGGCACCGACACCATCCCCCGCGAGCGCTTCACGTCGCGGGAGTTCCTCGACCTCGAGTACGAGCGGCTGTGGCCCCACGTGTGGCAGATCGCCTGCCGGCTGGAGGAGATCCCCGAGCCGGGCGACTTCGTCGAGTACACCATCGGCGAGCGCTCGGTGCTCGTGGTGCGCGGACTTGACGGTGCGGTCCGGGCCTTCCACAACACGTGCCGCCACCGGGGCACCCGCCTGGGCGACGGGTGCGGCCGGTTCGTGTCGGAGATCCGCTGCCCGTTCCACGGGTGGCGGTGGGATCTGGAGGGTGCGAACACGTTCGTGCTGGACGAGCACGAGTTCCCGCCCATGTCGGCCGAGGAGCTGGCGCTGCTCGAGTGCCGCGTCGACACGTGGGGCGGCTTCGTGTTCGTGCACTTCGACGACGACCCCGAGCCCCTGCTGTCCTTCCTCGACCCGATCCCGCGCATCATGGACCCCTACCACCCCGAGCGCATGCGCTACACCGGCATCAAGAACACGATCCTGCCGGCGAACTGGAAGGTGGTCGTCGACGCCTTCAACGAGGGCTACCACATCGCCGCCACCCACCCCGAGCTGCTGCGGTGGAAGGACGACACCGCCCTGCGCTACGAGGTGTTCCGCACCCACACGTGCTACGGCGGCGCCGGCGAGCCCAAGCCCAGCCCCCGCCTCGGCCTCGACCCCGACGACGTCGACCAGCAGCAGCTGCTGGCCCTCAAGATCCAGGACCTGATCGACAATCTGCCCGGCTACTTCGGCTCCGACGACCTGGCCGCCCTCGACGAGGTCAAGCGGGCACCGTTGCCGGCGGGCGACACCGCCGGTTCGTTCTACCTGCGGCGCCGGCGCGACGGCGCGGTGGCGCGTGGCCTCGACTGGTCCCACCTCTCCGATGACCAGGTGCTGGGCGGCGACGACGTGCTCGTGTTCCCCAACTTCCTCGGCCCCGCCGTCGGCGGCGGCTGGTTCGTCTACCGCTGCCGGCCCAACGGCGACGACCCGCACACGTCGCTGTTCGAGCTGTGGACCCTGTCGGAGCTCCCGCCCGACGCGCCGCCCACGCCGCTGCCCGAGCGGGAGTGGTACCCCGACCCGCACGCCCACGACTGGGGCCTGGTCGTCAACCAGGACCTGGCCAACTTCGAGCGCATCCAGCGCGGCCTGCGCGTCCCCGGGGGCGGCGGGCTGCGGTGGAACCGCCGCCAGGAGATGGGCGTGCGCCGCTTCCACGAGGTGCTCGACCGGTACCTCTTCGGCGCCCCGACTTGAGGGTCGTGCGGGTCGAGCCGGCGGGCGTCGACATCCCCGTCGACGACGGCGAGACCCTCATGGCCGCCGCCGTGCGCGCCGGCTACCGCTGGCCCACGGTCTGCGGCGGCCAGGCCCAGTGCGGCGTGTGCGTGCTGACGGTCGTGTCGCCGTCCGAGCTGCCCCCGCCGTCGCCGCTCGAGGCGGGCCGGCTGGCCGTCGTGCCCGAGCGGGTGCTGTGGCCCGACGCCGTGCTGCGCCTCGCCTGCCAGCTGCGCGTCGAGGACGAGGGCCTCGTCGTGTTCAAGAGAGGAGTCCGGAGAACATGACCCGCACCGACGACAGTCCCGTCCCCGACTACGCCTCGCTGCTGCGGCTCGACGGGCGGCGGATCATCGTCGTCGGGGCCGGCAACGGCATCGGCCGCCAGGCGTCGCACGCGCTCTCGTCTCAGGGGGCGCGGCTGTGCTGCGTCGACGTCGAGCCCGACCTCGCGTCGGAGATCGCCGCCGAGGTCGACGGGGTGGCCGCGGTGGGCGACATGCGCACCCGGGACGACGCCACCCGCGTGTTCGACCTTGCGGCGTCGAGCCTGGGCGGGCTCGACGGTGTGGTCGGCATCATCGGCACGTCGCACTGGGAGCCGCTCGTCTCGGTGTCCGACGATGACTGGGACGCGCAGCACGACCTGATCCTGCGCTACGCCTTCCTGGCCGTGCAGCTCGGCGCCCAGCGGATGGAGAGCGGCTCGATGGTCTTCGTGGCGTCGGTGAGCGGGCTGTTCGCCTCGCCCAGCCACGCCGCCTACGGCGCCTTCAAGGCGGGGATGATGTCGCTCGTGAAGTCGGCCGCCCAGGAGCTCGGCCCCGCCATCCGCGTCAACGCCGTGGCGCCCGGCGCGGTGCGCACGCCGCGGTGGGCCCACCTCGCCTCGGACCCGGCGCGCACGGCCGTGGTGCCCCTGCACAAGCTGGCCGAGCCGAGCGACATCGCGGCAGCGATCCTGTTCCTGACGTCCGGCCTGGCCGGGCACGTCACCGGCCAGACGATCGTGGTCGACGGGGGCACGGGGATCCGCACCCCCTTCGCCCTCCCCGACATCACCCGGTGATCGATCCGACGCGAGATACCGAGGGATCAAGGTCGAACGAGCTCGACGTGACGGCCGAGAGCGGCGGCCAGGACTCGGAAGTCATTGCGGTCGACGGTGACGATTTCGTCTCCGTCCTGGGCGACCAGGACAAGCGCAGCGTCGATGACGTCCGACAGGCCCGTATGACCGAGAAGCTCGCCGGCTGCGCGTCCCAACGCCCGGTCGACAGCTCGCACGTCGAGACCGCCGAGAGCTTGCGACAGTCGGGCCTGCCGCGGTCCTCCTCGCCACACCTGTCCGAGGACGCCGGCGTGGGTGACGGGGATGTCCTCGTCCCGCTGGGCCGCCTTGAGCCGCACCCACATCGGCCTCTCGTTCTGTTCGAGCGCGATCAGGGCTGCGGCGTCGAGGAGGATCGTCATGCCGACTTCGGCTTCGGGCGACTCGGACGTTTAGGGCGAGAGGTTGGGCGACCTCGGACGACGATGGCGTCGACACGGTCGGCGCGCCGGACCGCAGCGATCTCCTTTGCGGTGATCTCTCCGAACTCCGATTCGTAGTCGACGATGGACGCCCGGAGCAGAGCGAGCTTCTCGTCCCGGGCAGCCTTTTCCGACATCGCCGTCGTCACCCACCCGCTCACCGAGTCTGCCTCTCCGGCGTCCACTGCTCGGTTGGCGGCGTCGAGGAGGCGGGGGTCAACAGTCACGGTGACCCGCTGCTTCTTGGCCGGCATACACCTATCATATCGGAGTCATACTTACTGCATACCGCGCTTTTTTGGGCTCAGCGGGAGGCCGGGTCGGCGGCCTCCTGCGCGTCTGGCGCTCGGCCTGCCACGGACGGTGCTCGTGGGCGACTCAACCAGCGCCGGCGACGACTACCAGCGGTCGGGCCGTCTCACCCTTGTTGGATGATGCCCCCGGCGCGGGTACCACCCAGGCTGGGAGACCATGATTGGCGCGAGAAGAACGAAGCGGGGTGGGTAGGAATGGTCGCCATGAACGTAGCGATCGTGACCGAAAGTGGTGGCCACCGAGCCGTGCTCTCGGTGGACGGCACCAGAGTGCAGACACCGCCGGTCGAGCACCTGCTGTTCTACGTCGGCCTCGGGACGCTGGCCGCCGTCGAGATCATCGAGTGGCCGCTCGCCTTGCTCCTCATGACCGGGCACATGCTCATGGACGCCACGAACCGTCCTGGGCTGCACGAGCTCGGTGAAGCGCTCGAGGAAGCCTGACCCGACCGGGACGACGGGCCCAGCTCCGTCCCCACGAGAGGAGGACGCATGCCCACATCGAACGCCAGGGCGACGACCACGAGGCCACGACCGAATTCGTCATCGGCCGAACATGCGCTGGCCGAGCGCAACGGTCAAGGCACGTTCGTCGTGCCCATCGTGCACGTGTCGCTACCCGAGTCCGCGGTCACGCTCGGCTTCTGGAGCGCGCTCATAGGATCGGTGGCCCTTGGCACTGTCGAGCTGCCACTGGCAGCACTCATCGGCGCGAGTGTGGTGATCGCGAAGCACCACCGGCCCGACTGAATTTTCGCAGGGCCTTCGCAAGCGCGCGCGGATGGTGCATGCACCGAGCTCTAGCTCTGTCGACGCTCGGTTCCGCGCGCAACTCGCACACCCGACCACCGTCGCCGATTGTTCACCGAACGTTTGCCTTGTAGACGCGCGCCTTACCACCACCTCCGTTCGCCCCACCTCTATAACTGTCGAGCGAGCGTGTCGATTGAAGCGCCGACTCAGAGGAGGCGTTCCATGGAATTCGTTGAACGGCTGCTGCTCGAGGTGGCCGCCATCGCGTTGCAGCTCGCGGTCCTGCGTGTCATCACCTGGCTGCGCGAGCGTGCGCAGTCATACGGCGAGAGCCCGGTCGCGGTGCTCGCTTCCTGAACCACCGCCTCGGCCCTTCGCGGCCGCGGCGTATTACCTCGGCCCGGCGCGATCAGCCGCCTCGGCGGCGAGCTGGGCGCCGCACCGTGATCGGCTTCTGCCTTGGGCCGGGGCCCTGTGCTGAACCCCCTGCGCGTGCTCGGCCGAGCGGTGGATGTCCCCAGACAACTGGGCTCGATGGCGGGCGACGCGCTGACCCGCGTGAGCCCCGGACGTCGTCGCCGACGGGTGTGGAGCGCGCCCGGGCGGGCATCGGTCGAGGTGCGGGCCGTGGACCGCCCCGGACACGACCACCTGATCAAGGCCCTCGAAGGTGGCCTCAACGAACTCGAGGGTGTGTCGTGGTGCCAGGTGAACCCGGTCCTGGGCCGCGTGGTGGTGGCCTTCGATCCCGAGGGGCCGACGGTGGCCGACGTCCTCGGGGTGATCGAGGCGCTCGAGGAGGCTCATGGTGTAGCCGAGGAGACGTTCCCGCACGATCGGCCTGAACATCCGGCCGACTCCGAGCCGGCCCGGCGCGAAGCCATGGCCCTGGCCGCCGATGTGCTCGGGCTGGGCGCCGGCGTCTTCGGGCAGGTGCTCCGGCTCACCCCGATCCCGGTCGAACTGGCGTCGCTGGCGTCGCTGGTCGATGCCGAGCCGAGGGTGCGCGATTTCCTGGAGCACCATCTCGGTGCGCCCGTCACCGACGCCGGTCTGAGCCTGTCGAACGCCTTTGCCCAGGCGCTCGCGCAAGGACCCTTCGGTCTCGTCGTGGACGCGACCCATCGAGCCAACCTCCTGCGCGAGTCACAGGAACGCCGTCGGGCCTGGGTGCGAAACGAGAAGGCGCTCCACCCCACGACCACGGACCTCCCTGAGCGGCGGTCGGAACAGCACGATCCGCCTGCGCATCCTCCACCCGGACCAGTCGAGCGGTATGCCGACCGGGCCGCGCTGGCGTCTCTGGCCGTAGCCGGCGCCGCGCTGCCGCTCACCGGTAGTCCGCGACGGGCCGCCTCCTTCGTCGTCGCCGGCGTGCCCAAGGCCGGTCGAATGGGTCGTGAAGCCTTTGCCGGCTCGTTGGGGCGCCACCTCGCCAACCGCGATGTCGTCGTCCTCGACCGGGCCGTGCTCCGTCGGCTCGACCGGCTAGATGTTGCGCTGTTCGACGTCAATGTCATGGTGCGGGGCGCGGTTCGGACCATCGAGACGGTGGACCAGGCGCCCGAGGAGATGCACACCGCCGTTTTCGAGCTGTTCGACGCCCGCGACATCATGTCGCTCCAAAGGCGCGGCGATTGGGCGCTCGGTCCCATCGACGTCCTACGCGCGTCGGGGACGACGGTCTCCCGCGGGTGTGGACGACGGGCCACGGCGTTGCGTCGCCGCGGCGCCGTGCTGGGGATCGTCTACCGCGGCCAGGTGACCGGCCTGGCGGTCATCGACGTCGAGGTCGATGCGATGGGTGAGGTTCTCATCGAGACGGCGCGGGGCGGGGCCCTGGAGGTCGCCCTCGTCGGGGACGGACGCCTCGCGGCGCGGGTAGCCGAGCGGCTCGGGGGTGTCGATGTCCTTCCCGGCGGCAACCGCCGGGGCCGCGCCGTGGCGGCCCTGCAGCGCGACAGGCACGGTGTGCTCATGATCTCGACGGACGGAGACGCACTCCGAGCCGCCGACTGCGGAGTGGGCGTTGTCCGGGGCACGGTGCCCTGGGAGGCCGACCTGCTCACCACCAGTCTGACCGAGGCTCACCTGGTGGTCGCGGCCGCGGCGGCTGCCCGCGGGGTCTCGAGGCGAAGTGCAGTGCTCGCCGCCGTCGGCTCGGGCATCGGAGGCGCGTGGTCGCTCATGGGGCCGGCCGGCAGCGCCGGGCGCCGGGCGTTGCTGCCCGTCAATGCCGCCGCGCTCGCCGCGCAGGTGACCGGGATCGCGTCCGCGGAAGCACTGAACCGTCATCGGGTGTCACCTCCGAGACGGGAGCCCTCGTGGCACGCCATGACCGCTCCGGATGTGTTGGCCGAGCTGGGGACGTCGCCAGAGGGGCTCAGTCCGTCCGAGGCCGCCGCCCGCCGGGTCGTGCACCGTCATTCGGCTCCACCGCTGCCCCTCCGGATGACCGCGGCCGTGGGCGCCGAGCTCGCCAATCCCCTGTCGCCCATCCTGGGGATCGGGGCAGGCCTCGCGGCCGCGGTCGGGTCCGTCGCCGACGCCGGGCTGGTGGCATCGGTCATGGGCGTCAACGCCGTGGTCGGCGGGGTCCAGAGGCTGCGCGCCGAGGTCTCGATCGACCGCCTGGCGCGGGTCTCGAGCGACCCTGTGGCCGTCCGGCGCGCCGGCGTCACGTCACCGCTCGATCGCGATGAGCTGGTGCGTGGCGACCTGGTGGAACTGGGGCCAGGCGAGGTCGTGCCGGCCGACTGCCGCATCCTCGAGGCGGTCGGCTGTGAGGTCGACGAGTCCGTCCTGAGTGGGGAGTCCCTGCCGGTGCTCAAACGGGCAACCCCGACCCCGGGCGCCGCCGTCACCGACCGGCAATGCATGCTGTACGAGGGGACCACCGTGTCGGCCGGGAGGGCTCTCGCGGTTGTCGTGGCCGTGGACTCCGATACCGAGGTGGGCCGCAGCCTGGCCGATGCACCGGCGCCGCCACCGAGCGGGGTCGAGGCGCGCATCAGCACCCTCACGGCCCTCACGGTTCCCGTCACCGTGGCGAGCGGCGTGGCCGTGAGCGCGATGAGCCTGGCGAGGGGCCGGCCGCCACGGCGGGCGGTCAGTTCCGGTGTGAGCCTGATGGTGGCGGCCGTTCCTGAAGGCCTCCCCCTTCTCGCATCGATGGCCCAACTGGCGTCCGCCCGACGTCTCTCGCAGCGGGGCGCCCTCGTGCGCGCGCCGAGGACCATCGAGGCCCTGGGCCGCGTCGACACACTGTGCTTCGACAAGACGGGGACACTCACCCTGGGCGAGATCAGCCTGCAGCGGGTGTCCGACGGCGCCCGCGACGAACCTGTCGGTGAGCTGTCCGGGCGCTCGCGAGCGGTGCTGGCGGCGGCGGTGCGGGCCAGCCCGCCCGACCACGACGGGCCACACGCCACCGACCGCGCCATCGTCGTCGGGGCCGAGGGCGTCGCCGTGTCCGCCGCCGATGGCCTCGGCGGCTGGCGCGTCCTCGGGGAGCTGGCGTTCGATCCGGTCCGCGGCTATCACGCGGTCGTCGGGGCAGGCCCCCTCGGCACCCGGGTCTCCGTGAAGGGTGCTCCCGAGGTCATCCTCCCCCGGTGCGTGTCCTGGTTCGGCCCCGAGGGGCCGGTCCCGATCAACGCGCGCGTGCGACGCCGGCTGGAAGCCGAGGCGGACCGCCTGGCGCGGCGGGGTCTGCGGGTGCTGGCCGTGGCCGAGCGCGCTTCGTCCGCCCGCTCCGAGGTCGGTGACGAGCGCGTCCACGACATGGAGCTGATGGGATTCGTCGGCCTCGCCGACTCCGTCCGGCCCGCCGCCGCGGCCGCCGTGGCCGAGCTGCGGGCCGCGGGCATCAACGTCGTCATGATCACCGGGGACCATCCGAGCACGGCGCGGGCCATCGGCGCCGAGCTCGACATGGTCAACGGTCGCTCCATCGTCACCGGACCCGAGCTCGAGCACATGCCGGACGCAGCTCTCGACGCCATGGTCGACGACGTTTCGATCTTCGCCCGGATCACCCCCAAGGACAAGGTCCGCATCGTCCGCGCCTATCAGCGGGTGGGCCGGGTGGTCGCCATGACCGGCGACGGCGCCAACGACGCTCCGGCCATTCGGCTGGCCCACGCCGGCATCGCGCTGGGTGAGCGCAGCTCGCCCGCCGCCCGCGAAGCCGCCGACCTGGTGGTGGTCGACGACCGCATCGAGACCATCCTCGCCGCGGTGGTCGAGGGCCGCGCCCTCTGGGCGTCGGTGCGAAACGCGCTCGCCATCCTCGTCGGTGGGAACCTCGGCGAGGTGGCGTTCACCGTGACGGCCACCGCGTTGTCCGGCGAGTCCCCGCTCGGGCCACGGCAGCTGCTGCTCGTCAACCTGCTGACGGACATGCTGCCGGCCATGACCATCGCCATGCAGCCGCCCTCGGGCCGCACGTCGGACATGCTCCGGCGCGAGGGTCCCGATGCCTCGCTCGGCACCGCGCTGCTCGAGGAGATCGCGCTGCGCGCCGCCACCACGACGGTCGGGTCGCTCTCGGCCTGGGTCCTGGCTCGGGGAACCGGCACACGGCGCCGAGCGAGCACCGTCGCCCTCGTCGCCCTCGTCGGCACCCAGCTCGGCCAGACCGCGGCGGTCGGTGACCGGAGTCCGCTGGTACTCCTCTCGTCGGCGGCTTCGGCCGCCACGCTGGCCGCCATCGTGCAGACGCCGCTCGTCAGCCAGTTCTTCGGCTGCACGCCCCTCGGGCCGCTCGGCTGGACGATCGCCGTGGGTGCCGCCGCCACTGCGACCGGAATGTCGCTGGCTGCCCCCTGGGCCTTCGCCCGGTTGCACCGCCCCCCGTCGTCGATCCTGGCCGAGATCCGGGACGTTGGACAGCGGCGACGCATCTTCGACGCACCGTGGCTCGAGTTCAGCCCGGGCACGGCGACGGGCGCCAGCCTGGCGATTGGCGTTGACGCCGGTCCCGCACCCCTGCCCGCTCCCCCGCCCAACGGTTTCTCGAGCGATGGAGCGCCGAGCCCGAGACGATCGACCAAGGGACGGCGGGGACCCGCCGTCAGAGGGCGCAGCGGCTCGTCTGTCGGGTGAGTTGAAGTCGGAGATCAGTCGCTCAGGGGACGGGTTCGACGACGCAGTCGAAGGTGGCCGAGCCGGTGTCGGGCACGTTGGGCTGGCGCCAGCACTCGACGGGGAACGACACCTGGATCATCGAGTACACGAGGTGGAGCAGGTGTTCCTCCTCCGCGGGGAGCGCATCGAGCGAGAACGTGTCGAGGTGCGCGATCGCCTCCTCTGCCCGCGGGACGATGGCGTCGTAGAACGCCTGCATCTCCGTCATCGTGCTCGACATGCGCTTCGCCAGCCGTTCGGGCTCCGACGCCAGGCACCAGGCCGGCGCGAACGGCTCGAGGCCGGCGAACTCGGCAGGCAGCATGGCCATCACCGCACCCCGACCGCGCTCGACTCGTACTGCTCGACCCACTTCGCCACCTCGTGGTGCAGGTGCCGGCAGAGGATCTCCTGGTCGCTCAGGTAGAAGGTGTCGACGTAGCCGGACTCGATGCCGAGCTGAGTGGCCTGCAACGTGTTCGCGTCCTGGAGGGCGAACTCCTTGAAGGTCACCGCCGACATCTCCTGGGCGATGCGCTGGCGGGGACTGCGTGGCGGCATGAAGTAGACGTTGCCCTCGAACACGTGGGTGTGGTGGCTCGTCGGCCAGTAGTGGTAGGTGAGGTACCAACCCTGGCTCCAGATCAGGATCGTGAAGTTGGGGAAGAGCTGGAACGAGTCGAGCCCCCACGGGTCGCACTTCGCCGGGTTCACGCCGACGGGTAGCTCACCGAGCTCGGCTGCGTCCCAGGGGCCGAACAGCCCTCCCCGCGTGATCGGCTCCATCGGCTTGACCATCTCGTCGGGCAGCTCCCAGAAACGGATCCCGGCGGTGCTTACGAGCCGGTGCGGTCCCTCGATGCGGTAGTGCGGCGCCTCGAACCCCGCCTCGCGGGCCGCCTTGGCGTAGGCCTCCGGCGACTGCCCGGCGTGGACGATGGGTGCGTGGTAGAACTCCTGGAAGGCGTCCATGAAGATCTTCCAGTTCGACCGGATCGAGGTCCGGTAGGCGAACCGGGAGGTCATCCGCTCGAAGGGGTAGCCCTCGAGGTTGGTGATCATCGGGCCGAGGAACTCGCGGAGGGACTGCTCCGGTTCGGGTGCGACATTGATGAAGATGAACCCGGCCCAGACGTCGCAGTGGGCGGGGACGAGCCCGGCCTGGGTCTTGTCCAGGTCGAAGAACTCGTCCTCCTGCTGGACGAAGGCGAGGCTGCCGTCGAGGCCGTAGCGCCAGCCGTGGTACTTGCAGGCGAACTGGCGGCACGAGCCCGACGTCTCACCCCGTGGGTCGTCGACGTACACGAGCCGGTTGCCGCGGTGGCGGCACACATTGTGGAAGGCCCGGATCCGGTCATCGCGGTCGCGGACGATGATCAGCGACGTGTTGAGGACATCGAGCTGCTTGGTGAAGTAGCTGCCGACGCGGGGCACCTGCTCGACCCGCCCAACGTTGAGCCACACCCGCTTGAAGACGGCGCGCCGTTCGCGCTCGTAGAACTCGGCCGAGGTCGAGTCCTCGTAGGAGACCGGCGCCGTCCCCAGCTCCGGGTAGTGCTCGGTCCAGCTGCCTTCCGGTGGCTTCGGGAATCGGGGCATCGGTCGTTCCTCCGGGCGCGGGCTGATGGTCACTGGATGGGCTCGTCGCCCAGGATCGTGGTGCGGAGCATCTCCCGCGGCGACGTCGCGCCGTAGGGCATGACACGGTGCAGCACGCCACGGTTGTCCCACATGACGGTGTCGCCGACGGACCACTCGTGGCGGTAGACGCGCTCGGGCCGGGTCGCCCTGGCCAGCAGGTCGTCGAGCAGGGCGCGGCTCTCGTCCGGCGCCAGACCGACCACGTGGTCGCAGGACGCGCCGATCACGAGGGACCGGCGCCCGTCGCGATGGGTCCACACGACGGGGAACTCGGAGGTCCTGCGGGCCCGCCATCGGGCCAGCTGGTCGTCGGTCGGGTGCCGGGTGACGAGGCGTTGGGAGGCCTCGAGCGAGTAGACGGCGCGGAGCGGGTCGACGCGTGCCTTCTCGTCCTCGCCGAGGTCGTCGTAGGCCGCGTAGGTGCTGGCGAACTCCGTCTGGCCGCCCGCGTCTGCGACGGCGACTGCAGACAGCATCGTCGCCATCTGGGGTGCCTCGTCGGCCTCGGGCGTGCAGCCGTCGATGTGCCAGTGGAACGTCGCGTGCAGGTACGCGGCGTTGGAGTTCTTGCGCTCGTCGAGGGTCACGCGGAAGATCCCTCGCACCGGATGATGGCTGGCCGAACAGTCGACCTCGCCGAGCTGGCGGCAGAACGCGACCTGGTCCTCCGGGTCGAGGTCCAGCCCGCGGAACACCAGCACGCCGTTCGCCTCCAATGCGGCCAGGATCGCTTGCGCGAGATCCCGGTCGTTCGCCATGTGTGGGCCGTCAACGCCGTGGACCTCGGCGCCGATCGAGCTGGTCAGCCTGGTGAGGGTGAGCGTGGTCACGACGGCCCCTCTGCAGCGGCGAGGCCGGTGCCGTTGAGCACCATCGCCAGGCAGCTGTAGGTGCCGACGACGAAGAGCACCTCGAGCAGCGCCTGGTCGTCGAAGCGGCCGGCGAGCACCCGCCAGGTGTCGTCGCCGACGCGGTAGTGGTCGACCAGCTCCTCGACGGCGCGTAGCAACGCCAGATCCGCAGCAGCCCAGTCGTGCGCACCGTCGGCCTCGATCGCCTCGACCTCGTCAGGTGCGAGTCCCGCCATCGCGGCCATCGGGAGATGCTCCTCCCATACGTAGGTGGCGCGGGTGCGCCGCGCCGTGGCCAGGATCAGCAGCTCGCGCGTCCTGGCATCGAGCACTCCTCCGTCGAGCAACGCGCCGGAGAAGCCGAGCCACGGACCGGCGATGCCGGGATGGCGGGCGAGGAGACCCAGCACCGGCGGCATCGGCGGTGCGTTGGAGTCAGCGAAGAACTTGTCGGCTCGTGGGAACGAGGAGCGGAGTCGCGCCACGACGTCGGCGTCGATGTCGTGCCGAGCCAGCGGACGGACGCGACCGGTCACAGCACCTGCCCTCCGTTGACGCCCAGCGTCTGACCGGTGATGAA
>Ga0306920_100008870_pt1 | contig 13383 bp, 9 predicted proteins | sample flu12Cox44000170_FD_204666 | JGI IMG/M metagenome (GOLD analysis project Ga0306920, IMG submission 204666) | Lab enrichment of tropical soil microbial communities from Luquillo Experimental Forest, Puerto Rico - flux4day.12C.oxic.44.000.170 (v2)... | ecosystem: Environmental > Terrestrial >... | reverse complement strand
AAAGAATGCCCCAGCTCTCGGGCGCATTGGGGAACACGGAGGTGTCATAAAGGAGCGGATCCGGACCCCACATGAAGGGCACCCCGAAGGTCTTGCCCTCGATCTTCACGAGCGGTAACGCGCGCAACTGCGGAGAAAGCTGGGTATAGGTCGGAATCTTCGTCACGTCGAGCGGCGCGGCGAGACCGGCCTTGGAGATCATGGTGGCCACGTCGCTGGAGGGAGAAATGACGTCGTAATTGCTGGCGCTGCCACCCCGCAGCTTGGCCACAAGTTCGTCGCTCGAACCCATGTAGGAAGCGGTGACCTTGCAATGATGGGTTTCCTCGAACTCTTTTGTGAACTTGGGGTCGGCATAGCCTTCCCACACGAGCAAGCTCAGTGTGGCTTTTCTGTTGCTGCAGGCACTGAATCCTGTCAGGCTGACAAGCAGGACCGCGATCAACGCATTCTTCATAGTGCCGACCGGTCGTAGTAAGAACTGGAAAATCGAAACCAGAAATCCGAAGCTCGGGGTGGCGCCTACATCGCGCTTTTGGCGATGTAGGCGGTTAGCAGATCGCATACATGGCAAACCCCGCCATGTATGCGCCATCCGCGGAAGCCGAGATGTCGTCGATGCTCAGCCACACGTGCGCGACTGCCAGTATCGAGTTTTCAATTTCCAGTTTCCAAGTCCAGATGTTGATCAACTTGGCAATACACTTTCCTCTTGACATGCAACTCCCACATGCACTAACGTTGAGCAATTATAGTAAGGTTGGACATGGCAGCGCAAGCTGCAAGGCGTCGGGCGGGATTCTGAGACCAACAATCGCGACTCCCTTGGGGATTGACCGAGGAGGATCGAATTATGAAGTCAGCGGGATTAATTGAAGCCTTGGTGTGTGTGCTTGCTGTCTTGGCTTCCAGCGTAGCGGGGTTTGCCCAGACTACGGGGACCCTCCGGGGCACGATAAAGGATCCCTCCGGCGCGGTTATCCCCGGCGCTTCCGTGACTGCCACGCAGGAAGAGACCAACGCAGCCCGCAAGACCCAGTCCAACGAATCGGGTGACTACGAGTTCGCGGTGCTGCCGGTTGGGCGCTATACACTTCAGACGGAAGCCTCGGGGTTCAACACTTATGTTCGCAAGGGCATCGAAGTGACGCTGGGGCACGTGATTGTTGTCGACGCTGAAATGCAGCTCGGCCAGACAGTACAGGTGGTCACTGCCGAGGCCACCGCTCCGCTGGTGGAGACTGCCAGCACCCAACTCGGCGCCGTGATGAATTCGCGCGCAGTGGTCGAGCTGCCCTTGAATACGCGCGACACTTACCAACTCCTGCAGCTTCAGCCCGGCGTGCAGTCGCAGACGGGCGCGGGGCTCTTCTACGGCAGCGACAATCCGGGATCGGTTTCGGTAAACGGCGGACGGGGCCGGTCGAACAACTTCATGGTAAACGGAGGCGACGCCAATGACCAGTTCGCTAACCTGCCTGCTATCCAGCCCTCGCCGGACACGATTCAGGAGTTTCGAGTTCTCACCAATACTTTTGACGCCGAGTTCGGCCGTAACTCCGGCTCAGTCGTCGATGTGGTGACCAAGTCTGGGACCAACCAGTTTCATGGTGATGCCTATGAATTCTTCCGCAACACCGTATTGAACGCCCGGGGGTTCTTTGACACCGTGAGGCCGGATTTTCACCAGAATCAGTTCGGCGGGACGCTGGGCGGGCCGATCAAGAAGGACCGGGCGTTTTTCTTCGGTTCTTATGAAGGTCGCCGCATTGTGGCGGGGACGTCTTCGGACGTGGTCACGGTGCCCACCGTCGCCGAACGGGCAGGTGATTTTTCGGCTGGCTCGACTTTTGCCGGAACCTTGACGGACGATAACGTGGCTTCCATCTTGAATGCGCGTGCGGGATGCGCCAGTGCGGTAGCCGCCGAAGGGGGCGCACCCATTGCAGCCGGTACCGCCTATACCAGCATCTTCCCGAAGAACACCATCCCGACTTCGTGCTTCGATCCCACCGCGCTTGACTTGATGAACCAGTTTGTGCCCCTGCCCAATGTAGGAAACAATCAGTTTCAGTCGGTCCCCAACTCCAATAACTTTGCTAACCAGTTCACGACGCGGATCGATTACAGGATCAACGACCGCCAACAACTGACCGGCTACTACTACTTCAATGATGGAACCTTGTTCCAGGCCTTTTCCTTCTTTCAGGCGGCAGGAGCCAATGTGCCCGGTTTTGGCGCCAACTTCGCCACACGCAACCAGCAGGCGAACCTCACCTGGACCTGGACCATTAACCCCACGACCGTAAACGAATTTCGCTTCTCCTATTTTCGCGAAGGCCAGGGACAGTTGAACGCTCCCGTAAACACTTTCTTGGTCCAGGACTCCTGTAAGACCGTTCCTGCCAGCCTGTGTTTTTCGGATCCCAATAACCCTTCGCTGGGAATAACACCGGGCTTGGGACCCAAATTCGAAGGCGTACCTTTTATCACTGTCTCGGGCGGGTTTAATATTGGCAACAACTTTGAAGGCCAGTTGCCACAGTTCGGTAACACGTTTCAATGGTCGGATAACATCAGCAAAGTCGTTGGCAAGCACACGCTGAAGTTCGGTGGGGACATACGCCGGCAGCAATTCAATCAGACGTTGTACTTCGACATCAACGGCGACTACTCGTACTTCGGTGGGGGGCCCAATGACGTAGGCTTTGATGACCTGTTCCCCAATTACCTGTTGGGGTTGCCTGACACCTATTTGCAGGGCGCTGCCCAACTTGAAGCAGTGCGCAGCACCTCGATCTACCTCTACGGTCAGGATAGTTGGAAGCTTCGATCCAACCTCACGCTCAACTACGGGCTGCGCTGGGAGCTGAATACACCGATCGCCGACCGCTGGAAACGCATTCAGACGTTTCGCCCCGGACAGCCGACGAAGATCTACCCCTGCCAGCTTTCGGCCGCCAGCGCACAGGCGCTGGGTTACGGTACCGGCCCGACCGACTGCAACCCGGGGAGTGCGGCGGAGTCTGTGTTCCCGCTGGGGCTCGTGGTACCCGGTGACACGGGTATTCCGCCCGGCTTGACCCAGACCTACTACAAGTCGTTCGCACCACGCATCGGCTTGGCCTGGAGCCCCGGAGGCTCCGGCAAGACCAGCATCCGAACGGGATTCGGCCTGTTCTACAACCCGGTCGAACAGCTTGTGTTGGAACAGTTCAGTGCCGAGCCGCCTTTCGGAGGAAGTTCTTTGATCTCGAATGACCTGTTCAACCTGCCGTTCGAGGGTCAGAACGGTTCTGTGAGTCCCAATCCGTTCAACGGCATCAAGAACCCACCGCGCGGCCAGCCCGTGGACTGGTCGACCTTCAGGCCCATTCTGCTTTTTGGCCAGTTCCTGCCTCACCTCCGTTCACAATACGCGGAGCAGTACAACTTTACGGTCCAGCGTCAACTCACCCAGGATATGGTTCTGCAGGTCGGTTACGTGGGCTCGCAGGGCCACCGACTGCTCGTCACTCATGACTTGAATTACGGTAATGCCCAGACCTGCCTCGACATCATCGACATTCAGGGAAGCAGCGCTTGTGGACCCTTTTTCGCGGATAGCTCGTTCTTCATTCAGCCCGGTACCGTGATCAACACCATGTCCGGCGGCTTGCACTTGCCTTACAACGCCGGGGCGGGCGGGACTCTTATTCCCAACGGAACGACGGTGGGGGCGAATGGGATCACTTTGGTCGGCCTTCGGCCCTATTCTTCTCCATTCTGCCAGCCGACCACGCGTGCGAACTGCCCGCCGGATGGAATACCTGTGCTCAGCAGCATCTTTGCTCAGGACACCATCGGAAATTCGAACTACAACTCTCTCCAGGCCAGTCTTGAAAAACGCTTCTCCAAAGGCTTACAGTTTCAACTCGCTTACACGTGGAGCAAGTCTTTCGATTACGGCTCAAGTTTCGAGGACATTCTGAATCCCCTGGATTTCGCCCGCAGCTACTCGCTATCACAATTTGATGCCCGCAATCGCTTCGTTTTCAGCTACGTCTGGCAACTGCCGGTCCCGCAACTCCACGGCTTCGCCGGGAAGTTGGCCAACGGTTGGGAGATCTCAGGCATCCTCACGTTTCAGAGCGGATTTCCGATTCGCATCTTTTCTTCCGCCGACACCGAGCTTGAAAACAGCTTTGACTTTCTCCTGCCGGGACAGCCCGATTTGGTAGCTCCATTCAGAACTCTGAACCCTCGCTCTCCCGGCCACCTGGCTTTTGATCCTTCGAGCTTCGCCACGCCCGCCCTGGGAACCATTGGAAATTCTCCCCGTACACTTTGCTGTGGCCCCGGCATCAACAACTTTGATTTTGCGTTTCTGAAGAACACATCCATCACAGAGCGCATTCAGACCCAGTTCCGCGCTGAGTTCTTCAATATTGCGAACCATGCTCAGTTCGTTAATCCGAGCGCCGCAGCTGGCGCCTCGGGCGATTTCAATTCTTCCACTTTCGGGCAGGTGGTGCGGGCGCGCGATCCGCGACTGATTCAGTTTGCGTTGAAACTGATTTTCTAGAGACGGTTGGGACCCGAGGGTAGGGGTAGGGCTTGCCCTACCCTCGCTGCGGTTATGGGTCGGCGACGCCACCGGAAGGATTTCGACTATGCACGAGGACCTGCAAAAAGAGATTGAGATTTTCGAGCAGCGTACCCCGCGCTCGCGCGAGGCCCATCAAAGGGCTCTGCGCAGCCAGCCTCTGGGCGTGGGCAGCAACTTTCGCATCTACGACCCGTATCCCATATTCGTGCGCGACGCCCTGGGCACGCGCCTGCACGACCTGGACGGGAACGAGTATATCGATTTCAACCTTTGCTTTGGCGCGTTGATGGCCGGGCACTGCCATCCGGCTGTAGTGCGCGCTGTGGAGTCGCGGCTGAAAACCGGAACCATGTTCGGCATGCCACATGAGCTCGAGGCGGAGCTTGCCGAAGAGATCTGCGCGCGTTTCCCTGTGGAGCAGGTACGCTTCGGAAACAGCGGCACGGAAGTGACGATGCACGCCATCCGCCTGGCCCGCGGTGCCACCGGGCGCGCTAGGATTATCAAGGCGGAGGGCGGCTACCACGGCGTTCACGATTCCGTCCTCGTGAGCGTCAAGCCTAAGGCTCCCCAGTTTGGCGACCCGGAAGCTCCTACCCAAGTCCCCGCGAGCGCGGGCGTGCCGGCGCTGACCATCCAGAACACGCTGGTGGCCCCGTTCAACAACCTATCGGCAACGGAGAGGCTCTTTGAGAGGCATCCCGGCGAAGTGGCCGCCGTCATCGTCGAGCCTATCATGATGAACGTGGGCATCTGCATGCCGGAAGAGGGCTACTTGCGGGGGTTGCGAGAACTGTGCACGCGATACGGAGCGCTCCTTATCTTCGATGAGGTGAAGACTGGCGCCAAGCTGGCGCGAGGCGGAGCTTGCGAGTATTTCGGAGTGCAGCCCGATCTGGTCTGTCTAGCCAAATCCATCGGCGGCGGGTTTCCGCTGGCGGCCTACGCGGCGCGCAAGGAAACGATGGACGTCATTGCCCAGCACAAGGTCTTTCATGCCGGCACTTACAACACCAATCCGCTGGTGATGGCGGCGGGTCTTGCCACTTTTCGAGAGGTTCTTACGCCGGCCGCCTACGAGCATATCAACCGGCTGAACCAGCGCCTGGTGGAGGGGCATCATCGCATTGCACAGAAGAACGGATTGACCGCCTATGCGATCGGCGCAGGAGCGAATGGAGCTTTAATGCTTTATCCCAAGCCGCTGCGGGACTACCGCGACTGGCTGACGATCGATGTCAACCTGTGGAAGCACTACTGGTTCGGCATGGTGAACCGCGGGGTGCTCTGCCAAGCCCATTGGTGGGATGAGCAATGGACGATTTCCGTGGTGCACTCAGAAGCTGATATCGACCGGCACATTGAAGCGTTCGCCGAGGTTGCCCCGGCGCTGGCTCGCGCCCAGCAGGAGCGATTCGTCCAAGCAAGTGCTAGGTGTTAGGTGTTTGGTGCCAGATGAGTCGAAGCCAGGGATACACACGGTCACGGGTACACACGGAAGAACAGCGATTAAAACGCCAGACTTAGTCTTCACTCTTTCTGTGTCTTTCCGTGTTCATCTTGGGCCCGAGGATTATCTGGCACCGAACACCTAGCGAGGCTTCGCCTCAGACCAAGCAGCCATGAGCCCTCACCCGGCTCTCCCGCGACTGCGGGATCGCCACCCTCTCCCCAACAAGGGAGAGGGCAAAAAGTGCAGAAACCCCAGCCCTCTCCCAAGGGGAGAGGGTGGTCGCTGTAGGCGACCGGGTGAGGGGTCTCCGGCTTCCAACGTTGGCGGAAGACTTGACTTAACAAGTCAAGTTCCAATCCTCAAGCCTTCTAGCACCTGGCACCTTTCCCTATGAATGACTCTCCCCACCTCCGGCGTGCGCTTGGCCGTTGGGACCTCGTCCTCCTGTTCGTAGTGGCAGTCTTCAACTTGAACGTTGTGCCGTCCATCGCCGCTAACGGTGGCATCACCATATGGCTCTGGATCGTTGCCCTGCTGCTGTTTTTCTGGCCGCAGGGCGTGGCAGTGATCGAGTTGGCACACCGGTATCCCGGCGAAGGTGGCGTGTACCTATGGGCGAAGGAAGTGTTTGGAGACTTCCACGGCTTCCTATCCGGTTGGTGCTACTGGACAAACAACATGCTTTATGTGCCAACGGTGATGTTGTATTTCGTTGGCGTGTCTGTCTTCGTCTTAGGTCCTAAACATCACGTGTTGGCGGACAACAAGGCCTTTGCTCTCGGCGTGTCAATCCTGTTGCTGATCGTGCTCGTCATTCTGAATGTGGTTGGCCTCGGCGTGGGAAAATGGATTAACAATCTAGGCGGCGTGGGGACCGGTATCGCGGCGGCCGCGCTCATTGGTTTGGGGCTGACGGTTTGGATGAAGTTGGGAACCAACCTGACGACCGCCGACCTTCGCATTCCGCCGAACCCCCGCTTTGTGTTGAACTCCTTCGGTGTCATCTGCTTTGGCCTCGTGGGACTCGAACTGGCGTCCGTCATGGGCGACGAAATCCAGAATCCCCAACGGACGCTGCCCGGAGCTGTTGCCTGGGGCGGCGTCATCTCCGGATTGCTCTACGTCGGCGCCACGCTGACGCTTCTCGTGGCGGTGGGGAAGAACGATATCAGCGTGCTGCAAGGAATTGTACAGGCGGTAAGCCACATGGGGACCGAAGTCGGCCTATCTTGGATGGCCGCTCCCTTCGCGCTCATGCTCAGTATCTCCATCGCCGGGATTGGTTCAGCGTGGCTTGCCGGTTCGGCGCGAATCCCTTTTGTTGCCGGTCTCGACTCTTATTTGCCGCAGTGGCTGGGCAGGGTACATCCTCGATACGCCACCCCCTACATGGCCCTGGCTGTTCACGCGACCATTTCGATGCTGCTTTGTCTTATGAATTTTGCCCGAGCAGGCGTGCAGGAGGCCTTTCAAACCATGTTGTCCCTGGCCGTGGTCCTCCAGTTGGTACCGTTCCTTTACATGTTCGCGGCATTACTCAAACTCGCCTGGTTCTCTACCTCGGGCCAGGAGCACTACAGCAGAAGCGTGCTGACCCTTGCCGGCTCGAGCGGCCTCGCAACCACCACTTTGGGTATCGCGTTGGCGTTCTTCCCCTCGCAACAAATCACTCTGCTGTGGCTGTATGAAGTGAAGATGTTCGGGGGCACTCTGTTTTTTGTCGGACTTGCCGTCTTCTTTTTCTTCGTATACGGCCGGCGCAAGCCTGCACCGGAGAGACCATGAGACTGGCCATAATCCGTAGAGCCCTCATCAGTTGTGTTCTTATCCTCGCCGGTCGCCCACCGGACCTTTTGGCTCAAGCTGTCCCCACCTTTGTCGGTGTTCGGACCTTCCTAGGTGCTCCCTACGTTCCCAAGTTGGACGACTTGAAAGCTGATTTTGCGGTGCTGGGCGTGCCGTTCGACGAGGGCACCTGGGGCCAGCCGGGCGAGCGCTACGGACCGCGGGATCTCCGCGAGAGTTCCCAGGAATACAATCACGACCTGACGGAAGGCTTCTACTACATCGACGGCGACCGTACGGTGCTTAAAGGGAGGCGGTGGGCGGACGTAGGGGACGTCGAAGTTTGGCCGACAGCGCCCACTCTCACTAACGACAAAGTGACAAGCGCGGTGCATGCGATTCTCACCAGGCAGACTTTCCCGATTGTGCTTGGCGGTGATCACAGCATCACTTTTCCCGCCATACGCGCCTTTGACATCCCCTTAACCGTGATCCATCTTGACGCCCATCTGGACACCTGGAACGGAGCGCCGGGGAATCTCGATCATGCCTCGTGGGTACTTCGTGTCGCCACGCTTCCCAACGTGAAGAAGATCATTCAGATCGGTATGCGCGGGCTGGCGAACGATGTTGAGGCTGTATCCAATGCCCGCCGGTTGGGCACGATGGTGATCACTTCGGAGGAGATCCACCGACGCGGCATTCCCTGGCTCGTCTCCCAGATCCCCGTGAGCGGGAACATATATGTTACGCTCGATGTAGACGCGCTGGACCCCGCGGTCGCGCCGGGGACGGGTACTCTGGAGCCTGGCGGCCTGAGCTTCGCCGAAATGGACGACCTTCTGACCGCCCTCCCCTCCAAGGGCCGTTTGGTCGGCATGGACATCATGGAGGTCAACCCCTACCGCGACCCTAGTGGCCGCACGGCGCAGACGGCGATCCGTTTGATGATTGATCTGCTGGCATCGGCATTTCATTAGCCGGCCACTCCGAATCAGGAGGACCTATGAACCGCTATCTCATGTATACCAATGGAACATGGGTGGAATCCGTGGGCAAGCGCTATTTCCCTATCTATGATCCATCCACCGAGGACATTATTGCCGAAGTGTGCGACGGCAACGGAGAAGACGTGGACCGCGCTGTTGAAGCGGCCCGAGAGGCTTACGAAACCGGCTGGTCGCGAACCACCGCTCAAGAGCGTGGTCGGATTCTCTTTCGCCTGGCCCAGCGCGTTCGCAAGGAGGGCGCGATGCTAGCCGAGCTCGAGTCACGCAATTGCGGAAAGCCCATCGTCGAGGCCGAATTTGATATCGCTGACGTGGCGACCTGCTTTGAGTATTACGGCGGACTGGCCACGAAGGTGATGGGCTACGTTAACCCCGTTCCGGACAACGCCCTCAGCCTGACCCTGAAGGAGCCGGTCGGCGTGGCCGGGCAGATCATTCCCTGGAATTATCCCCTTCTGATGGCGGCCTGGAAGTTGGCGCCGGCACTGGCAGCCGGATGTACCTGCGTGTTGAAGCCGGCGGAACAAACACCCCTCACTGTCCTGGAAATGGCGAACTGGTTCGCAGAGGAAGGTCTGCCGCCCGGAGTGGTCAACATCGTCACCGGATTCGGCGAAACTGCCGGCGCGCCTCTCGTGCAGCACCGCGACGTGAATAAGATTGCCTTCACTGGCAGCGCGGCGGTCGGCAAGGTGATCGTCAGAATGGCGGCCGACACGGTGAAGCGGGTGACGCTGGAACTCGGCGGCAAGTCGCCCAACATATTCTTCGCCGACGCCGACTTCGAAGCGGCCATCGACGGCGCGCTGTTCGGCGTGTTCATCAACCAGGGCGAGGTTTGCTCGGCTGGCAGTCGCATCCTCGTAGAGCGCTCCATCTACCCGCGGTTCGTGGAGGCCATGACCGAGAAGGCGAAACGTATCAAGCTCGGCCCGCCGCTCGCGCGCGAAACCAAGATGGGACCGTTGGTCAGCAAAGAGCAATACGAGCGCGTCCACTCTTATCTGCAAGTCGGCAAGGCCGAAGCCAAGGTGGCGATCGGAGGCGGACGGCCGTCGGCCTTCACAAAGGGCTATTACGTGGAGCCGACGATCTTCTACGACGCCGCAAACAGCGCCCGCATCGCGCGCGAGGAGATCTTCGGCCCCGTGGCCACTGTAATTCCCTTTTCGGACGAGAAGGACGCCATCCGCATCGCCAATGACACACCCTACGGGCTTGCCGCGGCGGTGTGGTCGCGTGACATCTTCAGGGCGTTGCGGATGGTGAAGGCGTTGCGGGCAGGCGTCGTGTGGGTTAATCACATGCAGCCTACATACGTCGAAGCACCGTGGGGCGGCTATAAACAGTCCGGCTTCGGACGGGAGCTCGGCCCCTGGGGCGTCGAGGAGTACCTGGAAACGAAGCAGGTCCACATCAATCTGAACGAACAGCCTATTGGCTGGTATTGACGATTTTGGATTTTAGATTTTGGATTTTGGAGGGGGAAACGGTGGATGAGCAAGCGTTTAAGCAACGAACGAAGCAGTTCGCCTTGCGGAGCATACGGCTTGTGGAGGCGCTTCCTCGGACCCTGGCTTCCGGCACCATAGGGAGGCAATTCCTGCGATGTGCCACGGTCGTGGGCGCGAACTATCGAGCCGCCTGCCGCGGGAAATCCGTCGCAGATGTTGTCATTGCCAAGCTGGGGATTGTCGAGGAGGAGACAGATGAGGCGCTGTATTGGCTGGAGTTGATCAGCGATTCCGGACTTATGCCCACAGACCGCGTTGCGGACCTGAAGAAGGAAGCAGATGAGCTGACAGCGATGGTTGTGGCGTCTATCAAGACGCTGCGGAAAAGGAAGAGCACCTCCCCGGAGGGCGTCTAGGATGGAGACGAACAATCCAAAATCCAAAATCCAAAATCCAAAATCCATCCAGTTGCGAACCGAGGTCCCTGGTCCACGCTCGCGCGAGTTAATGCGCCGTCGCGAAGATGCTGTGCCGCGTGGCGTTCACAACGGCACGCCGATTTTCGTGGCGCGCGCGGAAGGGGTCATGGTGGAGGATGTCGACGGCAACCGCTTCCTTGATTTTGCCGGTGGCATCGGCACCCTGAACGTCGGCCATCGCGCCGGGGCGGTAATTGATTCGGTGCGGAATCAAGCCGATCGTTTCTTGCACACAGCCTTCAGCGTAGCCCCCTACGAGTGCTATGTGCGAGTGGCCGAGCGGCTGAACGCGCTCACGCCGGGTAACTTTCCCAAAAAGACTCTGCTGGTGAATAGCGGCGCCGAGGCCGTAGAAAACGCCGTAAAGATCGCCCGCTGCTACACCCACCGGCCAGCCGTCATCTGCTTCGAAGACGCCTTCCATGGTCGCACGCTCTTGACCATGTCGATGACCAGCAAGACGAATCCTTATAAGGCGGGATTTGGCCCCTTCGCCTCTGAAGTCTACCGGATACCCTACGCCTACTGTTATCGTTGTTCCTATTCTCTGCGCTACCCGTCCTGCGAGTTGCACTGCGCGAGGCATCTCGAAGATACCTTCAAACGCGTCGTCGCAGCAGACGCCGTGGCTGCCGTGGTGGCGGAGCCGATTCTGGGCGAAGGCGGCTTCGTCGTGCCGCCGCGCGAGTTCTTTGGCATCCTTCAGGAGATCTGCCGCAAGCACGGCATTCTGTTTGTCGCCGATGAAGTACAGACCGGTTTCGGCCGCACCGGAAAGCTCTTTGCCTGCGAGCATTACGGCATCGAGCCGGACATTCTGGTGACGGCCAAATCGTTAGGAGGCGGACTTCCGCTCGCGGCGATCACCGGGCGTTCCGAGATCATGGATGCGCCGGTCGAGGGAGGCATCGGAGGGACGTTCGGGGGAAACCCGCTCGCCTGTGAAGCTGCGCTGGCCGTGTTGGAGATCTTTCAGCAAGTCGATTTATGCGGGCGGGCCAATGTTATCGGTGAGCGCTTCGCCGCGCGAGCCAAGAGATGGCAGGAGCGATGGCCGATGATCGGCGAAGTCCGTGGCGTCGGCGCCATGCAAGCGATGGAACTAGTTCGGTCGCCGGAGACGAAGGAGCGCGCCGCCGAGGAAACCAGGCAAATCGTCCGCTACGGCTACGAGCATGGGCTGATTCTGTTTTCCGCCGGGACTTACGGAAACGTAATTCGCCTGCTGGTGCCCCTGGTGGTCACAGACGAGCAACTGGAGGAAGGTCTGGACGTGCTCCAAGCTGCGATCGAGTCTGTGGCTGCGAGTCCCGGCGCTTTGCCCAACCGTGCTCGCGCGGCCCCGACTCTGTAGCAGCAACCCATTGGGGCGTAGTTGTGCCACGCGGGTTGTCGAGTGCCCCCCGCTCGCAGAGTGCCTTGATTTGCGAGCCTGCTAGCGGTCCACGAAGTATACGGAGCGTCTTAAATTCCCGCGCAGTGTGTATCAGGGCACGGCTTCAGTCGTGCCGCACCGGCGGAGAACATAGTACGGGGCTTTAGCCCCTGATCAGCGGCTAAAGCCGCAGCAATTATAATAACTGTCCTCGAACGGCTGAAGCCATGCCCTGATACACTGACGACGACCGATGCGCAATTATTTATGTCGCCGCGTTTAGTAAGCCACTTTACGTGCATTCTGTCCCGCTTTGTCCACCAGATTAGCAAACGCCGGGAACGAGTCGGAAGCGTGTACGCAGGCAGTATTCCGATTAGCCGGCCAGTTCCTGGCGGAGAACTTCTCCTCGTTAAGCAGGCGGTAAACATAGAATGGGATCAGAAGCGTGAAGGCGGGCCAGGCGATGTACGAGCCCAGCGCCAAAGGCAGGGAGAGCCAGGCCAGATCAGGAGACTAGCTGAATACATGGGGTGGCGAACAACCTCATAGGGTCCGCTAGAGACCACTCTCTGGCCAGTCTCCACCTCAATGGTGCGTGAAACAAACGGTTGACTTTGAACGCCCAAAAGATCAGGAGTAAACCGCACAGAACAAGGACTTGGCAAATCAGCGAGAGCCGCAGAGGCACTGAGCCCAGCAGGGAACGTGACCAGCCCAGACGGTAGTCGGAGCCGGGAAGAAGGAAAACCGCAAAGAAGACCGGCTTCAACAACCGCACCAGGCGTTTCTGTGCTCCGCAGTCTGCGTTCGACCAATTCCCGATCATGTTTGTAGAAGTAGAGAAACGCACGGGCAGAATAGGTGAAAGCGACGGCCAAGACGGTCCAGGCCTGCCAAAACCGCCAAGTATCCGCAGGAACGAACAGAACGGCGGCGAACACGAGCGTACCGAGAGAAAGACGGAGGATCAGTCGTAAGCGGAGACTCATCTCAGTGTGCCATCGTCAGGGTCGGTTACGCCGTATCCGGATTCACCAAGAGGTTTGCTGCGGCCATGCTATCGCAATGCGCCCGCACACACAATGCGTGCTCGGCTTGATCCGTCGATGAGCCACCAGAGGAGTCACTTTAGCTTAGAGACTGTCAATAAATAACTGTAACAACTAATCTCTCGGCAGGACGGTATAGTTCCACTCTCCGTGAAAGTTGTCCCGATGAAGATTGATTTCAGCCATT
>Ga0306920_100008867_pt1 | contig 13384 bp, 12 predicted proteins | sample flu12Cox44000170_FD_204666 | JGI IMG/M metagenome (GOLD analysis project Ga0306920, IMG submission 204666) | Lab enrichment of tropical soil microbial communities from Luquillo Experimental Forest, Puerto Rico - flux4day.12C.oxic.44.000.170 (v2)... | ecosystem: Environmental > Terrestrial >... | reverse complement strand
CCCGGCCCGGATTTCTGTCCCATCTTCGCTCCTTTAATGGCTACGATGGGCCAGAAATCCTCCCTTCCTCAACTCACCCGATCTGTCTCATAGGCGCTGATGCCAGACAGCATCTCGATGACCAGAGGAGGGGCTCGCGGAAGCGCGTCCGTTCCCTCAGCGGCACGTATGTTGAAGGCTATTCGACTTAGTGCTTCGGGCCGGTACGGCTGGTTCAAAGGTGGCGGTGCCAGGAGCGCCGGATCGACGGAAACGGAGAGAATAGATTTTGCTTCGGGAAGCGAAAGGTGTCCCCGGGCTTGATCGATCTGGCTCTCGAGAGCCTGGCCGTAAGCCCGCAGATCGTCATGGGTTTTTGCCAGAAAGCGCCCGGCCTCCTCACCCAGTGCGCCACGTCCGGTCTTCACAGTCTTTGCCAGTGCCTTTGAAGTCCGGGTTTGTATTTCCTTCAGCAAACCAGCTTCGGTCACTAGGACCCTCGCTTGCTGAAGCTCGTATGCGTTGCGGAGCGCGGTATCCGGCACATCACGGGGAATGTCCAATTGTTCCCGAAGCTCAACAAGGCGACTGCGCTCCAATGCCACGCCTTCTGTGTCGCGAAACGCAGAGAGTTCGGGACTGTCTACTGGAGGAGGCCCGTCAATGACGCGTTGAAGCTCTGCGGGTCCGTGGAGGCCTGAGCCGTCCGCTATCGCTGGTGGACCACGAACGTGCAGCTCTGCGTCCGCGGCAGAAATCCATTCACGAGTGTCCGCAAGCTCAGCTTCACCGTGCCAGTTTGCCTGCAATGTTCGTTGTTTTGCCTCCTCAAGTGCTGTCAGCCAATTTTTATAGCTGTCCCGGAAAGTCTTCAGCTCAGCATCGTCCATCGCGGCGACTGCAAGTTGACGCGCGTCTTGCAGGCTGCCCGTTGCGATACGGACTCTTTGTGCCCTCACGTTTAGGCGCGCCCGCGCATCCGCCAATGCAAGGGGATCGGCGTTGCGAGATGCCCTCAACTCCGTTTGAGCTGCATTGCTAAGATCTGAGATAACTTCCCCGGAAGGCGATATCTCAGGTTTTGGACCCCCGCTCGCCGGGTTCGGGGAGTTCGGAGGGGGTGACGCCGGCGGGTGACCGAATCCGGGGGGCGCTCCCGCGAAGGTGGCCAGCCGTCAGGGCGGGATCGTTCGGCAATTAATCGGAGGACGGGCAGCTTCATAGGCCCACTGCGGACCCCCCTCGAGAGCGAGGTGAGACCTGGATCTTGCGGATGCCAGCGCAACCCTTGCTCGACCTGAAGGAGAAGGGCGCGTTCTGCTCGAACCTGCTCGGGCTCTAGCTTCAACTGTGTGGCGCGTTGCTCTGCCTCCACAAAGGTCATAGTGGACGAGATCCGTCGAAGCTGAACAACTTCGACGTCGCCTCGGAGCATCTTCTCGGCAACTAGCGCGTCGAGTTCAGTTCCGACCTCGTCAATTCTCCCGACTAACTTCAGTGGAGTTGAGGCGGCGGAGTAGCGAGCTGCCTCAATTAGAAGGTTGGAATACTCGGTGCGCAAAAGATGTTCCAACCCCGCGAGTTCTGCCCGGGTAAAGACGTTCCACCGAGTAGTTAGTAACCCATCGGGTTCGCCTACCGCCTGTTCTAAGGCGTTGATCTTTTCCACTTTGAAGTCCACGGATGCGCGCTTCAATGCGAGCAAGACTTCACTGCGAGTAGAGCTTTGAAGCGCGGTTTGAACAGAAAGACGGAGCTCTGACCGCAGAAGTTCGACGTATTCGGAGGCGCTGCCGGATTTAACGTCTCTAAGAGTGTCGATGTAATCGACCTGGGCATCGCGAGCATCCTTTCGCAGACCTTCCAGGACTTTACTCGTCGGGTTATTTGCGGCCGGGACAATTGTGCCGCTCGTGGCATCTGCGGCCTCGGAAATGTTCCGACTAAAGGAGACGTTAACTACTGACCCTGAAAGTAGTAGAGCTACCAAAACGCAAGGGAGCAGCCTTAGAGGCCTATTCCACACCCACTCCCTCCGCGTTTGGCGCTGCACCATGTGACCCGTCTTCCGCAGGGGGTGCGAGAAGAATGCTCGCCGACATAAACGTCATCGTTCGTTACGATCAGTTACCAGGGGTTTACGAAACCGTGTGTGAGCTAGCTCACACAGGCTGAAAGAAATTTTGGATTAAACTATCGCATCACGCATGATAACGTCCTTTATCAAACGTGAGTGTGTCAGGGTAGGGGGCCGATTTTGAAGGGATCCGACAAGCAGCTTCCGGCGACGATCCAGCAGGTCGATGTTACCGCCGACCAGCGCGCGGTGCACGTTGTGCCGGCGCTCGTCGCCGATCTCGGCGACGAGGCGGCTTGGCGCTATGTCGAATTCTTCACGGCCAGTATCCGCAATCCGAACACACGCCGGGCGTACCTTCGGGCGTGCAACCGGTTTCTCGGCTGGTGCGAGGACCGTGGCCTGACGCTCGCGGCAATCCGGCCGCATGATGTCGGTACTTATATCGAGCAGCTGCAAGCTGCAGTGCAGGCGCCGTCGGTCAAGCAGCAGCTCGCGGCTATCCGCATGCTGTTCAACTGGCTAGTCACTGGCCAGGTTGTTCCAACCAACCCGGCGGCCGCGGTACGCGGCCCGACACACGTCGTGAAAACCGGCAAGACACCGGTCCTCGAAGCCGACGCCTGGCGCAAGCTGCTTAAATCAATACCGACCACGACGTTGCGCGATCTCCGCGACCGGGCTCTTATCGCGACGCTGACCTACTCGTTCGCCCGCATTACCGCGGCGCTGAAGATGAAAGTTGAGGATCTACGGCCGCGCGGCGCCGGATGGTCGGTTCGCCTGCACGAGAAAGGCGGCAAGCACCACACGATGCCCTGTCATCATGCGCTCGCCGAAACCCTGCACGCCTACATCAACGCGGCCGGCATCGCCGAAGACCGAAAAGGCTGGCTATTCCGCACGGCGCGTGGCCACAACGGCAAGGTGCTCTCCGAAAACCCGATGAGCCAGCCCGATGCCTGGCGAATGATCCGCCGGCGCGCTGTGGCGGCCGGCATCGCCGAAGCGATCGGCTGCCATACTTTTCGAGCGACCGGAATAACTGCTTATCTTTCCAATGGCGGCGCGCTCGAGCACGCGCAGGAAATGGCTGCGCACGAGAGCCCACGAACGACCAAGCTCTACGACCGGACAAAGGAACGCCTCACCCAAGACGAGGTCGAGAGGATCAGGCTGTAATGCCGCAGCCGCCTGAGAGCCTATCATTAGCGCGCGGTGAACATTGTCTGAAACAGACGCTGCGCCTCACGCTCGCCTTCCTCGGTGAGTACGACAGATTTGGCTTTGCCGACAGGATCCGAGATGAACCCTTTCTCGTGCAGCCGGTTCATTGCATCCCAGTCGAAGGTCTTCCAGACCCGGTAGCCATCGTGCAGACCCAGCAACAGCAGCGCGAGAACGGCAGCATCGATCCGATCAGTGTCCAGCTCCATTGTCTTGCCTCACGCGAGTGAGCGATCGTGTAACATAAATTCACCATCTCCTCTATCCAATTGATATATAGTAGAAAACGTCACCACATAACGTCCTTTATGTTATACTATCGGGAGAAGGGTTTTGGTCGGATTTCGGCTCTTTTGTGGCTTCGGAGCAACAGGTCCTTATTGCTGAATGTCGCTCAACGTTTCAAACGGGCAAGCACGTTTTCGACGGCGGCGATTGTCGCGGCCTGGTCGTTATGGGGGCGGTGAATGATCGATGCAGTCATACGCGCATTTGCAATGGCGTTGGCGATGGGATGGGAGATCCTCTGGCCGTTGATCCTTGGCTTCGCTCTCTCCGGCGTCGTGCAGGCCGCCGTTTCGAAGCAGCAGATGAGCCAGCTTCTCCCGGATGATCGTCCGCGTTCGATCACGACGGCTCTCGCGCTTGGGGCAGCCTCGTCGTCATGCTCCTACGCGGCGGTGGCGCTTGCCCGCTCGATCTTCCGCAAGGGCGCGCATTTCACGGCCGCCATGGCGTTCCAAATGGCTTCCACCAATCTCGTCCTCGAGCTCAGCATCATCATGGTGGCACTGCTGGGTTGGCAGTTGACGCTGGCTGAAATTGTCGGCGCCCCGCTGATGGTTGTCCTCCTGGTCCTTCTCTTCAGGATGTTTCTCAGACGGGACCTTCTTGAACACGCCAAGCAACAGGCCGACAAAGGCCTTGTCGGCCGCATGGAAGGTCATGCCGAAATGGACATGTCCGTCACCGAGGGCGGCTCGCTGTGGCAGCGGATGACATCCGACCGGGGTCTCACCGCCATCAGCCACTATTTCGTGATGGATTGGGCCGCGGTCTGGCTCGACATCGCCGGCGGCCTCTTGATCGCAGGCGCTCTCGCGGCCTGGGTGCCTAATACGTTCTGGCAGTCGTTCTTTCTGACTGGGCACCCGGTCCTCGCCGTTCTGTGGGGACCGATCGTCGGGCCGCTGGTGGCGGTGATCTCCTTCGTCTGCTCGGTCGGCAACATTCCGCTGGCAGCGGTGCTGTGGAACGGCGGTATCAGCTTCGGCGGGGTGGTCGCCTTCATCTTCGCCGACCTGATCGTCCTCCCGATCCTGAATATCTATCGCAAGTATTACGGGCTAAAGATGGCCGGCTTCCTGTTCGTGACGTTTTACGTCGCGATGGCAGTTGCGGCGCTGATCATCGAACTGATCTTCGGCGGCTTCGCCCTCATTCCGTCGGAGCGCGAGGCGCGTGTGGTCGAGGCCTCGGTCACCTGGAATTACACGACCTGGCTCAACTTGGTTTTTCTGGTGCTCGCCGGGCTTCTCGTCTGGCGTTTCTTCAAAACCAATGGCCTGGCGATGCTGCGCATGATGAACAGACCGGCCGCCCACGGAGGCGCGTTTCTGTGACATTCCATTGCATATATTTGAGAAACCGACGCAATTGTTTTGATGTTAGAGAAATTTAAACATTACAACTTTACTATGGTTGTACCTATATTGGACGTCGGGATCGTTCCGGCAAGATTGGCTTGATCGATACCGGGTCGCACCGTACTTTCAGGGGATGCTGGTGACGTTGCTGCGTCGGATCGTGACCATCTTTATCGTGATCGCCTATGTCGGCGCCACGATGCTCCAGGTCGCGCCGGCCACAGCAGCCAATGCCACTATGAGCCAAACCACTATGGGTGGCATAAGCCATGGGCAGGATAATCCGGGCCACAAAATGCCTTGCAAAGGCATGCTGCCCGGCTGCGTCACCGACCTCGGCTGCATTTTTCTCGTGAGCCTGCCACCGCCTGGCCTCACGTTCGTCACCGTGACGGCCTGGTCATCCGTCAGCTACGACAACCCATCCCAAGGATTGAACGGGCGCACGATCAAACCCGCTCTCGGACCTCCCATCTCCCTCGCCTGAACCGGAGCGGCCCGATCTATGTCGGCGCCCTCCCTTCTCGCTCGGTAATACCGTTTCCGACGCCGCTGCGCATGATGCCCTCGCGCTGGAGCGGATGGGCTGAGCGAGTCCCGGCGCCGAGCGTGCTTTTAACGCCGGCGCCACGCCAGGCGACACGCGGCTGCCGCACTCCGTGGCCGCACAGAATGGGATTGGATCATGCGCTTTCATCGTTCCGCGCGCGCCCTCACCGGCGCGACATACCTTGCGACCTCGATCTTGATCGGCGGCACCGCCTTCGCTGCACCCGCTGACTATCGCTTCGAGCTGGTAGAGGCACAGCCGGCTGACGCCGGTAAAACCAACGTCAGTGTTCGCCTCGTCCATGTGCCGGATAACAAGCCGGTCGCTGGCGCGGTGCTGTTCGAGACCAAGACCGATATGGGGCCGGGCGGTATGGCCGAGATGACCGGCAAGGTGAGCCCCCTGCCTTCCGATCAGCCCGGGCTTTACCGCTTTCAAATCGAGACCGGCATGGCCGGTAAGTGGGCGCTTAATCTCGGCGCCAAGGTGCAGGGCGAAGCCGGCACCGTGCGCGGCACCCTCGTTTATGAGGCGAAATAACATGCCGCGGCAACTCTCTCGATCACCGCCCATAGCGCTCATCGTCCTCGCCACAATCATTGCCGCATCGACGCATGCCGAGGCGCCGGTCGCTCCAGCGGTGCCTGGCGCTACGCTCGAGGGGGTGCTCGCGATCGCGCGCCATCTCAGTCCCGACCTCGCGGCGCGGGCGCTTGATACCGAAGCGGCGCAGGCGCGGGTCGAGATCGCCGGTTCGCTCGCGGATCCTACGTTGCGCATCACATCCGACGAGATCGACCGCACGAGCGGGCCGCGCCAGAACAAGATGCTTTTCACCGTCGAGCAGGAGTTCCCGCTCTGGGGCAAGCGCGACTTGCGGCGCGACCAGGCCAGCGCCGATGTCGCGCGCACCCAAGCCGATGCCCGCACGACCGAGGCCGAGCTCATCGAGAAGGTCAAGGTCGCATTTGCGCAGTATTACCAGGCCGATCAGGCGATCCGTACAACCGAGGATCTGCATCGCGTCGTCCACGACATGGCCCGTGTCGCAAGAGATCGTTACGCCCAGGGCCGGGGCTCGCAGCAGGAGGTCTACAAGGCCGAAGTTGAAATCACCCGCCTCTCAACCGAAATCGTCCGCCTCGAGGCGAACCGCCATGCGGCCATGGCGCGTCTCAATGCTTTGCTGGCTCGCCCGATCGATGCGCCGTTAGCACGGCCCGTCAAATTGCGAGTCCTGCCCTCTGAGGCAGCGCTCACGCCGGCCGCTCTGATGCAGCGGGCCCTCGCCGGCAATCCCACCTTAGCCGGCGGCGACGCGCAGATCGCCGCGGCCGCGGCCGGCAAGCAACTCGCCGACAAGAGCTGGTATCCGGACGTGATGCTGAAGGCCGGGGCCATCGACCGCACAGGCAACGGCCCTAACGGTTATCTCGCGGAGATAGGGCTGCGCGTGCCGTTGCAATGGGGCCTCCACGAGGCGCAGCAACGCGAAGCCGCCGCGCAGGTAGGCGCCGCACAGGCGCGCCGGCAAGGGCTGGAGCTGCAGATCCAGAGTGAACTCGGCGCCTTCGCGGCCGATCTCGTAGGCAGCCGCAAGACGGGCGATTTGATCCGCACACAATTACTGCCGCAGAGTCAGGCGCTCCTGCGCTCGGGCACGGCGGGTTACGGCCTGGGACGCGCCGAGCTGGTCGACGTGCTGCGGGCCGAGCATGATCTCGCCGATCTGCGCATCGAGCTCCTCAATGCCGAGTTCGATCAGCAGCGCCAGCTCGCCGCGATCGAGCGCCTGATCGGGGGCGAGCTGTGACCGGCGTCATGAAAACCGGGCTCGTCATTCTCCTGACCGCGCTCGCGCTCGGCGCCGGCGTCGAGACTGTGGGCGCGATAGAGCGGCAGCCGCTCTACTACCAGGATCCTTCCGGCAAGCCCGACTACTCGCCGACCCCGAAAAAGGACGCGACGGGCCGCGATTACGTCCCGGTCTATGAAGATAGCGGCGAGACGCCGGCAACCACGCCCTCCCCCACCCCGCCGCCGGCCGATCGCAAGATTCTCTATTACCGCAACCCCATGGGCCTGCCCGACACCTCGCCGGTGCCGAAGAAGGATTCCATGGGCATGGATTACATCCCCGTCTATGCCGACGAGGCCGGCGGCGCTGTTCCGGGCACCGTCACGATCAGCCCCGAGCGCATACAGACGCTTGGCGTGCGCACCGAAGCCGTTGCCCGCCGCAGCATGGCGCATACGGTGCGGGCGGTCGGTACAGTAGCGGCCGACGAGCGCCGCATCGGCGTCGTCAACCCAAAATTCGAGGGCTGGATCGAGAAACTGTACGTCAACACGACCGGCCAAATCGTGCGGCGTGGCGAAGCGCTGCTCGAGGTTTACAGTCCCGATCTGTTGCTCGCCGAGAAAGAATATCTCGTCGCCCGCTCGGCGGCGGCCGATATGGCGCATGCCGATCCCATGGCGCGCGACAATGCCAACGCTATTGCGGCGGCGGCGCTCTCTCGGCTTAGAAACTGGGACATCTCCGGCGATCAGCTCGCACGTCTGCAACGCACCGGCACTGCCACGCGCACGCTGACCTTGGCCGCGCCGATCGGCGGCATCGTCATGGACAAGCAGGCGCTTGAGGGACTGCATTTTCGGGCAGGCGACATGCTCTATCGCATCGTCGATCTCTCGACCGTATGGCTGATGGCCGACGTGTTCGAACAGGATCTAGCCCAGATCCGGCCGGGCCAAACCGCAACAATTGCAGTGCAGGCCTATCCCGGCCGCCTGTTCGAGGGCCGCGTCGCGTTCATCTACCCGACCGTGAATGCGCAGACCCGCACCGCCAAAGTGCGCATCGAAGTGCCGAACCCTGAGCTGCTGCTCAAGACCGATATGTACGCCACGGTCGAGATTGCGGCGCCGGTGGTGAGCGCAACCGTGCTTGCCGTACCGGATTCGGCCGTGCTCGACACCGGCACGAGACAAACGGTTTTGGTCGACCGGGGCGAAGGGCGCTTCGAGCCGCGCGCGGTCAAGCTCGGCGCTCGCGCCGGGGGCTATGCCGCCGTGCTTGAAGGTGTGGCCGAGGGTGAGAAGGTCGTCACCGGCGCCAATTTCCTCATCGATGCCGAGAGCAATCTGCGCTCGGCGCTGCAGGCCTTCACGGCGCCGGAGGGCAAGTCGCCATGATCGCCGACATCATTCGCTGGTCGGCGCGCAATAGCTTTCTTGTGCTGCTCGGCACGGTTTTTATCACCTTCGCCGGCGTCTATGCCGTGCGCCATACGGCGCTTGACGCGATCCCCGACCTCTCCGACACGCAAGTCATCATCTACACCGAATATCCTGGCCAGGCGCCGCAGGTGATCGAGGATCAGGTCACCTATCCGCTCACCACGGCGCTACTCGCCGTGCCGCGATCGAGAGTGGTACGCGGTTTCTCTTTCTTCGGCGTGTCCTTCGTCTATGTCGTGTTCGAGGACGGCACCGATCTTTACTGGGCGCGCTCGCGTGTCCTCGAATACCTCAATTTTGCCGCCAAGCGGTTGCCGGAAGGGGTGACGCCGTCGCTTGGGCCCGACGCGACTGGGGTGGGGTGGGTCTACCAGTATGTGGTGTTGGGCGCCGAGCGCACGCTCGCCGAACTGCGCACGATCCAGGACTGGTATCTGCGCTATCAGCTCACCAAGGCCGAAGGTGTTGCCGAAGTCGCCAGTGTCGGGGGTTTCGTCCAGCAATATCAGGTCGTCGTCGACCCGCAGAAGCTACAGGCCTACGGTATTTCTCTTGCGCAGCTCACGGCCGCCATCCGCGCCAGCAACCGCGATGTCGGCGGCCGCGTGGTCGAGATGTCCGAGACCGAATATGTCGTGCGCGGCCGCGGCTATCTGCGCAACAGCAAGGACCTCGAAGAGATCGCTCTCAAAATGCAGGGCGGCACGCCGGTGCTTTTGCGCGACGTCGCGCGCGTCGAGCTCGGACCCGAAGAGCGGCGCGGCATTGCCGAGCTCAACGGCCAGGGCGAGGTGGTAAGCGGTATCGCGTTGCAGCGCGACGGCCAGAACGCGCTGCATGTGATCGACAGCGTCAAGCAGAAGCTCGCCGAAATCGCCCCTTCACTGCCGAAGGGCGTGAGCGTCGAAGCGGTCTATGACCGCTCCGATCTCATTCATCGCGCGATCGAGACGCTGAAACACACGCTCACCGAAGAAAGCATCATCGTCGCGCTCGTCTGCATCGTCTTTCTGCTGCATGTACGCAGCGCCCTGGTTGCGATTCTGATGCTTCCCGTCGGCGTATTGATCGCCATGGGGCTGCTGCATGCGCTGGGCTTCAGCTCCAATATCATGAGCCTTGGCGGCATCGCCATTGCACTGGGCGCCATGGTCGACGCCGCGATTGTGATGATCGAAAACGCCCACAAGCATCTGGAACGGGCCGCGCCCGGCGCATCGCGCGCGAGGATTCTCACCGATGCCGCAATCGAGGTCGGGCCCGCCCTCTTCTTCAGCCTCGCCGTGATCACCGTGTCGTTCCTGCCCGTGTTCACGCTTGAGGACCAGGAAGGGCGCCTCTTCAAGCCGCTGGCCCTGACAAAGACCTTCGCCATGGGCGGCGCCGCGCTGCTGTCGATCACGCTGGTGCCGGTGCTGATGCAGCTCTTCGTGTGCGGCCGCATCCTGCCCGAGACGCGCAATCCCCTCAACCGTGCACTGATCTGGCTCTACCGGCCGATTATTGCCGGCGTTCTGCGCGCGCGGCTGGCCACGATCCTCATTGCCCTGCTGGTGCTTGTCGCTACGGTTATTCCTCTGAAGCGGCTCGGCTCGGAATTCATGCCGACCCTCAATGAGGGAACGCTCATGTATATGCCGGTGAGCGTACCCGGCATGTCTGTCACCAAGGCCGCCGAGCTGCTGCAGACCTCGGACCGCATCATCAAGAGCTTTCCCGAGGTGGCTTCGGTCTTCGGCAAGGCGGGCCGCGCCGCCACTGCGACCGATCCCGCGCCCGTCGAGATGTTCGAGACCATCATCAATCTCAACCCCGAAGACCAGTGGCGTCCTGGCGTCACTATCGACGCCCTCACTGCCCAAATGGACAAGGCGCTGCAGTTCCCGGGCATCAGCAACGCCTGGACGATGCCGATCAAGGCGCGAATCGACATGCTGTCGACCGGCATCCGCACGCCGATCGGCGTCAAGGTCTACGGGCCGGATCTGGCCGGCATCGATCATCTCTCGCGCGAGATCGAGGCCGTGCTGCGTCAGGTGCCGGGCACCGGCAGCGCTTATGCCGAACGCGTGCAGAACGGCTATTACCTCGAAATCATCCCCGACCGCCCCGCCCTCGCCCGCTATGGCCTCACCGTCGGCGATCTGCAGGAGACGATCGCGACGGCACTGGGCGGCGAGCCGGTTACCACCACCGTCCAACGCCGCGAGCGTTACACGGTCAATGTCCGCTACTTACGCGGCCTCAGAAACGATCCGCAGACGATAGCGACACGGGTGCTGGTCCAGGCCGCCATGGGGCCCGCGGTGCCGCTCGGACAGGTGGCGACGGTGCAGCTGACGCAAGGGCCGCCGATGATCCGCACCGAGAACGCCCAGCTGGTCAATTACATCTACGTCGATATGCACGACCGCGATATCGGCGGTTACGTCGCCGATGCGCAGCGCGCCCTTGCGCAAAAGGTCCAAATCCCGCCGGGTTACCGCCTCGAATGGAGCGGCCAGTTCGAATATCTCGCGCGCGCCAAGGCCAAGCTCGCGATCGTGGTGCCGGTCACCCTCGTCATCATCTTCGTGCTGCTCTACCTCAATTTCGGTCGGCTCACCGAGACGCTGATCGTGATGCTGTCAGTGCCATTCGCACTGGTCGGCGGGGTGTGGCTGATGGCCTGGATGCAATTCAATATGAGCGTGGCCGTCGCCGTCGGCTTCATTGCGCTTGCCGGCGTTGCCGCCGAGACCGGCGTCGTGATGCTGATCTATCTCGATCATGCGCTGAACGAACGGCGCGCCCGCTGCGCCAATGAAGACCGCGCCTTCACGCACGAAGATCTGCGCGCTGCCATCATGACCGGCGCCGTCGAGCGCGTGCGGCCAAAGATGATGACGGTCACCGCAATCATTGCGGGCCTCTTGCCGATCCTCTGGAGCCACGGCACCGGCTCGGAGCTCATGCAGCGCATCGCCGTGCCGATGATCGGCGGCATGGTGTCCTCGACCGTCTTGACCCTGATCGTGATCCCGGCCGTCTACGGTCTCATCAAGAGCTGGCGCCTCGCCAAAGCCCGTCAGCCTTTTTCTGAGCCGCTCGGGCGAGCAGCCGAGTAAGGGAGACACGCCATTGATGGATCAGATGATGGGTGGCGCGATGATGTGGGGCATGGGCCTGATCGCCCCGCTCGTCATCATCGTGCTGCTGCTCGGCGCCGCCGCGCTGGTCAAGTATCTATTTTTCAGCAACCGCCCGTGAACCACGATGTTACGCAATCCACCTGCGACTCTGGACCATAAGCATCTAAAATCGCTCATTTCCTTCAGTAACTAACGTCCTTTATGTATGGCTATCTCAAGTGCCCAAGACGCCCGTTTTCCACCCCGCCGTGACCTCTCCGTCACAGGGCGAAACAGACGAAAATTTTATTGAGCCTTGTAACGCAGGTCCGGACCAGTCCAACCCTCCGCCGTCGGGTCGGGGTCGGGATAATAATTGGCCAGTTTGGCAAGCGCTTTCGCACGGTCACGCAATGTTTTTAGCTGTTCGGCGGGCAGCGGCTCTCCTTTTCTAGGAACTATATCATGGCGTATATCAGCGTGACCTTGAAACACATTGCGCGTGTCGATCTTAGATGTAAAGCTTCAGCAGATCCGCCGGCGCATATGCCGGGCGGCCGGTCACCTTCGGCGCAACTCGGCCGAACCCCGCCGCCGCGAGATCCAGCCCGTCAACAAAGGCGTCAATGAACCGCACCGGGTTGTCCGAACCGACATAGTCATCCACTGCTTCCGGCAAAAGCAGCAGCTGCGAGCGGTCGTGACCAGTGATGTACGTCATGCCGAATTCTACCGTGTCCGACACCACACGGGAATCCGCTCAGCCCCACTTCTCACACAGTCTGTAAGATTTTTGGATCGTCCGAATCGCTCTCTGCGCACCCAGCGCAACGGAAGGCAAAAATCCAACCTGCGGATGGTGTGGATCGAACCCCGACAAATTTTTGCGCGCCCAGTTGGCGAAAGCCCATACATCGCCCGACCAGCTCTTTTCGAGCTTCGGGAAATCCGATCCCTCGCGGACCAGTTTTTCGTAGCCTTGTATTAGCTGGCGAGTCGGCTCGCCCGCCGATATGGGCTGCAACAGCATCGCGGTGACGATAAGACCTGCTTGATTCCCGTTAAGTGGCGGCGATCCCAGCCGCAAAGCGGCTAGAATTGCCGCGACGAAGGCGTTACACTCATCTGGACTCCGCAGGTCACCGATTCTGCCGAGTAGAACCGCGACGTCCTGCACCGGGGCGGTCGCCGGGCGCGCCCGTTTTGCCACCGTCGCATAGGCCTGCGCCAAGGCACTGAGCAGGCCAGGGTGCGTGGTCTTGTCGATCGTCTCGCGCAGCGCGGCGAGCTCCTCGGCGGCGTGCGGGTCGGCCTCCTTCAGCTTGCCCGTCACCGCCGCATAGGCCTGCGCCAAGGCACTGAGCTGGTCAGAGTCATTCGGGGACCCGACGCGCATGGTCCTCAATTTGTGCCACGGCCGGCCGATCATCTCGCGCAGCGCGGCGAGAACCTCGGCGGCGTGCGGGTCGGCCTCCTTCAGTTTGCCCGCCGCCGCCGCATAGGCCTGCGCCAAAGCACGGAGCTGGTCAGGGTCCGTCTTCTTGCCGATCGT
>Ga0306920_100008865_pt1 | contig 13388 bp, 16 predicted proteins | sample flu12Cox44000170_FD_204666 | JGI IMG/M metagenome (GOLD analysis project Ga0306920, IMG submission 204666) | Lab enrichment of tropical soil microbial communities from Luquillo Experimental Forest, Puerto Rico - flux4day.12C.oxic.44.000.170 (v2)... | ecosystem: Environmental > Terrestrial >... | reverse complement strand
ACCGCCTAGAGGTCTGAGGTCACGTGTCGAAATGTTCAACCCAGGACGACAGCCGTGTGCTTGCAGACTGAGTTGAGGCGCCCGATGAGCAAGGGGTGAGTGGCTCAAACCATCTTGCCAAGAATCTTCTTCATGTCGTTGAAAGAGAAGGCTCGCATAGTTTCCGAGCGGACATTGCCGCGCGAGGCAACGCTGAGAGACACCGCCGTTGCCGTCTCATCATCGGGCGCTTCGCAAATGGCAACGACATCGTGCGCTCCAAGCGTCCAATAGATGTCCTTGACGGTTGCGCCGGCCTTGCTTGCCATATGCTTGAAGGCGTCGGCGCGCTCGATAGTTTGCTTGACGTTCTTGATGCCCTGATCGCTAAAACGGGCGAGTACGACAAAAGTGGCCACAGGAACCTCCTTAGGTTGAGCCCCCAAAGCCGATTGGTGCTACGTCAGTCCCCTCACCTTGCCCAAGGATTCGACCGGCGCCATCAGCATAAACCCTGCAGCGGGGGGATAAGAAAAAGGGTCGCCCCGCCGGGCGACCCCAGTGAGGATCACGGCGCAGAGACGAGATGAGAGAGGCCGCGTAAAGTGCGATTTGCTCCCACTATGACTTGCAGTCCACCCCATCGGACTATTCTGGTACTCTGAGAATGCGCGCAACGCCTTGTCGGGATTGTCGCAATTCTTGCGGAGCGGACTGCTTGCCAATTTCCGCAATTCGCCATTGGCCTCTGGTCCGGTCATCCCCTTGCGCCTTAGACCAGCGCTCAATCATCGCGTGGTGATCTATGAAAGCGACTTCATACCCTTCGATGTGCGCCTCACCCCTCGTTAAACGAACATCCACCACAGGGTGAGCATTCCCGCAGCCACAACTGCTAAGCCGAGAGCGGCGCCCTCCAGCGCCGCGATGAAGGCTGATTGCTCACGCGTAGGCATTGGCACCTTCTTGGCGACCGAACAAACGACCGAAGGTCCCTAGCGCAAGATAGGAAACCCGCAGCCGAGGTGTCGCGCATAACCCTGGGAACCGGTGGGCGCCATCCGCATAAACCCCGTGGCGACCGCCTGAGACGGGGGCATCTCGTGAAGTGTGATTCGATCCTATTGCCTGCAGTCCCCTGTCCGGCCAACTGTACCGTTGCGCCGTCAAGGGTTCGCTGCAAGCCGAAAGCAACTGGCGATCGGGCGCTGTCGACCTTGGGCTGTCTGTTTGCGCGGATTCGCCTCCGCCGTTCGCTTGGGGCCTTGTTGTTATGGCCTCAAGCGGGCGTTCCCACATCGACCATCCTGCGGCTCAATGCGATATTAACTGCGTACCCACCGAATAAATCCATCAAAGTGACCAACATCAACAGCAGCGCAGCCTCCTACCGCTCCGCGTATTCAACAGCTGTGGCTTCCCAAAGATTAAGTTGCCGAAGCTCTCTCGGTTGCGTTCAGTGCTCAAAGCGATGTCTTAACCGCAATATCGCGGTTGTCGATGTACCACTTCTCGACCTCAACAATCTCGGGCTCTATCCCGCTCGCCAACTTCCAGCCGTCCACGGCGTACTTTTGTTTCGTCTGACCTTCCACAATGACGGCGGCGTAATGGGTCCAGCCGGAAAAACCCTTCCGGATGTCTTCTTTGACATACACCGATCCGACGGCGTGATGCTTGATGAGCCCATTGTTCTCTAGAACAAGAAGGTAGCTCGTCAGGTTGGTCGCTACGTCCACGCAGTCCATCTGCGTCGGATCGCCGCCTCCATACCAATCGTCGCCCGGCCGGTCGGCGGAGGTGCCAACCGTGTCCCCGACCCTCTTTTCCATCCAGGCCAACGTGTGGGCAATCCTCAGCCTTTCTTCGGCAGGAGAAGCGCCGTGCTTGGGCTCGGCCATCAACGAACGGAGTTTGGTGATATCCCCTTGCGTGAACTTGAACTCCGTTTGCGTGCGGCATCCATAGGCGCTGCACACGAAGATCCTGTTCCTTTCCGGCGCTCGGGCTGCAAACGTCAGGTAGTGCTGATCGATCGGTCCATGGCCCTCATATGAGCAGCCTGATGTGAGCATCAAGAGCAAGGCTGCAGCCAACCCATAGCTCACAGACGGTGAACACCAGAGACCATAACGATGATTGAAGCAAAGCACGCTTAGCTGCGCTCGTCACCCCTGTAGTTGTAATTTCAACAGCCAGTATTGCAGCCGCGGCGCAGGCTTCGATCCGCACCACGCACCTCTCTACGACCGGCGCGAGGACCGAGTCACGCTCGGCGAGGTCGATACATCGGAGCCCTAAGGTGGCGCTGTATGGCCGGTTCCGCCTGGAGACCGAAACTGGACGTGCGGTGACTAGCTTGGGCCTCATCAACCTCGTCACGCGAAGTTCCATCCCTCCTCGACAGCGTCCGCGGATCAAACCCTCGTAGAGACCGCCGGTAGTCGCCCCACCTCTCGCGATTTCGTCCAAGGGCGCTTTTCGTTCGAGGGGCAGCATCGGCGATGGGTACTGGATTTTTACCGCAAGGCCCTCGCGTACCATCCCCTATGCCAGGTCCCACCAGCTTCCTGGAGCATCCTTTAGGGCCGCGGCGGGAGCGTGCGGCACTCAACGCGCGCTCTGACCTAATCCCCCGCGAACGCGAGCCTCGCTGAGGGGTGGCCTCAATGTGAACATCAACAGCTAACAGACGGCAATCATGCTTGCATCTTCTTGCGTCGCGATGCCTTTTGCGCACGTAGGGCACGCAGCGTATGGATCGCAATCATCAGCTCTTCGTCGGTTGGAATGACGTAGCAGGCGACGGGGGATCCCTTGCGCGAGATCAGTGGTCCTCCCTTGCCGTTCGCGACGGCGTCGGGCTCAACACCGAGCCATGAGAGGCGCCGCATTACCGTGTCGCGAACGGCAGGCGCGTTTTCGCCGATACCCGCGGTGAACACCAAACCGTCGATGCCCCCCAGTGCAGCGACCAGCATGCCCGTGAAGAGGCAGATCCGGTAGGCGAAGTACTCGAGCGCAAGCTTTGCGCGTGGATCTGAGCTCGCAAGCAATTTCCTGACATCGTTGCTGATGCCCGACAGTCCCTTGAGGCCACACTCGTTATAGAGAAGGCGCTCAACATCGCGTACACCCATGGCCTTCTCGCTCATGAGATAGAGCACGACACCTGGGTCCAGCTGCCCAGCTCTTGTGCCCATTGGGAGACCGTCGAGAGCGGTGAAACCCATGGTGCTCTCCACGCTTTGGCCTGCGGAGATGGCACACATTGAGGCACCGCTGCCGAGATGGGCAACCACGACCCGACCTTTGGCAATTGCAGGTGCCACTTCGACCAGCCGTGCTGCGACGTACTCATATGAGAGGCCGTGGAAGCCGTAGCGGCGCACCCCCTGCGCGTAAAGCGGCTCGGGAATCGCATAGCGGTCGGCGATCTCCGGATGGCCTCTATGGAAGGCGGTATCGAAACAGGCAACCTGAAGTAGTTTCGGTTGCCGGTCGAGGATGACATGGATTGGCTCGAGGTTATTGGGCTGGTGCAGCGGCGCCAGCGGAGCGAACATCTCGAGTTTGCGCAGGACGGGAGGGCTGATGATCGTCGGCTCGTTGTATTCTGGGCCACCGTGCACCACGCGATGGCCGATCGCCACCGGCAGTCGTCCGCCGATCTGCTCCCGCAAGAACGTGATGACCCTGTCGAGCGCGTTCGGCACGCTGCGTACCTCTGCCGGAGGCCATGTTTCATCGACGAGGACTTCGCCCTTGGCACCTTTCGCGGTCAAGCGCGGACGCGTGCCGATGCCCTCGACCTGTCCCTTCATGCGCCGCTCTAGCCGCTCGTCGGCGGCAACGGCAAACAGCTGAAACTTGATGCTCGAGCTTCCGGAATTGAGGACAAGGATCGTCTCGGTCATGGCTCACGCTCGTATTGGCTCTTTCTTCCTCTGGCTATAGGCGAGGAGCATGGCAACCGCGCAGGATGCCATGCGAGTGCGCACATTGTCTGCGCGCGAGGTCAAAATGATGGGCACGCGCGCGCCGAGCACGATACCGGCTGCGTCTGCCCTCGAAAGGAACGACAAATTCTTGGCCAGCATGTTACCCGCCTCGAGATCCGGCACGACCAGGATCTGTGCCCGCCCTGCAACCTTGGACTTGATGCCCTTGACGTGCGCCGCCTCTGGACTGACGGCGTTGTCGAAGGCAAGCGGGCCATCGAGCTCACCGCCGGTGATTTGGCCACGATCGGCCATTTTGCACAACGCGGCCGCATCGACGGTCGAGGGGATGTCGGGATTCACCGTCTCGACCGCGGACAGAATGGCAACCTTCGGCGTACCCAGCCCGATGCCGACGTGGAGGTCGATGGCGTTCTGAATGATGTCGCGCTTTGCCCGTAGATCAGGTGCGATGTTCACCGCGGCATCGGTAATGAACAGAGTCTCGGCATGTGTCGGAACGGCCATGACGAAGACGTGGCTGATGCGCCGACCGGTGCGAAGTCCTGTATCGCGTTTCGTCACCGCCCCGAGAATCTCGTCGGAATGGAGGCTTCCCTTCATCAACAGCTCGGCTTTGCCGGTGCGAACGATCTCGACCGCCTTCTCCGCCGCCGCTTGGCTGTGCGGGACGTCGATGATCTCGAAATCGCGGATGGCGAGGTCAGCAGACGCGGCGACGGCGCGGATCCGCTCCTTGGGTCCGACGAGAATCGGCGTGATCATCCCAGCCTCGGCTGCCTCCAGCGCACCCCTGAGGGAGGTCTCGTCACAGGGTTGCGCGACCGCGGTTGCGAGGGGTTGCAGTCCCTTTGTCGCGGCGATCAAGCGTTCGTATTTCTCGTGCTGCTGTGGTTCTTGTACGGTGGCCTTTCTGGTCATGGTACCTGTCCTAACCAAAGGCGGCGCGCATTGCCGCTCATCACTTCAGGAAAGAGCTCTACTTTCCCCGCGCGTCGCCTGGGTAGATCCGTGCGTGAAGTTGGCTCCCTTCTGGTGTTCGTTCCTCTCGCCCCTACTTTTCTTCCCCCCATTATTACCTTCTCGGTACCGGAAGAGATTTTTGAGCTTGTCGGGATGCAATGATCCCGTGATGGCAATTCCTGTCATTGTTTCCTGCGCTCACCGCTCAGTGGTGCTTTGCGCGCGTTGAGACATGTTCTCGCCCCGGTCGGGCGGTTGGGCGCTCCCGGGTCTCTCGAGCGGCGGGTTCTGGCTGCCCGCGTTGCTTGCCAACCTCGATGAGATCATCGACCTCTTCCAATCGCGCCTTCGCCAGGTTGCTGCGCAACCCGACAATGTCGATCATCCGATGCAAGTTGTCTGCTATACGAGCGGCAAGATCAGGATCCTTCGCCAGCATGTGCGGAATAGCCTCCACCGCGCGATCTTCGTCGAGCAGCAGCATGAAGAATTGCTCGCGGAACAGCTCTTTGAACTCCTCGAGCGAGAGGCCCTTTCCGGCCTCTTCGCGCAGGCACCGCAGAAAATTGAAACCGCGCTCATCAATCACGCCGTCCGGCGTGCGCACGTAGATCAGTGCGCGCAACAGCGCCTCCCGCGGCCCACCTTTGGCGATATCGTCTCGCAGTTCACCGATCCTTCGGGCGATCAAAGCGCGGTATGCAGCATCCTCGCCTGGCCTCTCGCGCGCTTGCGCATTGGAGGCTCTGAGGCCGACCATCGCTTGCAAAACCGGCGACCCATAACCCGCGTGAAACAGTGTCTCGTACATGTGATCCCGAACATCCCGATAGGCGTCGAGCGATGTCTCGATCCAATGCGAGATTTGCTCTTGCGCTTGCCAAAAGAGATTATCCTGCCGGACCGGCTGACGGTTGTTCCGTACCTTGTCCACATATGCCGGTAGTAATCGCATGAACGGATTGGAGTGCGAGAACACCTCGAACTGGAGACGCAAGGGGTGAAGCTGGCGCATCCATTTGGCGAAGCCTTCGTTGGCCCAACCGCGCACCCAGGGCTGAAGGAACGTGCGGTAGAGCCCAAGATTGATCTCTGACACCCGGGCAACCGCTGCGAACTTCCGCTCGTCCTCCGTGTCGTTGCCGCCCAGTGCGCGGATGTCGGCGAGCGTTCTGGCCTCGAAACGTACGAGGTAGTCTCCACCGATCAAATCGGCTGACGCTTGGTCAGGACGTTTTGGTGTCATGACTGCCTCGTACAAGCCCGGCGGCAGGACGTCGATGAGATCGATGTTGCTTGCGAACTCATCGTGCTCCTTCTTGGCTACGGAACCTGAAACGAAGATGCCAAGGTGACCAATCGACTCGTGGATTGCGTAAACAATCGTCTGGCCGTGGGCTCGTATGTCGTCGACACTCTCATAGAGATCGAGGATCCAATCCAGCGCCTGTTGCGGAGGCGTGATATTGTCCCCCTTTGAACAAAAGACGACAATTGGCGAGCGTATGTTGCGCAGGTCCACGCGAGTACCGTCGTGCGCTCGGATCTCTGCCGTCGCCAGCTTGTTTCCAACGAACAGTTCGTCGACGATGAACTGCATTTCCGCGGCATTGAGCAATACGTGGCCGCCCCACCACTGCTCGAACTCAAGATAGCGGGGTGGCTCGGTGTCGATCTTGGAATAGAGATTATGCTGTTTCGTCCAATAGGTGTTGGCTGGATTGAGGTTCTCAAAGTTGTTGACAATCCATGCGCCATCGAACTTGCCATTGCCGAGATCACCCATCAGTGCTGTCAACCAGCTACCGCCGAGCAGTCCACCCGTGTAGCGCATGGGATTGTGGCCGTGTACTCCAGCCCAATAAGACAGAGGCGAACCGGCAATGATGATGGGGCCGAATAACTCGGGTCGCATGGCTGCAAGCACCATGATGGCCCACCCGGCCTGGCAATTGCCAACGACAGCGGGCTTGCCTTCGGCTTGGGGATGGAGCGCGATCACATGCTCAAGAAAAGCAGCCTCGGCATGCGCAATATCCTCGATGGTTTGCCCCGGCACAGGCTCGGGCAGGAACCCGACGAAGTAGCAGGGATGGCCGGCTTTCAGGGCGACGCCGACCTCGCTCTGCGCCTTGAAGCCCCCAATCCCTGGCCCGTGGCCGGCGCGTGGATCCACGATAACGAAGGGGCGCCTTCTTTCGTCTATCTTGATACCCTCGGGTGGTACGATGCGTACAAGCGCGTAGTTCGTGGGGCGCGGCAACTTCCGGCCATCCATAAGCAGCTCGCAGCCGAACGTCAGCACATGCGGTGCGGGCTTCGCAGCGTGCTTGTAATAGCGCTCACTGCGTTGTCCTTGGACATCCAGAAACAGAACTCCGCGCTGACACGCGTCGATCCAATACTCCCACGCCTCCCGAGCAAGATCGGTTGCGCAATGGGTCATGATCGCGCCGGTATCGGCCCAACCGGTGGGATCGGTTACGCCGGCTCTCTTCACAAATGCGCTAGGAGCTGTGGACAACCGGGGCCTCCTCTTGGTCAACGAAACAATGTTGCTACCGTCGGCACACATCGCCCTCTCGCGTTATTTCGCTGGCGGCTATAGCCGAGCCAACGACGCTCGCGACATGATTGATCGGTTCTGCCAGGCCCACGCTCGTGGTCGACAGAAGCCAGCGCAAGCAACGCGGGCCGAAAGCACGAGTGAAGGTGGTGCCACGGCCACGAGGGCACACAATGTCAAATGACGTATCTTGCGCCTCTCCCGCTTCACCGAATTCGGTCGATATGACAATGCCACGAGGAAGGTAGCCTCGGCACTAGGGAGAACCCGATAAAACCGTTTGGGAACATCCGTAGAGCCCTTGGGGAGATCCCGATTGAATTCGGGGAACAGCCGAGACGTCATGCGGCTCCGCCAGAGCAACTCATGGCGATAGAGCTCGGCGCGGATTTGCAACCACCCCTGGCTCGCGCCGGCGATGACATAACGTCGCGCATTGGCCGCAGTCTCGCCATAACGCGTTTTGACCGACATCGAGGATGTATTACGTCAGTGGACGCCGCTGCATGCCGATTTCGCAGCGTAAGCATTCCTTGCCGATTCCAGCGGCAACTTGCCCTTCGCTCTCACCGCGCGCCTTTCAATCAGTGATGGCGATGGCGGCAGACACTATCATCGCGACAGCCGAACCACATCGCCGGTGGAAGTGATTGCGCCAGATCACGCGGTGACCAATGCCGCGCTGATATCTTATCTGGTCGCCAACAGACGAGACGGCGATGAACGCAAAGATCGTCATCGTCAAGCAAATGGTGCGTGAATCGCTCACAAAACGGTCATATGGACCACCACTCGCAGTGCTCAAACGGCGCATGGAGACCCAGCTGATTGCTCGCGTGGCATCTTGTCAATGGTTAATCCCGTGAAGAGGAAAACACACAATGCGTCGACTGATCTTTCTAGGGGGGTTGTTAGCGGCAACGCCGCTTTTTGGTATTTGACGCCCAACCAGCATCGGCTTGCGGTTGGGGCAGAGCGGTTACGGTGCTTGGCGTTATTCTCACTATCGACCTACCCAACGTCGGCTTCTATCGTTCACGCGTGTGAGGATGGGGTGGCTGGGGTTGGCAACGCGGCTGGCGGCGGTGGTAATCAACAACGACCCGATGATCGCTCTATCCGACACAGCGCTCGCGCCGCGCTGCTAGACCCAGATTCACGATCTGGATAACCACGACCTCGCATCTTAGGGTTAGACCTGATTTCTTTCAATTGGGACGACTGCGCACACTGTCCGCAGTCTGGCGGCGCAGGCGCCAACGAGACGCTGCGGAGAATATCGAGGTTTCCGCAGGGTGGATGGCGCGCGAATCGCGAATACGAAATGCAGCCGGGACTGCAAGATCTGGTCCGTTATACTGGCGTCACGGCGATTGTCGGGGACATCCTGAAAATTCGCGCCCATGGCGTCGGCTTGGGAGACATTGCGCTCGTCGAGATGGGTGACGGGGATCAGTCTCTGGCCCAGACCATCCAGCTCGCCGGAGACGAAGCATCGTTGCAGGTATTCGCTGGTGGCAAGGGGCTTTCCACCCAGGCAACGGTACGCTTTCTCGGACACCCCACGCAGGTGACCTACTCACCGAGCATTCTCGGCCGAGTGTTTCGCGGTGATGGGGGAACAATGGATGACGGACCCAATTTGTCCGGCGAACGCCAGATTGATAGCGGCGGACCATCAGTCAATCCCGTCACACGCGTCGTTCCGACTAAGATGATTCGCACAAACGTGCCGATGATCGACATCTTCAACTGTCTGGTCGAAAGTCAAAAGATTCCCATCTTTTCTGTGTCGGGCGAGCCATTCAACCAATTGCTAGCGCGTATTGCCATACAGGCCGATGCCGACATTATTGTATTTGGAGGACTCGGTCTGATTTTTGACGATTATTATTTCTTCCGCTCGAAATTCGAAGACGAAGGCATCTTCGGCCGAACAGTGATGTTTGTAAATCTGGCCTCCGACCCAATTGTCGAACGCGTGCTCACTCCGGATATGGTCTTGAAGGTCGCGGAGCGGTTCGCCGTAGAAGAAAACAAACGGGTGTTGGTGTTGATGACCGACATGACGGCGTATGCCGATGCACTTAAGGAGATTGGCATCGCAATGGAGCGGGTCCCGTCCAATCGTGGGTACATCGGCGATCTCTACAGCCAACTCGCGGTGCGCTATGAGCGGGCCTGTGGCTACAAAGGCGCGGGCTCGGTGACTATTTTGACGGTAACGACCATGCCTGGAAACGATATCACCCACCCAGTTCCCGATAATACGGGCTATATCACGGAAGGGCAGTTTTACCTGCACGATGGCATGATCGATCCGTTCGGCTCGCTATCCCGTCTCAAGCAAAACGTCATTGGCAAGGTTACGCGCGAGGACCACGGTCAACTCATGAATACTATGATTCGACTCTACTCCGGCGGTAAGGAAGCATTGCAAAAGCAAGCCATGGCATTCGATCTCTCCGAATACGATCATAAGCTGATCAAATTTGCTAACTTGTTTACCACGCGCTTCATGGACCTCGGCGTTTCACTTCCATTGGAGCAAGCCCTCGATTTGGGCTGGAAAACTCTGGCGGAGTGCTTCGAGCCGAAAGAACTTTTGATGAAGCAGGCTCTTGTCGACAAGTATTTTCCTCACGCAGACGCATCTCCACGCGCTGCTGTCACTGAACGAATTCCCTGAGGCTTGCTCCGAAGATGGCAGTTTCTCTGAGCAAAACTTCCCTTCAGCAGCAGCGTGACAAATTGCGCCTCTTCGAACGCTTTCTTCCTTCCCTCGAGCTGAAACGGCAACAGCTGACGGCCGAGTACAAGAAAGCGGTAGAGGCGCTCGCAGAAGCAGAGCAAGGAGCAGACAAAGCGAACCGGTCCTTGCCCCAGTTGCTGCCGATTCTTGGCAGCACAGCAATGAAGCTATCGGGCCTTGTCCGGGTACGCCGAATAGACGTGTTCGAGGAACACATCCTAGGATTGCGACTACCAACTCTGCGTGCTGTCGAGTTCGACGTGGCCCCATATTCAATGCTGTCCACTCCTTTCTGGTTCGACCAGCTAGTAGTTTGCCTTAAGGCCAGCGCCACTTATCGACTGCGTCTGCAAGTGTATCGCGAGCGCGTCAGACGCATGGAAGGAGCCCTACGGCGAGTGTCCCAACGCGTCAATCTCTTCGAGAAGGTGCTGATCCCAAACGCCCGACGCGACATCGCGCGCATCAAGATCTATCTTTCGGATGTTGAGCGCGCGGCAGTAGTGACCTCGAAAATCGCTAAAGCCAAACGCGCCAGAGAAACCGCGAAGAGCACATCAGAGATGCACTAATGTCCATCGTTCCACTAATAAAGGTAACACTATATGGGCCATCGGCCGAAAAGAACGTGACATTAGACGGGCTGCAGCAGCTTGGGTGCCTGCACTTGAATGACCTACGCTCCGGCACCGCGACAGCCATTAATGTTGCGGCCCCTAACAGTGAAGCGCGCGATGCGTTGCAATATCTGCAGGACAGCCCGATGCGTCGACGCCCCGTGATGCGGAAGGTCGACGTCGACCTCCAGCAAATCGTGAAGGAGGCTATCGATCTGCGTGATCGATCTCGCGCGCTTTATGAGGAGAGCGAACAGCTGCGGAAGTGGATCGCCGACCTGGAGCCATGGGGCAACTTCGAACTGCCGGCGTGGGCGCGAGAGGGTCCCTTGCGCTTCTGGTTCTACGTCGTCCCACTTCACCATATGGATCAGGTGCGAGCGACAAACCTCGCGTGGAAGATTGCTGCACGAGACAATCGGTTTGCCTATGTCGTCGTCGTAGCTGGCGACCAACCTGCGAATATGCCAGTAGACCCGACGCCACTTGACCCACGATCACTGTCCAAACTTCGAACACGCCTTCTGCAGGTTGAAAGCGAGCTGGAAGAGATCGATTACAGGCGGATCGGACTTACACTCTATACCGAGAAGCTCCGCGATTCGCTTGATGAAGCCGATGACCGCGCCGCCAGAGAGCGCGCGGCTCTTGTCACCTTCGAGCAAAGCCAAGTATTTGCGGTCCAAGGCTGGGCGCCCCTCGCGCGCAGATCCGAGTTGGTTCGGTTCGCCGCCGATCACAATTTGGCGTTGACCAGTGCAACGCCGAGCTCTCACGAGGCACCGCCGACACTGTTGGAAAACCCTCCGGCCCTTCGCGGTGGAGAGGAAATGGTGAGGTTCTACAAGACCCCCGGGTATTCCACATGGGATCCTTCGGTGACCGTCTTCCTATCCTTCGCCCTCTTCTTCGCAATGATCATTTCAGACGCCGGCTACGGCCTCGTGTTGGGGCTCATTCTATTCGCGATCTGGAACCGTCTTTCCGGGAGCGGATTGCGCGGAGTTTTAGTCGCGCTGGTGATCGCTACCGTCTTGTACGGCATGCTGGTGGGAACATACTTCGGTGTTACGCCACCTTCAAGTTCGTGGCTCTCGACCATGCATGTCCTCGATGCACACGATCAACGATTGATGATGTTGATCGCCATAGGCATCGGCGTCGCGCACGTTAGCGGCGCCAACCTGCTCGCAGCCTGGCAACGCCGGCATTCCCTGATGACTCTGAGTTCGATCGGATGGTCATGCATGGTCCTTGGGGGGTTCAGCGCTCTCTTGGGGACGATGTTTGCGCGACCTGCAATGTTCAGGGGTGGCATTGCGGCTGTCGTCCTTGGTGGGCTGTTGGTTCTGCTCTTCAGCAGCCGGGGAACATTAAGCCTGGCGCCTAAGCGGCTGTTTGCCCGCTTTTTGGATGGGCTGAAGGAGCTCGCTGAATCGTCAAAGGCCTTCGGCGATGTGTTGAGCTACCTACGATTGTTTGCGCTGGGCTTGGCGGCGATCAAACTCGCCGAAGTATTCAACGGCTTGGCCACCAGTGCCTTTGCATCCAGAGGTGTTTGGGTACTGTTGGGAATAGTCATTCTTTTGATTGGGCACACTATCAACTTCGCAATGGGAATCATGAGTGGCGTTGTGCACGGTCTGCGCCTCAACGTGATCGAGTTTTTCAATTGGAGCCTTCACGAAGAGGGAGACCAATTCCAAGCGTTTGCGAAGCACGCACAACGGTGAGGAGCGGCCTGATGGAAATCTTCATCTTAATTCTGGGGTGGATCGGCATCTACAGCCCAGTGGCATTGGCGTCGATCGGCAGCGCCATCGGATGTACCCGAGCCGGCAAGGCGGCTTGCGGAGCCATTTTGGAGGTCGACGGCGGCTACGGACGCTATATCGGACTGTCCGTCCTACCATCGTCGATTGTCATTTATGGGATTGTGATCATGTTCACGCTTAATCGACCCGTGGCCCTCACGACTGCTCCGGGTTTATTCGGTGTCGGCGCCATGATAGCCATCGCCCTGCTCTTCATCGGCATCTTGCAGGGCGAATGTTGTGCTGCCGCCATAAACGCCAGCAAGGGCAAGCCGCCGATCTTCGGGCTCTCGGTGACACCGGCAGCAATCGTGGAAGGGTTTGCTGTGTTCGCGTTCGTGTTCGCGCTGATTGTCAGTGGTGCAATTCCAAAGGGGTGACAGAAACATGGCACATCAACGTCGGATGGAAGAAGACCATCGTGCGAGCGAGTCCACCAGCGTCGAAAATCTCATTGGTCGGCTGCGCGACCAGGGAATCGTGGAAGGCCGCAATCAAGCGGACAGGCTCGTGAGCGACGCCCAGCAACAGGCCGCAGATATCGTTGCGGCGGCGAGGCGCGAGGCCGAGGCTATTCAAATGAGGGCAAAGGAGGAGGCCGGAAAGGTGAAAGCGGCCGGTGAGGACGCTATTCGTCTGGCGATGCGGGATACAATCCTGTCGATGGAGAGCGGACTCATCGATGTATTTAGCACCAGGCTCCGCGGTCTTGTTAAGGGAACACTCGAAGACCCG
>Ga0306920_100008864_pt1 | contig 13389 bp, 10 predicted proteins | sample flu12Cox44000170_FD_204666 | JGI IMG/M metagenome (GOLD analysis project Ga0306920, IMG submission 204666) | Lab enrichment of tropical soil microbial communities from Luquillo Experimental Forest, Puerto Rico - flux4day.12C.oxic.44.000.170 (v2)... | ecosystem: Environmental > Terrestrial >... | reverse complement strand
CAAAGGTTGGACTGTTCGACGCTCTGCCGCTAACATGACTTCATGGGACGTCAATGGTTACATGCTAAGCGCGCTGTCGCTTCGAAAAAGAAGGCACAAGCCACGGGCAAACTCGTTCGCGAAATCATGGTCGCCGCCAAGATGGGCGGCGCGGACCCGGACGGAAATGCGCGCCTGGCCGCCGCGGTTGAGAAGGCTCGCAAAGAAAGCGTTTCTCGCGACGTCATTGAGCGCGCCATAAAGAAAGGGGCCGGTTTGGGCGATGAGAAACTGGTCATGGAGCACGTAACTTTTGAAGGCTACACTCCGCACAAAGTTCCCGTGATCGTAGAGGTGTACACCGATAATGTGAACCGTACTGCGCCCGAAATACGGCATCTCTTTCGAAAAGGTCAGCTCGGCACAACCGGTAGCAATAAATTTCTGTTCGACCATACCGGCATCGTCGAAGCTTATTCTCCCGATGCTGCAGCCGACCTTGAAGCTGCGGGAATCGAGGCCGGTGCCAACGAAGTCGAGCCCCTCGCGGGCGACCAGAATGACGATATCCCCGAAGGAGCTACCGGTGCACGGTTTCTCGCGGACCGTGCAGCGCTTCACACCGTGTCAAAATGGCTAACGCAAAACGGCTGGAAAGTTGTGACCAGTGAGATTGGTTACATTCCGAAATCGTTTCCAGAGTTGGACGAGACGCAACGCGCCGAGGTGGGTGAGTTCCTCCAATCCCTCGACGACCACGACGACGTCCACCGCGTCTGGGCGGCGCTGAAATAAAAACCCGAAGCCCAAAGGCCGAAGGCCGAAAGAAGTCCGAAATTCGAAACCCGAAACCCGAAGTTGTCCCGGGGAGGAATCAAAGGCAGAAAAATGGAGGCACAAGAACACGTTAGTGTGAGTGCACCCGGCAAAACCTCGATAAGGAATTAGGACTCCGGCAATTGAAGCCATGTTGGCTTCATTCCAACACGGACGAAGCGAAACTAAGGGTTCGCCCTCATCCACCAGGTGGGGCGAGGCTCCTGCCGAGCCCTGATCTTTTCAACGGAACAACACTCGTGCCGCCCGAACCGAATCTTTTTTCATAACAAACCATCTTTTTTCGGATTTCGGCCTTCGGGTTTCTTTCGGCCTTCCGCCTTCGGGTTTCGGGTTTCAAACGCAAGCGCCTCCCGCCCACCCGTCACCAACTCCTCTCCCACTTCCTCCAGGGCCTTGACCTGTTGGCGCACGGTGCGGAGCGAACGTTTGCCAAGAGCAAACAAGCCGCGCGGAGTAAGGAGAAGCTCACCCACCGCGAGGACGCTGAGCATGGGGTTGAAAGTTTTCATGCTCTTCATCTCGCGCCAGACTGTCACCACCGGTTGTTCGGCCGGCTCTCGCACCTGTTGCACCAGGTTTGTTACGAGCAGACAGCCGACCGCAGACAACGCGAACACGAGGTGAAAGCTTAGCACGGGAACACCGAACAGATCGCCCACCCGCTCAGGCAAAAACTTCAATGCCTGACCGCCCAGCACCGGACCAGACGCCGTGAGGAAGCTGCTGAGCGCCAGGAAAACCGCGACGTACGCCGGCCGCAGTTCGGCGGGTGCCAAGCGAACCATCAAGTTGAATTGCATAAGCTGAAATCCGGCGGTCATGGCGCCCACCACGAAATAACCGGCATACAAATGCCACGTCCAACCCGGCCGCGCAAAACCCCACATGATAAGAGCCGTTAGAGCCCAAATAAACGCGCACACCTGCAACACAGGCCGGTTTCCGAACCGTTCACACAGCCGTCCCCAACCCTTTAGTGTCACCAGTCCTCCAAGGCTGGCCAGTGTCGTCATTTTCACCACCGTTCCAACCCCGCAACCCAAGTGTTGAACCAAAAACACGGTGTAAAACGGCATCGCGGCGTTGAGCAATAGCCCCCATAAACCAATAAAGAGACAAAGCCACAGATAGTTCTTATCCCTTAAAACGCTAAGCAGGTCGGCCAAAGCAATCGCACGCGAACGGCGCTGTTTGACCTCGAGCGGAAATGTCATTCGCGTTAGGAAAAACAGCCCGACCAAACGAGAACAACCAGCTGCGAAAAAAATCCAACCGAACACTCGTAGTGAATTGCCGTTAAACTCGGCAACTTGCCCAGCCACTAACACCGCCATGAGAGTCCACGCGCCAAACACCAGGTTTCGCCGCGCAAAGTAACGTCCCCCCAGGCGCTCGGGAACCAATTCTGAAATTGCCGAAGACCAGGCAACGCTGGCGATGCTGTTGGAGCAGGTAGCGATCACCAGGATTACCGAAAACACAATATCGCGGGCCGGACCAAGTTCTGGAAATGCCACGGCCAGCGTCCAGGGAATTGCGCCTAATGAAAAGGTCAGCAGCAGAACTGCGTAGCCGGAGAACCTGCGAGAAAAGATGGCGAGAAGCAGCGGTTGAAGGCAGTTGCTCAAGTGCGGCAATGCAGCCATTAACCCAATCGCGCTGGCCGACCAGTCGAGACCCTGCACCGCGAAAGCCAGTACAAACGGGAAGCTGGGCATCGTGATATTCAACATCGGCACGCTGAAGCACGCTTCGATGGTGGAATATTTCAGCGACAGCAAGCGGTCGCGATGTCGTAAACGCGCCATCAAACCCTGTTACTACGCCTTGATCGGGAGCGAAGCCAACTGATTTTGCAAACGTTCCAGCACGAACGACGACGACAACAGCCGCAGACATTCCAGATATTTGGGATTCTTGCAGCGGGGGCTCATGCAAGGAGCACACCACAGTTTTGTCTGGGCAACATTTTTGAGCTGCCCGTAAGGCCCTGTCCGATTTGGCTCAGTCGGCCCGAACAGGGCTAACAGGGGTTTGCCCATCGCTGCCGCAGCATGCATGGGCCCGGTATCATTGCTGACCATCACCTCGCTTAAGCGAATCCATTCGAGCATTTCCGGCAACGAAATTTTGCCCGTCAGATCCAGACAGCGTTCGGGCGCGGCTTGCGCAATGGTCGCACCCAGCTGAACGTCCTCCGTTCCGCCCAGAATGGCGAATCGGAACCCAGCCATCGACACCGGAAAGCGTCGCACCAGTTCTGCGAAGGACTCAACCGGCCAACGCTTGTTGAGCCAGCGAGCGCCGGGCTGCAGCACAATCCAGCGAGTCCCGTCAATCGGCCATTTGCGACGCACTCTTTTTTGGACGTCGGGCTGGGGCGGCAGCCACTGGAAGTCCCAATGAATTGGCACCTTAAGAAGTTCGAGGACCTTCAGATACCAATCGACGGCGTGAGTGTGATAAGAAGGGCGCGAAACCACCAGGTCATAAAACCCGCGAGCTCCTTCGCGCGGCTCGTCCAGGCCAACCGTCAGTTGCCCGTTGGCCAGCCACCCAAATACGGCGCTGCGCGCCAGGCATTGCAGATCAATTACCCAATCGAAGTTTTGGGCCCGTGCCCAGCGAACTGTGCGAAAGAGTCGGGCCCAATTCCTGGGTTCCGCCCAGCGTCGCCGGTTAAAGCGAACGAGGCCGGATACGTCAGGGTCATTCTCCAACAACGGCGCGAGGCCCGATTCAATCCACCAGAAGATCTCGCTTTGCGGAAGATGCTGTTTGAGCAGGCGCAACACCGGCAACGCCTGGATCACGTCCCCGAGTGAACTGGGCTTGAGTAAGAGGATCTTCACCGGGATGCTCTTGGCCGCAAACCTTGCGATCAGCAGCCCGGACGCAAGACGTTATTATTTACCGAAAGCGAGCCGTTCCGCCAGGCGCGGCGGCAAGCCGGCTTCGAGGATCTTTTTCTGTGCCGCAGCGATATCATATTCGAGTCGGCGCAGTTCAATATATCCTTCATCGGCATCGTAAACGACATAAGCCGCCTTGGGGTTGTTATCGCGAGGCTGGCCGATCGCCCCGACATTGATGAAGTATTTCTTCCCGGGCTCGATTTTGAATTTCGAGTAGGTCCCGCCGCGGACCATGCTGTCCCGAATGAACGCCACGGGCACGTGTGTATGGCCGAAAAAGCAAATCGAGGTGTTTTGATAGGTAAAACTCGCCGCGGCAGCCAGTTTGTCAAAGACATACCCCCACCGCTGTGGCCCATCCAGAGTGGCATGCACAATTGTAAAACTCGTCACCATGCGGACGTACTTCAGATCTCGCAGCCATTGCTTATCTTCCGGGGAAAGCTGCTTTCGGGTCCAGTTCACCGCCTCGGCAGCCGCCGGGTTGAACCCTTCTAAAGGCTCTTCCGACGAGCAGTACTCATCATGATTGCCTTTGACGCAGGGGATGTTCATTTTCCGCACAATCTCAAGGCATTCCTTCGGATTCGCGTTATAGCCGACCACATCCCCCAGGCACGCGTAATGAGTGCATTTCTGCTGTTTGATATCCTCCAAAACCACGTGAAAAGCGTCTAGATTAGCGTGAATGTCGGCAATTATAGCAAACTTCATGTTCCTGTTACCTTACTATTTCGAACCCGCGAAACTCGTTTTGCGCATCGCCCCAACTCACTTCTTCGTTCTGGACAAAATGGCCCAGGCCGGATTCTTGAATCGCCTTGCGAAAGTCTTCCAATTCACCTCGTTCGCCCTCAGCAATCAACTCAACTCGCCCGTCTGACAGATTCCGAACCGTGCCAGCCAGGTCAAATCCCGTGGCTACGGTTTTCACTGTATATCGAAAACCAACACCCTGCACCTTGCCGGTGTAAAAAACCTGCATCCGTTTGCGATTCACGGTACCGTCCAACCACAATCTGCCACAAGAGGACTTTTAATGGGAGGAGATTAAACCCTCCGCCGGTTTCGACTGCAGGGATGAAGCCATACCCGACGCGCAACCGCAACGAATTTTTGCGTGACCCACGCCTGTTGGGGTCCATTTTTCCACGCGATTTGGGGCCCTGCAACACCGTTTTTGAGGACATTTGACGACGATTAATATCCGCCCGGGTTTAGCTGCTCCATACGCTTCGCGCAGTTCTTGACCTGACGTCCATGGCCGAGGTCCAAACCGCTTACTCAGCCTGTCGGCCCGCCCTTGCGCTTTTGGGCCCGGCGTTTTGCCTCTAACAGCCGGGAAGTGGTACTCGCAGGTGCTTCGCTCGGTGACTCCTCCGCAGGAGAGGAGGCTGCCGGGGCCGGCTCCTGAGCACTCGGAGGCGACGGACCAGGGGAGACCGGTTCCACAGGTTTTTGGGGGCGGAATAGATCCGGCCTGGGTTCGGCCGCGGCAGTCTTTGTGGAACGGACCTGCTCTCTACGGGCCAGCAAGGCAGTGAGGGATTCGTCCGCCTGGCCGGGTTTCGCAGGAGCACGCCAGAACAACAGTCGCGCCCGCAACCGTTCCCATTCTTCACGGTCGATTTGAACGCGGCGTATTCCCACATCCAGCGTGAAGAGAATGATGGCAAGCTTGATCAGAGTCTCCCAAAGATCACGAGGCTGGTATGTCTTGCGCCGATCATGTGTGAACGGATTCAACGCCGGCACACCCGGATCGAGCAACTTGCCGTCGCCACTTTCGGCCAGACGCCGCATCAGGTTGAGGTTGGGTTCGGTGGCGTTGAACTCGGGTGAATAATTCACACTCGCTCCAACGACCTGTGAGCCGCGGACCTGGCCCTCTTTGACGTCCATTAAATTGAGCAGATACGCGCCCACCTGTTTGGTTGGAAACCGAGCTTCATAATGCCCGGGGCCGGTTTGTTCCAGTCTGACCGTTTGGCGTTCGCCTTTCGGACTGGCCACGACTGCCTGTAGATTCAGAAAATTGCGGTAATTGCCCTGGTCATCCACAGCCTCCACGTTGATCAAACCCTCGCCTTTATCGACGGAAACTTCCGTGGTGAAGTCCGCGTTCTCCAATCGGCGCAAGCTCCATTGACCGATTTGCGACCAGAACTGGCGGTACTTGTCCCAGGTCAGCCAAGGTCGGGCCCACTTGGCCTTGGCATCCGAAGTAAAAGCCGCGGAACGCCCGAGCCCGTATTGCCAATGCGCCAGAAGCGGATCGCCTTTGTCCGTCCAAAGCGGGGTTTCGGCGCGCGGTTTGGGGGTGGTCGCAACATAGCCAAGCAAAGTGGGGTATTCGCTTGCGCTGATGCCGCGAATAACTTCGCTGACGGAACGCACCTGCGGTTTAAAAGGATCTTCGTAAATCGCGGACTTCAAAATAACAGCGGTTTCCTTGATGAAGATTTGCGGGAGGTCATCGGGCGAGACCACGTTATAGAATCGTCCATGCCCCTGGTCGGCGATCCAGACCATCGTGTCTGGCCCGGCATGACCCGAGATCAGAACCGTGCTCACGGTGATGCGATCGCCCACAATGGCTTGCATGAGGGCCGCGTTGGGAGCGCCTGGATCGCCGTCGCTGAACACGATCATGTGCTTCAAATTGGAGGTGGATTTCTTCAACGCTTCATGAGCCATGCTCATGATGTTTTGAAAGCTGCCCAGGTCGCCCTGGTTCATTCCGGCGATTTGCTTGGCCAAATCCGACTTCTTCCCAACTTTCTGCAGAGGGAATAACCAGTGTTCATCACCATCCCACAGCAGCACCCCCATTTCGTCAGTGGGTCCGAGCGCTGCCAGCACGCCCTGCGCGCAATCGCGGGCGACCTGGTTGCCATTATTAAACTCCATGCCGTGCATGATCAGGACCACCGCGCCGCTGGGCAGAACTTTTTTGCTATCCAATTCCATGCTCACGGGCAGTGTCGATTCCAATGGCGTGCCCCGGTAGCCGCCTGCTGCGTAAGTCTGGTCACCCCCCACGCAAACCAGACCAACACCGAAATCGCGCACAGCACTTTCGAGCAGCTTTTGCCTGTCCGTCCCCAAATCGCCAGCCGCCAGGTTGCTGATAAAGATTGCGTCGTAGCTTTGCATCTCCGCCAGGGTTCCCGGGAATTTGTTGATGCCGGCCAACTCGACCACCAGTCGGGAAGTCTGCAGCGCCGAAGCCAGCTGCCGGTCCTGTTCCGGATCGGCCGAGATAATCAATAGGCGCGGCTCCCCGCGAACGATGGCGAAGCCCATCGCACGATTGTTCTGCGGAAGCGGGTCACCCGGCGCGTCCACCCGCACGTCATATTTGTATGGTCCTGCTTCAGGTAGAACCTGTGGAAAGCTGAACAGGTTTTTGCCGGCGGACAGTTCCACCTTTTGTTCGCCCAGGAATTCGTCGTTCCGATACAAACGCACGGTGGCAGCCTGTGCTTGCTCGGCCTGGACAAAGATTTTTACGTCGAATGTCTGGCCCTTCTTGAGCTTGGCTGGAATTTGAACTTTTTGCACGGACACGTCATTAGGCCGCGTAACACCCATCGGCATGACATCAACCGTTACTCCCAACCGCTTAGCCACCAGGACCGCGCTCATCGCGTCCCCCATGTTTTCGTTTCCATCTGTGAGCAGGACTAACCGTTTTTGTCCGGTTTCAGGGAACGCGGCTGTAGCGAGCCTGATGGCCCCCGCCAGGTCGGTCCGTTCGGTCCCCACGACAGCCTGGATTTTTTGCAAATCCACCGCTGAGTTTGGCGCCGATTCAATACTGGCTTCACTGCCAAATACGATGACCCCGGCTTTGTCCACCCTTTGCATCTTCTTGACCGTTTTGTTTACGTAATCGCGCGCTGATTCCTGTTGTGCAGAAGGGACACTATCCGAGCGGTCCAAGGCAAAGAAGACGTTCATTCCTTCAACCGGAAGCAGCCATTGCAAGCCCGCTATGGCGAGCATCAACGCCAGCAAGACCGCCAGTCGAATTCCCAATGCCGCCCGCCTCCGCCAGGGGCTGAGCTGGACATCGGTTTTCCACGCGAACCAAAGCACCCAGGCCAGCGCCGGGAGCAACGCGAGCAGATAAACCGGATGGGTGAATTGGAATTTCATTTCCGGCGCATCAGTTTCTGCACGCGGTGGTTCTGGGAATCGGCCACGTATAAATTACCGGCTGAATCCAGGGCTACACCCCACGGATTGCTGAACCGGCCTGGTTCCGCGCCCGGACCGCCGATGATCTCGATGGGCTGGTCCTGCGCATCGAATACCTGGATTCGGCTGTTGCCGAACTCACAGACGTACTGCCGTCCAGCCGCGTCGACGCAGATGTCGTACGGATAACTCAGTTCGCCAAGACCCCGCCCAGCCTTTCCGTACGCCTTTAGAAAATGCCCGTTGCTGTCAAAAACCTGAATTCGGTGGTTGCAGGAATCGGCCACATAAAGGCGGTCCTGGCTGTCTACGCAAAGACCTTCGGGCCGATTGAATTCGCCGTGGTCGGTGCCCGCCTGGCCAAAAGACGCAACGCAATCGGGCGGTGTCCAGCCTGCCGTCCTGTTTGCGGCGACATCGCGCGCTGTCGCGCCGAACACGAACTTTTGCACACGTTCAGCCCCCTGATATTCACTCACAAAAAATTCACCGCGAGAATCTACGGCAACCCCTCGAGGCATAGTGAAGTGGCCTGTGTTGGTGCCATGGCTCCCCCATTGGGTCAATAGTTTCCCGAGCGGCGAAAAAATATTTACCCGAGAATAGTGCGGCTCCACGACGATGATATTTCCGTCCCGGTCGCGGCCCATGCCCTTTGGCTTGCCTAGGTCCGTTTGCGGCATTTGCCAGGAAAGAAGAAAAACGCCGTCTGGCGAGAATTTCTGCACCCGACCCGTCATGTCGACGACATACAGATTGTCTTGCGTGTCGACTGCCACTGAGCGCGGCTTGTTGAGTTGGCCGACGCCCACTCCTCTCGAACCAACAATCTGAACCTTATCGAACAGTTTGCTTTCAAGACCGTGTCTGCTCGACGGCGTGCAAGCGGTGAACAGGAGCAGCATAAACGGAATCGTCACCAACGCCGACAACACTATCCCTGGACCAACGCTAGTGCCCAATTCCGAGCCGACTGCTTGGGCGCGCGTCAGCCTGTAATACGTACCAAGCACCATTCGCCACAATACAGCCGTCAGCAGCGGGACCAACGCGACGCAGAGCAAGGCCAAACATAACGCGTCGACCTGGGCGTTATGCCCATAGTGCAACAGGTTAAATATTCTCAAAGCCAGGGTTTCACCGCCGGGCGGGACTACCAGAATCATCGATTCGACATCCCATAGACACGCCAGAAACACGATATACCAGGCGACCTGCAAAGTGCGCCCTGCCTGCGGCCATATTACATGGCGCAGCAATTGGGTTCGCGTGGCGCCTTCCAACAAAGCGACATCCATCAAATCCCGATCGGCCCTCTGGACAACCCGATGCGTTGCTTCCAATCCGATCACCAGGTAACGAATCGCAAACGCCAGAATTACAATAGCTGCGCTCTGATAGAACATTGTCGACCAGGCGTGATTGAAAGCATGGATCAAACCGATGCCGAGCAACACTCCGGGTAAAAGAAATGCAAGCCATACCACCATGCGGCCAAGTACAAACGCTGCATTTCTGAAATGCATCCAATTGTCTCCACGATCTTGTCTCACACCCCTGGTCATGTGCCTGGTCGCAATCCAAAGGCCGATCCCAAGAATCAATGTCGCGGCCATCGCGGCATACCAGAAGGAGTTCCAAATCGCACTCGCTCCGGCAGCGAGCGCCCCGGGCAACTCAGTCCACGTGCGGTGTGCAGAAAGGATTTGAAAGACAGGGACTGCCACCGAGAAAAAGCACACCAACAGCGCGCACACACCGCTGAACCAGAACCAGGCCGGCCCAAGTTGCTGGCGAAAAAGGCGCCCGGAAACCGAACCGGCCATATGGGGCCATGGTAGTTCGTGCCTGCTCAGCCAAAACATCAACACGAGTGGGGGGAGGACCAGTGGCCAACTCAAGCGAAGAGCGCCCGGCGTGTCGAATTCTGTATTGAACCGAACCCACATTTCAGCCGGAAACACTTTCACCTGCAGGATGGCGGGAACGGCAAAGTTGTTCAGGGCCAGGACGAGCGTGAGAACGGCTGCTTGAATCAATGCCCCACGGGCCAACGGAAATAGCAAAACACGAATGAGGGCAGTGCCCGCTACTTGCATGTCACTTTCCAACTGGGACGGCTCCAACTTCTGCCATGCGCCCCACACCAGCAGCAACGTGAGAGGCCAAAGTAATTGACTCAACACCCAGACAGTTCCTCCCAGCGAAAGAATGTTGAAAGGCACCCACCGGTGCCATCTGCCAGTTTGTCCGAGCAGATTCAGCCAGCAGTTGGTCACCAGGAAGGGCGGTAAGGCCAGCGCCAGCACCGCCACGCCCAAAAAAAAGGTTCGTAAGCGGGAAGCTAATCCAGATATCCAGAGAGCCGAAAAAAAGCCTATTGCGCTTGAGCTGGCTGTGGTCAGCAGAGCTACCAACAGGCTGTTTTGGAGCAAAGCCCAATTCATCTTAGAAAAATTTGGTTTAGCTCCGCCGTTGTGCTGTCCACGTGGCCCAGAACCTTTTCCCAGTCTACTTGCAGCGTCGAGTTGGTAAGCGCGCCCATGTCGAGCCCTTCGAGGGCCTTTGCGTGAATCAATTCCTCAGCTACCGCGCGGCCTTGCAGAAAGTTGAACAAACGTTCAGCGGCTTCAGGGTGTGGAGCGCCGCGAATCTTTGCCACTGTGTTGGGAATCAGCAGAGTCTCATGAAGCATTGGCAAAGCAACAACCGGCAAACCTTCTCGCTGGCCATCGGCAATATCGTCTGAATCGGTCAGGCCCACCGAGGCGTCGCCACGCGCCACCGCTTTGACGGATTCCGAGTTGCCATCCACCAGCAATGGGCGGTTCCCTGCCAGTGCCCGGCACCAGGACAGCCATGCTTCTGTTCCCCAGTGTTGGCGAAGAGCGTGAAAGTGGGTGGCGGTCGTTCCGAACTGAGGGTAGGCCATAACAAGTTTGCCGCGCCAAGTTGCATTTGTGAGCTCAAAGAGTGAATGAGGCGCACTAGCCAACGACAGATGATTCGTATTGATAACGAGACGACGACTCCGATAACCAAACGCCGCCCAGCCGTTGGTCGGCAAAAACACAGCCTGCGCAGCGAGCTCCCGCGTACGCATCTCCTCGTTTCCCCAAAAAATGTCACAAACCGGGTGGTGTCGCTCCGCCAGCAAACGATTCGCAATGCCCACCGTTTTAACCGCTTCACTGTCGTAGACAGCACGGACTTTGATGCCGGTGTTTTTTTCGAACTGGTGGAAGATGGGCTCGGCATAAACCTGATCCTGCGCACAATAGGCGACGACCACCTGGGCTGCGGCTACGACAGTTTGAGTCCCGAAAAGCAGGATTAGCCAAAGCCCCATCCGAGCTGTGGCTGCAGTCGTGCAAGAAGACCTTTGGCTCACACTGTTCTGCGGTGGTAGTACCACCATTCCAGCAGCAGGACCAGGACACCCAGACTGGCTATGCTCCGCCATAATTCCATGTTGGTGCGTTGGCGGTTGGTGGCCGCCACTCTGGTATATTTGCCAAGCTGCAATTCCTCCCGCGGTTTAATGTTGCTTTCGGCAGGATCCAGCAGGTCCACACAGAACGTCGTGTCGTTGGTTCCCAACTGCATTCGGTACACGCCTTGTTTGAAAGTCTCGCCAAACACCACCTCATTTGCGCCCGCGTCCAGGTTTAGTTTTCGTTTTTCCCCACCCGGCATCGTTACCACCGCTTCTTTTTCAGGACCGCTCAGCGGGAGCCGGAAAGCTTCGCCGGCCTTTACGAGAAGCTGACCTCCCTTGGCATTCGCCGGGTTGAGCCATTCAACAGCGTTGGCGATAAAAATGGGAAAGGAAACGCGCAAAGGCCAGTTACTCTCCAAAACATCAAACCCTACCCAAATAAGGCGCTGACGACCGAGTTCCCCGGCCAAAATTAACGGGGCTTGCGGCGAATCAAGCAGCGAGACGGCCCAGCTGGGTGTTTTGGCCCCAAAGCTCTCCGCCACCTGCACGTTGTCGAAACCGGCGTATCGCAACAGCGGATGCGACGATCTCCAATCGACGATTGGCGGGGCGTCCAATCGGCTGACCTCCTGGATCCAATTCGTGTTGATCACATGAAAGGCCAGCACATTGCCTTTGGGCCAAACCCCCGGCGCCACATTATCCAGCACCACGAAATCGAACCCTGCTGCCTCGTCCGAAAGCTCGGTACTAGTCGCCAATTCCACGCTTGACGCGGCTCGCAATGCTTTTTCGAGCAAACGGTTTCCTTTTGAAACCAGCAGCACTTTAATCGGCTTCGGCAGCAAGCTAACAATCGAAGCCTGATTGTCGGCAGCCAAATCGTCCTTTGCGGTGAGCCGCAGGGTAAACACGCCATCCTTGGTTTGGCCGGCCAGAAAGACCTGTGGCGAAACCTCTCCTGGGCCAACGTTAAGCGGGCGTGTTTCCAGTAACTGATCGTCACGAATCAATTCGACTTCGGTTTGCACGCTATTCGAGGAGAAATTAGCGATGCTCGTATAGACCGCGCGTTGGTGGGCATCCTCAGGATTAGCGCGGACGTCAAGAGCGGTGATCCCGAGGTTGTTCGAGCTCTTGCCGATTTGATGATAGACCAGCGGCAGGCCTTTATTGTCGAATTCGCCCAGGTCGGGCACGGCGCCATCGCTGAAAAGATGGATCTCGGCGGCGCGTTGGTCGCGTACAAGCGATTCCCCCATGCGCAGAGCCGCGACGAGTCTTGTAGGCCCATCCGAGCAGGAGCAGGACTGGATAGCACGACGCAAGGCCGCTTTTTCGCTTGTGGCGGATTGTTTTACCTCCGTGTTGACTCCCGCCAGCAGAACCACCATTTGGTCGTTGTTGGCCAGGCTGTCGACCCACTTCAATGCTTCGGTTCGCGCCTTTTCAAATCGCGACGGGGTTTCGTCTGTGGCCTGCATCGAAGCAGAGGCATCCAGGATAACTACGCGCAGCTGAGCAGGGGCGGCGCGCGCGGCAAAATAAGGCCGGGCAAGCGCCAGAATCACCAGCAGCAGAAGAATTATCTGCAGGATCAGCAACCAGTTCTTGCGAAGTTTTTGAAATGGCGCGCTTGCCTGGGTCTCGGCCAGAAATTGTTGCCACAGCACCGTGCTCGATACGAGCTTGACGACCCGTTTGCGCTTCAGCAGGTAGAAAAGCACGACCACCGGAATGGCGGCCGCAAATGCGAAAGCAGCGGGAGCAAGAAAGCTCATACCAACCTGTGGAGCAAACACCCGAATCTCAAGCCCATACTTCCGCCTTCCTTAGTTGCTTGAGCAACAGATCATCCAAAGATGTGCCGGAACTGACACTGAAAAAGTTGATACCACGGGTCTGGCAAAACTCGCGCAGCCTTTGAATGAAGTTTTGCACCGTTTGCTGGTACGCCTTCATGCGGTAACGCCCAAAGGTGACTTCCTGGGTCGCGCCGTTTTCCGAATC
>Ga0306920_100008863_pt1 | contig 13389 bp, 6 predicted proteins | sample flu12Cox44000170_FD_204666 | JGI IMG/M metagenome (GOLD analysis project Ga0306920, IMG submission 204666) | Lab enrichment of tropical soil microbial communities from Luquillo Experimental Forest, Puerto Rico - flux4day.12C.oxic.44.000.170 (v2)... | ecosystem: Environmental > Terrestrial >... | reverse complement strand
CACTCCTGCCGGGGCACAGCTTCACCTGGGCCTGTAGCGTAGCCGGCTGTCGGCATCAGCGCGCGTTCAGCGGTTCGTCAATTACAATTGTCTCGCCATTGGGGGTCTTACGGAGACGGCTGCTGAACAGGTGCTGCGCTGGAGAGTTGCGTGCGGGTAAAGACCGGCGCGCGTTAGGTATGTATTCATGAGCGAAGCGGCAACGGTAAGTCCGGCGCCGCGGATCAAGGCGCGGTACGTCCTGCAGGAGCGGCTGGGCGTCGGTGGCCAGGGGGAGGTCTGGCGCGCGCACGATCCGCAGCGTGGTGAAGACATCGGGCTAAAGATTCTTCGTCTGCCTGGCGGGCGAGCCGCGGCGGCCTGGGATGCGCTCCGACACGAGTACGAGAGCGCCAGCCGCCTGGATCATCCCTTCATCCTCAAGGTGTACGAGCCCGAACGCGAGGACGGCACGTTCCTGCTGCCGATGGAACTGGCGACGGGCGGGGATCTGCGACGGCTGCGTGGTGCGAGCTACCTTGCGATCGTCCCCGTTCTGATGGAGGTTGCGCAGGCGCTCGAGCACGCGCACGAGCGTGGCGTAATCCATCGGGATCTCAAACCAGGAAACGTGCTGTTCGATGCGCGCGGGTGCGTGAAGCTGGCGGACTTCGGCGTCTCCGGTCAGGAGCTGGATCCGGGCACCGACTCGATGATCCGCGGCCTCTCGCCGTTCACGGCGAGCCCCGAGCAGTTGCGGGGCGAGCCACCATCGCCTGCGGATGACATCTACGGCCTCGGCGCGCTCGCCTACGAGCTGCTGTCGCGCCGGCCACCGCACTATCCGCACTTCGACGCACGGCGCGTGCAGCAGGAGCCGGTGCCGCCGCTCGTGCCGGCTGAGCAGATACCGCCCCAGCTCGATACGCTGATCGCGCGCATGCTCGCGAAGGATCCGAGGGAGCGCCCGGCCTCGATGCGCGAGGTGATCGACGATCTGGAGGCCGGCCTCAACGACACGCTGACCTTCGACTTCGAGGACCAGGAGCTTCCGGAGGACACCTCCAACCTCACGCGGCAGCTGGAGGAGGCGCCACCACCCCCGCGCTCACTGCCCGAGCTGCCCTCGGCCCCGTCAGCGCCGCCATTCGCGCGGTCCACCGTTACCACGCGAACCGCGACGATCGTGCTGCCCGATTCGCGGTCCGGAGCGACAGCTTGGTCGTCGGCTGCGTCTCGACATGAAGTGACGCCCCGGCCTGAAGTGACGGCCCGGCCCGAACGCATCGCTCGCCCTGAAGGCACGGCTCGGCGTGAGGTGACGCCCCCAGCCGCGAGCGCCACCGCGGGCACAACCGGGGGCAGACTGCCCGGCGCAGGAAATGCGGCAGCACCGGCTGCCGATGCCACTCGTCCGATGCTCGACCCACCGCCTGTTGCCGCGGTGAAGCCAACCGGGCCGGAAGCTGCGACGCCAGCCCTGCTCGCCGCCAGGAAGGAGCTCGAACGATCGGAGCCGTGGGACGAATTGCGGCAGGCGCCGCCCATCGGCCTCTCCCGGCTAGAGCCTTTGCGCGGCGGCTCGCGCCTTGCGCTGTGGCTCATTGCGGCGCTAGCCGTGGCTGCGGTTGCAGTCCTCACCCTTCCGCGCTATTTCGGCTCGAGCTCACTCGCAGCGCTGATGCCGGGCCACGCAGCCGCCGGAGCCAGTGGAGCAGATCTCGGCGCGAAGCTCGCCGCCGAGCGCGCGGAGTTCGACCAGCGGTTTGCGCTCATCGAGGCAGGTGGCGCAGCCACCTGGGGGGCGCCCGGCCTCGCCAAGGCGCGGACTCTTGCGGCCGAGTCCGTTGGCGCACGCGACGCCGGCAGCATTCCACTCGCGCGGCAGCGTCTCGCCGAAGCGTCCAGTGTGTTGGATTCAGTTGAACGGGCAGCGCCCGCCGCGGCGGCCGCAGCCGCACCTGCGGCGCAAACGCCCGGCGCAGCCTCAGCGCCGCCAGCGGCACCGGCGCCGGCGAGCGCTGGAGCCGCCGGCGCTGCTCACGCGGACAAGACCGCGCCGACCGGCGCTTTTGCTACCGATGCCTACGCCAAGGCCGCTGGCGAGGGGTTCGCGGCGCTCGGAGCCGGGCAGCTCGAGAGAGCGCGGCGTTCGTTCGAGCAGGCGCGCGCGTTGCGCCCCGATGGGCCGGAAGCTCTGGACGGTCTGCGACGCGTAGAGGCTGCGCGCGCCGCGCACACACTCTCGGTACGGCGCGCGGACGCGGAAGACCTCGAGGACGAAGAGCGCTGGCAGGAAGCGCTCGATGCGTACGACGCCGTGCTGCGGCAGGACAGCTCGCTGGGGTGGGCACAGGAGGGCCGCGCCCGCGCGGGCGCTCGCCTGCAGCTCGGCGAGTCGCTGCAGGCGCTCATCGACCATCCGGAACGACTTTCGAGCCCGCGACTGCGCGACCAGGCGGCCACGCTGCTGCAGACAGCTGAGCAGCAGCAGGACTCCGGTCCGGTGCTGCGTACTCAGATAGCGCGGCTCACCGGCTTGCTGCCGGCGCTCGACAAGCCGGTACGGCTCTCGCTGGTTTCGGATAACCGCACTCAGGTGACGATCCAGAGTGTCGGCAGCTTCGGCACCTTCGCTCGACGCGACATCGAGCTCAAACCCGGGCGCTACACGGTGATCGGTACGCGCGATGGGTACCGTGAAGTGCGCCGCGACATCACCGTCAGCCCGGGAGAGGAATTCCTGACGGTTAACGTCAGCTGCGTAGAGCCCATCTGACCCATAGCCGCGGACTCCCGCGTGACACCTACCGAGGTTCTCATCGCCGGCGCTGGCCCGACCGGGCTGGTGCTGGCTTTGTGGCTTGCGAAGATGGGAGTCGGCGTGCGCATCATCGACCGGAGCGCCGCGCCGGGCACCACCTCGCGTGCACTTGCGGTGCAGGCACGCACTCTCGAGCTGTACCGCCAGCTCGATCTCACCGCCGAGATCATCGAGCGGGGCCACAAGGTGCCCGCGGTCAACCTGTGGGCGCGTGGCGAGCGGGCCGCGCGGGTCGCCTTCGCGAGCATTGGCGAGGAGCTGACGCCGTATCCCTTCCTCGAGATCTATCCTCAGGACGAGCACGAGCAGTTGCTCATCGCCCGCCTGCAGCGCCTGGGTGTGTCGGTCGAGCGGCGCACCGAGCTCACCGGATTCACCGACAGCGGCGGGGGCGTGCGCGCGCAGCTGCGCACGGCTGATGGGAACTCGCACGACTGCGAGGCCCTTTATCTCGCGGGTTGCGATGGCGCGCGCTCGCTGGTGCGTGAGGCGCTCGGTAGCGGCTTTCCGGGAGGGACGTACCGGCACGTCTTCTACGTTGCCGATATCGAAGGCAGCGGCGCACCTCTCGATGGCGAGCTGCACATCGATCTCGACGAGGCGGACTTGCTTGGCGTCTTTCCTCTTGCCGGCGCGGGCCGTGCACGGCTGATCGGCACTGTGCGTGATGAGCGCGCCGAGCACCCGGAGAGCCTGCGGTTCGAGGACGTGAGCCAGCGGGCAATCCAACATCTCGGGCTATCCGTCGGCAAGGTCAACTGGTTCTCCACCTATCACGTGCATCATCGCGTCGCCGCCCACTTCGGGCGGGGCCACGTGTTCCTGCTCGGCGATGCAGCGCACATTCACAGTCCCGTCGGCGGACAGGGAATGAATACCGGCATCGGGGATGCCATCAATCTGGCCTGGAAGCTCGCGGCGGTGCTCGGGGGAAATGCGCAGGAGGCGCTGCTCGCCACCTACGAGAGCGAGCGCGTCGGTTTCGCACAACGACTGGTGGCGACCACCGACCGGGTGTTCACCTTCGCCACGGCGCAGGGGAAGATCGCGGATCTGCTGCGCACGCGCCTGGCACCGGCGCTGCTTGCGCAGGCCCTCGCGCTCGAGCCGGTGCGCGAGTACCTGTTCCGCACCGTCTCGCAGGTCATGATCAACTACCGGGGCTCGGCGCTGAGCGCGGGTGTGGCGGGGACTGTTCACGGGGGCGACCGCCTGCCATGGGTAGCCGCGGATGCCGCCGACAATTACGCCTCGCTCGCCGCGATCGCGTGGCAGGTGCACGTATATGGCAGCGCGTCCGAGGGGCTGCGCGCGGCCTGCGCGGCGCATGCTCTGCCGCTGCAGGTGCTGCCGTGGAGCCCGGTACACGGAAGCGCGGGCCTCGAGCGCGATGCGCTCTACCTGCTGCGCCCCGACACCTACGTGGCGCTCGCAGATCGCGCGGCGGACCCCGCTACCCTGGCGCGTTACTTCAGTGAGCGCTCGCTGCGCCCGGGCGTGCGGCGCCGATAAACGCTGCGCCGCGCCGCTACGGCGCCCGCCCGCCCTTGCCGCGCGCGGCGCGCGCTTCTAAGCTGCGCGCGCAAACGTCCGTCAAGATGGCGGTGCACCGATGGCAGAAGGGGATGGCAACATTGCGCTGCTGGCCGGCGCGAGCGGGTTGACCGGGGGCTTCACGCTCGATGCACTGCTCGGCGCGCCGGAAGTGACACGCGTGATCGCCGTGACCCGCCGCCCGCTCGGTCGCGAGCATCCACGACTCGCCAATCGCATCGTGCAGTTCGAGCGCCTCGAGTCACAGCTGAAAGGCACCGCGTGCGAGGTCGCACTGTGCTGCCTCGGGACCACCCTGCGCAAGGCAGGCTCGCAGCAGCGATTCCGCGCGGTCGACGTCGATTGTGTGCTCACCTTCGCCCGCGCAGCCAAGGCGGCAAACGCCCGCCGCTTCGTGGTGATGTCGAGCGTCGGTGCCGACCCGAACTCACGCAACTTCTATCTGCGCACCAAAGGGGACATGGAAGAGGAGCTGGAAGGCGTTGGCTTCGAGTCGCTCGACATCCTCCAGCCCTCGATGCTGCTCGCCTGGCGCGCCGAGATGCGCCCGCTCGAGCTCCTGGCGAGCGCGTTCATGCCGCTCGTGGCGCCACTGCTGCGCGGCAAGTACATCCACTACCGCCCGATCAGCGCACGTACCGTGGCCGCGGCCATGTTGGGCGCGACACGCTCCGGGCGTCGTGGTGTGCAGCGCTACACCTATGAGGGCATCCAGGCGCTCGCGCGCCTCACCGCGCCACGTAACCGCCCGCTCGCTCCTGCCAAGGCGTCCGCCAGGGCACGCTGAGATCGGCTCACCCATGCGTGCCGCGTCCGCTCTCGCCGCGGCCGTAGTCGCTGGCGCCGTGGCGCTCGCCGGCTGTGCCAGTGCGCCACCGCCGCGCCCGGTCCAGGGGAGCGCCATCGCCGCCGTGGCGGCGGCGCTGGTGGGCACCCCATACCAGTTCGGGGGTGCCGACGGTGCCGGCTTCGACTGCAGCGGTCTTGCGCTCTACGTACACGAACGCGTGGGCCTCACGATCCCGCGCACCGCAGCGGAACAGCAGCGTGCCGCGCGCCCGGTACCGATCGCGCAGCTCTCCCCCGGTGACCTGGTGTTCTTCCATATCCGTAAACGCAGCGTCGATCATGTCGGCATCTATGCGGGGCAGGGCCGCTTCATTCATGCACCGCGCGCTGGCGTCGCGGTCGGGTACGGCGATCTCGGGCGCGGTTTCTATGCCGAGCATCTCGCCGGCGCCGGCCGTTTCTGGGATCCGGCTGCCGCCGTACCCTGAACATAAGCCGCCGAATACGCCGCTGTCGCCGATATGTGACACCACTTGAGAGCCGCGACACACAATTCGCACTTGACTGCGATCCGCGACGATTTGACACTTGCGCTTCAGTGACAAAGGCAAACCCGTCGAAAGACGGGGACGCAAAGCCACCGGTCTAAAGGATGTGGATTCCTATGACGGCGGGGCTGCCATCCTCGCGCACAACGGCGCGAACGACAGCGCCTCCATCCCCGTCGCAAGAATCCGCGTAAGTCCCCAGGGGCCGCGGCGTTGAGTGTTTTTGGTCCGGGGAAGTTATGACAGCAACGCCCAACTTCGCTTCCGGTGCAGTCGCGGAAGCCGCGCTGCAGGCGGTGCCTGCGCTCAGCGCGGGGCCGTTTGTACTGAACCTGTGCTCCTCGACGACGCCGATGGCGCTCGCGCAGACCGACCTGCCCGAGCTGCGGCGTTTCCATTTCTTCGTGAGCCGCCGCTTCGAGGAAGGGCGCGAGCGCTTTCGTCTGCACATGGGTTACTTCGCGACGCTCGCCGAGGCCGAGGAATGGCTCGGCGTGGTGCGCGAGATCTACCCTGGTGCCTGGGCAGGAGAAACTCCGGGCCGCAAGCTGCGTGAGCGCGCGGCGGCCGCCGCGGCCGCGCAGGCGCAACATGCTGCGGGCCCACAGACTCAGGTTCCGCCGGTTGCAGCCGCGGCGCCCGCGGCCTCTCCGCCAGCGCGTCCCGCGCTGTCGCGACCGCTCGTAACCCCACCAGCACCGACCCGCGTGCCGGTGGTGCACGCGGCTCCCGCGGTGGCGCGCACCGCATCACCGGCTATCTCACCGCCGCCGGTCCGCCTGGCCGCCCGGCCTGCGCCGGCACCACAGCGGCCACTCCCTGGGGCATCTTCCGCGGCCGCGGGCGCCCCATCGCCGATGCGCAGCACGCTACCGGCGCAGACTGCCGGCAAGGTGCCGCCGGCCGCGCCGCGTGCGGCCGTACCGCCACCAAAGACCCCTGTTCCTGCCCAGCGAACGGCTCCCGCCGCCGCGGGCCGGCCGGCATCAGCTGTGCTGCCTTCGAGGCCTGCAGCAGCGGCCACCGCGCGAGGCGCCGGCAAGCCTGCTGTCAAGCCGGTATTCGAAGACTCGAACGTACGCGAAGTGCTCAAGGCGCTCGGCGATGCCAGTGCCACGGGCGAGACCCAGTTGATGCGCGCGCCCCCTGCACCGCGCGCGCCGGCTCCCGCGAGCCCGCCCTCGCTCAGCGACACGCAGGTGCTCAAGATGCTCGAGACCCGCCGCTCCGGGGAGAGCGCGCCGGGACCGGCGCAGGTGGACGACGGTGCCATCCCGTTGTTGAAGCCCGATGACACCGGCACACGTCAGGCACTCAAGGAGGCGATCGTCAGCAACAGCGCGGTCGCCTTTGCCGTGCAGCTGCAGTGGTCGGTGCAGCCGGTCGAGCTCGATCGGGTGCCGCCGCTTGCGATCTTCAGTGCCTACACCCTCTATACCGTCGAGGGCAGCCGCGACGGCCGCAGGTGGTATGGACTGCGGCTTGGCTTCTTCAGCGATGCGATCTCTGCGAAGCAGGTGGCGTACTACGTACGCTCGGAGTTTGCATCCGTCGCCGTGGTCCCGGTAAGCCCGCAGGAGAAGGGGCGTGCGACCGAGCAGGATGCGGCCGCGGCGCTCGCGGCGCCGTCACCGGCGCGCTCCGATCCGATGGAGGAGTTCAAGCTCATCGAGGATGAGGCGCCGAAGGTGCCGGTACTCCCCGGCAGGCCCGTCGTGCCGCGTGCCGCCGCTGCCGCCGCGGCGCCGCCAGCGCCGAAGGTGGCGGTCGGCCGTACTGTGGCACAGCCAGCCGCCTCCCAGACGAAACCAGTCCGCGGACGCAACCAGAAGCCGCCCGGACCCCGAGGCCCCCAGACGCTGGAAGAAACGCTGGAGATTCTCGGCGCCAGCCAGCTGACGATCGAAGATGGCCGTACCGCGACCATCAACGACTCCGGTGTGCGGCACCTGCGGGTGGAAGTGCAGAAGAACTCCCCGTTCTCGAGACTCCTCGAGCGCCTCAGCGACCGGCTGAAGAAGTCGTAAGGAAGCCCGAGTCCGGGCTCATCCGGCGCTGCGCCCGCGGGGTGAATCAGAGTTTGCCGAACAGCTTGTCGAGCTCCGCGCGGGCGCGATCGATTTCCGCCGTGTTGGGGGGTGTGTAGGCGCCCGGACGTGGCTTGAAGTGATCGCAGAAATTGGCGCGCGTCTTGTCGCTCACTTCCTCGGCGGTGGGCTCGCGGCAATGCTTGGCGACGCGGATGTCGTAGTCGACGCACATGCGGCACACGTGCAGCTCCGCGTGACACTTCGGGCACTCATCGAGACGGCGTAGCGGCAGGGTGAGCTCCGCCAGCGCCGCACCACACTTCCAGCACACCAGGTCGTGGGCCATGGGCTGAAGGTTACTCCCGTGGTTTCCGGCCCGCGAGGCAGCGCCCCGCTCAGGCGCGCCGCGCTTCGAGCGGCCGCTCTTGCGGGCGCGTGCGCTGGCGCAGGAACTCTTCCAGCACCCGTCCGGTGTGCGAATGCCGGCGGCGTGCAATGTGTGCGGGGGGCCCCTGCGCGATGATGCGGCCGCCCGCATCTCCAGCTTCCGGCCCCATGTCGAGGATCCAGTCCGCTTCCGCCATGATGTCGAGGTTGTGCTCGACCACCACCACGGTGTTGCCCGCGGCAACCAGCCGATGCAGCACCTGGATCAGCTTCTCGACGTCCGCCATGTGCAGCCCCACGGTCGGCTCATCGAGCACATAAAGCGTGTGGCGCGCGCGCTGGGCGCGCACGGCCTCATCGCGCACCTTGGAGAGCTCGGTCACCAGCTTGATGCGCTGCGCCTCACCACCCGAGAGCGTGGGACTCGGCTGACCGAGCGTCAGGTAGCCGAGACCCACATCCTGCAGCAGACTGAGCGCGTGATGCACGCGCGCATGCGCGGCGAAGAAGCCTGCCGCGTCGTCGACGTTCATCGCGAGCACATCGCCGATGCTGGCCTCGCGCCAGCGCACCGCGAGCGTCTCCGCGCTGAAGCGTCGTCCACCACACACGTCGCACAGCACTTTGACATCGGGCAGGAAATTCATCTCGATGGTGCGCACACCCTGACCCTCACACGCCTCGCAGCGACCGCCTGAGGTGTTGAAGGAGAAGCGGCTGGCGCTGTAGCCGCGCATGCGCGCTTCGGTGGTGCCCGCGTAGATGCGGCGGATCTCGTCCCAGAAGCCGATATAGGTCGCGGGACACGAGCGCGGTGTCTTGCCGATCGGCGTCTGATCGACTTCGAGCACGCGATCGAGCTGCTCGAGCCCTTCCAATGCCGTACAGCCGATGAGCGCACCGTTGCCGGTACGCCGGCGCCTGCCGGCGGCAGGCGCGGCGCCGCTGAGACGCCGCCGCAGGTTGGCGTACAGCACATCGCGCGCCAGCGTGGATTTGCCCGAGCCGGACACCCCGGTGATCACCACCAGCCGCCCGAGCGGGATCTGCACATCGCGCCCCTTGATGTTGTGCAGCGTGACGCCGGCGAGCGTCAGGCGCGGCGTCGCGGCGTTCACTGCACGATGCGGCCGAGCCGGATGCAGCAGCGGCTCGCGCAGGAAGTGCCCGGTGGTCGAGCGCGGGTTCGCCATCAGCTGCTTCACCGTGCCCGCACCGACGAGTTCCCCGCCGCGCACGCCCGCCTCGGGGCCGAGATCGAGTACGTGATCGGCGCGGCGGATGGTCTCCTCATCGTGCTCCACCACGACGAGTGTGTTGCGATGACGGGTGAGCTCACTCAGCGACTCGAGCAGCACGGCATTGTCGCGCGGGTGCAGCCCGATGGTGGGCTCATCCAGCACGTAGCAGACACCCTGAAGGTTGGAGCCGAGCTGCGCGGCGAGGCGGATGCGCTGCGCCTCGCCTCCGGACAAAGTCGGCGCAGCCCGATCGAGCTGCAGGTAGCCGAGGCCGACGCGCTCGAGGAACTGCAGCCGGGCACGGACCTCGGCCAGCAGGTCGCGCGCGATCTGCCGTTCGCGCGGCCCAAGACGCAGCCGCGAGAAAAACTGCCCGCTCTGCGCAACCGAATCGGCGGCGAGCGCGGCGATCGAGCGCCCGCGGAAGCGCACGTTGAGCGCCGTCGGATTCAGTCGCTGTCCCTGGCAGCTGGCGCAGGGCTCGGGCGTGTGTGCATACCACTCGTTCCACCACAGCTCCTCGCCGCTTTGCTGCTCGTCGAAGCCGGGCATCTGGACGCCCGTGCCGTAGCAGCCCTGGCACCAGCCGTGCCGGGAGTTGAAGGAGAACAGCCGCGGGTCGAGCTCGGCGAAGCTCTGACCGCAGGAGGGGCAGGCACGGCGCGTGGAGAACACCGTCACGCGCGCACTGTCTCCCGCCAGCACGTGTACCAGCCCTTTACCGAAATCCAGCGCGCGCGCGAGAGCGGCGCGCAATGCGGACTCGTTGCGCACGCCCACATCCACCTCGGCCACGGGCAGCTCGATCGTGTGCTCGCGGAAGCGCGACAACCGCGGCCACGGCGCCGTCGGCAGGCGCTCGCCATCGACGCGCAACGTGCGGAAGCCTTTCTTCGCTGCCCACCTGGCGAGATCGGTGTAGTAGCCCTTGCGGGCCACGATGAGCGGCGCGAGCAGCGTGATACGCCTGCCGCGGTAGTCCCGCAGCAGCCGTGCGGCGATCGATGCGGCGCTCTGCGGCTCGATGGCGACCTCGCAGTCCGGGCAATACTGCGTACCGAGCTTCACATACAGCAGCCGCAGGAAGTGGTAGATCTCGGTGAGCGTTGCCACCGTGCTCTTGCGACCGCCGCGGCTGGTGCGCTGCTCGATGGCTACCGTGGGCGGAATGCCGAAGATCGCGTCCACGTCCGGGCGCGCCGCCGGCTGCACGAACTGCCGTGCATACGCGTTGAGCGACTCGAGGTAACGGCGCTGCCCTTCGCTGAAAAGAATGTCGAAGGCGAGCGTCGACTTGCCCGAGCCCGAGACACCCGTGATCACGGTGAAGCGGTCCCGCGGGATCTCGACATCGATGCTCTTGAGGTTGTGCTCGCGCGCCTTGTGGATCACCACCGCCCCGCTGTCGCGCCTGCCATAGCGGGGCCTCGCTTCGCCGATGCTGGCAACCTGCGCGCGCGGCATTGCCGGCAGCGCTGCCGTCGCTGCGTCCAGCGGCGCGGCGCCAGCGAGTGCCGCTTCGTACGCGGCGAGTGCCTGTCCGGTGAAGGAACCAGGCGCGGCGCGCACCTCGGCCGGAGTCCCGGAGCAGACGATCTCGCCCCCGCGCTCGCCGCCCTCAGGTCCGAGGTCGATGATCCAGTCGGCGGCGCGGATCACATCGAGATTGTGCTCGATCACCAGCAGCGAGTGCCCCGCGGCCAGCAGTTTGCGGAACGCCCGCAGCAGCTTCGCCACATCCTCGAAATGCAGGCCCGTGGTCGGCTCATCGAACAGGAAGAGCTTGCCGTGATGGGTGATGCTCGAGAGCACCGAGGCCGCATCGGCCAGGTGGCCGGCGAGCTTCAGGCGCTGCGCCTCGCCCCCGGAAAGCGTCGGGACCGGTTGCCCGAGCTTGAGGTAATCGAGCCCCACATCGCCGAGCGGCGCGAGCCGGGTGGCGACCTCGGGGGCATCGGCGAAGAAGGCCCGCGCCTCTGTCACGGTCAGCTCGAGTACGTCCGCGATGCTCAGGCGCCGGCCGTCGGCGCCTTCGCGACGGATCTCGAGCACCTCCTCGCGGTAGCGGCGGCCGTTGCATTCGGCACAACGCAGGTAAACGTCCGAGAGAAACTGCATCTCGACGTGCTCGAATCCGTTGCCGCTGCAGGCGGGACAGCGGCCGTTGCCGGAGTTGAAGCTGAAGGTGCCGCTGCTGTACTTGCGCTCCTGAGCCGACGGCTCGCTGGCATAGAGCGCACGGATCGCATCGAAGGCGCCGACGTAGCTCGCGGGATTCGAGCGCGTGGTGCGGCCGATCGGGTTCTGATCGACCAGGACGACATCATCGATGAGCTCGGCGCCCGCAAGCCCGGCGAAGCGCCCGGGTGCTTCCGTCGGCCGCCCGCGGTATTTGAGCAGCGCCGGATACAGCACATCCTCGACCAGTGTCGATTTGCCCGAGCCTGAAACCCCGGTCACGCAGACCAGGCGCTTGAGCGGAATGCGCACATCGAGGTTCTTGAGGTTGTGCTCGGCCGCGCCCCGCAGCTCCAGCCAGCGGTTGGAGCGCGCCTCCGCCACCACGCCTTCCGCGGCGGCAGCCGCCGCGGATGCCGCCGCAGGCTGGGCTGAGCTGTCGCTGCGCGGTGCGACGCTCTTGCGGCCGCCGAGATACTGCCCGGTGAGGGATGCGCTGGTACGGATCTGCGCGGGGCTCCCAAAAAATACGATCTCACCGCCCTTCTCGCCCGCCCCCGGGCCCAAATCCAGGATCCGGTCGGCCTCGAGCATGATTTGCGGATCGTGCTCCACCACCACGAGCGAATTACCCGCATCGCGCAGCCGTTTCATGACGCCGATGACCCGCTGCATGTCGCGTGGATGGAGGCCTATCGAGGGCTCATCCAGCACGAACAGCGTGTTGACGAGCGAGGTGCCGAGGGCGGTCGTGAGGTTGATGCGCTGCACCTCACCGCCCGAGAGGGTGCGTGACTGCCGGTCGAGCGTCAGGTAGCCGAGTCCGACATCCACCAGGTAGCGGAAGCGGCCCCGGATCTCTCCCAGCAGCAGGTCCGTGGCCTCATCGAGCGGCTGCGGCAGCTTGAGCTGCTCGAAGAACTCGTAGCTGCGCGCGATCGGCAGCAGCATCAGGTCGTGGATGGAGAGCCCGGGGAGCGTCGCCAGTATGTCTGCACCCCAGTTCACTTCCTGCGGGCGGAAACGTGGCGAGTCGCCGAGTGCCGCATCGGCCAGCTCGCGGCTGCCGACACGCCACAGCAGGCCCGTCGTCTTGAGCCGGGCGCCGCCGCAGGCGCTGCAGGGGGTATAGGCGCGATAGCGCGACAGCAGCACGCGCACGTGCATCTTGTAGGAGCGCGTCTCGAGCCAGGCAAAGAAGCGCTTCGCTCCGTACCACACCTTGCGCGACCAGGCTCCCTCGCCCTCGATCACCCAGCGGCGGGCTTCGGCCGTCAGCTCGCGCCATGGGGTATCGAGAGGGATACCCCGCAGCTTCGCGAACTTTTCCATATCCTGCTGGCATTCGGCGTAGGACTTGGTCTGCCACGGCTTGATGGCCCCGCCGCGCAGCGTGCGTGTCTCATCGGGGATGACGAGTCCGTAGTCGATACCGATGGTGCGGCCGAACCCGCGGCAGCTTTCGCACGCGCCGAGCGGCGAATTGAAGGAGAAGGCGCTCGGCGAGGGTACGGGGTACGCCAGGTCGCAGTCGGCGCAGTGGAGCTCCGCCGAATAGCGCCAGCACTCGAGTGCCCGAGGCGGATCGCTCTCGTCCACCACCTGCACGTTGACCCGCCCGCGTCCGACACGGAGTGCTGCTTCGAGCGATTCGAGCATACGTGCACGCTCGGCGGCGCCCGCACGCAGCCGGTCCTGTACCACCTCGAGGATCGCGGGCGCCGCTGCCGCGCCGCGGGCGCGACGGCCGCGACGTCGCGCCTGGGTCGGTTCCTGCCGTGCAGCGGTGGGGGTGGCAGGCGCGAGCGGCTGCAGGAAACGCGTGTATCCCTGGCGTTCGAGCAACCCGCGCACCTCCT
>Ga0306920_100008862_pt1 | contig 13390 bp, 13 predicted proteins | sample flu12Cox44000170_FD_204666 | JGI IMG/M metagenome (GOLD analysis project Ga0306920, IMG submission 204666) | Lab enrichment of tropical soil microbial communities from Luquillo Experimental Forest, Puerto Rico - flux4day.12C.oxic.44.000.170 (v2)... | ecosystem: Environmental > Terrestrial >... | reverse complement strand
CATGTTCCGGGAGCTAGCATAGGCGATGTGGGCGCCGGCGCGCTCGGGGCCGCGGAGCTTGCTCGCCCGGCCCACCATGGCATAGTCCGGCGCCCGTGCTCCCTTCCCGCCTCTCCGTCCGGCTTGCCGCGGGCGCGCTCGTCGCCGCGCTCGCCGCCGCCGCGCAGGCTTCGACGAAGCCGGCCGCGCCCGCCAAGGCGGCCAAGGCGGCGACGCCCGCGACGCCGGCGTCGGTGCCGACGCCCAGGCTCGACGTCAAGACCTGGACGCTCGCCAACGGGCTCAAGGTCCTGTTCCTCGCCGACCACAAGGCGCCGATCGCGACGATGCAGGTCTTCTACCATGTGGGCTCGAAGGACGAGCACGTGGGAATCCGCGGCGTCGCCCACATGTTCGAGCACATGATGTTCAAGGGCTCGACGCACGTCCCGCCCGAGCAGCACGCCCGCCTGCTCAAGGAGGTGGGCGGGCAGGTCAACGCCTTCACCACCGAGGACGTGACCGCCTACCACGACACCGTGCCGCCGTCGTACGTCGGGTTCGCCATGCAGCTCGAGGCCGAGCGGATGCGGCAGCTGAAGCTCTTCCAGCCGACGGTCGACTCCGAACGCCACGTCGTCGAGGAGGAGAAGCGCCTGCGCATCGACAACGACCCCGTCGGCAAAGCGATCGAGAAGTTCCGGGCCCTCGCCTACGTCAAGCACCCCTACAACTGGACGGCCATCGGCACCATCGAGGATCTCGAGAAGGTGACCCCCGCCGACGCCCAGCGCTTCTACGACAGCTACTACCAGCCGAACAACGCCACGCTGATCGTCGTGGGAGATCTCGACGAGGCGACGGTGCGGAAGCTTGCCGACGAGGCCTTCGGATCGATCCCGCGCGGGCCGGCGCCGCCACGCACCCCCGCCGTGGAGCCCCCGCAGACCGCGGCGCGCACGGCGACGCTGCCGCTCGAGGTCCAGATCCCCGTGGTCGTCGGCGGTTACCACATCCCGCGCGCCGCGGACGCCGATGTGCCGGCGCTCGAGGTGCTGGCCACCATCCTGTCCGGGGGCGAGTCGTCGCGGCTCCACCAGCGGCTCGTGCGCCACGACCACCTGGCCCTCGCCGCCGGCGGGGTCACCGAGGCGCTCGAGGACCCCGGCCTGTTCATCGTCTACGCGGCCTACCTGCCCGATCGCGACCCGGCCAAGGTCGCGGCGGCGCTCAGCGAGGAGGTCGCGCGCGTGCGCGACAAGCCGGTGACGCCCGAGGAGCTCGAGAAGGCGAAGAACCAGCTGGCCGCCGGGTTCGTGTTCGGGCTGCAGACCGTCGACGGCGTGGCGCAGGCGCTCGGCCACGCGGAGTACGTCGAGGGGGACTGGCACCGGTTCACCGAAGGGGCGACGCGCTACCTGGCCGTCACGGCGGCCGACGTGCAGCGCGTGGCGCAGAAGTACCTGGTCGACACCAACTTCACGCGCGTCACGCTGATCCCCACGGCGATGGGGGCGCCGGCGAAATGACCCGCCCGATGACGTCGCTCCGAACGGCGGCGCTGCTCGCCTGCGCGGGCCTCGCCGCCTGCGCGGCGAGCCCGGCCAAGGCCCCGGCCACGGCGGCGGCCCCCGCGCCTGCCGCGGCGCCGGCCAAGCTTCCCGGACCGCCCGCCGATTTTTGGGTCGGCCGCAAGGACCTGGTCCAGGCGCCGGCGCCGCCCAAGCCCGCGCCGCTGGCGCTGCCGCCCATCGAACGCTTCACGCTGCCGAACGGCCTCGAGGTGCTGGTGGTGGCGCGCAAGGACCTGCCCATCGTCAGCTTCGGCGTCGCCGTCGCTGCCGGCGGCTACGACGAGACGCGCGAGAACCTCGGCGTGTCGGACTTCGTCGCCGGGATGCTCCGGCGCGGGACGAAGAACGGCAGCAAAGTCCGCAGCGCCGACGACATCTCCGGCGCCATCGACGCCGTCGGCGGAGCGCTCGACGCCCAGGCCAGCAACGAGGCGAGCACCGCCGCCTGCACCGTGCTGTCGAAGGACGCCAAGCTCTGCCTCGACCTGCTCTCCGACATCCTGATGCACCCGTCGTTCCCGGAGAGCGAGATGCCCGAGGTGCGCGACCAGCTGCTCGCCGCCGTCGCCTCCCGCACCGACAGCCCGTACGAGCTGGCGGCGGCCCACTTCGACAATCAGCTGTTCGGCGAGAAGCACCCCGACGGCTGGGTGCTCACGGCCGAGGACGTCCGCAAGATCAAGCGCGCCGACCTGGAAGCGTTCTGGCGGGCCAACTACCGCCCGAACCGCGCCGTCCTCACCGTGGCCGGCGACGTCGACGTCGCCCACCTGCGCGGCGCCGTCGAGAAGGCGTTCGGGGGCTGGGCGCGCGGCGCCGCGCCCAAGCGCCCCGGCTGGACCATCCCCAAGCCCGAGAGGACGCGGGTGCTGCTCGTCGATCGCCCCGACCTCACGCAGGCGACCTTCATCGTCGGCCACCCGGGGATCAAGCACGCCGACCCACGCTGGTACGCGGCGACGCTGGTCAACTACGTGCTCGGCGGCTCCGACTTCTCGTCGCGGCTCATGACCGAGGTGCGCGCCAAGCGCGGCCTCACCTACGGAATCAGCTCGTCGTTCGGCGCCTCGCTCTACGACGGCGCCTTCCACGTGGTCGCCTCGACGAAGAACGAATCGGTCTGGGAGGCGCTGCTCGCCACCGAGAACGAGATCCGGCGCATGAAGGCGGAGGGGCCGACCGCCGCCGAGCTCGACAAGGCGACCGGCTACTACGCGGGGAGCTACCCGTTCAGCCTGCAGACCGCGGGGGGGATCGCGGCGGCGCTGGTCACGGCCCAGCTCCACGGCCTCGGCGACGGCTACGTGCGCGACCTGCCGCTCCGGCTCGCCGCCGTCGACGTGGCGACGGCCGACGCCGTGGCGCGCGACCTGCTCATGCCCGACGCCCTGCTCGTCGTCATCGTGGGCAAGGGGGACGCCATCGCCCCCCAGCTCGCCAAGGCCGGCATCGTGTACGAGCGCGTCGGGTTCAAGGATCCCATCAGCGCCGCCGCGCGCGCGACGGCGCGGCCGCCCGCGGCTAAGCCGCCGGGTTCGTAGCCGGCCGAGCGGCTAAGCCGCCGGGCCCGTAGCCGGCCGGGCGGCCGGGCTGAGCCCGCGCAACGCGATGGCGCGGCCCACGAACGCGAGCACGTAGCCGGAGGCGACGTCGGCGATGAAGTGCTGCTTGGTCGTCAGCGTCGACGCGGCGAGCAGCGTGGCCATCACCAGCGCGACGGCGCCGAGGCGCGGCCGATCCTTGATCAGGATCAGCGACAGCATGGTCGTGTGGGCCACGTGCAACGACGGGAACACGTTGCCGGGCGGATCGATGTGCTGGACGCCGGCCATGAAGGCGCTCGAGATGTCCGGGTAGGGGGGAGACAGTATGGGGCGCGGGTACTCCGCCCCGATGAGCACGTGGCAAGTGGCGCCGACGACCATCACGATCAGCACGGCGAGCACGGCGCGGTTGAACAGAGCGCGCCGCTGGATGCCGATGATCGCCATGATGAAGATGGCGGCGTAGAACGGCAGGTAGCACCACGACGTCCACGGCAGGAACGGGATCGCGTCGTCGAGGTGCGTCCGCAAGAGCTCCGTCGAGCGGGTGAGGTGAAGGTGGCCGATGCCGAAGTAGGCCGTCGACTGCACGAGCGCCATCCCCAGGCCGATGAGCCACTTGTAGGCGGGCGTCGCGCGCGCCTCGTCGGCGGGGGCGAGCGCGGCCGGGACGGTGACCGACATCTGGGCGCGCATCATAGATCGCGCCGCCCGTCAGAGCCCGCCGATCGCGAGCTTGAGGTAGTCCCCCTCCGGAAACTGGAGGGTCACGGGGTGGTCGGGGGCGGCGCCGCGCAGCTCGCGCAGCGCGAACCGGCGGCCTGCGTCGCGGGCCCCCGCCTCGACCGTCCCGATGAAGCTCTTCCGATCGACGTGGCTCGAGCAGGAGGCCGCGCAGAGGATCCCACCCGGCGCGGTGACGGCCGCCGCCAGCCGGTGCAGGCGCCGGTAAGCGCGCAGGCCGGCGGGAAGCGCGCGGCGGCTGGGGGCGAAGCTGGGCGGGTCGGAGATCACGAGGTCGAAGCGCTCGCCGGCGGCGGCCGCCTCCTCGAGGAACGCGAAGGCGTCGCCGGCCACGAACCGGGCCCGCTCGACGGGGAGGCCGTTGCGCGCGAAGTTGCGGCGCGCGGCGGCGATGGCGGGGGCGGCGACGTCGACGGTCACGGTCTCGCGCGCGCCGCCCGCGGCCGCGTAGACGGAGAAGCCACCCGTGTAGCCGAACAGGTTCAGCACCCGGCGACCGGCGGCGAGCGTCCGGACGAGCGCGCGGTTGTCGCGCTGATCGAGGAACAGCCCCCCCTTCTGGCCGTGGGCCAGGTCGACGCCGAACCGGAGGCCGTTCTCGCGCACCTCGATCTCGCCGGCGACGAGCCGGCCCAGGACGGCGCGCGTGGCCTCGGCATCGTCTTGGCCGGCGCCGCCGCCGCGGCGGCGGCGCTCCACGACGGTGTCGATCGCCAGCCCCCGGGTCGCGGCCGCGCCGACCAGGCGTTCGGGAAGCCCCCGGTAGAAGGCGCGGGCCCCGGCGCCGTCGTAGCGCAGGCTCGCGGCCGCGCCGTAGACGTCGACGTGGATGCCCGGCAGCTCGTCGGCCTCGCCGTGGACCCAGCGGAACGCGTCGGTCTCCCGGCGATCGATGAAGGCGAGCCGGCGCTCGAGCGCCGCGGCGAGGCGCGTCCCCACGACGGCGTCGAGGTCCGCGCCGGCGGCGGCGCGGGCGAGGAGGCGCACCGCGATCGGCGATCCCGCGTCCCAGAAGCCGCGCGCCAGCGGCCGGCCGGCGGCGTCGGCGACGAGCACCACGGCGCCGTCCGGCAGGCGCGGCGCGCCGGCGATCGCCTCTCGCCAGACCCACGGGTGGCCCCCGCCGATGGCGCGGGCCAGCCGCTTGCGCAGCGTCACGCGCGGGAGCGCGCCGCCTCTCACTTGGGCGGGCGGTCGGCGATCGGGAGATCCAGCACGGCGACCGGCCGCGCCAGCGTCGAGGCGATCTTGGCGCAGGCGAGCACGCGCGTCCCCGACGGGAAGGCGACCTCGACCTTCCCGGCGCCGGGCGTGCCGGTCACGATCCCGACGCCGAAGCTCGGGTGGGCGACCCGCTCGCCCGCGCCGTAGCTGTCGCGCGGGGCGTAGGGACGAGGTGGCTTGCTGGCGTCGAAGGCGGGTAGCGGCCGCGCGGCGGGCTCGGCCGCTCGGGGGCGGACCGGGCGCCGCGCCCCGCCGCTCGACGCGGTGCGCGCCGTGCGCTCGGGCTCGGCGTCACTCTCCGTGCGGTAGCGGTGGTGGCCGCCGCAGCGCTTGCAGACCACCTTCGCGATCCGGTCGCCCATCTTCGCCATCACCACGTGCCAGACCTGGCCGCAACGGCCGCAGAGCGCCTCGATGTCCTGTCCCACGCCGGGGGTCGCCATCCTCGTCTCTTCGCCTTTCGCTTTCTCTAGACTTCGGCCGGATCGCGGTACTCGCCGAACACCTCGCGGAAGACCCGGCAGATCTCCCCGAGCGTGGCGTCGCGGCGCGCGGCCTCGAGCACGGCGTCCATGACGTTGGCGCGGTCGTCCGCGCAGGCCCGGCGGACCAGGGCCAGCCCTTCGGCGGCCGCTGCGGCGTCGCGACGCGCCCGCAGCGCCTTCACCGCCGCCACCTGGTCCCGCTCCGGCGCGTCGTCGATCTTGAGGGTGGGGATGGCCGCCGTCCTCTCCACGGCGGTGGCGCGCACGTGGCGGTTGAGGCCCACGATCGTCCGGTCGCCCGCATCGACCTCGCGCTGGTAGCGGTAGGCCGAGGCGGCGATCTCCCGCTGAGGCCAGCCGGTCTCCACCGCGCGCACGATCCCGCCCATGTCGTCGATGGTGCGAATGATGTGCGTGGCCTCGGCTTCCATCCGGTCCGTGAGGTGCTCGACATAGTAGCTGCCGGCGAGCGGATCGGCCACCGCCGGGACGCCGGATTCCTCGGCGATGATCTGCTGCGTCCGGAGCGCGAGCGTGGCCGCCTCTTCCGTGGGCAGAGCGTAGGTCTCGTCGAAGCTGTTGGTGTGGAGCGACTGCGTCCCCCCGAGCACGGCCGCCAGCGCCTGCACCGTCGTGCGGACCACGTTGTTGAGCGGCTGCTGGGCCACCAGCGACACCCCGGCCGTCTGGGCGTGCGCGCGCAGGATCCAGCTGCGGGGGTTCTTGGCCCCGAACCGGTCGCGCATGATCCCGGCCCACATCCGGCGCGCCGCCCGCAGCTTGGCGACCTCCTCGAAGAAGTCGTTGTGCACGTCCCAGAAGAACGACAGCCGCGGGGCGAACTGGTCGACGTCGAGGCCGGCGTCGCGGCCGAGCTCGACGTACCCGATGCCGTCGGCGAGCGTGAACGCCAGCTCCTGCACCGCCGTGGCCCCGGCCTCACGGATGTGGTAGCCGCTGACGCTGATGGTGTTCCAGCGCGGCATCCTCGCCGTGCAGTGAACCAGCATGTCGCGCACGATGCGCAGCGACGGCCGCACGCCGCAAATCCACTCCTTCTGGGCGATGAACTCCTTGAGCATGTCGTTCTGGATCGTCCCGCCCAGCGCCGCGGCCGCGATCCCGCGCCGCTCGGCGGCCACCACGTAGAACGCCAGCAGCACCACCGCCGGCGCGTTGATGGTCATGGAGGTCGTCACCTCGGCGAGCGGGATGTCGGCGTAGAGGCGCGCCATGTCGTCGACCGAGGCGACGGAGACCCCCTCGCGCCCCACCTCGCCGCGCGCCAGCGGATCGTCGGGGTCGTGCCCCATCAGCGTCGGCATGTCGAACGCCGTCGACAGGCCCGTCTGCCCGTGCGCGAGCAAAAACCGAAACCGCTGGTTGGTGTCCTCCGGGGTGCCGAACCCGGAGAACATCCGCATCGTCCAGAGCTTGCCGCGGTACATGCTCTCGTGCGGGCCGCGCGTGTACGGGAAGCGCCCCGGGTCGCCGAGCCGCTCGTCGTAGCTCCAGCCGGGGCCGAGGTCCTCCGGGCGGTAGACGCCCGCGAGCGGCAACCCCGACTGCGTCCGCTTCTCCGCCATGCCGGGGGGAGTGTAGCCGAATGTCCGAGGCGTTTTCAGCCGCCGACGGCGCGCATCGACACGCGCCGCGCGGTCTCTTCCGTGCAGCCCTTCCAGACGAGGCCGTCCGGCTTGAGCTCCCAGGCGCGCCCGACGGCGGCCGCGATGGCGCCCGCGTCGCCGGCCTCGGCGGCTAGCCGCGCGCTGGCGCCGTCGTCCTTCGACAGGCACGGCCGGACGAAGCCGTCGGCCGCGACGCGCAGGCGGTCGCAGCCGGCGCAGAAGGTGTCGCTGGTCCCCGAGATGAACCCGACGCGGAGGCGCGGATCGTGGCGAGCCGCGACGTAGCGGGCCGGACCCCGATCGGGGTCCGCCACGGCGGTGTCATCGACGAGCAACGGGGCGAGCTGCGCGCGCATCTCGCGCATGGTGACCAGCCGATCCGGCACCAGGCGGGCCCCCTCGCCGACGGGCATCACCTCGAGGAAGCGAGGGACGATGCCGCGGGCCCAGGCGAAGCGGACCAGGTCCGCGAGCTCGGCGTCGTTCTCGCCGCGGAGCACGACGGCGTTCAGCTTCACCTCGTCGAAGCGCGCGGCGAGCGCGGCGTCGACGCCGGCCAGCACCTCGTCGAGCCGCCCGCCGCGCGTGAGGCGGGCGAACCGCGCGGCGTCGAGCGAGTCGAGCGAGATCGTGATCCGCTGCAGGCCGGCCGCGCGCAGCAAGGCCGCCCGCGCCGCGAGGCGGGTGGCGTTGGTCGTGACCGCGACGTCCTCGAACCCGAGCTCCACGGCGTGGGCGACCACCGCCTCGAGCGACCGGAAGAGGAGGGGTTCGCCGCCGGTGAACCGGACGCGGCGCACGCCCGCCGCCGCCAACCCCTCGAGCATCGCCCGCCAGGCGCCGTCGTCGAGCCGCGACTCGAGGTAGCCGTCGCTCCGCGACGGGCGGCAGTAGAGACAGGCGAGGTCGCAGCGATCGGTCAGCGACACCCGCACGCTGCGCGGCGCCGCGGCAGCGGGCGTAGCGTCGGTGACGACGGGCAGACGGCGGGCGACCTGCATGCGGACCTCAAGTCTATAGTGGCCGTAGTTTCCGCGCTGTAACATGTTTGCGGGCAGATGGATCGCAAGCGCGCCCGCGTCGGAAAACGGCTGCCGCACTGGAACGCGCGCGGCGAGGCGCGCATGGTCGACGTCGGCGAGAAGCCGGCCACCGCCCGCACCGCCACGGCGACGGCGCGCGTCCGCCTGGGCGCCGGCACCGCCGACCGGATCGCGGCCGGGACCATCCCCAAAGGGGACGTCATGTCCGTCGCCCGCCTGGCGGGGATCGCGGCCTCCAAGCGGACCGACGAGCTCATCCCCCTCTGCCACCGCATCGCGCTGACGGCTGTCGAGGTGGACCTGCGCCTCGATCGCACCGGCCGCGCCGTCGACGTCACCGCGACCGCGCGCGCCTTCGATCGCACGGGCGTGGAGATGGAGGCCCTGGTCGCGGCCAGCGTCGCCTCGCTGACCCTCTACGACATGCTCAAGGGGATCGATCGCGGCATCACCATCACCGACGTCGCGCTCGCCGAGAAGCGCGGCGGCCGCTCGGGGACCTGGCGGCGGGGGCGCGCGTCGTGACCCGGGCCGCACTCAGCGATCGGCCGCTTTCTGTCGACAACGTGCTCGCCGAGGTGCGCCACGCGGGCGCGGGCGGGCTGGCCGTCTTCATCGGCACCGTGCGCGACCACAACGACGGCCGCGCGGTGACCCGCCTCGAGTACGAGGCCTACGCCGCGATGGCAGTCGCCGAGATGGAGAGGATCGTGGCCGAGATCGAGGCGGCGATCCCCGGCGCCCGCGCGGCGCTCGCCCACCGCATCGGCGCGCTCGAGGTGGGGGAGATGGCCGTCGTCTGCGCCGCGAGCGCCCCGCACCGCCCGGAGGCGTTCGCCGCCTGCCGCCGGCTCATCGACGAGGTCAAGGCGCGCGTCCCCATCTGGAAGCGCGAGCACGGCCCCGACGGCCCCTACTGGGTCGGCTGGGAGGACGCGCGCTGCGCGCACCCGGAAGGCGCCCACGAGAAGGACCGTCGTGAACCGCACTAGGCGCGGCGTGCTCGTGCTGGCGGCGGTCATGCTGCTCGGGGCGCCATCCTCGCCCCGCGCCGCCGAGACGAAAGCGGAGCTGGCCGTCTTCGAGGCCGCATCGCTCAAGGACGTCTTCGCGCGGCTCGCCCAGCGATTCGAGAAAGACAGGCCCGGGGTCAAGGTGGTGACCAACGCCGCCGGCAGCCAGGAGCTGCGCGCCCAGATCGAGCACGGCGCGACCGCCGACGTGTTCGCGTCGGCCGATCGCAAGCAGATGGAGGCGCTCGCCGCGCAGGGACTGACGGTCGCGCCGGCAATCTTCACCTGCAATGAGCCGGTGGTGATCGTGCGCCCCGCTCTCGCCACCACCGTGAAGGGGCTCGTCGATCTGCCGCGCCTCGACCGGATCGTGATCGGGACTCCGGAGGTGCCGATCGGCGCCTACACGCTGCAGATCCTGCAAAAGGCGGCGGCCAAGCATGGGGCAGACTTCCCCGCCCGCGTGCAGGCGAAGGTCGCCTCGCGTGAGCTGAACGTGCGCCAAGTGCTGGCCAAGGTGGTCCTCGGCGAGGCGGACGCCGGGATCGTCTATCGGACGGACGCCCTCACCGCCGGCGGCAAGGTCCGGGTCGTCGACATCCCGCCGGAGCTGAACGTGATCGCCGAGTACCCCATCGCGCCGGTCAAAGGGGCACCACACCCCGACCTCGCGCGGCGGTTCATCGACCTCGTGACCTCGCCCGCCGGCGCGGCTGCCCTCCGCGAGGCGGGGTTCTCGCCCTGTCCGCGCCGGTGAGCGAGCGCCCGGACCCGCGCGCAGGTCGCTCGGTGCTCGACGCCGTGCTCTGGCCGACGGCCGTCGGGCTGGCGTCGGGTGTCCTCGTGCTGCTCGTGGCGCTCCCGATCGCGGGGCTCTTGCTGACGTCGTCCCCGGGCGCGCTCATCCGCGCGCTCGGCGATCCGATGGTCGGGCCGGCGCTGGGCGTGACGGCCTCGACGACGACGGTGAGCCTCGCGCTCATCGTCGCCTGTGGCACACCGCTGGCCTGGCTGCTGGCGCGGCACCGGACGCGCGCGGCGCGCATCGTCGAGACGCTCGTCCACCTGCCGGTCGTGTTGCCGCCGGCCGTGGCCGGCGTGGCCCTGCTGCTCGCGTTCGGGCGTCGCGGGCTGATGGGGCCGCCGCTTGCCGCCCTCGGCGTCGGGCTGCCGTTTTCGCGGGCCGCCGTGGTGCTGGCCCAGGCGTTCGTCGCCGCGCCGTTCTACGTGCAGGCGGCCATCGCCGCCTTCCGCCGGCTCGACCCCGATCTGGTGCTCGTGGCCCGCACGCTCGGCGCCTCGCGCCCGCGCGTCTTCTTCACGGTCGCGGTGCCGATCTCCTGGCCGGCCCTCGGGGCGGGCGCGGCGCTCAGCTGGGCGCGCGCCCTCGGCGAGTTCGGAGCCACGCTCCTCTTCGCCGGCAACCTGACCGGTCGGACGCAGACGCTGCCGCTCGCGATCTACACGGCGCTGGAGTCCGATCTGCGAGCGGCGCAGAGCCTATCGATCGTGATGGTGGCGGTGGCCTTCGCCGTTCTGGTCGCGGTGCGGGCGGGGACGCGGCCATGAGCACGGCCGGCCTCGAGGTGGAGATCCAGGGCCGGTTCCGCGCCCTGTCCATGGACCTCGCGCTCCACGCCACGGACGCCCCGATCGTCGTCGCCGGGCCGAACGGCGCCGGCAAGACCACGTTGCTGATGGCGATCCTGGGGGCCGAGACGCCCGCGCGCGGCCACGTGACCCTCGACGGCGTCCCCCTCTTCGACCGCGCACGCGACGTCGACGTCCCCGTCGAGCGCCGCCGCATCGGCTACCTGCCGCAGCGCTATACCCTGTTCCCGCACCTCGCCGTCTTGGACAACGTCGCCTACGGCGTCCCCGCGGTGCACCGGCCCGAGCGACGGCGGCGCGCCGCCGAGACGCTCGCCGCGCTCGGCCTCGCCTCCCTCGCCGCCCGCCGCCCCGCGGAGCTTTCGGGCGGCGAGGCGCAGCGGGTCGCCCTGGCCCGCGCCCTCGCGAGCGAGCCGAGGGCCCTCCTGCTCGACGAACCGCTGGCGGCCCTCGACGCTTCGGTCCGGCGCGAGGTCCGGCGGTTCATCGCCGCGCGCGTGCGTGCGCTCGCGATCCCGGCGGTCGTCGTCACGCACGACCGCGCGGACGCGGAGGCGTTCGGCGGCGAGGTGGTGGTGATCGAGCGCGGCGCCGTCGTCCAGCGCGGGCCGCTGGCGGCGCTCGCCGCCGCACCGGCCACGGAGTTCGTCCGTCGCTTCGTCGATCGGTCGCCCGAGGGCTGAGGTCAGGGCGTGATGTCCGCCGGCGCATCCCAGTCGGCGAGCAGCGGCCACTCGACGTCGGCGATCGACAGCGCGGCCGCGCCCACGGCGCGCAACAGCCCCTGCAGCGACAGCTCGCCGGCGGCGAGCCGGCGCTCGGCCTCGGGGAGGACGCGCGCGCTCTCGTAGCGCGCGAACAAGGGCTCGAAACGGCCATCCCGAAACGGCGCGACCGCGGCCGCAGCTACGTCGGCTGCCATCAGGCGCTCGAGGAGCGGCGGGGTCACGTGCGGCATGTCGCACCCGACCGCGATCACCCGACCTTTCGGGGCCCGGCGCATGAGCGCGGCCAGCCCGCCGAGCGGTCCCGCGCCTGGCGCGAGGTCGGCGATGGCTTCGAGCCCGAGCGGCGCGTAAGCCTCCGCCTCGCCCACGAGCACGCACGACAGCCCAGCGCCGGCGCCGAGCGCGCGCCAACGCTCGACGATCGTCTCTCCGGTGGGCACGCGGAGGAGACCCTTCGGCGCGCCGCCCATCCGGCTCGAGGCGCCGCCCACGAAGATGCCGAGCAGCGGAAGAGCGGCGTTCACACGTCACCAAAGCGGAGCACGTCGACGGGCGTCCCGGCGGCGAGGTCCTCGGCCTCGAGGGGGACGAGGGCGAGCGCGTTCGCCCACCCCATGCTCGTGGTTGCGCCCGAGGCCTGATTGCCGAGCGGCGTGGCGAAAAGCTCGGGCCCCTTCCGCTCGAGCACGACGCGCACGAATTCGAGCCGACCGGGTTTGTGGCGGACACCTCCGCCGAGCCGGGCGGGCAGGAGCGCCGGCAGCGGCGCCGCGTCCCCCTGCAGCGCGCGCAGCAGCGGCGCGCCGTAGAGGGCGAACGTCGTCAGCGCGCTGGCGGGGTTCCCCGGAAGGCCCAGCACGCGCACGGGCGCTGCGCCGGCCCCGCGCGGCCGCGCGCCGAAGGTGAGCGGCTTGCCGGGCTTGATGGCGACCTTGTGGAAGTCGAGCGCCACGCCCAGGCGCTCGAGCGCGGGACGGACGACGTCGTGGTCGCCGACGCTGACGCCGCCGACGGTGAGCAGCAGGTCGGCGCCCGCCAGGGCGGCGTCGAGGGCGGCGGCCGTGGCCTCGAGATCGTCGCCCACCGGCGGCGCGAGCCGCGGCGCGCCGCCGGCCTGGCGCACCAGCGCGGCGAGCGCGACGCCGTTCGATTCCGGGATGGCCCCGGGACGCGCCGCCGCTGGCGATCCCGGCGGCGCGAGCTCGTCGCCCGTGCAGACGATGGCGACGGCCGGGCGCCGCGCGACGGCCAGCGCGCCGCGGTCGAGCGACGCCGCGAGCGCCAGGTGCCCCGCGTGCAGGCGTGTCCCCGCGGCGATGGCCACGGCGCCGGGGCGGATGTCCTCGCCGGCGGCGCGCACGTGGGCCCCCCGCCGCGGGCGGGCGCGGAAGATCGCCACCTCGCCGTGCCGGTCGACCTCCTCCTGCATCACGACGGTGTCGGCCCCGGCGGGGAGCGCCGCGCCGGTGAAGATCCGGCAGGCGGCGCCCGGCCCGAGCGCGGGCGGCGGCCGGCCGGCGCGACTCTCGACCGCGCCGACCGGGAGCCGGAACGGCGGTTCGCCGGCGAGATCGTCGAGCCGGAGCGCGTAGCCGTCCATGGCGCTGCCGTCGAACGGCGGCAGCGGGCGATCGGCGATGAGCGGAGCGGCGAGCACACGCCCGACGGCTTCGCCGAGCGCCACGCGCTCCTCGCCGAGCCGGGTGGCGTCCGCCAGGACGCGCGCGCGGGCCTCGTCGAAGGTGAGCATGCGTCGGTCCTAGTGATGTCCCGCGCGGCCCGCGGCCAGCGCCGCGGCGTGCGGCAGCACCGGCGCG
>Ga0306920_100008861_pt1 | contig 13390 bp, 15 predicted proteins | sample flu12Cox44000170_FD_204666 | JGI IMG/M metagenome (GOLD analysis project Ga0306920, IMG submission 204666) | Lab enrichment of tropical soil microbial communities from Luquillo Experimental Forest, Puerto Rico - flux4day.12C.oxic.44.000.170 (v2)... | ecosystem: Environmental > Terrestrial >... | reverse complement strand
CGGCGCAGTTCGAAGGAGGCAGACGAGAAGCGCCAGTTCCTGTTCGATTCGATTCCAGTGCAGGAAACGCTCCAGCAAAATATCATCGCGCAACTGAACCAGACCGTGCTCAACGCCGATGACCGAAGAGCTGCAGAACTGATCATCGGCAACATCGACGACGACGGATTTCTCCAAAGCACCACGGAAGAAATGGCGCTGAACTCGGGAATTCCACAGGACGATTTCGAAAGGCTGCTTGGATTAATCCAAACCTTCTATCCTGCGGGAGTTGGCGCGCGTGATTTGCGCGAATGTTTGCTGATCCAACTGCGACGACAAGGAAAGGAAGGCAGTCTCGATTACAGGATCGTGTCCGAGCACATGGACGACCTGGGAAGGCATCGATTTCTGGAGATCTCCCGTCGAATGGCGATCAGTGCTGAGGATGTGCAAAAGGCTGCCGACAACATCGCACGATTGAATCCTCGCCCTGGCCAGGTTTTCGCTGCCGCTCCGCAGAATTACGTGTTGCCAGACGTGATCGTGGAAAAGATCGACGGCGAATATCAGATTTCCTTCAACAACGAACAGATTCCGCATCTGCGAATCAGCAACCTGTACAAGGACATCATTGCGTCTGGGGACGCGCAGACCAGCGACGTGAAAGATTACATCCGGGATAAAATCCGCAGCGGCAAGTTCCTGATCCGCTCAATCCATCAACGCCAACAAACAATTATGAACATCGCGCAGCAGATTGTTTCACGGCAGCACGACTTCCTCGAGCACGGCCCATTGCACCTGAAACCGATGACGATGGCAGAAGTGGCCGAAACCGTCGGTGTCCACGAGACCACGGTTAGTCGTGCGGTGTCTGGCAAATACATGGCCACGCCGCAGGGCGTGTTCGAGATGAAATATTTTTTCACAGGTGGCTATCAAACCGCGACCGGCGAATCGCTGAGCAACACCAGCGTAAAACAAGCCGTTCTCGACCTCGTGAAGCATGAGAGCGGCAGCGCGCCTCTGAGCGATCACGAGATCGTCGAGATTTTGAGCGAGCGCGGTATTCCCATTGCGCGACGCACCGTCGCCAAGTACCGCAGCGAGCTAAACATTCTGCCCAGTCATATGCGGCGGAAATATTGAAGTGCTGTGGAGCGGCCGTTGAGAGTTAATGGCGACTGAAGCTCCGATCCACGCGGCGCCCGACTCGGCGGTGACGGCGGTGATCGCTCCGCCGCAGCGCGCCGATGAAGTATTCCTTGAAGGCCCTAACTCGCGAATCGCAGAGTTCTGGACGTTGCTGCGAGTCATGCGCGATTTCCTGCGCGGATATCGCGCCCTCCATTTCGTAGGCCCTTGCGTAACCGTCTTCGGCTCGGCGCGAATCAAACCTGACGATCCGCATTACGAACTGGCCATGAAGATGGGCGCGGCGATTGCCCGGCTTGGATTCACGGTGATGACCGGCGGCGGCCCGGGCATTATGGAGGCGGCCAACCGCGGCGCAAAGGAAGTCGGCGGCCGGTCGGTCGGATGTAACATCGAGCTACCATTCGAGCAATCATCCAACATGTACCTGGATCGTTGCCTCCGGCTGCATTATTTTTTCGTTCGCAAGGCGCTGTTGATAAAATATTCCTACGCGTTCGTTGTCATGCCCGGCGGCGTCGGCACCCTGGACGAGCTTTTTGAGGCGCTCACTCTGATTCAGACCGGTAAGATCAAAAATTTCCCGATTGTGATCATGGGCACCGATTACTGGAGACGCCTGATCGATTTCATCGAGGAAATGGCGCAGCATGGGAAGATCAGCGCCTCGGATTTAGAGCTAATTTATGCGACGGATTCTGTTGAAGAAGCTATTACGCACATTCGCGCCAAGGCCATTGAACGATTTGGGCTTAGACGCGTAGCACACATGCGTCGCCACTTCCCATGGCTCGGGGAGCGTGGTTTTCCCGCCAAAGGTCCGGAAATTTGTTAACGACCAGCGGAGGACTGGAGAACGCCCGCTCCTTGTAAACGGTCGCAAAAATACCAAAATATTCTAACTGGCAAGGGTCGAAGATGAAAGCACGCACGTTGCTCAGCTTGTTTGTCGCCGGACTGCTTTGCAGTTGCAGTACGACCGACACGGGCATGCGAACTCAGCAGAATACTCGGCCCGAAACACAACCGCAGCCAGCAGCGCCGCTCCGGCCGGCTCATAACTAGTTTGCCTAACGACAGGGGTTAGGCCTTGAGTTTAGGTCGGTGCGATAGCAATTGGCAGTTCGGTGGAACAACCAGCTGAATCGCCTGTGGTACCACCTCATATCGAACGTTCGAAAAGTGTAGCGGTTCACCATCCAGACTGACTGGAATTGCTTCTTCAGAATGCACTTCCAACCAGGGGGTTTGCCAATAGGAGATATACTCGCCGTCCGGTGGAAGCTGTTGCAATTCCCGCGCGGCGGCGAGCAACGCTGTTGGCGAGATCTGACGAACGATAAGCACGTCGAGCAAACCGTCGTCGATCCTTGCGCGCGGAGCGACTTGGATGCCGCCGCCGGTCTGGCGCCCATTTCCGACGATTGCCACGGGACCGCTGCCAATAATCTCGCGACCGGGCAAGGTGAGCTTTCCCTGATAATAATGAAGATTGATCGCCAGAATCGCGCCCATCACCGTGTAGGCGGCGGGACCAAGCAGGCGTTTGAGTTCCGGTGATGTAGTTGCTGTAATCTCGGCACCGAAACCAGAACAGGCCGCATTGATAAACCAGTGGTCATTGGCTTTACCGATATCGATTGCGACTGGCTCACCTCTTATGCAGAGCGCAAGCGCTTTCGACGGATCACGCGGAATGCCGCATCCAGTCGCAAAATCGTTGGCGGTCCCAAGTGGCACTATCCCCAGAATGGGCCGCTCAAGCTTGGAGAGATTCATCAAGCCATGAACGATTTCGTTCAGTGTGCCGTCCCCGCCCGCTGCAAGCACTAAATCCGCTTCGCCTGCTTCCGACACAAATCGCCGCGCGTCTCCCTTTTCCCATGTCAGTCGTACTTCGATGCGATGTCCGGCTGCTCGTTGCCGAGCAACTGCCGCGCGGAGGGTATCATTCCCGGCTACTTTCCCGTTGAGAATCAAACGAACCCTTTTACCCCTTGCTTTGGTTTTCATCGAGACGGCCGCAGTGGTTTAAAAAAGTGTTCGTCTTTACACGAGGAATCGGCAAGCGCGCGAATAAGAAAATGAGCGTCTTTCACAATTGCTGCCACCCTTCACTCTGTTGTGATCGCAGTCCCTATCGCGGAGATTGATACGTGAACGTCGCAATCTTCAGTGCAAAAAAATACGACCGCGAATTTCTCAACGCGGCAAATGGCTCGCTTCACAAACTGCGTTTTTTCGAGCCGCAGCTGAATGAGGAAACTGCAGGACTCGCGACCGGATTTGATGCCGTTTGCGCGTTTGTAAACGATCAGGTGAACGCTCCGGTGATTGCGAAGTTGCGTTCGTTAGGCGTGCGGCTGATCGCGTTGCGCTGCGCCGGTTACAACAATGTCGATCTCTCAGCCGCGACGAAACACGGCATCACAGTAGTCCGCGTTCCGGCCTACTCGCCGTACGCGGTGGCCGAGCATACCGTCGCTCTCATACTGGCGCTCAATCGGAAAGTGCATCGCGCGTATAATCGCGTGCGCGAAGGTAATTTCGCTCTCGACGGCTTGGTCGGATTCGACATGCACGGCAAAACAGTCGGCGTGATCGGCACGGGCCAAATTGGGACTGTTGTGGCGAAAATTCTCACCGGATTCGGTTGTCCGACTTTGGCGTTCGATCCAATTCCAAATGTGACCTGTCGGTCTCTCGGCGTGCGGTATGTCGAGCTCAACGAATTGTTGGCGCAATCAGACATCATTACATTGCATTGCCCGCTTACGCCGCAAAACAGATACATCATCAGTGACGCCGCCATCGCCAGAATGAAGAAAGGCGTGATGCTGATCAACACCAGCCGCGGCGCGCTGTTGGATACCGTCGCAATTATCGAGGGGCTAAAGAGCGGCAAGATCGGTTATCTCGGCCTCGACGTTTACGAGGAGGAAGAAGAAATCTTTTTTGAAGATCGTTCAGGGTTAATTCTCGGCGACGACGTGTTCGCGCGGCTGCTCACGTTTCCAAATGTGATCATCACCGGCCACCAGGCTTTCTTCACGCGAGAAGCCTTGTTGAACATCGCGGCTACAACCATCGACAACATCACCAAATTCCAAAACAATCAGGCGCTCGAGAAGCTGGCTGGTTGATTCCGATGCGACCAAACCAGGCTCAAGCCATCGAGGATTGCCACGGCTGTGCTGCTTTCGTGACCGACCACGACCGCGGCGCCGTTTGGGCGTTATGCGTTCCGCAGGCAGCGGCCGATGATCCAGACATAGGCTATCATCATCGCGGCAACGGTGAATACGACCAGATATTCCATTTGTTTACCTCGCTGTCTGACTGGTGATCAAATCGGAGCATCGGCTTTCGTGCGGCTTTTTGCGGTCAAGACACCCTGCACAAGGATGGCCCCAGCGATCGCAACTGCAGCCAGCGCGGGCTTCACTCTCACGCACTGTCACACCGCCAAACGCAACTTCGTTCAACAGCAGTCTCGCTGTTTCGGGTTTTTCATTTAACAAGAGAGTCGGTTTCATTGGTTCACTCCCGGTGTGCCCGAAACTATGGCGTCCGCTGCCGTCGCGGCTGGGCATTTGTTGGGTTTTGCTTTGCAAAAATTGCGTGGCAGTTTGGGCTGCATACCCGCGACGGATGCTGTTTTCTCGAACGATTTTGTAAATGCATACGAGACTTGTCGCCTGCATAATTGCCGCGTTTGCGGTTTCGACCGCGGTCGTTAGCGCTGAACAAGAACGGCCACGTTTGGAAGTGCCGGCAAAGGAGGTCGCCAAGGCTGAAGAATTGGCCACACAGCTCGCGGCGCTTTCGCGCAGAGTAGATCCAAACGAAGCGAAGCTCCTGTCGGAATGCGCCTATGCCACGGTGGCGCGGCTAAGACAGGAGTACCGGATGTTTGGCACCCCAATTTTTAATAATTTCCTCGTGTATCACGGTTGGAGGAAACGCGGCTATTGTTATCAATGGACCGAGGACCTGCTCCTTGCGTTGGACACGCTGAAACTGAAGACGCTTGAACTTCACTGGGCCGACGCGTACCGGGGCACATATCGCGAGAACAATTGCCTTGTCGTCACGGCAAACGGACAACCGTTTGATCGCGGGATGATTCTCGAGTGCTGGCGTCATTTCGGACATCTCCGTTGGAACCTGGTCCTGTCAGATGAGGACCACTATTACGAGAACACGAAATGGGCGGAAAAGGTCCGCGCACGCGCGGCGTCGAAAACGTCCCGGGCCAATCATGGTGTTGCATTCCAAGCGAGAATCGCACCGGACGCGAAAGCCGGAGATTAGGATTTTATTTTCCGAGGCACCTGTTTCTTAGGAGCGCATTGCGAGTCGCGTGCCAGGCGGGGGCGCGCCGCGAACCTTGCCCGCCATTATTCGACGAGACGGATAAGAGTCGGCCAATTACAATTCAAAGTGACAGAGCACTGCCGCACTCCAAAACGTGGCCGTCATCCCAAGCGCCCGTTTCAGGCTTGCGTTTTGGAATGCGGCGCCGCTGCGCCGCTTTCAAATGACGCAGCGTATTGGCCGTTTTTGTGTGATCGCGCTATTCTAAATCGAGATGCATCGGACCGACCATTCCCGCTTCCGTAAGACGCACGATTTCGTTCCGGATTTTTCGCATGCGGAACGGCGCACGCGCATCGTAATCGGTATCACCGCCGCGATGATGGTGATCGAGATCGTCGCCGGTTTGATGTCGCACTCAATGGCTTTGCTTGCTGATGGCTGGCACATGAGCACACATGTCCTCGCGTTTTTGATAACGGCCGTGGCGTATTATTTCGCCCGGACACAAGCGGGCAATGCACGTTTCAGTTTCGGCACCGGAAAAATCGGAGTGCTAGGCGGATTCGCCAGTGCGGTCGTGCTCGCGATTGTGGCGTTTTTGATGGCGGGCGAATCGTTGCACCGGCTTTTTGTTCCACTGGAAATTCACTTCAACCAAGCGATCGGAATCGCCTGCCTCGGGTTGTTGGTGAACCTGAGCTGCGCGGTTTTACTAGCCGATCGCCACCACGAACACGACGGCGGCAGCGCACATGATCACGATTTAAATCTGCGCGCAGCCTACATGCACGTATTGGCCGATGCGTTTACCTCGGTGCTGGCGATCACGGCATTAACGGGCGGCAAATTTTTCGGATGGGCATGGCTGGATCCGGTCGTGGGAATTGTCGGCAGTGGGGTGGTTTTCTCATGGTCTTACACACTGTTACGCGATAGCGGCGGGATTCTGCTCGATCGTACGCCGGCGTCATCAGATTTGCCTGAAGAAATTCGACGCGCGGTGGAGAGCGACGGCGATTCGGTAGTAACCGATTTGCATGTGTGGCAGATCGGCATCGGAAAATTTGCCGCGATGGTTTCGATCGTCGCGCACGAACCGAAGAGCTGCGATTCCTATCGGGCGTTGCTGCGCGGGCACGAGGAATTGGTCCATGTGACGATCGAGACGCAACATTGCCGCGAAGAGCACGCGTCGGCCGCGAGCGCGTAGGAGTCTGTTGAATTACTCAGTCATGCCGCGTTGCTGCCGATTTTTCGTCTCCCCGAGGCGCGAGGAGGGCTCATACCCGACGCGGTCTGCAACCGACGAGCAACAACGGAGAGGCGCAAAAGCGGCGCAACCCCGGCGGCGAGAGCCCATTGGACGGGGTACTTCAACAGACTCCTAAATGGCCAACACACTCTGGCAGGTCATCGCCGCCTACGTTTTCGCTGTCGCCGGCGGATCGGTCAGCGCGTCACTGCGACTTGACCATAAGCCGCTTTGCGCGCTCATCAGTTTCGCCGCCGGAACGCTTCTTGGTGTCACAATCTTTGCTATTTTTCCCGAGAGTTTTGGTGCGTGCCCATGGTGGGCCGTGTTGCTGGCCCTAATTAGCGGCTACGCGGTTTTCTTTTTCGTCAGCAAATATGTTCATCATGTTTGTCCTGCTTGCGCGGCCAGTCATTTTGATGCTGATGCCACCCGACATTTCAGCGAAATCGCTACCGCGCTAATCGTCGCTTTGGCAATTCATAGCACGACAGACGGTTTGGCTTTGGGAATCCAAGGCCAAACGCCTGCAACCGGTGCGACAAGGTGGTCGTTGTTTTTTGCTCTATGCATACACAAGGTCCCCGAAGGTCTCGCGCTCGGCAGTCTCCTGATAGGCGCAGGACTTCAACGCGCGGCCGCGGTTGGATGGGTGGCAGCGGTCGAAGCCACCACGCTTCTCGGCGGCGTGATCGGTTATTTCTTCGTGACGAACATCTCCATCTTGTGGCTCGGGTTAATTATGGCGCACGTCGGCGGAGGTTTTATTTATTTGGCCGCACACGCAGTGGTTGGAGAAATGTTGAAGCACGGAAAAAAGCTGGTTTTGACCAGCTTTGCACTAGGAGTCGCTCTGATCGCGGTTCTCAACATTGCGTTACGAATGCTTCGCTAAAACTACGACATGCACTCGTTTCACTATCGCGATGATTATCTCTATTGCGAAGACGTCGATCTTACTAGTGTCGCCGAACGATTCGGCACACCGACTTATGTATATAGCGCGAGGACAATTCTCGATCACTACGCGCGACTCGACGTCGCACTCGCGCCACTCGACCACCTCATTTGTTATGCGGTAAAAGCGAACTCGAATCGCACTATTCTTACCTTGCTGGTACAAGCGGGCGCCGGCTTTGATATTGTATCCGGTGGAGAGCTGTTTCGTGTGCTCGCGGCCGGCGGCGATCCGACCAAGTGCACGTTCGCGGGCGTAGGCAAATCGGGTGACGAAATCGAGTACGCACTCGAGCGGGGCGTTTACAGCTTCAACGTCGAGAGTGAAGCCGAACTGGATTTGATCGAGCGCATCGCCTGCGCAAAAAAAATGCCCGCCCCAATCGCGTTGCGGGTCAACCCTGATGTCGACCCCCACACGCATCATTACATTTCGACGGGTTCCCAAGAAAACAAGTTTGGTATCGCACTCGACCAGGTCCGCGCGGTTTATGAACGCGCGGCGAGCATGAGCAACATCGAAATTGTCGGCGTGCAAATGCACATCGGTTCTCAAATCATCGAGGCCAGCCCATTCGCGAGCGCAATCGAAAAAGTGGTGCCGCTGGTGCGCGACCTGAAATCGAAATTCGACATTAAGTTTGTCAGTATCGGAGGCGGCATGGGAATCATTTACCGGCGCGCACTTGAAAGCGGATCAGGCAAATGGTGGCACGATCACGGCAGCGAGCCCGCTGCGTTCAGTGTGCGCGATTACGCTGACGCTGTTGTGCCGCCGTTGCGCGACTTGGGTATTCGGATTCTGGTCGAGCCTGGCCGTTTTCTTGTCGGCAACGCCGGCGTTTTGCTAACGCGCGTCCGTTACATCAAGCAAACCGGCAGTAAAAAGTTCGCCATTGTCGACGCCGGCATGAACGATCTCATTCGCCCCGCGCTATATCAGAGTTATCACGAAATTGTGCCGGTGAAGCAGCCGAAGACAGAGAGGGAGAGGAAGACCAATAAGATCGATATCGTTGGGCCGGTCTGTGAGTCGGGCGATTTCTTTGCGCTCAACCGGGAAATGCCTGAACTGCGCGAAGGCGATTTGCTCGCGATCATGAGCGCGGGCGCGTACGGACTTGTAATGGGGTCGAACTATAATTCGCGGCCGCTCCCGGCAGAAGCGCTTGTACGTGGCGATAAGTCCGCGCTGATCCGGAAGCGCCAAACATGGGAGGACCTTGTGTGCGAGGAAGTGGATCCAGTTTGGTAAGGACCGCTTGGAGACGGACCGCCCCCGGGCCGTTTGCTTGCCGCTCACGCCACGTCGGCGCGCTCGGCGATCCCGCCCTACCACTTGCGAATTCCGTGCTCCAGATAAATAGTCCTCCTCGCCGGAAATGATGAAACGTCTGTTAGTGGTGTGCTGTTTGTCGATGGTCGCGCTCGGGTTGCGCGCCGCACCCCCTGCCGGGGGTGAATACGTAATCCTGGTTGGTGGTCCGTCGATGTATCAATGGGAAAAATACAAAGCTGTCCCGCACGATCATTGGTGGGCGAACTTTGTGAGGGCGGCGCGTTTGCGCACCGAACAATTGCGCAGTGAAGTCGGGCCGGATGCGAAGATCACCTGGCTCATTTACAAGCAGGGCTATGAAGACCGTGCCAAGCAGGAGCACCAGGATCTGATCAGTTTAATTGGCACAGTTCGCGACAAATTTAATATCAATCTCGTTTGGTTTGGTCCCGGACACGAGGTCATTGATTACATCAACAACGGAGAGCGTCGAGATCAGTTGAAGATCGTGGACTTCGAATATTTCGGGCATTCAAACCGGGCTTGTTTCATGTTCGATTACAGCAACAACATCGACAGCGCATGTAAATCGTGGTTGCACGAAGACGACCTGAAGCAAATCAACCGGCGTGCATTCGCCCGACACGCTTATTGTAAGAGCTGGGGCTGCCACACCGGAGAGAGCATGTCGAAGAAATGGTACGCCGCGACCGGAGCACGCATGATTGGCGCCATCGGCAAAACTCAGTTCATGATGGAAGAACTGCCCATCCTCATTTCGGAGGATGGCAGATGGGTTAATTGATTTTCGATTGCCGATTTTCGATTGAATGCGTCGCCCGGTGGATCGACCACGAGGGCTGAAGTCCAGGCTGAGATATTCGGTCAATCCTCGTGTGGAGAATTTGAGATCGACATTTGCCGGCGCTCTTGTCATGAAAGGACATTGGCTCAGAAGGAGCCACAGCAACCTCAACAGAAAGAAGTTATGAATTGGAAAAAATTCTTCTTCGCGTTCATCGCGGCTTTCATTTTCCTCTTCGTGTTCGGCTTCCTTTGGTATGCAACGCTGATGCACGACGCCCATCGGGAGGTGCCAACACTTTTGCGACCGGAAGCGGACCTTAAGAGCTATTTCGGCTGGCTTGCCCTCGGTCAGTTCGTCATGGCGTTCTTTTTCACCCTGCTGTGTACTCGCTACGTTCCAGGCGGACGCGCAGGCGCCGGCGCGATGCTGGGCCTTCTGGTGGGGTTGGTGTATGCGGGACCACACTTGATCTCGTTCGCAGTCCAACCATTAACGTTTAAAATCCTTTGCGGCTGGATCGCCGGTGCTGTGATCCAATTCACAATTGCAGGCGCGATCGTCGGCGCCATCTACAAACCAGCGGCCGAGCAAATCATGAATGTGAAGGAGCGGCCGCGCTGACCGGCTTGAGCGAACTTCCCTCGTCTCTTCGAACTCATCGGCTCCAATACAATCGCAAGTTATGAAACGGTTTATCCTCGCTTTTATCGCCGCTTACATTTTCCTGTTCGTCTGGGGTTGGCTGTTTAACGGCGTTTTGCTCAAAGACGTTTATGCCGAAACGCCAAATCTTTGGCGATCGCAAAGTGAAATGGCGAGTTTGTTTCACTGGATCATTATCGGACAGGCACTTGTTGTTTTTTCGTTCGTAATGATCTACGCGAGTGGTTTCGCAGGCGGCGGGATAAGTGCTGGAATTCGGCTCGGTCTCCTGCTGGAAATCGCGGCGATCGGGATGCGCCTTGGTTTTTATGCCCTTCAACCCATTCCCGGAAAACTGATTCTTTACGGAAGCATCGGCGGCGTCATTGAGATGATTATCGTCGGGGCAATGGTCGGCGCGATCTACAAACCGGCATCGCCGCGGACTAGTTAGGACGAAATCACTTGCGATGATCGCGAGCTTCTGTGGAGCGCGAGTGCCTTGCTCGCTCATTTTCGGCGCGATCGTCGAAATTCCCAGTGTTAATGCCACGCGCGACAACCATTTCGAGGTTGGACGTTGAGCTTTGCGCGTTGGACTTTGACGTCGATGGATAAAAATTCGGAAACGCCCGCTGCGCTCGGGTATCGCATGCCGGCGGAATGGGAACCGCACACGGCCACCTGGCTCTCGTGGCCGCGACGCGAGGGCATTAGTTTTCCCGAGTCGTTCGATCGTGTTTTGCCCACGTTGCGCGCCATGGTCGATGCGTTGATCGAATCCGAGCGAGTTTGCATCAACGTTTCCAACGACGCGCATGAAGCAGAGGCCCGCTCGGTTTTGCGCAGACTGCCCATGAAACAGATCAACTTTTATCGGGTCTCCACGAATGAGCCATGGTGCCGCGACCACGGGCCGATTTTTCTCACGCGCGATGCGCCCTGGAGGCGGCTCGCCCCCGAGCCGCGGCGCGAGGGCGCGCCAGCTCCACTCGCGATCGTGGACTGGGATTACAATGCATGGGGGAACAAATATCCGCCGTTTGATCTCGATGAGGTCGTGCCGACACGCCTCGCCGAAATCTTGAAACTGCCGGTTTTTTATCCGCATATGATCCTCGAAGGCGGCTCGATCGACGTGAACGGCACCGGCGCATTACTCACGAGTGAGTCCTGCCTCCTGAACAAGAATCGGAATCCCAATCTTTCACGAAATGAGATCGAGCAACGCCTGCGCGATTATCTCGGCGTCAGGGACATTCTGTGGCTCGGTGACGGCATTGCCGGCGACGACACGGATGGTCACATCGACGACCTCACACGGTTTATATCTGAGCGAACCGTCGTAACTGTCGTTGAAGAGAATCGCGACGACGAAAATTACGAGCCACTTCAGCAGAATCTCGCGCGTCTGCGCGAGATGAAAATCGGTGACCGCAAGCTCGATATCCTCACGCTCCCGATGCCGAAGAAGATGATGCGCAAAGGACTGCGAATGCCAGCGAGCTACGCAAATTTCTACATTGCAAATACATGTGTGCTCATGCCCACATTTGACGACCCGAACGATGAAGCTGCTCTATCCGTCCTGCGCGAATGTTTTCCGGATCGGCGCGTGATCGGCATCGATTGTCGCGAGTTAATCTGGGGGCTCGGCACGTTCCACTGCCTGACGCAGCAACAACCGGCAGTGCGTGATAGCGGCGATTGACCCCACTCGCCTTCGGGCGGTTCAGTGAACCGCCCCTACCGTATCAGTCTGCGACTGGAGACGGTTTATAACCGCTCTTCAAGATTGCGTCGTGCAGATCGGGTGGATGCGTTTTGCGCGGGTCGAACGTGACAATCACGCGCTCATCCGGGAGATCGACTTTTACATCTTGCACCCCGGGAATATCCTTCAGCACCGGGCGCAGTTTGCGCACGCATTCATCGCAATCTTCGCCTTCAGTGGCGATTTCGATCTGTTCCAGAATAGTTTGGTCGGCGCGTTCCGAGAAAAATGGATCGGCCGGATCGGGATCACTCGGTCGTGCAGGGTCCATCGCGTTTTCTTCGTTTCTTTATCTTACGTTTCAAGGGTGCACACTGGTCGCCTCGTAGCAGGTAGGGGCGATTGACCTCAATCGCCTGCGGGCGGTTCGGGTGAACCGCCCCTACCTTGTGCCACCTGGCGCGCCACCGGTTCGAGCACGCGCCAGACGTTTTCAGCAAGGATCTTTTGGCCGGCTGCATTCGGATGAATGCTGTCGAACAAATTCAAAGAGGGATTACCTGCCACTCCTTTGAGTAAATACGGTACCAACGCCGCTCGATTTTTCGCCGCTAAATCAGCAAACATTTGGCCGAATGCGGAAACATAATCATCGGCCGTATGACCGGGGAGCTGAATTCCCGCGATCACCACGCGGGCATTTGGATTTCGGGCTTTTACCTCGTCGATGATCTCTTGGAGATTGTTCTGGATTTGATCAATCGGCACGGCGTGAAAGGCGTCGTTGATTCCCAGCTCCAGAATTAAGATGTCGATTCTGTGCTTTAAATGCGGGGGCAACCGTTCCAAGCCGCCGTCCGTTGTCCCGCCGGAGGCGCTCGCGTTGGTTACTAAAAAGTTCAGACCTGCCGCGCGCAGCTTTTTCGCAAGTAAAGCCGGGTAAGCTTCCCTGCGCTTCAGCATGAATCCATCTGACAAACTGTCGCCGAAAACCAAAATGGTTTTCGTTTCGGCAGCAGGCGCCTGTTCTGCGAGAACCAGGGACATCATGGCGAGAAACGCCGCGACAGCACATTTCATTTAGAAGTATACAACGCCACGGGTCGTTCCAGGGCAACCGCTCCCGGTTGCCATGGCCAGGCAGGCGAAGCGACCGCCCTACGCCCCCCTTCACAGTTGGACGTTGAAGTTTTTCCGCGTAACGGTTTAACTCTTCAACCTTCAATTCTTTCTATGGCTAATTTTGCTATCAACGGTTTCGGGCGCATCGGGCGGAACGTC
>Ga0306920_100008858_pt1 | contig 13391 bp, 12 predicted proteins | sample flu12Cox44000170_FD_204666 | JGI IMG/M metagenome (GOLD analysis project Ga0306920, IMG submission 204666) | Lab enrichment of tropical soil microbial communities from Luquillo Experimental Forest, Puerto Rico - flux4day.12C.oxic.44.000.170 (v2)... | ecosystem: Environmental > Terrestrial >... | reverse complement strand
CGTGGCCACGCGGCCGCGCGGCGTGCGCTGCAGATAGCCCTGCTGGATCAGATACGGCTCGAGCACGTCCTCGATCGTGTCGCGCTCCTCGCCGATCGCGGCGGCAAGGTTGTCCACGCCCACCGGACCGCCGTCGAACTTGTGCAGGATGGCTTCGAGCAGCTTGCGGTCCATCAGGTCGAAGCCCACGGGATCGACGTCGAGCATGCGCAGCGCGGCGTCGGCCACGCTGGCCGTGATCGCGCCGTCGGCCTTCACCTCCGCGTAGTCGCGCACGCGGCGCAGCAGGCGGTTCGCGATACGCGGCGTGCCGCGCGAGCGGCGCGCGATTTCGAGCGCGCCGTCAGGGTGGATCTGCGCGCCGAGCAGAGAAGCCGAGCGCTGCACGATGCGCGAGAGCTCGCCTGCGTTATAGAACTCGAGCCGGGAAACGATGCCGAAGCGGTCGCGCAGCGGGTTCGTGAGCATACCTGCGCGCGTGGTCGCGCCCACGAGCGTGAACGGCTGGAGGTCGAGCTTCACGCTGCGCGCGGCCGGCCCTTCGCCGATCATGATGTCGATCTGGTAGTCCTCGAGCGCCGGATACAGGATTTCCTCGACGACCGGCGAGAGCCGGTGAATTTCGTCGATGAAGAGCACGTCGTTGGCTTCGAGATTGGTGAGCAGCGCCGCGAGATCGCCCGCGCGCTCCAGCACGGGTCCCGACGTCTGCCGCAGATTGACCCCCATTTCGCGCGCGATGATGTGCGCGAGCGTGGTCTTGCCGAGGCCCGGCGGCCCGAACAGCAGTACGTGGTCGAGCGGTTCGGAGCGGCGCTTCGCAGCCTCGATGAAGATCTCGAGCTGGCCGCGCACCTTTTCCTGGCCGACATATTCGTCGAGCTGGCGCGGGCGCAATGCGCGTTCGAACGCTTCCTCGTGAGTCGAGGCGGGCGTGGCGGCGATCACGCGGTCGGCGTGGCTGGCGGCGAGTTTGTCGGTTTCGATCATCCGGCGATTGTACCGCGCGGGCTACGCGCACAACGCTGCGTCCTGTGCGACGCGACGGGCGCGCAACTAACAGCCCCACTCGAGCGTGCGCGAAAGCGATCAGGCCTTCGAAAGCACCTTGAGCGCGAGCTTGATGCCTTCCGAAACGCCGGTGCCGGCGGGCACGTTCTTGATCGCGGCGAGCGCTTCCTTCTCCGAATAGCCGAGTGCGAGCAGCGCGTTGAGGATGTCGTTCGCGTGGTCAGAAGGCGAAGCGGCGGCGGCCATCGCGCCGAGGTCCGCGCCGAGCTTGCCCTTGAGTTCGAGCAGAAGGCGCTCGGCCGTTTTCTTGCCGATGCCGGGCACGCGCGTGAGGCGCGCCGCGTCCTGCTGCGTGACCGCTTGCGCAAGGTCGTTCACGCTCATGCCGGAAAGCACGGCGAGCGCCATGCGCGCGCCGATGCCGCTGATCTTGAGCAGTTCGCGAAACGTCGCGCGTTCCTGCTGCGTGCCGAAGCCGAAGAGCAGATGCGCGTCTTCGCGCACGATCATCTGCGTGAGCAACACGATTTTTTCGCCGGTGCCGGGCAGGTTGTAGAACGTGCTCATCGGCACGTCGACTTCGTAGCCGACGCCGTTGCAGTCGATGAGCAGGTGCGGCGGGTTCTTTTCCAGCAATACGCCGGCAATGCGACCGATCATGGCGGTTTCTGTGATGAGGGAAAGCTCAAGAGTGTAGCGGAGGGGAGGGCGGCGCGGCGCACGTGGGCAGTACGTTGGCCGTTCGGCCAGGCGCATCGGCTACGCATTCAGCCTATCAACCGCCCGCGCCGCACCCGCATGCCCTTCTTCGCGAGCGCCGGCGCAAGTCCGCCTAGCGTGGCGAGCGCGTCGCCGCCGTGCGCGTGGCAGATCGCCATGCCGAGCGCGTCGGCGGCATCGGTGCCGGGTGTGCCCGTGAGGGCGAGCAGGCGCACGACCATCTGCTGCATCTGTTCCTTGGTCGCGCGTCCGTAGCCCACCACGGCCTGCTTGAGCTGCAGCGCGGTGTACTCGGCCACCGGCACGCCGCCTGAGACGAGCCCGCAAATGGCCGCGCCGCGTGCCTGACCGAGCAGGAGCGTCGACTGCGGATTGACGTTGACGAAGACCTTTTCGATCGCGGCCTGGTCGGGCGCGTGCTGGCGGATCAGCGTGGAAACGCCCTCGAAGATGGTGCCGAGGCGCGTAGGCAGATCGGCATCGGCGGTGCGGATGACGCCGCTTGCGACGTACGTGAGCTGATGGCCGTGACGCTCGATCACGCCGAAGCCGGTGACGCGCAAGCCGGGGTCGATGCCGAGAATTCTCATGAAATGCGGGGAAGCCGGAATGTGCCTGCGATGTTACAACGAACGGCATCAATGCCGCGAGCCTTGGCAGCGAGCGGGCGCGCGATCACCACCGCAAAGAAAAAGCCCGCGAGACGCGAGTCCAGCGGGCTTTGCACAAGCGGCGCGTCACGTGCAGGTCACGCGCGGCATGCAACCAAAGTGGCGAAGATCAGTGACGGAAGTGGCGGATGCCCGTCACCACCATCGCAATGTTGTGCTCGTCGGCGGCGGCGATCACTTCGTCGTCGCGCATCGAGCCGCCCGGCTGGATCACGCAGGTCGCGCCTGCGTTCACCACCACGTCGAGGCCGTCGCGGAACGGGAAGAACGCGTCCGACGCGACTGCCGTGCCCGCGAGCTTGAGGCCCGCGTTCTCGGCCTTGATGCTGGCGATGCGCGCCGAGTCCACGCGGCTCATCTGGCCCGCGCCCACGCCCATCGTCATGCCGTTCGCGCAGAACACGATGGCGTTCGACTTCACGAACTTGGCGACGCGCCATGCGAACAGCAGGTCGTCCATTTCCTTCGGCGTGGGGTGGCGCTTCGTCACCACGCGCAGTTCGTGCGGCTGCACGTTCTTCGCGTCGAGCGACTGCACGAGCAGGCCGCCGCCCACGCGCTTCAGGTCGAACGCGTTATGGCCATCGCCCAGCGCGACTTCGAGCAGGCGCACGTTCTGCTTCGCTGCGAACACGGCCTTTGCGGCTTCCGAGAACGACGGCGCCATCAGCACTTCGACGAACTGCTTCGCCACAGCTTGCGCCGCCGCTTCGTCCACTTCGCGGTTGAACGCGATGATGCCGCCGAACGCCGAGGTCGGGTCGGTCTGGAACGCCTTCGAGTACGCTTCGAGCGCGTTCGCGCCGATCGCCACGCCGCACGGATTCGCGTGCTTGATGATCACGCAGGCCGGGGCGTCGAAGGTCTTCACGCATTCCCAGGCCGCGTCCGAGTCGGCGATGTTGTTGTACGAGAGTTCCTTGCCCTGAAGCTGCTTGTAGTTCGCGAGCGCGCCGGCGGGCGTCGTGAGGTCGCGGTAGAACGCGGCGCTCTGGTGCGGATTTTCGCCGTAGCGCAGGTCCTGGACCTTGTCGAACGCGAGGTTCAGCACCGCCGGGTAGGTGTTGCGCGACTTGTGCTCGAGCGCTTCGGTGAGGCTCGTGAGGTAGTTCGTGATCGCGCCGTCGTACTGCGCCGTGTGCGAGAACACCTTGGTCGCGAGGCGGAAGTTCGTGGCGTAGCTCACGGCGTTGCCGTTCGCGCGCATCTCTTCGAGCACCTTCGCGTAGTCGGCCGGGTCGACGACCACGGTCACGTCGCGATGGTTCTTCGCCGCCGAGCGCAGCATGGTCGGGCCGCCGATGTCGATGTTCTCGATCGCGTCTTCGAGCGTGCACTCGTCTTTCGACACCGTCTGGACGAACGGATAGAGGTTCACGACGAGCAGGTCGATCGTCGGGATGCCGTGCTTTTCGAGCGCGGCCATGTGCTCGGGCAGGTCGCGGCGCGCGAGGATGCCGCCGTGAACCTTCGGGTGCAGCGTTTTCACGCGCCCATCGAGCATTTCCGGGAAGCCGGTGTAGTCGGCCACTTCGGTGACGGGGAGGCCCGCGTCCGCGAGCAGTTTCGCGGTGCCGCCGGTCGACAGGATCTTGATGCCGAGATCCGACAGCGATTTCGCGAAGTCGACGATGCCGGACTTGTCGGAAACGGAGATGAGCGCTTGCTTGATCATGATGGGGGAGAGTTGCCGAGAGATCGAGGAGTCCGCGCCGAAGGTCCAGTTAAACGCAGCGGCGTTACAGCAGGCCGTGCTGCTGGAGCTTCTTGCGCAGCGTGTTGCGGTTGATGCCGAGATACTCGGCGGCCAGCGACTGATTGCCGCCTGCCTGCTCGAGCACCACCTCGAGCATCGGTTTTTCGACGCACGCCATCACCATTTCGTAGACGTCGTGCGGATTACTGCCGTCGAGGTCCTGGAAGTAGATGCCAAGGCTCTCGCGGACGGATTGTTCGATGTTGTGCTTGCTCATGCTGCCAGTCGATCGGTTGATTCGTCGCCGCTGTCGCTGTCGTTGTTGTCGTCGTCGACGTAGACGAGGCGCTCGGAACGCGCCTTCTGTTCGTCGAAGAACTGGTTGACGGCGACGAGCTGCTCGCGCGTGGTGTCCAGCGTATTCATGCGATGCCGGAAGGTATTGGCGCCGCAAAGGCCGCGAGTGTACCAGCCGATATGCTTGCGCGCAGTACGCACACCGGTAAATTCCCCATAAAACGCGTAGTGGTCCTCCAGGTGCTCATTCATGATCGACTGGATTTCGTCCACGCGCGGCGGCGGCAGCAGCTCACCCGTCGCAAGGAAATGCCCGATTTCGCGAAAGAGCCACGGGCGCCCCTGCGCCGCGCGGCCGATCATGATGGCGTCCGCGCCCGTGAGCGCGAGCACCTCGCGCGCCTTTTGCGGCGACGTAATGTCGCCGTTCGCGACCACGGGAATGCGCGCGGCGGCCTTCACCGCGGCAATCGTTTCGTACTCCGCTTCACCGTGATAGAGGTCCGCGCGGGTGCGGCCGTGCACGGTGAGCATGGCAATGCCGCAATCTTGCGCGATGCGCGCGATGGTGAGCGCGTTGCGGTTGTCGCGGTCCCAGCCCGTGCGGATCTTGAGCGTGACGGGCACGGCGTCCGGGCCCACGCCCACGGCGTCGACCACGGCCTTGACGATGCGCGCGACGAGCGGCTCGTTCTGCAGGAGCGCCGAGCCGGCCGCGACGTTGCAGACCTTCTTCGCCGGGCAGCCCATGTTGATGTCGATGATCTGCGCGCCGTTGGCCACGTTGTAGCGCGCGGCTTCGGCCATCATTTCCGGGTCGGCGCCGGCGATCTGCACGGAGATGGGTTCGACTTCGCCCGCGTGATTGGCGCGGCGCATGGTCTTTTCGCTTTTCCAGAGCTGCGCGTTGGACGCGACCATCTCCGAAACCGCGTAGCCCGCGCCAAGGCGCTTGCACAGCTGGCGGAACGGCCGGTCCGTGACGCCCGCCATGGGCGCGACGAACAGGTTATTGCGCAGGGTGTGACGGCCGATTGTGAGCATGACGCGCGAGCGAGGCCGGTTGTCGCGACCCGGAATGCGTTTCCGGCAGGCGCGGCTAGCGGCGTAATTTTGAAAAAGGGGAAACGCGTATTTTAGCGTAAGCGGGATGCGAGGTCGCGGTGCGTGGACCCTGGTCTTGCCTCGGACTGTGTGCCGGGCAAGTGCGGCGCCGCTGCGATGAAATGCGATTCGACCCCCGTCATGGCGAATCGTGGCTCGTGCCTGGCGCCGCTGACCGTGACAATTCGGGTATCAACTCTGGTATCGACTTCAGGCATTAGCCTGCCAGTCTTCAACTTGCAACTCATTCACGCGTGCAAATTCGCGCACATTGTGTGTGACGAGCACCAACCCACGAGCGCGCGCCTGTCCGGCGATCAACGCGTCATACGGACCGATTGGCGTACCGGCGGCCGCAAGTTGTGCACTCAGTTCGCCAGCGTGCTGCGCGTCTTCTGCGTCGAACGGTACGATCTCGAATTGCAGTGCTTCGACGCGAGCCAGATTTTCGGCTGCTCGCTGGCTTTTATAGGCGCCGTAATAGAGTTCGTGCACGACGATCGAAGGGAGTCCGAAATCGCTCGGCAGGTGTGCGCGCAAGCGCCCCGTCACAGCCGGATCACCCTTGAGGATTGCGATTACGGCATTCGTGTCCAGCAGATATTTCATTCGAACAAGTCCAGGTCAGGCCGCACTTGTTCTGCCGGTTGCGTGGTGGCATCTGCCTCGAAGTCGGCATCGATCGGGCCGATCAGCGGAGTGAGCCAGGCCCAGTCCTGCGGTACCGGCTCGAGTATGACGGCCGCGCCGTGACGGCGTATACGCACTTCCGCCGTCTCGAAGCGGAACTCCTTGGGGAGCCGGACAGCCTGCGACCCGCCGTGCTTGAAAATCTTCGCGATGTCCATTTGTGCCTCCGCTTGTATCTACAATTTGTATCTATTGTAGCGCGAATGGCAAAGGCGAATAGCCGAATCGATTTCGCTTGCCGACTGGATCAACTCCGCTGCCCAAACATCATCTGCCGCGCGAGCGCCGTCTTTACCGGCGGCGCGAATTCGAGCGCCGTGAGCGCGAGGCCGCGAAGCGCGGCGAGCGGGCCGAAATCGAAGGTGAACAGCCGCGCGAGCGTGTCCGTTGCACCAATCGTCATGCGCCGGTCGAACGCGCGGCGGCCCGCGAACTCGCTGAGCGCGCGCGGGGTGGCGCCGTGCTGCGCGAGCGAATCGGCGAGGGCGTGAGCATCGCGCAGACCGAGGTTGAGGCCCTGGCCTGCCACCGGATGCAGCGTCTGCGCCGCGTTGCCAACCGCTGCGATGCGGCCGTGGCCGCTGACCAGCGCGTCGAGCGCGTTCAAGCCGAGCGGGAACGCCGCGCGTCCGTGGATCTGCGTGAAGCGGCCCATGCGCGCGCCGAACGCCAAGCCGAGTTCGGCGAGAAAGTCGGCATCGTTTAGCTGCGCGCGGCGCTCGGCTTGCGCAGGCGAGCAGCACCACACCAGCGCGTAATCCGCGCCGCGCACGCCGCCCATCGGCAAGAGCGCGATCGGGCCTTCGCTCGTGAAGCGCTCCCACGCCACGTGCGGTTGCGGCGCGGAGAGCGTCACCACGCCAACCAGCGCCGTCTGGCCGTAGTCGCGCGTGCGCCTGGCTTCGCCACGCGGCGGCGCGGTTTTCGCGTCGGCTTCGTCGGCTTCATCGGAATCGTCTTGCGCGGCGCGTTGCGGCGGCGCGCGATAGAGCCCGCCTTCCGCATTCACGAGGATGCGCGTGCGCAAGTGCCGCTCGACGCCCGCGCTCACCGCGGGCAGCGTCACGCCGTCGTGTTCCACCACGGGATCATGCGCCTGCGTGTGATGCAGCCAGTGCACGCCCGTGCCGCGCACGGCCTGCGCGAGCGCCTGCACGATCGCGCCATAGCGCGCCACATAGCCGAGCGAGGGCAGATCGTAGTCGTGGCGGTCGATCAGCGTGCGCCCGAAATGGCCGCGCTGCGAAACATGGATGCGCTCGATGGGCGTGGCGTCGTGCGGCCACGCGAGCGTTTCGAGCAGCGTGCGGCTGCCCTGCGAGACGGCGATCGCGCGCGGGTCGCCGGCGCTGTCACCGGGTTCGCGCGCGTCGATCAGCGCGATCGAGAGCCCGCGCGTGGCGCTGCGCCGCGCGAGCCAGCCTGCGAGCGCGAGACCCACCGGCCCCGCGCCGACGATCGTCACGTCGTGATCGAAATGGGCGTGCGCTTGCTCGCCGGTGGAGGCGTGGTCCGCGCTGCCGGAAACTGCGTTCATGTCGTTTGCTTCGCTTCGTGTGGAGTCTTCGTGCCTGAGCCTGCCTCAGGCGCGGCGCTGCGCGTCCTGCATCAGCGCCTCGATTTCGTCGGCGGCCACGGGCACGTCGCGCGTGATCAGTTCGCAGCCCGTTTCGGTGACGATGGCGTCGTCCTCGATGCGGATGCCGATGTCCCAGTAGTGCTCGGGCACGTCCTCGGCCGCGCGGATATAGAGGCCCGGCTCGATCGTGAGCGTCATGCCGGGGCGCAACGTGCGCCAGGGCGGCGGGGCGTCCACTTTTGCGCCGCCGCGTTCGCCCCGTTCACGGTAATCGCCCGCATCGTGCACATCCATACCGAGCCAGTGCCCCGTGCGATGCATGTAGAAGCGCGCATAGGCGCGCTCGGCGATCACGTCGTCGACACCCGCAAAGCGCTGCCGGTCGAGGATGCCGGCATCGAGCAGCCCCTGCGCGAGCACACGCACGGCGGCCTCGTGCGGCGCCTCGAAGTTCACGCCCGCGCGCGTCGCGTCGATGGCGGCCTGCTGCGCGGCGAGCACGATGTCGTAAAGCTCGCGTTGCGCGCTGGTGAAGCGGCCGCTTGCCGGAAACGTGCGTGTGATGTCCGAGGCGTAGCCGTTCAGCTCGCACGCGGCGTCGATGAGAACGAGGTCGCCTTCGCGCGCCACGGCGTTGCCCGCGGGGTAATGGAGCACGCAGGCGTTCGCGCCTGCCGCGACGATCGAGCCATAGGCCGGCGCCTGCGCGCCGTGTTTGCGGAACGTGTAGAGCAGCTCTGCCTCGATTTCGTATTCGCGCATGCCGGGCCGGCAGGTCTGCATCGCGCGAACGTGCGCGAGCGCCGAGATCTTCGCAGCGCGGCGCATCGTGTCGAGTTCGTGCGCGTCCTTGATGACGCGCATGTCGTCTAGCAGCGGCAGCAGGTCGTACGCGGCGGCGGGCGCGGTGACGCCGCTGCGTCCCTGCGCGCGCACCGCGTCGATCCAGCGCTTCACCTGTGCGTCGAAGCGCTCTGAGGCCGCGAGCGCGTAGTGCAGCGCCGGCCGGTTCGCGATGAGCTGGGCAATGCGCGCATCGAGTTCGTCGACGGGAAACGCGGCGTCGAAGCCGAATGCTTCGCGCGCGGCGTCAGGACCGAAGCGGAAGCCTTCCCACGTTTCGCGCTCGACGTTCTTCGCGCGGCAGAACAGGATCGCGGCGGGCTGGTTTTCGCCCGCGTTCGCGTCCAGCACGAGCAGCGCCTCGGGCTCCGTGAAGCCGGTGAGGTAGTAGAAGTAGCTGTCGTGCCGATAGGGATAGTCGGCGTCGCGGTTGCGCAGCGCTTCGGGCGCGGTCGGCACGAGCGCGACACCGCCGCCCTGTGCGCGCAGCGCGGCGAGCACGCGTTCGCGGCGCGCGCGATAGAGCGCGGCGCCGCCGTCCGGGCCGCGCTGCATGTCGGCCATGTCGGCGGCAGGTGGGGCTCCGCGCGAGGCGGCCGGGGCGCTTTGCTTGAGGGTCGAGTCCATCGTGAGATTGTAGCGCTGGCTACAGACAGGCGCGCGCGCCCACGGTTGCCGCCCGAAAGCCCCGCTGGCGTCGGATGTTGTCTCCGGCTGACATAATTTGTAGGAAAAATCCTGCACTGCAACAGACGACGCGTCAGAAAAACGCGAATCCAACGTATACTTCGGCCGGATTCCAGAAAAGGCAGGTGCGATGAAACTTATCGGTTCGCTCGGCAGCCCGTATGTCCGCAAGGCGCGGATCACGCTCGCCGAAAAGAAAATCGACTACAAGCTGGTGCTCGAAAACGTGTGGGGCGAGGAAACGGCGATCCACGAATTCAACCCGCTCGGCAAGGTTCCGTGTCTCGTGATGGACGACGGCGAGGCCGTGTTCGACTCGCGCGTGATCTGCGAGTACGTCGACATGCTCTCGCCCGTGGCCAAGCTCATTCCGCCGGCAGGACGCGAGCGCATTGAAGTGCGTTGCTGGGAGGCGCTCGCCGACGGCATGCTCGACGCCACCGTGCTGATCCGCCTCGAAGGCACGCAGCGCACGCCGGAGCAGCGCAGCGAGGCGTGGGTGAAGCGCCAGGAGCGGAAGATCGACGAAGGCCTTATCGCGATGGCCAAGGGGCTCGACGGCAATCCGTGGTGCGCGGGCAACCGCTACACGCTCGCGGATATCGCCGTGGGCTGCGCGCTCGGCTATCTCGACTTCCGCATGCCGGAGCTGAACTGGCGCGAGGCGCATCCGAACCTTGCGCGTCACTATGAAAAGCTCTCGCAGCGCCCGTCGTTCGTCGACACGGTGCCGCAAGGCTGATAAAAAACGCCCGGCGGCATGCTGTTGCCGTCGGGCGTTTGTCGGTGGGTGCGCGCCAGGCGCGCCCTGAGCCGCCGCGCATCGCACACTGCACATTGCCGCGGCGGCGGCGCGATTGCCCTTCCTCAGGCGGTCTTCTCCTGCGCCGGCGCGAACGAGTCGCTGCGCGCGACCGGCCACCACTTCTCGTACAACTGATAGCGATAGCGGCCTTCGAGCAGATCGCCGGGCTTCAGGTACTTGAGCAGTTCCGACATCAGTTTCACCTCATACGACGACACGCGCCGCACGATGTGATGCGCGCGCAGATCCGACGGGCTCGCGAGACCGGCGGCCTGGATCAGCTCCTGCAGCGCGTGCAGCGTGTTGTGATGGAAGTTGAAGACGCGCTCGCCCTTGTCGGGCACGTTCAGCGCGCGCTGACGCACGGGGTCCTGCGTGGCGACGCCGGTCGGGCAGCGGTCCGAGTGGCACTTCTGCGCCTGGATGCAGCCCACGGCGAACATGAAGCCGCGCGCCGAGTTGGCCCAGTCCGCGCCGATCGCGAGCGTGCGCGCAATGTCGAACGCGGTGATGATCTTGCCGCTCGCGCCGATCTTGATCTTGTCGCGCAGGCCGATGCCCACGAGCGTGTTGTGCACGAGCCGATGTGATCGGTGAATTCGAGCGGCGCTGCGCCCGTGCCGCCTTCGGCGCCGTCCACGACGATGAAGTCGGGCAGGATGCCGGTTTCCAGCATCGCCTTGGCAATGCCGAAGAACTCCCACGGATGCCCGATGCAAAGCTTGAAGCCCGTGGGCTTGCCGCCCGAGAGCTTGCGCAGGCGCTCGACGAATTCGAGCAGGCCGCGCGGCGTCGAGAACTCCGAGTGCCGCGCAGGCGAGACGCAATCCTTGCCGATGGGAATGCCGCGCGTTTCGGCGATCTCGGGCGTCACCTTCGCCGCGAGCAGCATGCCGCCGTGGCCGGGCTTCGCGCCTTGCGAGAGCTTCACCTCGATCATCTTGACCTGCGGTTCGCTCGCGAGGCGCTGGAATTTTTCGGCGCTGAAGGTGCCGTCGTCGTTGCGGCAGCCGAAGTAGCCCGACGCGATTTCCCAGATGATGTCGCCGCCGTTCTCGCGGTGATACTTCGAGAGCGAGCCTTCGCCGGTGTCGTGGGCGAAGCCGCCTTTCTTTGCGCCCATGTTGAGCGCGCGGATGGCATTTGCCGAGAGCGCGCCGAAGCTCATCGCCGAGACGTTGAAGATCGACATCGAGTACGGCTGCGCGCGACTGGCGCCCACGAGCACGCGGAAGTCGCTGCCTTCGAGCTTCGTGGGGGCGAGCGAATGGCTGATCCATTCGTGGCCCACGGCTTTCACGTCGAGCTCGGTGCCGTAAGGGCGGCTGTCGACGGCGTTCTTCGCGCGCTGGTACACGAGGCTGCGCTGGGCGAGCGAGAACGGCTTTTCGTCGGTGTCGTCCTCGACGAAGTACTGGCGGATCTCGGGCCGCACGAACTCGAACAGAAAGCGCAGATGGCCCCAGATCGGGTAGTTGCGCAGAATCGCGTGGCGCTCCTGGCTCATGTCGTAGAGGCCGAGCGCGACGAGCAGCACGGGCACGATCACGCAGTACCACGACAGATGATGGAGCGCCGCAGCGGCGACGCATGCCGCAAGCAGCAGCACCGCGCCCCACATGGCGAGATAACGTCGGGAAAACATTGGGGGAACTCCTCGAACTTGATTTCGTGCGCGCGCCTCTTCGCCTCGTGGGAGGCGCCGGCGTGCGTCAGCCGCGCCGGTGGCCGGCGCGGCTTGCGGGAATGATGCCGCAAGTTCGTGAATCTGGCCGGGAAGCCCGCACGGCTCGATCGGCCTTCGGGCGGGCGGGAAAGGTCTGATCAAAAAAACGCGGCGCCTGGTGCGCCGCGTGTTCTTTGCTTACGTTTGGCCTGCCGTTGCGGGCGTGGCCGACGTGGTGGCCGCCGCTGGCTTCTTGCGCGGCACGCGCTTCTTTCTCTTCGGCGCTTCGGGCGGCTGCACGGCGGGCACGTGCGGCGCGAGCGTCGTCACCGCTTCGATGATCCCGCCGCCCAGGCACACGTCGCCGTCATAGAGCACCGCCGACTGGCCCGGCGTGACGGCCCACTGTGCGTCGGGGAAGCGCAGCGAGAACTGGCCAGCGCCGAACTCGCTCGCGGACGCGAACGTACAGGGCGCATCGGCCTGGCGGTAGCGCGTTTTCGCGCCGCACGCATGGTTCTCCGCCGGCGGTTCGCCAGCTACCCAGCTCACATTGCCCGCGCGCAGCTCGTGCGCGAGCAGCCACGGATGATCGTGGCCCTGCACGACATAGAGCGTGTTCGACGCGATGTCCTTGCCCGCCACGAACCACGGATCGCCACTGCCGTCCTTGCTGCCGCCAAGGCCGATGCCCTTGCGCTGCCCGAACGTGTAGAACGCAAGGCCGATGTGCTCGCCCACGACCTTGCCGTCGGGCGTCATCATCGGGCCGGGTTTGGTCGGCAGATAGCGGTTGAGGAAGTCGCGGAACGGCCGCTCGCCAATGAAGCAGATGCCTGTGGAATCCTTCTTTTTCGCGTTCGGCAAGCCGATCTTTTCGGCGATCTCGCGCACCTTCGTCTTGGGGATCTCGCCAAGCGGGAACATCGTCTTCGAAAGCTGCGCCTGGTTCAGGCGATGCAGGAAGTACGACTGGTCTTTGGTGTGATCGAGCGCCTTGAGCAGTTCGAAACGCCCGTCACGTTCGCGCACGCGCGTGTAGTGGCCCGTGGCGATCGTCTGGGCACCGAGCGACATGGCGTGGTCGAGGAAGGCCTTGAACTTGATCTCGGCGTTGCAGAGCACGTCCGGGTTCGGCGTGCGGCCTGCGGAATACTCGCGCAGGAACTCCGCGAACACGCGGTCCTTGTACTCGGCGGCGAAGTTCACCGCCTCGACGTCGATGCCGATCAGGTCCGCGACCGACACCACGTCGATCCAGTCCTGACGCGTCGAGCAGTACTCGCCGTCGTCGTCGTCTTCCCAGTTCTTCATGAAGAGGCCGACGACGTCGAACCCCTGCTCCTTGAGCAGCCATGCGGTGACCGACGAATCGACGCCGCCCGACATGCCTACCACGACCCTGCCTTTGCTCATCATTTGCTCATCTCTTTGCTGCCTTGTTCAGCTCCTGGTTCCCACCTTGGGTGCCGTCGCATGCGTCTGGATGAAGTCCAGCGGCACGCGCTTGCCTGCGAGGTAATCGTCGACACAGCGCATCACGAGCGGCGTGCGATGGCGTTCGCTCGCCGCGCGCAGTTCATCCACGCTCATCCACACCGTGCGGAGGATGTCAGGATCGA
>Ga0306920_100008857_pt1 | contig 13391 bp, 8 predicted proteins | sample flu12Cox44000170_FD_204666 | JGI IMG/M metagenome (GOLD analysis project Ga0306920, IMG submission 204666) | Lab enrichment of tropical soil microbial communities from Luquillo Experimental Forest, Puerto Rico - flux4day.12C.oxic.44.000.170 (v2)... | ecosystem: Environmental > Terrestrial >... | reverse complement strand
GTTCGCGTTATCGCCGGAGCCGGATGCGGCAAGGGCGGAACTGTATTTTACGCGCGCACTCGCGGTCGCGCGCGCGCAGCAAGCGAAGTCCTGGGAACTGCGTGCAGCGATGAGCATGGCGCGGCTGTGGCGCGATCAGGGCAAACGACAGCAGGCCCACGATCTGCTCGCCCCGATTTATGGCTGGTTCACCCAGGGCTTCGACACGCTCGACTTACGGGAGGGCAAGGCATTGCGCGACGAGTTGGCGCAGTGACGGCGCTTGTGGTCCTTATGGCAATTCCCCGACTCATCAAGCGTTTCGCGAAGATCGAGGCCGACAAGGACGCGCGCTTAATTCATGCGGTGATTACTGAACTTTCTCAGAGCAAAATTCGCTGAGGAAACCCTGAAAAACCTCTGAGGAATCACCTCTCAGAGGAGCGGCTCTGCTGGAGGGGGCCGCTGAGACGAGGAGAGATGGAAATGACTACGTTATGGGAACGCACCCAGCAGCGCATTCGGCGCCGTAAGAAGTCCACCAAGCCGAAGTCGAAGCCGAAGCTCCAGCCCGTCAGCAAGCGCGTCAGTAAGCCTGTCCAGGAAGCCCGCCCAGCGCACCATTCGCCTGAGCAGATGGCCAAGGCGCGCGCCGCGAAGGCCGCGAAGGCTCTCTGCAGAACGTCGCCGACACGATCCCACCGATCAGCGAGTTCACCACGTCGCCGCGGTGGCTCGGCATCGAGCCGAGGGGCGCGCAGCTGGCGATCCTGAAGGCGATCTTCGGTGAGCCCCTCACGGAGCCCGAGCAGCAGCAGTTCCGGGTGATCGCGGAGCGCGACGACCCCCGGAAGCGGCAGGTGAACGTGACCATCGCGGGCGGCGCGAAGGGCGGGAAGACGGGGTTCGTGATCGCCCCGGCCCTGCTCTACGTGGCGGTGTTCGGCGACCACCGGCCGGCGCCCGGCGAGAAGATCCGCGTGGCCCTCGTCGCCCAGGACAAGGACGGGGCCGACGTCGCGTTTCGAGTACATGACCGCCTACGTGCAGAACTCGCCCGAGCTCAAGCGCCGCCTCGGGAAGGTCGGCCGGCGCGGGCTGGTCCTGAAGAACGTCCACGGGCACGACGTGGTCGTCCGGACGTTCCCCTGCACGCTGAAGGCGGCCCGCGCGTACAGCTTCGCCGCCGCCGCGCTCGACGAGTGCGCCTTTTACAAGTTCAACGAGGGCTCGGCGAACCCAGACATCGAGATCGAGACCTCCGTCCGGCGCGGCATGATCAGCCGGGGCGGCGACCGGCTCCTGATCAAGGCCAGCACGCCCTACGCGCGCGACGGCATCCTGCACCGCGACGTGAAGGAGCACTACGGCCGCGAGGATGCGCCCGTCCTCGTGCTCAAGGCCCCGTCGAGCGTCATGAATCCCGACATCACCGAGGCCCGCATCGCCGAGGAGGCCCAGGTGATGGACGCGGCGAGGGTCGAGCGCGAGTTCCGGGCCGAGTTCGTCGACAGCGCCACCGCGTGGCTCCCGGGCGACCTGGTGGACGCGGCTGTGGACCTGGGCATCACCGAGAGGCCGCCCAGGCAAGGCGTGCGCTACGTGATGGGCTTGGACCCGAGCGGCGGCGGGAAGTGCGGCTTCGCGATGACCGTCGGGCACGCCGAGGACCGCAACGGCACCCGCATGTTCATCCAGGACGTCGTCCGCGTGTGGATGAAGCCCAAGAGCGGCGAGCTGGACGTCGCCGCCATCGTGGCCGAGGTCGCCCGAATCGGCCGGCAGTACGGGCTCAGGCAAGGCTACTCGGACCGCTACGCGGGCGTCTGGGTGCCGAGCCGCTTCTCCGAGGCCGGGTTCACGGTCCTCGACCCGAAGGTCAAGCGGAAAGACGAGACCGAGCTGTACCTGCACAAGAGCGATGCCTTCCGGGAGTGCGAGCCGCTGTTCCGCACCAAGTGCATCCGCCTCCTCGACGACCCGATCCAGACGCGGGAGCTGCGCTGCCTCGAGGCCCGGCCGCAGCAGGGCGGCAAGGTCCAGGTCGGCAAGCCCCCGGCCCGCGACCAGTCGGACGACGTCATCAACAGCTGCTGCCTCGCTGCGGCGATGGCGACCGTCGCCCGCAAGGTCCGGCCGTGGGGTGGGGACGCCAACAAGCTGCTCGCGTCCGGCGGTCCCGCGTCGCGGTTCTTCGACCCGCCGGTCGAGCGCGCCAAGCCGGGCGAGGAGGCGTCCGCGTGCTGCGGCGCCAAGATCGACCGCGGGTTCTACGCTGACGGCATCTGCTCGCACTGCAGCCGCCGGAGGCCGTGCGTGCTCGCGCCCGGCGCGCAGCCCTCGCGGGCCACAGAGCGCAGCATTTCGGACGCGGACATCGACGGCCCGCCCCGCAGGGCCAGCCGGGGCGTCGCGACGGACCACATGGGACGCGTTGGCGGGCAGTGCGCGTGGATCACAGGCGCCTACGGCTGGCGGAGGTTCTAGAGATGAGCGAGACGGCCTATAACGAATGATCCTCCCGCCCCCGCTCCACATCGTCCGACCTCTTCGTATCCTCAGATGCAGCAATAAGACCCTGACGATGAACATGCTGCGAAATCATGACGCTCTCATTGATCCGGGAAAGAGCGGAAAGGTCACGCGGGCACCATACTGACCCGAGCAAAAGCCCTCAAGGATAGCTGCTCGTTTCGGTCTGTTCTAGACGTCGGCGTCCGAAACATCCGAAACATGTCAGATGTCGCGGACACTTGGCGCGTCCCTATCGACACGAGTCCTGGAGGCGCTGCCGTTCGGAGGGCTCGTTAAACAGGCGATGCCATGTTTCGGTGTTTGGGACCCCAGATAGCGGCGGAAGGCATCGGTGAAGTCCGCGCGCACGTAGCCCTTCCGTGTCGCGGACCCCTGACGGATTTGCCGCGCTTTGATGTGGAACCCATCCAGAAGTGTGGCTAGCTGGCGCGGCGTGAGGGGCTCGCCCTGGGCGTAGTCGGCCCACGGCCGATCGTCGAGCGCCGCCAAGTAGCGGAGGATCGCGGCCGTGGCCAGCTTGTCAGCCGCCCCCGTGGCGAAGAGGTCGCGCAGATCGGCGAGCAGTTGAACGGGAGCCGCACGGTCGGCTTCGACGACACACCCCGAGAGCGTGCGGGCGGCCCGACGTGCGAGATTGGCCCAAAGGCCGCCGGCCGCATCCGCGATGGCGAGGAGGGGCCGCCAGTTATCGGCCTGGCGATCATCGAGCTCTTCGGGCATGGGAGGGTCTGCGACTCGGAGCACTGCGAGATGGTCGGCCACCCAGCGGACGGCGCGGCGGCGGAGCGGCTCGAGTTGGCGTCGCAAGTCGGTGCGACGGATCCGGTCCACGGTCTCGCCGGGCGCCCGACGACGCATGGGCAGGACGATGGCGCGGTCTTCGAGTGTCGCCGGCAGGCGCCCGATCATGGCGATCATGCGGGCACCCCATGTAGAAAAAAGCCGAGGTTCACGGCCCGCCGTGCGGATGACAAAAGCTGTCGCGCGGGTGTGCCCGGAGTTGATGATCCCGCGGAGCGCCAGATTCGTCAGGAGAAACGTGTCCGCCTCATCCACGATCAATGTGGGATTGAATTGCTCCACGGTGCGATAGAGGGCGGCGACCGTGATGTTGGCCGCGGCGAGCGATCGGTTGGCCAGCGCCGCCGTCAGGTCTTCTGTCGTCGTCTTGCCGCAGCGCTTGAGGGGTGAGCAGAGGGCGAGAATTGGGGCCGCATCGAACGCGTCCAGGGCGTAGGTGAAGACGATCCACAGGGCGAGAGCCTCGGCCCCGCCGTCTGGGAGGCTGACGAAGCGGCGGTACGTCTGAGCGAGGTCATCAAGCAGGGCTACGCCGTCGACCGCCTCAGGCCAGGATTCGGGGTCGGCGAAGACCAGGCACCGGCCGGAGCCCGCACCGCCCTGAGGCTGGGATGTGCGGTCAGGGCCGCGTCAACGATTCGCGCGGGGGTGCGCACCCCGAGCGTGGTGAGCCGTGCAATTGCCTCAGCGCGCACCAACTCACGAACCAGCGGATCCGCTCCAACGAGCCCATCGGCGAGGCCCCGAAGGCGCTCCTGAAGGACATCGGCCGGCGGGCGCGCGCTTAAGCCATCGAGCCCGGTCAGCAAGATGTCGAACGAGCACGTCGACGAGGGTCCGGAGCGGATCAGCGCCACGAGCGCGGCCTGATGCTCGGAGAGCGCCGCCCGGAGCGCTGGCGAGAGGACGTCAGGCGGCTCAATCGAGATCGTGTCGCCGTCGCGGAGCGCGAGCGCGACGCCGAAGCATTTGAGCGTCTCGAGGAGTTCCCGCAGCGTCATCGGATTATCTCTCGTGCCGGCCGCTCCCAACGCGACGAATTCCGCCGACTTCCCACGGGCCGTCGGACCGCGCGACCCTCAGTTGGCAGATGCGTCAATCGTCCGCTTCGATTTCTCAGACGGGGAAGTCGCGGTCAGCGCACCAGCCGTCAATCCGGCTACACCTCGGCCCTCCGCTCGCAAGGGGTGCCTGCCCTCGGCACCGCAGTTGGTCCGACAAGACCCGGGCCGACGCGCGTGGTCTCTTCGCCCCTCGCGAATTCGGACTTCAACCATGGAGGAGACCTCTCGCTGAATCATTATACGAGAAACCCCCAATCTTGTACATTGGCCACCCTTTCTCAGCTGGTGAGTCGGCTCTTGACGACCGGATCTGGACGCGGCGGACTGCATGACAGCGTTATGCTTGCCATCCAGCATGGCGAAGAAGACGCCCAAGCGATCCAAAGCTTTGCTCGACTCGAAAGCCTTGGACTTCTTCCGTGAGATGGGTCGAAGGGGTGGCAGAAAAGGCGGTCCCAAGGGCGGTCCCAAAGGTGGTAAGGCGCGGTGGGAAGGCGTACCGCCTGAGGAGCGTAGTGAGATCGCTCGCCGGGCCGTCCTGGCTCGGTGGCGGAAAAGGCGACGCTAATATTGGATCCGGCTAGCCAGCTCGGTCGCGTGGCCGGCCTTTTCGGCGTGTACCGAACGGGCGACCGGCCCGAGGGAGGCCGCTGCCGCGACGCTCGCACGGAAGCGTGCTGCGAGACTAGCGCCGAGATTGCGCCGGCGGCTCCGCTCGAGGCCCTCGAGATGATGCCGCGCTCCCCGAGGTGATGATCGAAGGTATGAAGAGGTCACGCAACCCAACGGAGCGACGAAACAAGGCGTACGTGCCGGAAAACTGGGATGAACTGTCGCCCAAGGAGCGCGACCAGATTCATCGGGGGCGGCGCGGCCAGCGGGCCCTCCAGAAAATGATCCGTCACGCTCTCCGCGGGAGAGCCGAACAACACTGCCAAGCGCTGAACGCCTTTCATTCGCCGGAAGGACAACTCGCACGATCAAGGCGCCGGTGGCCCGATTTCCCAGCCAAGAAGGAACAGGCCTTTCGTCTGGCGTTCGGCGCGGATCTCGCGACCCTTCCGCCGTCCCAACGTACGATCGGCCGCCTCATCCTGACGCGCGCGCTCGAAGACGTCCGCTCGATCTTCGATCAGATGATCAAGGAGCATGAGCCGCACGTAGGAGTTCTTCCTTGCCGAAGCCGCCCATCCCTTCTACATCATCGGGGCAAGCGCGTTGCTCAACCTCTGGACCGAGAGTGACCATTGGCTGCGACGTCTGAGGCGATGTGGCTATCCGAGGTGCGACACGCCGTACTTCCTCGACCGGACGACCGCCCGTCGGGCGAGGTTCTGTGGGGCGAAGCACCGGCAGTATGACCGTCGCCGGCGACTGAAGGAAACCTAGCCTGCCGCTGTTCGAGCTGTCACGCTTCGCGGTGTCAAGCGAGTAGCCCGCCTGGCCTGATCCCCACGGTTGACGCGGGGTTGCGGGCGCTGTCCCGGCTCGCACCCCGCGTTCGGTTTGCTCTACTCGAGTCATGACGTTCGCGGAAGAGGCAGGGCAAGGCGAGAGCAATCACCCGCAGCAGCCGCGTCAGGTGATCACCAACGTCCTGCGACCGCAGCACGCTGCCCTGCTCGATGCTTCGGGGATCGCCGCCGCGCACGGCGACCGTTCCGTGACCACGAAGGCTGAACTGCGGGCCCGCAATGCAGGGCGTCGGAGCCAAGTGAAGGCTCCATCCGGTGAACGAGACGTCCAGAGGCCTGACCACGGCGCCACGTCGGAAGGTGTTGCATGCTCCATCGACTCTCGGCTGACGACGGTCAAGCCGCTTGACGCCTGGGTGGTGCCTCCGGATACTGCCGACCAGCGGAAACGTGGTCGTGGCTCGGGGCGGAGGACCGAGACCATGGCCCAGCAGCTCGTCGACCTGGTGGAGCAGTTCTGCCACTTCCAGCGTAAGCAGCGCGGTAAAACGGAAGGAGGCGTTCGGACCTATCGATGGATCCTGGAGCAGTTCTTGATCTTCATCCGTCATCGCCATGGCCGGCTGGCCCGGGTGACGGATCTCACAGCCCCGATGATTCAAGCGTGGATGGACGACATGGCAGCCAGCGACCTGGCGCTCAGCACCATGCGCCTTCGCCAATCCGTCGTGTCGAGCTTCTGCGCCTGGTTGGTCAAACGCGACGGGCTCTCGGTCAACCCGGTGGCGAAGCTGGAGCGGCCCCCGCACCGGACCGAGCCGCCCAAGCAGGTCCCGGCGTCGTCAATCATGGACGCCCTCGTCGAGGCCGCCAAGGCGCGCCGGCGGCCGCGTGATGTGGCGATTTTTCTGATTCTCCGGTACACGGGTATGCGGCGCGAGTCCGTGGCGACCCTTCGGATGCATCACCTGGATGGGACCTGGGGCTTCCGGCGAGTTCGCGTGAAGGGCGGGAAGACGCGCGACATCCCCCTGCCTTCGGTAGTTATGCAGTTTCTGCAGGCCTACGTGGAACGTGTGCTGGTCCAGCAGGTCGAGAGCGTCGGGCCCGAGACGCCGCTCTTCTGGTCCACCTGGGGTCGGCGCGCGGTCGGCCTGACACGCGCCCCGATGACCGGCAAGAACATCTGGCGGCTCTGCAAGGTCTACGGTCGGATCATCGGCTATCCGGAGTTGAAGCCTCACGACCTGCGGCACGGTGTCGCGATGGAGGTCCTCGAGCAACACCATGACCTTGAGCAGGTGCGCGCGCTGCTCGGCCACGCGCGCATCGACACGACCCAGGTCTACGCGCACATCAGGCCGCCGCAGCTCAAGCGGGTCGTATCGTTCTACGAAGAAAAGGCGGTCAGGCTCCTGCGCGAGTGAGGACGCGAACGCGTTCCCGGTTCGAGGAACATTCGAATGTTCCTAAAACATGGAGCGAAAAAAGTAAACGAAATCAGAATGGTGGCCCCAACGGGATTCGAACCCGTGTTTCAGCCTTGAGAGGGCCGTGTCCTGGGCCTCTAGACGATGGGGCCGGCCAACCGCGCCGCGCGTAGCGCCGCGCGCAACCGCGCGCCTCAGAACCTTACACGAAATTTGTTGGCTGGGGGAGGAGGATTCGAACCCCCGCTACGTGGTCCAGAGCCACGCGTCCTACCACTAGACGATCCCCCACCAACGCCCCAACCTTACCATAGCGAACTCAGCGAATCGCGGACTTGAGGGTGCGGCTCGGGCGGAAGCGCGGCACCTTGGCCGTCGGAATCTGGATCTCCTTGCCGGTGCGCGGGTTGCGGCCGTTGCGGGCGGCGCGGCGCGTGACCACGAACGTGCCGAAACCGGAGATCGTGACGCGGCGGCCGCGGCGGAGCGACTCGACGATGCCGCCGACGAAGGCGTTCATGGCGCGCTCGGCGGACGTCTTCGAGCCTCCTGCGGACTTCGCCATGATTGCGACGATCTCGGCCTTGGTCATCGCGAGCCTCGCTTCTTCTACTAGCCTGCTCGGCAGACGGTGTCAATGACGACGTGAGGCCCAACGAACCCCGCAAAACTTGCACACACCTAAAGACGCCCGTCACACCGAAAACCCGCGCAGATGCGCCCGAATCGACTACGAGGTGACGCGCCGCACCGCGTCCAGGAAGTACGTGGGCTGGAACGGCTTCTCGAGAATGAGCACGCCCGCGTCCTTCAAGAACGCGAACGCGTCCCTATTGGCGGTGTCGCCCGTGATGAAAATAAAGCGCTGGCCGAGGGCGGGATCGTCCTGCGTCGCCGCCTTGTAGAACGTCTCGCCGTCGCCGTCGGGCATCCGGATGTCGGACACGATCAGGTGATAGCGCTGCTGGCGCACCCGCTCGAGCCCCTCGCGGCCGCCGGTGGCGACGTCCACGCGCCAGCCGGTCTGGCTCAGGATCGTCACGATCAGATCGAGCACGCTCGCCTCGTCCTCGACCACGAGCGCGATGCGGCCCTCACCGGTGACGATCATGGGCGAGCCCGCCGGCGCGGCACGCTGGGCCGCCATCGACTGCGCCACCGGCAGCTCGAGGCGGAAGATCGTGCGGCCCGGGCGGCTCTCGACCACCAGGTGGCCGCCGTGCTCCTCGACGATGCCGTACGAGACCGAGAGTCCGAGGCCGGTGCCGCTGCCGACGGGCTTGGTGCTGAAGAAGGGCTCGAAGACGTGAGGCAGCGCGTCGTGCGGAATGCCGGGACCGTCATCGATCACCTCGGCGTGCACCATGCGCCCGTCACGGCTCACGGTCGTGTTCAGGACGATGCGGCCACCGGTCTTGCCCTCGAGCATCGCCTGCTCGGCGTTCAGCAAGAGATTCAAGAAGACTTGCTCGAGCTGATGCGGATCGGCCATCACCGGCGGCAGACCGCGGGCGAACTTCTTCTCGACCGCGATGCCGGACACGGTGAGCTGGTTCATCCGGAGCGCCAGAGTCTGCTCCAGGACCTCGTTCATGTTCACGGTGGTCCGCTCGGCCGGGCGCTGGCGGGCGAAGAGCAGGAGATTTCTCACGATTTTCGCCATGCGGTCGGCCTGGCTCACCATCAGCTCGACCGGCCGCAGCACGGCCGACGGCACCTCGCGCGCGAGCAAGAGCTGCCCGTAGCCGACGATGACGCTGAGCGGATTGTTCAGCTCGTGAGCGACGCCGGAGACGAGCTGGCCGAGTGCCGACATCTTCGCCGCCTGCACCAGCTGCACCTGCTTCTCGCCCAGCCGCACCAGGCTGTCGCGCGCGCTGGCGTAGAGACGCGCGTTCTCGAACGCGAGTGAAGCCTGGTCGGCGAGCGCCTCGAGCGTCTGGAGCTCCTCGCGCGAGTAGGTGCTGCCCGGGTCGGCGCCGAGGCCGAGGGCGCCGATGACCCGGTCGTGCGTCAGGAGCGGCACGGCCACCACCACGCGGTAACCGCTGCCGCGGATGCGCTCGCGCACCCAGGCCGCGAGCTGGATGGCCGGATCGGACAGGATGTCCGCCGACGTGACGATGCGCCGGTCGGCGATGGCACGGCCCACGGCGCCCTCGCCCGATTTAAAGATCAGCTCGCGCATGATGTCGGCGTCGGCACCGTAGGTGGCGGTGGCGCGTAGCGAGCCGTCGTCCGGATCGACCAGGAAGACGCCGGCGGCGCGCGCGTTGACCAGCTCGGCGGCGCCGCGCGCCAGGAGCTTGGCGATTGACTCCACCTCGAGGGTCGAGGTGAGCTCGCGGGCCAGGCGCGCCAGCACCTCGGCCACGTCGCGCCTCCGCTTGGTCTCGCGGAAGAGCCGCGCGTTCTGGATGGCGATAGCCGCCTGGGCCAGGAACAGATCGATCAGGTCGAGCTTGTCCTTGCCGAAGCGCAGCGGCTCGGTGTGGGCAAGCGCCATCACCGCGAGGAGCTCGTCGCCGGCGAGCACCGGATAGCCCGCGTAGCTGCGCATGCCCCATCGCTCCGACCAGGCGCGGTTCACCAGGCGCTCGTCGGTGAGCATGTCGTCGACGATCAGCGGCTCGCGGTGGCGGGCGACCCAGCCCGTCGCGCCCTGCTCGTACGTCATGATCGTGGGCGAGTACGACTCCATCATCTCGGGCACGGTGCTGCTCGTGAACGAGAGGGTACGGCGCTCGTCGTCGGCCAGCCAGAAGGTGACCAGCTTCGCGCCGGTCAGCTCGGCGGCCGAGTTGGAGATGGTCCGCAAGAGCGTGTCGAGCTCGAGCGCGCTCGAGATGCGCCGGTTGACGGCCGTAAGCTCGCGGACGCGGGTGGCCTCGGCGTGCTCGGCCTCGTAGAGCGAGGCGTTGCGGATCGCGATGGCGGCCTGCTTGGCGAGGAACTCGAGCGCGGCAGTCTCGTCACTGCCGAAGGTGCGCTCGGTCCAGTAGTGCACGACCAGCGCGCCGAGGATCCGGTCCTTGACCGCGAGCGGCGCCGCCGCCGAGGCCTTGAAGCCCTCGCGCTCGATGTCGGTACGCCGCTGGGGCGCCAGCCACAGCCGGGTGTCGGTCAGGATGTTGCGCGTGGTCACCGTGCGCCCGTCGCGCACCGCCACGCTGGTCGGCCCGCCGCCGACCGGGATCGTCCCGACGCGCGCATACTGCCCGCTCAGACGGCCCACGGCACGCATCACGCGGAACTCGGCGGCGTTCGCGTCGCCGAGCACGACCATCGCCGACTCGGCGCCCATCACCTCGAGCGCCTTGTTGACGATCGTGTCGAGTACCTCGTTGAGGTCGAGTGACGAGGTGAGCGACTGGCCGATGGCCTCCATCGCCAGCAACAGCAGCGCGTGACGCTGCTGGTCGCTGACGTCGCTGAAGAGTGCGACCGCGCCGGTGACCGCCCCCTCACCGTCGCGCCACGGCACGCAGCGCGCCTTCAGCCACACGACCCGATCGTCGCCGGCGCCGGTGTGCGGCAGCTCGACCGCGTCAGGCGTCTCGCCGGCCAGGGCGCGGCGGATCAGCGGGACCAGCGTCGTGTCGCGGAACAGCGAGAGGAGCGCGGCGGCGCTGCGCCCGATGGCGGCGGCGGACTTCACGCCGGTGAGGCGCTCCATGGCGGGATTCCACTCGACGACTTCGAAGGCGGGATCGAGGATGACGAGCGCCTCGCTGAGGTTGTCGAGGAGTCCCTTGACCCCCTCGACCTTCTTCGGCACCCGCGCCATCCTCCGAGTATGAACGGACCCCCGGGCCCTATGCAATAATGACGCGCGATGCGGTCGCCGCTGGACACCTCGACACTCGTGCTGGCCGGCGTCGCGGTGGTCCTGGCCGTCGTCGCCTACCTGAAGGATCCGGGGTTGCCGCTGCTCGGGGCGAAAAACAGCGTCGCGATGCTCGGCTTCGTCATACCACGGATGGTGGTCGCGATCGTATTGGCAGGCCTGATGCAGGTGCTCGTGCCCCAGGACTTCGTCGCGCGGCACTTTGGTCACAGCGCGGGGCTGCGGGCGCTCCTGCTGGCGACCCTGGCGGGCATGGTGACGCCCGGCGGCCCGATGGTCACGGTTCCCTTCATGGTGGCCCTCGCGAACTCCGGGGCGGCGCTGCCCACGCTCGTCGCCTACATGACGGCGTGGTCCTTGTTCGGCCTTCAGCGCATCATCGCGTGGGAGGCGCCCCTGCTGGGCTGGCCCTTCGTCGTCTCGCGCGTGGTGCCGAGCCTCGCGTTCCCCGTGATCGCCGGCTGGCTGGTCTCCGTCTTCAATCACGAGTGAGCTTCACCGACCTCCGCGAGTTCGTCGACCATCTCGAGAAGCACGGGCGGCTCAAACGGGTGACGGTGCCCGTCTCGCGCGATCTGGAGATCTCCGAGATCACCGACCGGGTGTCGAAGAGCCCGGCCGAGCGCAACGTGGCTCTGCTGTTCGAGCGGGTCGACGGCTTCGACATGCCCGTGCTCGTGAACGCCTTCGGCGCGCGCGACCGCATGGCCGCCGCCCTCGGGGTGGGCCACCTCGACGAGCTCGGTGAGCGCGTCGCGAAGCTCCTGGATCTGAAGCTACCCGGCACCTTCGCCGAGCGCCTCGGCAAGCTCGGCACGCTCTTCGATCTGGTGAAGGCCGGTCCCAGACGCGTCACGGCCGCGCCCTGCCAAGAAGTGGTGGAGACCGCGCGCCCGTCGCTCGCCGGGCTCCCGGCGCTCCAGTGCTGGCCGTCCGACGGCGGCCGCTACATCACCCTGCCGGCGGTCTTCACGCGCGATCCGCGCTCGGGCCAGCGCAACGTCGGCATGTACCGACTGCAAGTCTTCGACGACCGCACGCTCGGCATGCACTGGCAGACGCACAAGGGCGGCGCCGAGCATCACCGGCTAACCGAGGAGCAGGCCGCCTCGCCGGACCGCATGCCCGTCGCGATCGCGCTCGGCGGCGATCCCGCGATGATCTACGCGGCGTCCGCGCCGCTGCCGCCCGGCGTCGACGAGGTGGTGTTCGCCGGCTGGCTTCGCGGCCACGGTGTCGAGCTGGTGCGCTGCGTGACGAACGATCTGGAGGTGCCGGCGCAGGCCGAGATCGTGCTCGAGGGCTACGTCGACCCGCGCGAGCGCCGCCGCGAGGGGCCCTTCGGCGATCACACCGGCTACTACTCCCTGGCGCGCGACTATCCCGTGTTCCATCTCACCGCCGTCACGCGCCGCGCGCGGCCGATCTATCCGACGACCCTCGTGGGGCGCCCTCCCCAGGAGGATTACTGGCTCGGCAAGGCCACCGAGCGGCTCTTCCTGCCGATCATCCGGCTCATGCTGCCGGAGGTGGTCGACATGAACATGCCGGCCGAGGGCGTCTTCCACAACCTCGTGATCGTCTCGATCAAGAAGCGCTATCCGGGGCAGGCGCGCAAGGTCATGATGGCGCTCTGGGGCATGGGGCTCATGATGCTCGCGAAGACCATCGTCGTCGTCAGCGAGCACGTGAACGTCCACGACCTGTCGGAGGTTGCCTGGCGGGCGACGGGCAACATCGATCCGCGGCGCGACCTGATGATCGTGGAAGGGCCGATGGACGATCTGGACCACGCGGCGCTGCGCCACCGCTACGGCGGCAAGCTCGGTGTGGACGCGACCGAGAAGAGCGCGCTCGACGACGTCGCCCAGCCCTGGCCCGACGAGATCGTGATGAGCAACGCGATGCGAGAGCGAGTCACGCGGCGCTGGAAGGAGTACGGGCTCTGAGCAAGCTCCACCGCGTGCTCGAGGCGATCAAGTTCGAGCACACGGTCTTCGCCCTGCCCTTCGCCTACATCGCCATGGTGCTGGCCGCCGGCGGCTGGCCGGGCTGGTGGACGGTCGGCTGGATCACGGCGGCGATGGTCGGCGGCCGCACGTGCGCGATGGCGGCCAACCGGGTCATCGATCGCTTCATCGACGCCCGGAATCCGCGGACCGCGGGCCGCCACCTGCCGCAAGGCTTGCTGGGCGTCGGCGAGATGCGGGCGCTGGCGGCCACGGGCGCCGTGCTGATGTTCGTGGCCGCGTGGATGCTGAACCCGCTCTGCTTCGCCCTGGCGCCGCTGGCCCTCGTCTTCCTGGTCGGCTACCACTAC
>Ga0306920_100008855_pt1 | contig 13392 bp, 12 predicted proteins | sample flu12Cox44000170_FD_204666 | JGI IMG/M metagenome (GOLD analysis project Ga0306920, IMG submission 204666) | Lab enrichment of tropical soil microbial communities from Luquillo Experimental Forest, Puerto Rico - flux4day.12C.oxic.44.000.170 (v2)... | ecosystem: Environmental > Terrestrial >... | reverse complement strand
GTGCTTGCGCTCCCGACCGACGTGTTCCGCCCCGAGCTGCCGCCGTGGCTCGACGGGCTCCATCCCGCCGCCCAGCGCGGGCTCATGGAGTCCACGTACCGCGCCGCGGACAGCACGGTCGCGCACCTGCGCTTCATCGTGATCCAGCCGCCGTGGACCGCGCCGCGCCCGGCGCCGCTCGTCACGATGTCGCTCCTCGACCGCGCCTGCCTGTACGCGTCGGGAGGCTCGGACGCGTCGATCCTGCCCTATACGCTCGCCGGGCCGACGTTCCACGCGCTGTTCGTGATCGAGCGCGTGCCGTAGGAGCCGTTCGCCGGGGCCGCGCGACGATCAACGGTCCCCGGGGACCGTTGAAATGACAACGGCGTTGTCGATGTGACAACGCCGTAGTCACTAGAACTGGCCGCACGGCCAGTTGGGTCCGCCGCGCGCCGGGACTTCAGGCCTTCTGGAACGCCGTGCCCGCCCCGTAAGCGTTGAACAGCGCTCCCCACGGGGTCTTCAGCATGTTCTCGACGCGCGGCTTGCCGTTCACGGGATACCAGAAGCCGTCGTGGTAGAGACGCGAGGCGAAGTAGCTCCACGGGACGATCGGCGAGCGGAGCAGGAGGTTCTCGAGCGGCTTCAGCGGACCCCAGTAGATCATCTTCTGGCCGCGCGAGGCGAGCGTGTTCTCGTTCAGGCTGCCGCGGAATCCGAAGTTCACCTTGCTGATGTCCTCGCCGACGATCTCGATCTCCTCCGGGCGTCCGACGCCGAGCCCGCTCTCGTGCGCGAGGCGGATGAACTTGAGGTCGGTCATCGGATCGAAGCCCATCATCTTCGCCGCGATCGCGTCGATCGCGACGCAGTCATCCGAGGCGAGGATGTAGTTCTTGACGTGCGGGCGCATGCAGCGCGGACCCGGACCGTCGCCGACGATGGTGCCGTCCATCACCGCGAAGATGCCGGGATGGATCTCCTTCTGGATGCGCAGCAGGTCCACGAGCGTCTCGTGGATCACGGAGTGCGTCCAGTGCCGGTTCAGATTCAGCAGCCCGCCGAACGCGTTCTTCATCGAGCCGGTCGTGCCGGTGAAGATGTGGGTCTTCACAGTGGGCATGTGAATGACGTTCCGGCCCATCAGCATCTTCGGGATCTGGATGCCCTGCTTCTCGTACACGCGATCCAGCACCAGCATCTTGCCCTTCGGCTGGTAGCGGATCCACTCCGTGGGCGGCTCGCTCAGGTACTGGATCGGCACCCGGTAGCGCTCCAGGACCGGCGCGAGGTGATTGTTGACCGTGCCCTCGCGGCAGCTCACCACGACGGTGTCGTTCTGGGCGGCGATGAGATCGCGCGAGACGTTGTAGTTGTCCTTCCTGAGCTTCTCGATTACGCCGTGCATCTGCCAGGGTGTGGTGGAGCACGCCGGCATCCAGACGTGCCAGGAAATGTTGATGCGCAGGCACGTCTGCTTGTCGAACGGCAGAGCCTCGCGATAACCGGCCAGGTCCATCAAGCGGCCGTAATCTTCGACGACGGTCTCGGGAGTGGTGCGCAGTACGGCGACTTTCGACATGTCTACCCTCGGTATCCAAGGCCTCTCAGACCGGGCGGCCAACCGGTGTTCGCGGGCGGGAATTCTAGCAGATCGGCAGCCAGTGACTCCGCCTGTGCCACCGTTATCGGTCCGGCGGAACGAACTCTTGACGCGCCGATGACCGCGAGCTTGCGTTTCTCAGCGCTGAGGCTTCCCGGAGGGCGTCGTCGGCTTGGGCGTGGTCGCCGGTTTCGTGCCGGCCGGCGCGGACGCGGCGCTTCCCGGCGCGCCGCTCGAGCCGTTCACGGCCGGCGGCACCGGGAATTCCACGCCGTGCTTGACCGCGATGAGCGACGAGTCGGCCGCGAGCTGCATCTTCTGCGCGGTCGCCTCGCGGTCGGTCTCGGAGCTGGAATCGGTGTAGGCGTCCCAGAACTCGAGCTTCGTCCCGCCCGCCGAGCGCGTGAGCAGAAACTTCGCCTGGCATACGTAATCGCCCTTCAGCGGCTCGTGCGCCACGCGCAGCTCGCGCGTCTGCACCGCGTACGTCACGACGGAGCGGCCGCCGTTTCCCCACGCATCGATGTATTCCAGCACGTCGCCGACGCGCGTGATGTTCATCTTGGAGTTCTTCGTCGTGCGCCACTCCGGGCACCAGGTGGCGAAATTCTTGCCCGACGTGATGTAGGTCCAGACCGCCGACGGCGTGCCGGCGATCTGCGTCTCGCTGTGAAGCTGCACCATTGTGACGAGGCGGTGATCGGCCGCGGCTGCGCGGCCCAGTGCGGCGCACGCGAGCAGCACGGCAACCGCGATCGCAGGAACTCGACGCGACATCGGTGGCTCTCCCGGACGCTCGCCGGACACTGCGCCTCCGGGTGCGCGAGCGGCACCCGGAGGCCGTGGAACTTCGATCGCCCGATCCGGCGGGCGGGGGGGCCACCCACCGCGCGCGGGAAGCAGCACTCAGACTCTCACGCCATCCTTGAGCAGCGATCGGGCGATCACGAGGCGCTGGATCTCCGACGTTCCCTCGTAGATCTCCATCACGCGGGCATCGCGATAATAGCGCTCCACCGGGTATTCCTTCACGTATCCGTAGCCGCCGTGGATCTGGATGGCCTGGTGGCTGACCCAGGTCGCGGCCTCGCTGGCGTAGAGCTTCGCCATCGAGGCCTCGCGCCGGTACGGACGGCCCGCGTCCTTGAGCCACGCGGCGCGCTGGATCAGGAGCCGCGCGCACTGGTGGCGGCGCTCCATCTCGGCGAGCTTCATCTGGATCGCCTGGATCTTCGCGAGCGACTCGCCGAACGCCTCGCGCTGCTGCGCGTAGCGTGCGGCCTCGTCGAATGCGGCCGAGAGCACCCCGAGCGCCTGGGCCGCGACGCCGAGCCGGCCGCCCTCGAGCAGCGCCATCGCGATCCGGAAACCCTCGCCCTCGGCGCCGAGCCGCTGGTCCGCCGGGATGCGCGCGTCCTCGAGCGCGAGCGCGACGGTGTCCGATCCGCGCAGGCCCATCTTGTCCTCGGCCTTGCCCACCGTGAGACCGGGCGTGCCGCGCTCCACGATGAACGCCGAAAGTCCCTTGTGATCCCGGTCGTCTCCGCAGCGCGCGAACAGGATGATCACGCCGGCCCGAAGCCCGCTCGTCACCCAGTTCTTGCTGCCGTTCAGGACGTAATGATCACCGTCCCGGACCGCTCGGGTCTGGATCGCGCCCGCATCCGAGCCCGCGCCCGGCTCGGAGAGCGAGAACGCGGCGAGCTCCTTCGCCACGAGGCGCGGCAGGAAGCGGTGCTTCTGCTCGTCGGTGCCGTAGCGCACGATCGGGAAGGCGCCGACGGAATTGTGCACCGAGATCATGATCGCGAGCGCGGCGGAGACGCGCGCGATCTCCTCGATCACGAGCGTGATCGTGCGGGAGTCGTAGCCCACGCCGCCCCATTCCTCCGGGACGGTCATGCCGAGGAATCCGTTCTCGCCGAGCTTCTCGACCGCCGAGCGCGGCACGTCGCCCTCGACGTCCCAGCGCGCCGCGTGCGGCGCGAACTCCCGCGCGCACAGCTCGCGCACCGCGCGCTGGATGACGCCCTGCTCCTCGGTCAGATCGAGCTGCATCGGGCCGGCACTTCCTCCGCCTTCTCGCGGAATCCGATCAGGCAGATGAGACCGATCACGCCCATCACCATCGGACCGCCGGGCAGCAGCAATGAGCCCGCGGCGGCGAGCAGCGCGAGCGGATACGCCCGCCAGTCGCCCGCCCAGAGTCCCGGCACGCCGGCGAGCCACGCGAAGCCGATCAGCGACTTGTAGCCGAGCGGCACCCACACCGGCAGGTTCAGCCGGTAGGCGATGTCCATGAACAGCCCCTCCTGACCGACCAGATTGAACGGCATGCCGGTCACGAGCGGATGCAGTCCCTGCCACAGCGACGTGAGGCCCGGATACAGGGCGCAGGCGGTCAGCACCACCAGCGCCACCGGCCGTACCGGACGGGTCATGCGGAGATCCTCCCTCGATCGGACGTGAGCGTCTAACTCTTCGGGATCGCGCGTTCCTTGAGCACCTGGGCCGCGACGACCAGCTTCTGCACTTCGGTGGTGCCTTCGTAGATCTCGCAGATGCGTGCGTCGCGCCAGTAGCGCTCGACGTTGAACTCGCTGAGATAACCGTAACCGCCGTGCACCTGGATCGCGAGGTTCGCGCAGCGCGTCGCGGCCTCGGAGGCGTGCCACTTCGCGAGCGAGGCCTCCTTGACGTGCGGCCGGTTCTGGTCGCGCAGCCACGCGGCGCGATAGACCAGCAGACGTGCGGTGTCGAGCTCGATCGCGCTGTCGGCCAACATGGTTCGGATCGCGTCGAACTCGCCGATCTTGCGGTCGAACTGCACGCGCTCGTTCGCGTACTTGACCGAGGCCTCGACCGAGGCCTGCGCGATGCCGAGCGCCTGGGCCGCAATGCCGATGCGCCCGCCGCCGAGCGTCGCGAGCGCGACGGTGTAGCCCTTGTTCGGCTCGCCGAACAGGTTCTCCTTCGGCACGCGCGCGTTCTCGAAATGGATCTCGCGGGTGTCCGAGGCGTGAATGCCGAGCTTCTTCTCGAGCTTGCCCTTCTTCACGCCCGGGGTCCCGCTCTCGACGATGAACGCCGAGATGCCGCGTGGTCCGAGGCTCTTGTCGGTCGCGGCGTACACGATCAGCACGTCGGCCGGGCCCGCGTTCGTGATGAACACCTTCGCGCCGTTCAGCACCCAGTGCTCGCCGTCGAGCTTCGCGGTCGCCTGCTGGTTCGCGGCGTTGCTGCCGGCGTTCGGCTCCGTCAGGCAGTAGGCGCCGAGCCGCTCGCCCTTCGCGAGCGGGACCAGGTACTTCTGCTTCTGCGCCTCGTTCGCATAGGCGAGCAGCGGGTAGCACACCAGCGAGTTGTTCACCGATGCGATCACGCCGTGGCTCGCGCACGCGCGCGACAGCTCCTCGATCGCGATCACGTATGAAACGTAGTCCATGCCCGCGCCGCCGTAGTTCTCGGGCACGAACATGCCGAGCAGCCCGAGCTCGGCCATCTTCTTCACGTTCTCGTGCGGGAACTCGTGGGTCTCGTCGATGCGCTGGGCGATCGGCCGGATCTCGCTCTCGGCGAAGTCGCGCACCATCTCGCGCACCGCCTGCTGCTCCTCGGTGAGATCGAACGAGAGACCGGCGTTCGCCGTCAGCGTCTCGGGGTTCATGGCCGCGCGGGATACTCGTAGAAGCCGCGGCCGGTCTTCCGGCCGAGCCAGCCGGCCTTCACCATCTTCCGCAGCAGCGGACATGGGCGGTACTTGGAATCGCCGAAACCCTCGTGCAGCACTTCCATGATGCTGAGGCAGGTGTCGAGGCCGATCAGGTCGGCGAGCTGCAGCGGGCCCATCGGGTGGTTCATGCCGAGCTTCATCACCGCGTCGATCGACTCCTTCGTCGCGACGCCCTCCATGAGCGCGAAGCAGGCCTCGTTGATCATCGGCATCAGCACCCGGTTCGAGACGAAACCCGGGAAGTCGCTCACCGCGACAGGCGTCTTGCCGAGCCGGCGCGACAGGTCCTCGGTGAGTGCGCAGGTCGCGTCGCTCGTCGCGAGGCCGCGGATGATCTCGACCAGCGGCATGACCGGGACCGGGTTCATGAAGTGCATGCCGATCACGCGATCGGGTCGCTTCGTGCACGCCGCGATCTCGGTGATCGAGATGCTGGACGTGTTGGTCGCGAGCACCGCGCCGGCGGGCGCGAGCGAATCGAGCGTCTCGAAAACCCGGCGCTTGAGCGCGAAGTCCTCGCTCACCGCCTCGACCACGACCTCGCAGTCCTTCGCGGCGGAGAGCTCGACGCCGCCCGAGACCCGATGCAGGATCTCCTCGGCGCGCCCGGCCGGCCAGCTCTGCTTCGCGGCCACGCGCTCGAGGTTCTTCGCGAGCGTCGCCAGCGCGCGCTCGACCAGATCGCCCTTTGCGTCCACGAGGCGCACGTCCATGCCGCTCGTCGCGAACACCTGGGCGATGCCGTTCCCCATCGTGCCGCCGCCGATCACCGCGACGCGGCGGATGTCGGCGGAGAGTCCGGGGCGCACGGTTTCGGCCGCCGTGCTCACGCCACGCGCTCCACCGCGAGCGCCACCGCGTTCCCGCCGCCCAGGCACAGCGTCGCGAGGCCGGTCTGCTTGCCGCGCTGCTCGAGTGCGTGGAGCAGCGTCACGAGCACGCGCGCGCCGGAGGCGCCGATCGGATGTCCGAGCGCGACCGCGCCGCCGTTCACGTTCACGCGCTCCCAGTCCCAGCCCAGCGCGTTGCCGTCCGCGAGCGCCTGCGCCGCGAACGCCTCGTTCGCCTCGATCAGGTCGAAGTGGCCGATCGAGACGCCCATCTTCTTCATCAGCTTCTGCACCGCGTCGATCGGCGCGAAGAACAGCTCCTTCGGCTCGCCGCCGCCGGTCGCATACGCGACCACGCGCGCGAGCGGCTTCGCGCTCTTCTGCTTCACGCGCTCCCCGCTCATCAGCACGAGCGCCGCGCCGGCGTCGTTCAGGCCCGGCGCGTTGCCGGCCGTGATCATGCCGCCCTTCTCGCGCGTCACGGCCGCGAGCTTCGCGAGCGACTCGGGCGTCGTGTCGGGGCGGATCGCCTCGTCCTTCGCGATCACGATCGCGTCGCCCTTCCGTTGCGGGATCTGGACCGGGACGACCTCCTTCGAGAACCGGCACGCCGCCCACGCCTCGGCGGCCTTGCGATGGCTCGCTGCCGAGAACGCGTCGAGCTCCTCGCGCTTGAGCTTCGCCTTCTCTGCGGTGTACTGCGCGAGCTCGATCATGTGGCAGTCGTTGAACGAGCACCACAGCCCGTCCATCACCACGCCGTCCTTGAGCACGGTGTCGCCGAGCTTCTGGCCGGTGCGGCTGCCGAACAGATAGTGCGGGGCGGTGCTCATGCTCTCCATCCCGCCCGCCACGATGCACTCGGCGTCGCCCGCCTTGATGGCCTGGGCGCCCAGCATCACGGCCTTGAGCCCCGAGCCGCACACCTTGTTGATCGTCACCGCTCCCACGACCGGGTTCACGCCCGCCTTGATCTGGGCCTGCCGCGCGGGCGCCTGGCCCTGGCCGCCCTGCACCACGTGGCCCATGAGCACCTCGTCGATCTCGTCGCCGGAAACCCCGGCGCGCGACATCGCCTCGCGGATCGCGACCGCACCGAGATCGGACGCGCGCAGGCTCGAAAGCCCGCCGAGGAACTTGCCAATGGGGGTGCGCGCGGCGCCCACGATGAAGACGTCGGGATGGTTCATGCAGGACCTCACGTGTCGCGGAAGGGCCGGACTGGGCTGGTCGGCAGCCGCCGGATATTACACCAACGCCCGGACGTGAGGAATCCGGGCGCTGGTTGAATCAGGGGATGGGGCGCTCGATCAGCGATAGGTCTTCTTGATCCCACCCCAGGTCTGCGCGCGCGTCGGCGTCGCCGCGCTGACTTCCACGACGCCCTTCATGTTGTTCGAAGACACGTGGAACTGGCAGTAGAACGGGTACGTCCCCGGCGTGTCGAACTCGAAATCGAAATTGCTCCCCGCGCTGGACATCGGCATGTCGAAGAAGAAGCCGGAGTTGGGATCGAGGGGGCCGCTGCCGCTCGTGCACGTGTGGACGCCGTTCACCCACTTGAAGCGGATGCTCTGCCCCGCGATGATGTGGGCGGTGTCGATCTGGGTGAGCGGGTTTCCGTCCTCGTTGAAGATGAAGTTCGAAACCAGGAAGGAATCCACCGGCGGCGTCGTGGTCACCGCGGCATGCGGCGGATGGGCGGCGTAATACACGTTCAGCTGGCGGAGCATTTCGGCATCCGACATCGGCATGCCGGGGTCCATCCGAAGGGAGGACGCAGCGGACGCGGCGCCGCCGGAACGCGCGGCGCGAGCGAGCCATGGAACCGCGAACGACGTGGCGATTGCTCCGAGGACGAGGAGCACGAGCAAGAAGGCGAATCGAGGGACCCGCATGACAACCTCCCTGAGTTGAACACCTGTGCGACCCTGAAGTGTCTGTGCCCTGCTGCTACCGCTCGACAGTCACCCGGCGGCTCTCGGTCACACCCGGACCGCGCAGCCGGATCAGGTAGATCCCGGCCGGCGCGGGTCGGCCATCCGCGCCGCTGCCATCCCATGCGAAGAGAAACGCGCCGGCCGGCAGCTCGCGATCGAGCAGCGTCGTCAGGCGGCGGCCCTGCGTGTCGATCACGTCGATCCGTGTATGCCCGGCCTGGGCGAGCGCGATGCGGAAGCTCGCGCCGGCGCGGGTCGGATTCGGCCACGGCGCCGCGACGAAGCCGATGCGCGACGGGCTGCCGGCGGGTGGCGCGCCGAGCGGCGTGCTCACGTCGATCACGCCGCGCATGTTCGAGCTCTCATGGATCAGGCAGTAGAAGAAGAACCGCCCCGGATCGTTGAACACATGCGTGAAATTGTCCGCCGGACTCATCCCGGTCACGTCGAACAGCGCGCCGGAGAGCGGATCCAAGCTGCCCTCGCCGCTCGTCGCGGTGTGGAACGCCGTGAATTTGAACAGGATCGCGTCGCCGACCATGATGTGCGCGGTGTCCACCACGGTCGCCGTGTTGTGGTCCTCGTCCCAGCGCAATCCGCTCGTCACGAAGGAGTCGACGGGCGTCACGGCGAGCGAGGTCTGCTCGCGATGCTCGGGGTGCGTCACGCGATAGGTCCTGAGCATCCCCGTCATCTGGGCGTCGGACATGTGCATCGCAGACGGCGGACTCGCCGCCTGCGCATTCGAGCGGGTGACGACCGTCCACAACAGCGCGCCGTAGACGACCAGCGCGAGCACGAGACCGGCGAGGGCCAGCGACCGGCCGCGCGGAAGCGGCAAGCGATGCAGCATCGGGGGGACTCCTTCCAACCGTCTGGCTACGGTGCACCGCGCTACGATGGTGGCGTTCTATGGGGTGCGGTGGCCCGTCCTCGAAACCCGAGGAAGAGTCTCGGACGGCTGCGTGGCGTGATTCTGCGCCATTCAGGGCGCCCAGGCAAGCACTTCGGCGTGATTTCGTTTATCGCCGCAAAACGCGGCCATGTTCAGCGCGGGCGAACGATCGCGATGCTGGCGGTGTGTCCGTGCAGGAAATTCCGCTCGCCGACCGGCCCGAGCTCGCCGGCGCAGAACATTCCGGCGGCCGGAACCATGCCTCCCAACGCGTCCTGCAGCAGCGTGATGTCGCGGTCGGGCTCCCCGTAGAGCCCGCGGCCCCGGCCGTTGCAGGCGAACAGCAGGGCGGCCGAGGCGGCCGAGTCGAACGGCTGCGGCGACAGCAGGAGCTCCAGATCCTCGCGCGCCGTGCCCGCGTCGCGGACGTGGAGGCGGATTTTTTCCCCCGGCTCGACGGCATCCCCGATCGCGATGACGCCCCGGTCCCGGTCCGCGCCGAGCAGGTTCCGGATCAGGTAGTCGCCGCGCCCCGATGCCTCGCCGCGCGCCGGACGCCCGACGTAGAGGCCGCTCGCCAGGCGCTCGCGCTCCGCGTCGGGCAGGGCGCGCAGCACCTGCTCGGCGCGCTCGAGCGCCGGCTGACCGTCCAGCTCGACGAGCACGTTCTGCTCGGCGCGCGTCACCTCGATCGGCGGCCCGATCGGCCGGCAGCCTTGCGACACCACGACGTCCACGCGCAGCGCGCCCGAGAGCGCGAGCGCGACGCCGCCCTCGCGCGCCACCCAGTCGTTGAGCAGCAGCGCATTGCTGTGCGGGCTCATGCCGGCGCTCGCCATGCCGCCCACCACGCGCACGCGCGAGGCGAAGCGGTTGAATCCCGACAGCACGCGCTCCACGTGGAGCGTGAACGGATCGCCGAGCAGGAGGACGAGGTCGGCGTCGCGCGCGTGCGGCGCGTGGCGGCGGAACTCGTCGGGATCGGCGGCCGCTGCATCCCAGCCCGCGTTCATGAGCACGAACGGATGCAGCGCGACACCCGGCAGGCGCGCGATGAGCAGCGAGAGCGCGGGATCCGATTCCAGCTCGTGCCGGCTCGTGACGATGCCGCGCGCGCTCGCGCCGATCAGACAGCCGGGCGAGAGCGCGCGGCGCAGCGTCTCGGACAGCGCGTCCGCGTCGGGCACGTGCGAGGCGGTGAAGAAGCAGATCGCGAGGTCCGCCGGACCGTCGCCGAGCACCGCGCGCGCGGCGCCGGCCGCCGCAGCGGCCGCCTCGGCGGTGTCGGCCAGCGTGGAATGCGCCGCCGCCCACTTCATGACGCCGTGCTCCGGCACGGCTTAGAAGACCTTGAGGATCTCACGCGCGATCACCATGCGCTGGATCTCGCTCGTGCCCTCGCCGATCTCCATCAGCTTGGCGTCGCGGTGCATGCGCTCGACCGGAACGTCGCGGCAGTAACCCAGGCCGCCGAAGATCTGAATCGCCTTGTCGGTGACCCAGTTCGCGGATTCGCTCGCGAACAGCTTGGCCATCGCCGCCTCCTTGACGTAGGCGCGGCCCGCGTCGCGCAGCGCGGCGGCGTGATAGACCATGAGGCGCGAGGCCTCGAGCTTCGTCGCCATGTCGGCGAGCATGAACTGCACCGCCTGGAAGTCCGCGATCGGCTTGCCGAACTGGCGCCGCTCCTTCGCGTAGCGCGCGGCGTGCTCGTAGGCGCCCTGCGCGATGCCGAGCGCGAGCGCGCCGATCGAGATGCGGCCGCCGGTGAGCGTGTTCATGAACGCCTTGAACCCGCCGCTCGGATCGCCGAGCAGATTCTCCTCCGGCACGAAGCACTCGTCGAAGGAGAGCGCCACGGTGTCGGAGCCGCGCAGGCCCATCTTCTTTTCCTTCTTCCCGACCTTGAAGCCCTTCGAGGCGGTGTCCATGATGAACGCGCTGATGCCGCGCGTGCCCTTGCTGGCGTCGGTGCGCGCGGTGAACGTCACGTACTTCGCGATCGTTCCGTTCGTGATGTAGATCTTCTCCCCGCTCACCTTCCAGCCGCCCGACACCTTTTCGGCGCGCGTCTGCGTGCCCGCGGCGTCGGAGCCCGCATTCGGCTCGGTCAGGCCGAACGCGCCGATCGCCTCGCCCTTCGCCATCGGCACCAGGAACTTCCGCTTCTGCTCCTCGGACCCGATCGCGTACACCGGCCCGCAGCCGAGCGAGACGTGCGCGGCGAGCGTGATCCCGGTGGACGCGCAGGCGCGCGAGATCTCCTCGACCGCGATCACGTAGCACAGCGTGTCCATGCCCGCGCCGCCGTACTTCTCGGGGTACGGCAGGCCGAGAAAGCCGAGCTCGGCCATCTGGCGCACCGTGTCGCTGGGGAATTCCTCACGCTCGTCGAGGTCGCGGGCGCGCGGCGCCACGACCTCGTCGGCGAACTTGCGCGCCATCTCGCGCACCTGGTGATGCTCTTCGCGGAGCCAGATCACGGTGCGAATCTATCCCACCCGTGTGAGAAACAGGAAACCGGCCTGTCCGCTCGGCTCACGTGGCGGGCTCGAGCGGCGGGCTCTCGATCATACGCCGGCCGGCGGCGCGGGCGCGGGCGCGCAGCTCCGGCGCGCCGGTCACGCTGCCGATCTCGGTATCGGGATGCTGCCAGGCGATCGTCTCCTCCCAGCGCGCCCCGATCCACTTGAGAAACCCGCGCACGCTGCGCTCGGCGAGGTCGTAGCGGTGCACGCTGCTGCACGCGGTCACGAACAGCCCGCGCCGCGTGCGCACCCACTGCGGCCGGAACTGGTCGCTGCCGTCCGGGCGCCGGACCAGCATCGTGACACAGTTGCAGCGATCCATCACGAGCTTGAGCTGAGCGCTCACCGTGTCGAAGTAAATCGGCGAGCCCACCGCGACCGCGTGAGCGCGCTCGAGCAGCGCGTAGATCCGGTCCATGTCGTCGTGGAAGATGCAGTAGCCCGTGGTCGGCTCCGGCCCGCACGCCTCGCACGGGCGCACCAAGAGCTCGGCGCAGCGCACGTGCTCGGCCTCGCCGCCGGCCTCGCGCGCGCCCTCGCACACCTGGTCGAGCAGGATCTCCACGCTGCTCCCGCGCCGCGGGCTCCCGTTCAGCGCGACCAGCAGACGCTTCGCATCGTTCATGCGCGGCTCCCCCACACGAGCGTCGTCGCCCCGAGCCCGCGCACGCCCGGCAGCGCCTCCGCGATCGTCTCGAGCGCGCGCGCGGGGGCGAGTAGCGCGTCGGGCAGCGTCTTCACGATCCAGAGAAAGCGCCGCACGCCCTCGACACGGAGGCCAGCCGATTCGAGGCCGGCGCACAGATCCCCGGCGGTGAGCGGGTGATGGTAACGGTAGGGGTGATACGCGCCGCGGTCGTCACCGGCCTCGGGGAAGCAGGACGACGGCAGCGCGCGGCGCAGCGCGGGCCAGCGCACCGCGACCCGCTTCGCCCATTCGATCGGCGAATCGGCGTTCGGCGTCGAGAGCGCGAAGCGTCCGCCCGGCTTGAGGACCCGCGCGATCTCGGCGAGCACGGGCGGCCGGTCAGGGCGGAAGACATGCTCCAGCATCTCGACCGAGACCGCGCGGTCGAACGCGCCGGGTCGAAACGGCAGCGCCGCGGCGTTCGCCTGCGCGAATCCGAGCCGGCCGCCCGGATCGAGATGCGCGCGCGCCCAGCGGAGCTGGTCCAGGCCGAGATCGATCCCGCTCGCGCGCGCGCCCGAGCGGTCCGCCCACAACGTTCCGTAACCCCACCCGCAGCCGAGATCGAGCACGCGCAGGCCGGCGGAGAGGTCGGCGTGCGCCAGCACCTCACGGAACCGGCGCACCATCATCGCGTGGCGCGTGCGCGATCCCAGGTACCAGTGCTCGACCAGAAACGGGAGATGGTCGCGCGAGCGGATGTCGAGGCGCGGCTCCTCCGCGAGCGGGCTCACGGGCGGGACGCGGAAGGCGGCAGGCTCAGCGCGAGCGCTTCGCGCGGGCGCGGCGCGCGCCGGCCCGGACTGCGCGCTGCGCGACCGCCGCGCGCTTCACGCGCTTCGCGACCGCGCCGGCGCGGCGCGAGGCACGGGCCGGCGCGGCGCGCTTCACCTTCGGCCGCACGGCCGGGGCCGGCACTCGCACCGGCGTCGCGACCGGAATGCTGCGCGCGGGCGGCAGCGGCGCGAGCGAGTCCTCGCCGTGGCGCGCGGAGTACCAGTCGCGGATGTAGTGCACGATGTCCTGGGTCGAGGCGCCCGGCCCGAACAGCTTTCCGACCCCCATCTTGCCGAGCGAGTCCATGTCCTCGGCCGGGATGATCCCGCCGCCGGTGAGCAGGCGGTCGCCGACCTGTCGCTGCTTCATGAGCTCGAGCACGTCGGGGAACAGCGTCATGTGCGCGCCGGAGAGGA
>Ga0306920_100008854_pt1 | contig 13392 bp, 10 predicted proteins | sample flu12Cox44000170_FD_204666 | JGI IMG/M metagenome (GOLD analysis project Ga0306920, IMG submission 204666) | Lab enrichment of tropical soil microbial communities from Luquillo Experimental Forest, Puerto Rico - flux4day.12C.oxic.44.000.170 (v2)... | ecosystem: Environmental > Terrestrial >... | reverse complement strand
CGCCATCATCATCATCGCATTTGTTGCTTTTGACGCCGTGACGAGGTGGCCCTTCAGGCCAGCGCTGCTTCGTTCCGGCTTTGCCCAGTTCGGTATTCAACCCTTCAACGTTGGCGGGAATCCGGCGCCTTAGCTGAACCTTTGCACGTTCGTCGATCGCCTATTCCTTTACGGAGCTGTGGCTTGTCCGAGTTCAAAACAAATCGCGCAGTTCCCATTCAGGCGATCGTCCGCCCTTCCCAGGGCGGCCCGGAGGCGACGATCCGGACGGGCAAGTTGGCCGTCAATCTCAATGCCCGGATTGTCTCTGTCGACGACGAGCCAGTGCCCGTGACCCGCACGGAGTATGCCATCCTCGAGTTCCTCAGCCTGCGCAAGGGTACCATCCTCACGAAGGAAATGTTTCTTGACCGCCTCTATCACGGAATGAACGAGCCTCAGCTCAAGATCATCGATGTATTCCTCTGCAAGCTGCGCAAAAAGCTCGCCCTGGCGACCGGCGGCCATCACTACATCGAAACGGTGTGGGGCCGCGGCTATATGCTTTGCGACCCGCCGGCAACGGCGACCTCCCGGACACTCCCGCGATGATGCTGGGGCTCGCCGAGTACGGCTCGCATCGATGACCACCGGTGGGTGCTGAGAAGCCGAGGCCTGGTTAGGTCAACGGCGGCGGCCGTGCGCTTGGGCAAAAACGTCAGGCTCGCCCCAAGAAAGCCGACCATCCGCCACTTCAAATCACTCATCTCTTCACTGCCAAGAACCGACGTTCGCTGTGCTTACCCGAACCGCGGCAGGGCCACCTTGACCGTGATCCAATTGGCCGCGCTCCTCGACAGATCTTGGCTTTCACGGCTACTGGCGCGTTGCTGAGAAGCCATTGGTCACCGCCCTCATTCTGCGGCAGCGGGTTTGTGAGCCGTTGGGGTTGGAGCCGCTGATGGCTGTCGGGGCTGTCGGGGCTGGCGGAGCCGCCACGGTTTCAGTGCCGCGAGCTTGCTCAGATAAAGATAAACAACCGGCGTCGTATACAGCGTCAGGAGCTGCGACACGACGAGGCCGCCGACGATCGTGATGCCAAGCGGCCGGCGCAGCTCGGAGCCGGCTCCGGCGCCGAACGCGAGCGGCAGGCCGCCGAGCAGTGCCGCCATCGTCGTCATCATGATCGGACGAAACCGCATCCGCGCTGCTTCGTAGATCGCCGCCGCGGGCGCGAGCTGCCGTCGGCGCTCAGCGTCGAGCGCGAAATCCACCATCATGATCGCGTTCTTCTTGACGATGCCGACCAAGAGAATGACACCGATCAATGCGATCAACGTGAACTCGTAATGGAGCAGGATCAATGCCGCGAACGCGCCGGCGCCCGCCGATGGCAATGTCGACAATATCGTGATCGGGTGGACGAAGCTCTCGTAGAGAATGCCGAGCACGATATAGACGGCAAGGATGGCCGCGGCGATCAGATAGGGCTGATTGGCGAGGGAGTTCGTGAAGACCTTCGCGGCACCTTCGAACCGAGTGGTCATCGCGGCCGGCATTGCGAGCGATCGCTCCGCCTGCTCGATCGCGCCGACCGCTTGGCCCAACGAAGCGCCGGGCGCGAGGTTGAACGACAACGTCACCGACGGAAATCCGTCCTGATGATTGATCGTCAGTGGGGCGAGCGAGTTCTGCAGTGCGGTCAACGCCGCCAGCGGCACCAGTTTGCCGGAGCTATTGGAGCGCACGTAAAGCCGGGTCAGCACGTCGGGATCGTCTTGCGCGCGTGGCTCTACCTCGAGCACGACGCGGCGCTGGTCCGATTGCGTGAAGATCGTCGCGACCTGCCGCTGGCCGAAAGCATCGTAGAGGACGTCGTCGACGGATTGCGGCGAGATGCCGAGCCGCCCGAGCGTGTCGCGGTCGAGCTTCAGCATCATGCGCGGTGCCGCCGTCTGCAGGTCGCCGGTCACGTCCTGAAGCTCGGGCAACGACGCCAGACGCTTCATGACGACGGGAGCCCAGTGGAACAGCTCGGCTACGTCAGGGTCTTGCAGGGTATACTGGTATTGGGTCTTGCTGATTTTCGCGCCAATCTGCACGTCCTGGCGCGGTTGCCCGAACAGCGCGATCCCGTGCACCTTGGTCGCGGCCTTGCGCAGCCTCGCCAACACCGCAGTCGCGCTGGCGCTGCGCTCGGCCAACGGCTTGAGGTCGATCATAATTCGGCCGGTGTTGAGGCCCGAATCGCCGCCGACCCAAGAATAGACAGTCCCGACATCCGGGTCGGCCATGATCACCCTGGCAAGCGCGTTCTGGCGCTCGACCATCGCGGCATAGGAGATGTCCGGCGCCGCTTCCGTCGTGCAGACAATCAGTCCGTTGTCCTGCTGCGGAAAAAATCCTTTCGGAATGATCAGGTAGAAGCAAACGGTCGTCGCGACTGCGACTGCCATGATCGCGATCACTACCTGGGGATGGCGCAACGCCCAGCGCAACCCCTTGTCATAAAATCGCAGTGATCGCTGAAAGGCCGTTTCGAGGGCCACGGCGAGCCGGTTTTCCTTAAGGCGCTCGGCCGGTTGCAACATCCAGCCGCACATCATCGGTGTGACGGTCAGCGACACGACTGCCGACATGAACAGCGCAATGCTGATCGTTACTGCGAACTCGCGGAACAGGCGCCCGACCAGACCGCCCATCAACAAGACCGGAATGAAGACTGCGACCAGCGATAATGTCATCGACAGAATCGTGAACACGATCTCGCGCGATCCCGCCAAGGCAGCCTCCAAAGGCTGCTGCCCAGCCTCGACATGGCGGATGATGTTCTCGACCATGACGATCGCGTCGTCGATGATGAAGCCGACCGCAATCGTCAGCGCCATCAGCGAGATGTTGTCGATCGTGTAGCCGAAGAGGTACATCGCGGCGCAGCTGCACAACAGCGACACCGGGATCGCCACGCTCGGGATCAGGGTCGCCGCCGCATGGCGCAGGAACAAGAACACGACCAGCACGACGAGGCCGATGCTGATCGCCATCGTTTGCTGCACGCTCGCCACCGAGCCGCGAATCGTCTGGGTGCGGTCGCCGAGGACTCGCAAGCGCACCGAGGCTGGCAGGGTGCGGCGTAGCCCGGGGAGCGCGTCCTTCACCAGCTGGACGGTCTCGTTGATGTTATAGCCGGGCTCTTTGTGGACATCGATGATGACCACTCGCTTGTTGCCGAGCCAGGCCGCTTGCCGAACGTCTTCGACACCGTCGACGGCGCGGCCAATGTCGCGCACGCGCACCGGCGCGCCGTTGTGGTAGCCGATCACGATGGCGCCGAAATCGCTCGCATCCGACAGCTGGTCGGAGGTTTCGAGCGTGACCGAGCGATTGGGGCCGTCGATGATGCCTTTGGGCGCATTGACGGTTGCACTCGACAGGACACCGCGAATGTCTTCGAGGTTCAACCCGAGCGCGGCCACGGCGGTTGGATCTACCTGAACACGGACGGCGACCTTCTGCTCACCGTGGAAATCGACCAGCCCGACCCCAGGGATACGAGAGATCTTGGGCGCGAGATAGGTCTCGGCATAGCCATCAACGGTCGAGATCGGCAGATCGTCCGAGGTGACCGCGATCGACATTAACAGCGCGTCTGCCGGATTGACCTTCTCGTAAGTCGGCGGGTTCGGCAGGTTCCTCGGCAACAGGCCGGCCGCGGAGCTGATCGCCATCTGGACGTCCTGCGCGGCGCCGTCAACATTACGGCCGAGATCGAATTCGACGGTGATTCGGGTCCTCCCCAGTGCGCTGGTCGAGCTGAGCGACGTCACCCCCGAGATCAGCCCGAGTGCCTTTTCGAGCGGCGCCGCCACCGACAAAGCCATTGTCTCGGCGCTGGCGCCTGGCAGATCCGCCGCGACCTGGATCGTCGGAAAATCGACCTGCGGGACTCCCGCGATCGGCAGTAGCGCGTAGGCGACCAGGCCCATGACGATGAGCCCGATTACGAGCAACGTCGTCGCGATCGGCCGCAGGATGAACGACGCCGAAATGTTCATCGCGCGGCCCCCGCGGCGGGAGGCGCCGCATCGACCAGGGTGCCGGCCTGGATGCGATATTGTCCATCGGTCACCACCTGCTGACCCGGCGTCAGCCCATCATCGACGACGGCTAATTCCTTATTGGACCAGGCGACCCTGACGGCGTACTTTGCGACGCGGTGGTCCTGCCCGATCACGAACGCGTACGTCCCGTCGGGGCCGCGCAGGACCGCTGTGGCCGCCACCGCGACGGCCCCGCGGTGGGTGCCGACCAAGACGCGGATATTGACGAATTGTCCTGGCCACAGCGCGTCGTCGGTATTGGCGAACACAGCCTTGTAGCCGATCGTCGCGGTCGCCGTATTGATCTGATTGTCGATGACGGCGAGCTTGCCCGTGGCGAGGCGCCGTCCGTCATTGGTTTCCGCCGCGACTGCGACATCGCCTTTCTTCATCACGCCGCGCAGTTCGGGCAGCGTATCGGCAGGCAATGCGAAGACGACCGAGATCGGGTGGATCTGGTTGATGGTAGCGATCCCGGTCATGTCGGTCGCTCGCACCATGTTGCCGACATCGACAAGGCGCATTCCGACGCGCCCGTCGATCGGCGAGCGAATGCTGCAATAGCTCAGCTGCAGCGTTGCAGAGTCGATCTGGGCCTGATCCGCATTTATTGCCGCTCGATTTTGTTCGACGAGTGCCGCCTGGGTATCAAGCTGCTGACGGGCGATCGAATTCTGGGCAGCCAGAGTCCGATAGCGCCTAAGATCGAGCTCCGCATTCTCGAGCTGCACCTCGTCCTTGAGCTTTACCGCCTTCGCTTGCGCAAACGTCGCCGCATAGGGACGCGGATCGATTTCGGCGATGACATCGCCGCCGCGAACCTCTTGGCCCTCGGCGAAGTCGATCTTGACGATCTGACCGTCGACCCGAGCCTTAACCAGGACGCTGTTGAACGCTTGCACGGTGCCAATGCCGGTCAGGTAGAGCGGCACATCGGCCCGGTCGACCCGGCCGGCGACGACTGGAACGGCCAGCTCGGGCGGCTCGCCGCGAGCCTGTGTTCGATGGAGCCATCCAACCGCGCCGAGCCCCAGCACAGCGGCGGCTGCAACCGCAAGGATTGCGGTGGGCAGAAGGACCCTTCGTCTCCCGTCTGTCACGGGGACACGAATGCTGCATGCCGTCGCCGCGCGGGCGACACGTTCGCCTGCAGTTCGACGCGTGCGACCAGACCTCCGGCGCCGGTGCGATTGCTCAACGATACGCGGCCGCCCATCCGGTCGGCCATGGTCCGGACGATGGCGAGGCCGAGACCGGTGCCCTCACCATCCTCGGTGTGGCGCGTGAAGCGCTCGAATACACGGCCGAGCATATCCTCCGGCAGACCCGGCCCGGTGTCGCAAATCTCCACCGCGACGGTGTCCCCGCCCGGGTCGACCCGGATCTCGACCCGTCCGCCTACCGGGGTATAGCGCACCGCATTGTCGATAAGGTTGGTGAACAGTACGGCAAGCTCGTACGGTGCAGCGGCGACCTCGATGACTGTCTTCAACGCGCCGGAGATCGCGACCTTCCGGGCCGCAGCGAGCGGCGCGGTGGCGGCGATCGCCTCAGCGATTGCCGCCGCCAGATCGGCGCTGCCCGGCGCGGCAGCGGCGGAGGTCGCCTCGGCGCGGGCGAGCGCGAGGAGCTGCGCGGTTAGTGCCGACATCCGCTTCAGCCCCTGTTCCATGTCGGCGAGCAAACCGGGCTCGTGTTGCGCACCGGCACGTTTGATGTTTCCGACTTGTAGGCGGAGCGCGGTTAGCGGCGTCCGCAGCTGATGCGCCGCATCCGAGACGAAACGGCGCTGAAGTGCGAGCGCCTCGGCGAGCCGGGCGAGGGTGGTGTTGACAGCGGCGACGAGCGGCGCGACCTCGCGCGGAATACCGTTGGCGGTGATCGGCGCGCGTGCGTCGGGCGCCCAGCCTTCCAGGTCGCGCGCGAGCGCATCGAGTGGCCGCAGGATGCGGCCTACGAGCAACTGGACGAGCAGCCACGACAGCGGGATTAGCATCAGCACCGGCGCGGTCGCCTGCCAGGCTGCGCCGAGCGCGATCTCCTGCACCACCGCCAGGCGCTGCGACACCTGGACCGTCCGCTCGGGGCCGGCATGGGTGTAGGTCCGCCAGCGTTCGCCCGCGCTCACCGGTTCGGAGAAGCCGGTGGCGACCTGGCGCACCAAGGAGATGCCCGGCGGCGTCGACCGCAGCAGATGGCCGGCTGTGTCCCAGACCTGGACAGCGATAATATCGCTCGGATCGAGTCCGGTCCGGGCCGGCGGCGCCGCGGCGCCCGTCGGATCGCCGATCTGAAAAGCGATCTGTCGCAGTTGATCGTCGACGAAGCGGTCGGGATCGTGGCGAGTGATCAGATAGGCGGCGATGCCGCCGATCAGGCCCATCGCGACCAGCAGGGTCGTGAACCACAGCGTGAGCTGCCCGCGCAGCGATGTCATGCGGATCATTTCGGCACCATCCAGCCACTGCCGCGGACGTTTCGGATCACCTCCTTGTCGAACCGCCGCCGCAGGTAATGAATCAGCACGTCGATCGCATTGCTCTCGATCTCCTCGCCCCAGCCGTAGATCGCTTCTTCGAGCTGGCTGCGCGACAGGATCGCCCCGGGACGTTCCATCAAGGCATGCATCAGCGCGAACTCGCGCTGCGGCAGCACCTCGGTCTTGCCGCGGTAGCTCGCCTCGTGGCTGGCGAGGTCGAGGGCGATATCGGCCGAGCGGATCTGTGAGGTCGTGTGCCCCGCATGGCGCCGCACCACGGCGCGCAGGCGCGCACCCAACTCGTCGAAATCGAACGGCTTGATGATGAAGTCGTCGGCTCCGCCGTCGAGGCCGGCGACCCGGGTTTCGACATCGTCACGCGCGGTGATGATCAACACTGGCGTCGTGTCGCGCCGGTGCCGCATTTCCTTCAGCACGTCGAGACCCGATCGCCCGGGCAAGCCGAGATCGAGCAGCACCGCCGAATAGCGGCCGGCCCGCAACGCCAGCAACGCATCCGGACCGTTGCGCGCCCAATCGACGGCGGCCCCGGTATCCTGGAACGCGCGCACGAGGCTCCGGCCGATCAGCGCGTCGTCCTCGACCAAAAGAACCCGCATCGACCGCTCATCCTTGTTCCCGCCTACCGGCTCAGCCCTCGCCGCGCAGCTTCTTGAGGACGCCGCTGCGTGCCGCTCCGATCGCCGCCGCCGCTACCGCCAGCCCGGCGACGCCGATCAGGCAGCCGAGGTAGAGCCACGGCATCGACAGCGCCTCTGGCGGCGGATCGAAGACCCCGGTCAATAATTTGACCAGAACGTAGGCGATCGCTGCGCCGGCGGCGAGGCCGACCGAGGCGCTGGCCGCGAGGAAGAGGGCGGCCTCGCTCCACACGAAAGCGCCGAGCTGATGCGGCTGGGCCCCGAGCGCGGTCAGGATGGCAAAGGAGCGCCGCCGATCAGCGAGACCGAGCCCCAGGACCAGCCCGGCTGCGGCCGCCACCATCAACAGGGCAAAAGCCAGCTCCAGCCGGGTCAAGCCAGCGAGGTCGACCGCGGTCAGGCTCGACCCGATCAAGTGCTGCGCCTGCCCGATATCGCTGACCCTGGCGCCGGGCAGCCCTGCAACCGCCTGCTCCGCGGCCGCGGTGACGTCCGCGGGGTCACCGTTGAGCCGCAACAGCACGACCTCGCGGGCCGGCGAACCGGTCTTCTCGGCGACATAGTCCGCGTTCGCCACTAGGAACGAGTCTTTCGGCGCCGTCGGGAACTCCCGCACCACGCCGATGAAATGGAACGGGACAGCGTGATACTGGTGATCCACGGCGCTCTGCAGGCGCAGATTGATCCGATCGCCCGGCGTCAGCTGGTAATCGGTCATAGTCTCCTCGGACACCAGCACCCCATCCGGCGTATGGATGAGTGCGGCCAAAGCTGCTTTCGCATCGCCGCCAGCGAAATAGGCGTCGGACATGTCTGTGGCGTGGCCAATCGCAGCCGGGTCGATGCCGTAGAGGTCCTGGAGGTCGGTGCCGACATAAGCGTAGCGATGCTGCATCGGCTCGGCAGCGATCACCCCCGGGAGCCTGCGCAACGCGTCGAGCGCGTCGGCGGCTGGGGCCGCCGTAGTGCCCGTCACGGTCACGTCGGCGCCGTTGGTCAACTCGGCATTGACCCGCGCTTGCGTCCAATAGGTCGTGTTGAAGATCGCCGTGGAGGCGGCGAAGGCGAAGGCTAGCGCGGCCAGCGCAATGCCGACCGTCAGCCGTCGGCTGCGCCGGGCGAAGGTCGCGGCGACGATGCCCGACAACGATCCGGCGAGCGGCCTGAGGATCCGCGTGACCATGGCCCGCCCGCGCCACAGGCCGCTGCGCGCGAGGCGTACCGTCAGCAGACCCAGCCCGATCCACAGCAGCGCCGGGGCGAGAAAGGCAGTGTAATCAACCGAGGTCGCGGCGACACCCTCCGGCGCCAACACGACCTGATATCCCGAAGCCGCCGATTGCCAGAACACCGCCGCGGCAAGGGCGAGCAGGATGGCGTCGAGATAGGCGCGCGCCCACAGCGGGCGCTGCCGCGGCTCGGCGATGCGGGCGACGGTGATGACGGTGGCGTGGCGGGCGCGGCTCCGCGCCGGCACCAGGATGGCGGCGAGCGACAGTCCGAGCCCGAGCGCGCCGCCGCCGGCGAGCCATTCCACTCCGCGACGCGTCGCCACACTCGCATCGAAGAGTGCACGCGAAACGATCTCCGCCAGGATGCTGCCCGCTACGACGCCGAGAAGGCCCACCATCGCGGCCTCGGCCGCCGACAGCGTCAGGATCTGCCGGCTGCCGGCGCCGCGCATCCGCAACAGCGCTTCGTCGCGACGCCGACGGTCGGTGTTCGACGCGGTTACGATCACTGTCAGCAGCACCGCCATGATCACGCCGGGCGCGCCGAGGAACAGGAACAAGGCGCGCGCATAGAGCGCATCCTCGCGAACCGCGCCGAGCCGCACGGCAAGGTTGTCGGCGAGCAATGCCTTGCCGACGGAGCGCACCTCGAAATTGCGGCCCTGCGCGCCGGCCGCGACATAGGCCGCGACTGGATCCTGCGACAGGCCGGCGTGATCGAGCCGTAAATGGAGCTGGTCGCGCACGGTATCCGGCCGGGCGGCGGCCTGCCGGTCGAAGAGCCGGTGCCACAGCGCCGCCGGCACCAGCAGCACGTTGTCGGGCGGCGCCTGGGGGGCAGCGCTCGGCGGCACACCGACGGCTTGGAATAGCTGGTCGGCGTTTGGCAGATCGACGATCCCGGTGACGCGCACCGTCGCGTCGGGCTCCGCCGCGCGATGGATTGTCACCGTGTCGCCGATCCCGACATGCAGGTTTGCTGCCGTCTGCTGGGCGACTAGCACGCCGTCGAACGGGCCGAGAAGGAGGCGGAATTGCGCCGGAAAGCTCGCGACATAGGAGGGGGCGAGGCCGAGCACCTGCCCGGGCCCCGTCAGTTGCACGGTGCCGCCCGTTGCTGCCTCGAGCCCCTTCACGTCGGCATAGCCGACCCACTCCGCCTTGCGCACCGACGCCGCCTTGCGCACAGCATCCTCGATCACGACGCGGTCGGCACCGACGAGCAGCTGTATTTGCCAATCGACCGGGATGGCGGCGATCGCGCGCGCCGTCATCGACGCCGTGCTCGCACGCACGAAGGCGCCGAGCGAGGCGAGCAACGCGACCGCGAGCGCGACGCCGCCGGCCGCACCCAATAGGCTCCCGAAACGGGCGCGCAGCAGTCCGAACGTCCACAGCCGAAGCAACCTAGACGCTCCTTCCGGGCGCATCGAGACGACCGTGATCCATCCGCCAGATCCGCTGCATGCGCTCGGCGACGGCCTCGTCATGGGTGGCCATGACGAGGGCGGAATGGGAGCGTTCGGCCCACGCGACGATGCGGTCGAGCACGGCGGCGCTCGTCACGCGATCGAGCTGCCCGGTCGGCTCGTCGGCTAGGACCAGGCGCGGTGACCCAACGATCGCCCGAGCCAGCGCGACGCGTTGGGCCTGGCCGCCAGAGAGCTCCTCCGGCAGACGGTCGGCCAGATCCACGATACCGAACTCCGCCAGCGCCACGCGCGCGCCCGATTCGGCCTCCTCCTCGTGGCCGGCGATCAGCAGCGGCAACTCGACATTTTCGAGGCTGGTCAGGGACGGAATTAGGCTGATCGTCTGAAAGACGATGGCGATCTGCCGAGGCCGCAGCGCCGAGGCCGGGCCGAGCGCCGGCCAGCCGATGCGTCCCGAACTCGGTTGGTCGAGTCCCGCCACCAGGTGCAAGAGGGTCGATTTGCCGCTGCCCGACGGGCCGACAATCGCGATCCGCTCGCCGGCGACGACCTGGCAAGAGGCGTCTACCAGGGCACACACGTGGATGCCATTGGTGAAGCTGCGCGAAACGTGATCGGCCTCGAACAGGATCTCACTCATGGCCAATCCGACCATCCCTGATCGTGGCGACCCGGTCGGCGCGGCGGGCCACCGCGACGCTGTGGGTCGCGACGAGGACCGCCGTGCCCGAGCGGCATGCCTCACCGAGCCGGTCGAGCACGAGTCCCTCGTTTTCGGCATCGACTTCGGCGGTCGGCTCGTCGCAGATCAGCACCTCCGGCATCGCCGCGAGCGCGACGGCAAGACCGGCGCGGGCGGCTTCGCCGCCCGACAAATGCGCCGGGAAGGCGTCGCTGCGCGCTTCCAGGCCGAGGCTGTGCAGCAGCCCGGATACGCGGCCGGGATCGCCGCGGCGGGCGAGCTTCATCTGTAGCGCGACATTGCCGCCGACCGTTAGATGGTCGAATAGATTGGCGCTCTGTCTGAGCATGCCGATGTGCCGCGCACGCAGGCGGCCTCGCTCGGTTCCGGGACGCCGCGTCAGCCGCTCGCCCATCACTTCGACATATCCGCCATCCGGCTCATCGAGGCCCGCGAGACAGGCGAGCAGCGTCGACTTGCCGCTGCCGGAGGGGCCGACGAGGGCGACGAACTCGCCGCGCTTGACGCTGAGGTCGACGCCACGCAGCGCCATGATCTCGTCAAACCCGGTGTGGAAGAAGCGATAGAGCTCGAAGGCACGGAGCGCCGGCACGCTTACCGCCACTGGAACGAGTTCGCCATGAGGCGCCACTGATCGGCGTTGTCGGCGCCCTGCGGCGCCGCGAAATCTGCGGTCGCGGTCTTGCCGTCCTTGAAAAAGATGAACCGCTCGTGCTCGAGCCGGATCTGCTTGTCGGTGACCGGGTTCGGCTCGGAGTTCGAGGTGTAGACGATGCGGACAGCGGGTCCGCCCCCGAGCTTGACGTCCTTGACCGAAGTGATCTTGACGGCGTGCCCGCCGGACGCCAGCGCGGTCGCCTCACGCAAACGCACCGAGTTGGCGTTTGGCGCCGCCGCGGACTGCGCCACATCAATATCGATGATATTGTACTTGTCGAAGAAGCGGACGCCATCCGGGCCGTCTGCGCGCGACCATCCTTCCGGGACTTGCAGCGTGAAGCCGAAGGGCGAGCGGTACGACACGAAGACCTGGTTGTCGGGAATGTCGCCCGGCGGGTTCTTCTCGGCCTGAACCGCCTGCTCGGCCGCAGCGATGCCCGGCGCACCGATCAGACAGGTGATTTGAGCCAGAGCCAGGCCTCCCGCAGCCCAGGAGCGTTTGCGGACAGTGTCCGAGGTTGTCATCGGCGCCCTTTCTCACGTCCATGCGAGAGAGAGCACATCATCCAAGAATTAGACCAGACTTAGAGTGGCCGATAATGAGGTGCTCGCTGCTTGTCCACTTTCCGGTTTTTGCCGTGGACCGCGACCGCGCGTCACAACCGCACTTTGGCGACAATGAAGCGGTGACCATTCTCCACCCCTCTCGGCCACTCGCAACGGCCGTCGTGAGGGCCGCTTTGGGTCACGGGCGGCGGTCGCGTGCTTGGGGCGAGAAGTCAGCCCCTTTGCCAGCGTCGCCGTGTCCCGCAGGAGGGCCGGGAACGGGAGGCGCTCGGATGGCGCCAGGCTTGTCGCGTCCCAGTGTCCAGGTGAGAATCTGGTTCGCCGACCCAGTGAGGACGTGGCCGTTACGGACCTTCAAACGGTCACGACAATCTTCCTGAACTGCCCACTCTGCTCGAGATAGCGGTGCGCATCCGCCATTTCGTCGAAAGTGAAGGTGCGGTCGATGACCGGTTTGAGCGCCCCGGTCTCCAGACCCTTGGTGACGAACTCGATTGCGGCCTTGCGGCGGGTCTCGTTTCCACTTGTGAGCCAGATGTTGTGCGCCTTGATGGTTGGCACCTTGGCGATCATCTCCAGCACCGGCAGCGGGGTGACGCCCGTGCTCAGCAGGCCGTAGATGTAAATGATGCCACCGAAGGACAGCGCCGAAATCAGCTTCGGGAAAGTTGGGCCGCCGACGGGATCGAACGCGACACGAGCGCCGAGGCCGTTTGTGATCCGCATCACCTCTCCGACCAGATCGGTTTCGTCCGTGGCGATGACATGCGCCGCGCCGGCGTCGAGGAGCTGTTGCTTCTTCGCCGAGGCGCGGGTCAGCGCGATGGTCGTCGCGCCTGCATAGTTGGCGATCTGGATCGCCGCGAGGCCCACGCTACTGGACGCCGCCGGAATGAGAACGAAGTCGCCCTTGGCGACCTTCGCGTCCTCGATGAGCGCGCCATAGGCGGTCACGAACATCATCCAGACTGAAGCGGCCTCGGTGAACGAAAGCGATTTCGGCTGCCGGACAACGGCATGGTCCGGTACGAGGATGACGTCGCCATAGGTCGAGTAGTCGTTCATCGAGAAGGACGGGATGACGTTGACTTCGTCACCAACAGCGAATCCGCGCACATCCTTGCCGACAGCGTCGACGGCGCCTGCGGCCTCGTAACCGAGACCTGCCGGAAACTTGACGGGCTCGAAATAGTCGTCGACCCGCCACATGGCCTCCGCGCGATTGATGCCAATCGCCTTGACCTTGATGCGGACCTCGTTCGGGCCAGGAGCCGGAACCTGGACCTCGACGAACTCGAGAACCTCCGGTCCTCCAGGCTTTGCGAATTTGATCGTGCGTGGCATGGCGCTCTCCGTTAAGTCGGACTGGGGATGAGGGATTCAGCGTGCAGCTGAAGCTGCAGGATGTTTTTGCTCCAGCCGGCTACGCCACGACAGGTTCCAAGGCCGGAAAATCGGTGTAGCCATGCTCGTCGCCTCCTCGGGGCTATAGCTGGCCAATATGGCCCAGGGGCATTGACGGCCGGCTGGTGGGGTGGAGATATGCTCAAACCCTCGGCCGTTGAGGCGAAGGTAGG
>Ga0306920_100008852_pt1 | contig 13396 bp, 10 predicted proteins | sample flu12Cox44000170_FD_204666 | JGI IMG/M metagenome (GOLD analysis project Ga0306920, IMG submission 204666) | Lab enrichment of tropical soil microbial communities from Luquillo Experimental Forest, Puerto Rico - flux4day.12C.oxic.44.000.170 (v2)... | ecosystem: Environmental > Terrestrial >... | reverse complement strand
CCGTAGTCGTGCCTTCCCGGGGATGAACGCCGATTTGCACGGCTTGACACCTCTGCCTCTCCTCCGGATAATGATTGTTCAATTCGTGAACGTATCGCGGGCCGCTCTGTGGCGCGGGCATACGTGTCACGCAACCGGCTTTCCCTCATACGCGACAGCGGTCATCCAGTTCGTGTTCGGCCCGTACTGTGACTGAGAGGGCGGTCGCCTCTCTGCATGAGGTCCCAGACACCGTTTGAGCGCCTGTTCCGCCTCGATGGCCATGTTGCCATCGTCACCGGCGGCGCGGGACGCCTGGGCTCGCAGTACGCCAGTGTGCTCGCGTCGGCCGGTGCAACGGTCGCCGCGGTCGACGTGACCGAGGATCCAGGACCGACGGTCAAGGGTTTGATCACTGAAGACCCTTCCGCTGTGTCCTTCCACCAGGCGGATGTGACGCAGCGCGGCGCGGTCGACGCCGTTGTTGAAGCGATCGTCGGCCGCCACGGTGCCCCGACGATTCTGGTCAACAACGCCGGTCTTGGATCGTCGCCGGCGGACGCGGCGTTGGAAACGGGTCCGTTCGAGCACTACCCCGAACGCGCCTGGACGGCGATGATTGATTCGCATCTGAAGAGCACGCTCGTTGCCTCGCAGTCCTTCATCGCGGCGTTCCGGCGTGAGCGTGCGAACAGACCTGCGCTCTCCGGAAGCATCATCAACGTGTCGTCGACTTACGGCGTGGTGACACCGGACCAGTCGGTCTACGACTATCGCCGGCGGGACGGCCAGGAGTACTACAAGCCCGTGGGATACAGCGTCGCGAAATCAGGCGTGCTCAACTTCACGCGGTGGCTCGCGGAATATTGCGCGCCGTTCGGCATCCGGGTGAACACGCTGGTTCCGGGCGGTGTGCGCGAACAAGGCCACGCACCCGAGTTCGTCGAGGAATATGTGAAGAGAACCCCGCTCGCCCGGATGGCGACCGAAGAGGACTACAACGGCGCCATCGTGTTTCTGGCCTCGAACGCTTCTTCGTACATGACGGGCGCGATGCTGGTGATCGACGGCGGATGGACCGCGAGATAGGGACATGGGCGAAAAAGATCATTCAGACCATCAGCTAGCCGGCGATGCGGGGCTCCGCTTTGCGCCATTCGAGGAAATCCGCCGTGTCCGCGAGGCGATCGCCGATCCGCTGGCGCGCGCCGCCGTGACCGCCGACATCTGCCGACTCAATACGCTCTACATGATCATGAACGCCGGATCCGGCCACATCGGATCCAGTTTCAGCTCGACGGACATCATCACGTGGCTCTGGACCGAGGAACTTCGCGATCCGAATGGTTCAGCGCCAGGAAGCGACGTCTATTTCTCGTCCAAGGGACACGACGCGCCCGCGCTGTATGCGCTGCTCATCGCGCTCGGGAAGCTCGATACCTCCCTCATTCATCGGCTCCGGCGTTTCGGTGGCCTGCCCGGCCACCCGGATATCGACACGCCGTTCATCGCCGCCAACACCGGTTCGCTTGGAATGGGCATCTCGAAGGCGTACGGCATGGCCCGCGCACATCGTTATCTCGGCCGCGGCGGGCGCATCGTCGTCATGACCGGCGATGGCGAATTGCAGGAGGGACAGATCTGGGAGTCGCTGCAACCCGTGGCCAACGAGCGGCTTGCGGAGATCACCGTCGTCGTGGACCACAACAAGTTCCAGTCCGATTCGGCAGTCGCTGCAGTCAGCGATCTCGGGCCGATCGAAGAGAAATTTCGCGCGTTCGGATGGCACGTGCGGCGCGCCGACGGACACGATCCGGCGGTCCTGCGCGATGTGTTCGCCGAGTTCCGGACGGTCACCGACAAGCCGAAGGTGTTCATCGCCGACACGATCAAAGGCAAGGGCGTTTCGTTCATGCACGGCATCGCGTGCGGCGATCAGACATACGCTTTCCACGCCGGCGCTCCTTCGCTCGCACACTACGTGGCAGCGGTCGACGAGCTCACAGCACGGATCGACGGCCGGTTGTCGGATCTCTCGATCGCGCCGCTTGGGCTCGCCAGTGCTCCGCAGCCCGTGCGCGTGTCGCCGAAGAAGCCTGAGAAGCTCGTGCTCGCCTATGGCGACGAACTCCTGCAGATGGCCCGGACTCGCACGGACATCGTCGTCATGGACGGCGACCTGCTCTCGGATTGCGGCATCGAAGCGTTCAAAGGGGAGCTACCGGCGCGGTTCATCGAGTGCGGCATCGCGGAACAGCACATGGTCTCGGCGGCGGGCGGCATGGCGCTGCGCGGAATGCTTCCGGTCGTGCACTCGTTCGCATGCTTCTTGACGACGAGAGCGAACGAGCACATCTACAACAACGCGACCGAGAAGCGGAAGATCATCTACGTCGGCACCCTGGCCGGCGTGATTCCGGGCGGCCCGGGCCACTCTCACCAATCGGTTCGCGACATTTCGGCCATCGGCTCAGTGCCGGGTCTGACGGCGTTCGAACCCTGCAGCGAGCGGGAGGCTCGATTGGCCATTCGCTGGGCGGTCGATGTGAACCCCGCGAGCACGTATCTCCGCTTCGTGAACGTGCCGCTCGACCTGCCGTATTCCCTGCCTGATGCGTACGCGCTGCGCGTAGGGCGCGGCGTATCGCTGCGCGAGGGCGTCGATGTCGCCTTCGTCGGCTATGGTCCCATGCTGTTGTCCAACGCCTGCCGCGCCGCGGACGCCCTGGGCGCCGACGGCGTTCGCGCGGCGGTGATCAACCTGCCATGGCTCAATCGGATTGACGATGAATGGGTCGCCGAGATGCTGAACCGGTTCCCGCTCGTCGTCTCGCTCGACAATCATTACGTGACGCTCGGGCAGGGGACGATGGTCGCGGCGTCGCTCGCGCGAACGCGCTTCCGGAACGATCTGGTCTCGATCGGCCTCACCGAGATACCAGCCTGTGGCAGCAACGCCGAAGTGCTGGAACATCACCAGCTCGACGCCGAGTCTCTCTCGCGAGCTGTTCTCGCACGGATGCGCACTCGCGCCGTGACCGCCTGACAGCCGCCCCGTTCACCACGCCATGTACCCCGACCTCGTTCACCACTGGATCAACGACGCCGAAACACCCTCGTCCACGGCAGCGACCTTCGACAAGCACTGCCCGATCGACGGCCGGATCCTGACGCGCGTTTCGCGAGGGGATTCGTCGGATGTTACGCGAGCGGTCGACGCGGCAGCGGCTGCGGCCGATGCGTGGGGACGCCTGCCGGCGCCCCGACGCGGCGAGATCCTTGGCCGGGCTGCCGGACTGCTCCGCCAGCGTCAGGACGAGTTCAGCGCGGTCATTTCGGCTGAGACCGGTAAGCCTGTCAAGAACGCGGCGGCCGAAGTGGGCTCGTCTGCCGATCTCGCAGTATTCATGGAAGGCGAAGGCAGCCGGTTTTATGGGAAGACGATGACGAGTCCGGTGCTCAACCGCGGTGTGCGCACTCTGCGAGCTCCGATCGGTGTCTGCGCCGCCGTCATGCCGTTCAACAGTCCGCTCGCCGGGATTGCCTGGAAGGTGTTTCCCGCGTTGCTGTGCGGCAATGCCGTGGTGGCGAAGTCCCACGAACAGACACCGTACACGGCCGTCCTGTTCGGGCACCTGCTCCGCGATGCGGGATTGCCGGCGGGACTCTACAACGCGGTGCAGGGACTCGGGCCCGAAGCAGGGCAGGCGTTGATCCAGGACCCCCGCATCGGGCTGGTCAGCTTCACCGGATCGGTCCCAACCGGAAAAGCGATTCAGCAGATCGTCAGCGCCCGTCCCGTGCTCGCGAAGGTGTGTCTCGAACTCGGCGGCAAGAACCCGCTGGTCGTCTGCGACGACGCGGACCTCGAGCTGGCGGCGGAGCATGCCGTCGCGTCGGCGTTCATCGACGCAGGCCAGCGCTGCGCGTCTGGGAGCCGGCTGATTGTCTTCGATCGCGTGTACGAAGCGTTCAAGGCCGCGCTGCTCGCACGCGCCGCACGCATCAAGGTCGGTTCGGGACCCAACGACGACTGCGGACCTGTGATTTCCCGCGAGAGTCTCGATCGGCTCATGCGCGCAGTCGTCGGCGCGGTGGAGCGTGGTGCGCGTGTGGTGTGTGGCGGTAACCGGGTCGACGGCGCCGGCTACTACATGCAGCCGACGATCCTCGAACACGTGGCGCCCGACGACGAGATCTCGCAGAACGAGCTGTTCGGACCCGTCACGTGCCTGTACCGCGTGCGCGACTTTGACGAAGCGGTCACGCTGGCCAACGGCACGGCCTTCGGGCTGACGGGCGCGATCCACACGGTCAGCACGCATCGCATCGAGGAGTTCATCGCGAGATACCGGGCCGGCCTCGTCTCGATCAACGGCCCGACTTACGGCGCCGGTCCACACATGCCGTTCGGCGGTGTGAAGAATTCGGGCAACGGATTCCGTGAGCCGGGCACCGAGGCGCTGGATGTCTATTGCGAGTGGAAAACCGTGGTCGTCAATCACGATCCGGCCAGGGTCTGATGGAAACAGTGTTCGCGTCAGGAACCCCGAAGCCCCGCAACGGCGCGCGGCGAATCTGCTTTCCGCTGACGAGTCGCGCCTACTACGGTCGAAGCCAGCTGCTGCTGCGCAAGCTGCATGAGCATCCCAAGATCGATCTCGAACTGATGCTCGGAGGAGCGCTCCTCCTCGACAAGTACAGCCGCCATGTGGCCGACGACATCGCAAAGGGCGGGTTCACGATCTCGGCCTCGTTCTTCAACGTGATCGAGGGTGGGAACCATGTGGCGATGGCGAAGACGGCGTGCCTTACCGCGCTCGAGTTCACCAACGGCCTCCACTCGCTCGACCCGGACATCGTGGTCATCTGTGGCGACAGGTTCGAGCAGCTGGCCATCGCGATGGCGGCGGCGTACCTGAACAAGACGATTGCGCATATCGAAGGCGGCGATGTGACCGGCAGCATCGACGAGAGCGTGCGCCACGCGATCACCAAGCTCTCGCACATCCACTTCGTCACGAACGACGATGCCGCGCGGCGGGTCGCGTCGATGGGCGAGGATCCGCGATACGTCTTCAACACCGGCTCGCTGGACGTCGAAGTCGCGGCGCAGACGACCTCGACGCTCACCAATGAACACGTGAACAGCTACGGAGTCGGCCACTCGGTCGACATCATGAAGCCGTTCCTCATGGTGATCCAGCATCCGGTCACCACCGAGACCGAGAACCGGCGGCACCTCGAGACGACCATGCAGGCGATAGGCGCGCTGGCGATGCCGACGATCTGGTTCTGGCCCAATTCGGATGCCGGCACGGGCGAGATGGCCGAGAGCCTTCGCCATTTCCGCGAGCATCATGGCGGCGCGACCGAGCACATCCGCTTCATCACGAATGTGCCGGTCGACGAATTCATCGCGATGTTGAAGACGACGAGCTGCCTCGTCGGGAACTCGTCAGCCGGCATCAAGGAATGCTCGTACCTGGGCACGCCGGTCGTGAACATCGGCGGCAGACAGCAGGGACGGCTGCACGACGAACATGTCACACATGTCGACTACGACCCCGCCGCGATCGCGCACGCCGTCCGGCGTCAACTGCAGCATGGGCGGTACGCCTCCTCCTCCCTCTACCACAAGCCAGACACGAGCCAGACGATCGTCGATCTGCTGGCCACCATAGAGCTCTACACGCAGAAGCGCTTTTTCGATCCCGTCACCGCGGGTGCGAGGACCCTATGACCACGACCATCCGGATCGGCGACCGCGAGGTTGGACCGGGCCACCCCTGTCTGATTGTTGCGGAGGCCGGCATCAACCATAACGGCGATCTCGAGCTGGCCTCGGAGCTCGTCGACGCCGCGGCCGAAGCCGGCGCCGATGTCATCAAGTTCCAGACGCATTTTCCCGAGCACGAGATGCTGCGCGGCGGCGCGACGGCGGCGTATGTCGGCGAATCGCTGTTCGACCTGCTGATGCGAACGGCTCTGTCCCGCGACGCACACTTCGCGCTGCGCGACCGCGCCCGCCAGCGCGGCATCATTTTTCTGTCGACGCCGTTCTCACGCGAGGCCGCCGATTTCCTCTTGACGGTCGACGTGCCGGCGTTCAAGACCGGATCGGGCGAGCTGACCAACGTTCCGCTTCAGCAGCACATCGCGCGAAAGCATCGCCCGATGATCATCTCGACAGGCATGTCGACACCCGAAGAAATCGACCGTACCGTGCAGGCGGTGCGCGCGCTGGGCACGCCGTTCGCGCTGATGCACTGCACCTCGACGTACCCGACGCCGTACGAGCACGTGCAACTGGGTTGCATCAAGGAATTGCAGGCGCGTTACCAGGTGCCGGTCGGCTTCTCGGATCACACGCTCGACAGCTATATGGCGTATGCGTCGGCGGCCATCGGCGCCAACCTGTTCGAGAAACATTTCACGACCTCGCGCAGCCTGCCCGGTCCGGATCAGTCCGGTTCGATGGAGCCGCAGGAGTTGAGCACGCTGGTGAAAGGCATTCGCGCGATCGAGCACGCACTCGGCGCCACGAAGCAGATTCAGCCTGGCGAACAGGAAGTGCGGCACATGGCGAACCACAGCGTCGTGTCGCTCGGCGCGATTCCCGCGGGCCGCGTCATCGCGGCGGAAGACGTCTGGGTGAAGCGCCCTGGCACCGGTATTCCGGCCAGCGACTTGCCGCGCGTGGTCGGCCGGCGCGCGCGTCGTGCGATTGCGGCGGACGCGCTCGTCAGCTGGGACGACCTCGACTCCTGACGCATGACGGTGCCCGCGGGACGGTCGCTGCTGTGGAGCATTCCTCACGGCGCCACGGCAGGCAACATCCTGCGCACCGGCGTTCTGGCATCGGTCCTCGATCGAGTGCCGGACGTGCACATCGTCTTGCTCTCGCCGCTGTCGGCCGATCCCGCGTTTGTCCGGGAGTTCACGCATCCACGGGTGACTTTCGAAGCGCTCCCTCCACACGTTCCGACAGGCCTGGAGGGGCGGCTGCTCGGCGTCATTCAATCGCGTTTCCTGAGCGTGTGCAAGACCGACACGCTGCGCATCCGCGGTCCGAGGGAATTCCCGAGCGCGAAACGCTGGCGACGCGTGAAGCGGATGTTGAGCGGCGCCGTGGCACCGCGCGGTCCGGAAGGGGACTGGTACGATCGCGCCGATCGACTGGTTCGGGACGGCCACATGGAGGCGTTGTTCGATCGATATCGCCCCTCCCTGGTGGCGACGGCCTCGCCGGGGCTGATCTTCTCGGAAATCCCCGTGCTTCGTACGGCACGCCGCGCCGGCGCCCGTTCGATCGCCGTCGATTTGAGCTGGGACAACCTCACGAACAAGTTCCTGCCCCCGCGCCAGGTCGATCGGCTCGTCTTGTGGAATTCCTCGATGCGCGACGAGGCGCGGACGCTTCATCGCTACGATGCGGACCGGATTGCGGTGACCGGCGTTCCGCAGTTCGACTCATATTTCGGCGAGACCCGATCGAGCCGCGATGAGTTCTGCCGAAGGACCGGGCTCGATCCGGAACGGCGAATCGTTACCCTGGCCACGATACCGAAGAGCAAGTTCGGCCATCACCAGTTCGTCATCGATCGCCTCCTCGAGGCTATTGCGTCCGGTGCGATCGGCCAGCCCGCTGATCTTCTCGTCCGCCTGCATCCGCGCGACGAGACGAGCCAGTACGACCGGTATGCAGGCCGGCCTCATGTGGTGGTGGAGAAAGCGTTCCGCCAGACGGCCTCCCGATCGGGCGACGGGATGGACGTCGATTTCATGGCGGAGAACACGCGCCATCTCGCGGACACGCTCTATCACAGCGACGTCGTGCTGAACGTCGCCTCAACGCTGGCGATCGAGGCATCGATCTTCGACACGCCGGTGATCAACATCGGCTTCGACGGCGAACCAGGTACGAACCAGGCGTTGATGGAGTGGCACTATGGATCGACGCATTTCCAGAAAGTCGTGCGCAGCGGCGCCGTTCGAATCGCGCAGTCGAGCGGCGAGATGGTGGATCTGATCAACGCCTACTTCGCCGACCCCTCGCTGGACGCGGCGGGGCGGCGGCGCATCGTCGTCGAGCAATGCGAGTTCACCGACGGCCGCTCGGCGGAGCGGGTGGCCGCCGAGATCGTCGGTCAGTTGTCTTTTCCCGGGGCGTGATTCTGTGAGGGATACCGAAGCGCATCGAGACCTGCAGCTGCTTGAAGCGATCGAGCGGAACGCGCGCATCACCCAGCGGACGCTGGCGAACCAGATGGGGATCGCGCTCGGGCTGACCAACATCTACATCAAGCGGCTCGTGCGAAAGGGCTGCATCAAGTGCGTGAACGTGCAGTCGAACCGGATCGCGTACCTGATTACGCCGCGCGGCGTCGCCGAAAAAGTGCGGCTGACGTACGAATTCATGCAGTATTCCCTGCACCTGTACAAGGCTGCGCGCCGTCACCTGCACGCGGTGGTTCGTGAGCGCGCGGCCGAAGGCCAGCGCCTGGCGATCTACGGCAGCGGCGAGGCGGCCGAACTCGCGTACCTCTCGCTGCGAGAGCTCGGGATCGAGCCGGTCGCGATCTTCGATGACGCCGAGGGCACGTTCCTCGGTATGCCGGTGCGCGACCTCCGCGACCACGCGGCCGTGAATTTCGACCTGGTGATCGTGGCGTCGCTCGATCCGAGCAACCACGCCGCAGAGCAGACGATCGCCGCAGGCATCCCTGCGTCGAGGCTCGATTTACTTCGTCCGCATCCGGGACTCGAGCGTGCCGCGGGAGCACGCAAGCAGGACGCGACGGGCACCCGCGCCGTCGATCGACAAGGAGTCAGGTAGTGGCGTTAGCGGGAAAGCGAATCGGTGTCACCGGCGGCGCAGGCTTCATCGGCTCGCATCTTGTCGAGCGCCTGCTCGAGCAGAACGAGGTCGTCGTCTACGACAATCTCCATCGGAACGCGCTGCAGTTCGCGCACGTCGAGCGTCACGAGCATCTCCACTTCGTGCAGGGCGACGTTCTCGACCTGGCGGCGACAACGCGCGCGCTGGCAGGCTGCAACATCGTCATCCACTGCGCCGCGATCGCGGGTGTGTATTCCGTCGTGAAGAGCAGCGTGCGGACGATGGAAGTGAATTTGCTCGGGACCAACACGGCCATTCACGCCGCGCTGAGCGCGGGCGTGGAGCGGTTCGTCGACTTCTCCACGAGCGAGGTCTACGGCGCATTCGTGCACAACGCGAAGGAGAGCGAGCCGACGGCACTCGGGCCCGTCGGCGAAGCCCGCTGGGTGTACGCGGCCAGCAAGCTGGCGTCCGAGCACCTGTCGTTCGCGCACCATCTCGAATCGGGCCTGCCGCTCGCCATCGTGCGGCCGTTCAACGTGTACGGACCGCGTCAGGTCGGCGACGGAGCCATCCGCGGAATCATCCTGCAGGCGTTGAAGGACGAGCCGATCGTGCTCTACAACGACGGCACGCAGATTCGTGCCTGGTGCTTCGTGGAGGACTTCGTCGATGGCGTTCTCGCGTGCGCCGAGAAGCCGGAGGCGATCGGGCACTCGTTCAACCTCGGGAATCCCCAGGGGACGATCACCAATCTCGAGTTGACGCGGATGATTCTCCGGCTGACGAAATCGAAGTCGACCATCATCCATCGCCCACATCCCGGTACCGAGATCGAACTGCGCGTGCCGTCGATTCACAAGGCCGCCGATCTGCTGGGGTTCGCGCCCCGTGTCGGGCTCGAGGAAGGCCTCACGCGGACCATTGCGTGGTACGCGGAGAATCTGGCAGGCGTGAAGGCCTAGATGCGGCTGATCGTCACCGGCGCGTCGGGATTCATCGGCCGCAATGTGCTGTTGCGGGTGCCGCGCGATTGGGACATCGTGGCCGTTTATCACGCCGCGCTCGATTTCCCGTCCTTTCTCGAACGCGAGCAGTTGCGGAATGTGCGCGCGGTCCGTTGCGACCTCTGCGTGCCGTCTGACGTTCAGGCGCTCCGCACCGCGGCAGGCGATGCGGATGCCGCGCTGTATCTGGCGGCCAACGGCGACCCCGCCGCTTCGGTCCGCGATCCGCTTCGCGATCTCCGGTTGAACACGGTCGCGCTGCTCACGTTTCTCGAACACTGTCCCGTTCCGCACCTCGTGTACCTGTCGTCCGGCGCGGTGTACGTCGGTCTGGCCGGCCTTGTCACTCCGGTTTCCCACGTGAACCCCAAGCTGCCGTACGCGATCTCGAAGCTGGCGTGCGAGCAGTACGTGCAGTGGTCCGCCGATCACAGACAATCACCGGCGACGTTCGTCAACGTCAGGTTTTTCGGTGCGTACGGACCGTACGAGCCGCTTCGCAAAATCACCACGCGCTTCCTGACGGCGCTCAAGCGCGGCGACCGCCGCTTCACCCTTCGCGGCGACGGCCGGAACCTTATCGATTTCATGTACGTGAACGACGCCGTCGACGGTCTGATCCGGCTACTAGAGGCGCCACGCGGCACTCGGACCACCGTCGACTTCGCGTCGGGACAACCGGTTGAGATCGGCGAGATCGTCCGCGCGATGGTCGCCGTGGCCGGCGCCGACATCGCGATCGACCATGACGGCACCACCGCCGAGTACATCGAGTTCAGATCCGCCGATCGCACGATGGCGGAGCAGTTCGGCATCGTGCCGCACGTGTCGTTCGAAGACGGGTTTCGTCAGTTGCAGGCGTTCGTCGCGACGCATGACGACGCGGCGGTTCGAGGATAGGCAATCAACGTATCGATCATGTCTGAAACCGTCGTGATACTCGGAGGCGGCCCGGCCGGCATCTCCGCGGGCTGGCGGCTCGCGGAGCGCGGCGCGAAGGCCCTCGTGCTCGAGCGTGATGCCGCCGTCGGCGGCATGGGAAAGACAATCCAGCTGGGATCGTACGGTGTCGACTTCGGCCCGCACACGTTTCACATCCGCGAAACAGACGAGAGCCGCGAGATCATCAAGACGATCCGCCCGTTCTTCGGCACCGACCCGCTGATTCTCACCCGTGGGACCCGCGTCTTCCTACAGGGGAAGTACTACATCTATCCGCTGGAGCTCCTGCAGGTGCTGTTCGGCGTGAGACCGTCGTTGTCGGCGCGAATCCTCCTGGACTACGTCGTCGCGACGGTGAAGAGCTTCGCGGGCGGTCCGAAGAAGGAAGATTCGTTCGAAGAATGGGGTGTGCGAAACCTCGGGCGGACCCTGTACGACCTGTGCTTCGGCATTTATTCAGAGCGCGTCTGGGGCCTTCCGACCGGGCAAATCTCGTCCAAGCAGGCGCAGCGAGTGGCGAAGCTGAACCTGAAGAACATCATTCTCCGAACGCTTGGCATCAAGGCCGATCCGGCGGCGCATTTCACCGAGTACATGTATCCGCGCGCGGGAATCAGCGATCTGTTCGAGAACATGGCCGCGCGGTTTCGTGAATGCGGCGGCGACCTGCGCCTGCAGACGCCGATCGTCCGTCTGGAACGCGAGGGCCCGCGGATTGTCCGCGCCGTCTATCGCGAGAACGGTCATGAAGTGACCGTTCCATGCGCCGGCGTCGTGTCGACCCTGCCGCTGCCGACGCTCGTGAAGATGATCTCTCCGGCGCTGCCCGACGATGTGATCGAGCATGCGGCGCGTCTCCGGTACCGGAGTTTGAAGCTGGTGTACATCGCTCTCAACCGGGAGCGTCTGACCGATTTCCATTGGGTCTACCTCCTCGACGAGAACTTCCGCATCAACCGGATGTCCGAGCAGAAGAACGTCAGCCCGCACATGGTGCCGCAGGACAAGACGGTGCTCTGCATCGAGATCTCGTGTTGGAAGGACGAGCCCATCTGGTCGGCGCCGGACGCGGACGTCTTCGAGGTCGCGTTCCGCGACCTCCAGAAGACGGGATACCAGGTCGATCGATCGGAAGTGTTCGACTACCACGTCTACGGCATCGAGACGGCGTATCCCGTGTACGAGCTGAACTTCGAGGATCATCTGATCCCGGTGCTCGAAGGTGTGCACAAGATGGAAAACCTGTTGACGATCGGCCGGCACGGCCTCTTCCTGAACAACAGCATGGACGACAACGTGCTGCTGGGCACGAAGGTCGCCGATACGATTGTCTCGTCAGGGTTTCAGAGCGCCGCGTGGCTGAAGGACATGCTTGCGTTCATGAATCTCAGGTTTCAGGGCAAGTAGTCGCCGGTTTGCGGAAGGAAGCGGTGCAGCAGTTCGGCCAGCGCGATGGCCGCCAGCAGCAGGACCACGGGCTTGGCCGGCAGCGAGTACCTGGCTTCGGCGAGCATCGGCACGTGCAAGAGCGTGATGTACGCGATCAGCGCCACCAGCGGCGCGGCTACGACGAGTCCTCGGCGATGCGCGACGAACACGATTCCGGTGAGCGCGAGCGCCATGACGCCGGCCTGGACGGCCCACATCCCGTAGATGATCGTCGGCGACACGCCGTTGATCCGGCTGTAGCGGATGGGGATCTCCGCTGCCCACAGCACGAACGTGCCGACGGTGATTCGACGCAGCACGTGACCGACACGATCCTGCTCGATGTTCTCCAGGCCGGCCGTCCAGTACGCCTCGTCGGCCGCGATGCGCGCCAGGGCGCGCTCGCGCGGATCGGTCGGCGTGTTCCAGATGCGGCGGATATCGCGCCACTGGTGCACGTAGGCGCGCATGGGTTCTGCCGCCATGCCGTTGGCGGCCGCGAAGCTGGCGACCTGCGCGTCCAGCGACGCGTCGTCATCGTCCACGTGCGCGTCGACGAGTCTCGTGAGATCGGCTTGCACACGGCCCGGCCAGGTGCCTTGCCACGACGCTTCCCACGTGGCGCGGCCGATGCCTCCGGCCGGCGAAATGGTCAGACGGTGGACGTGGCGAACGTTGTAGGCCAGCCATGGACTGAGCGCGACCGCAAAGGCCGCGAGTGTCCAGGCCCAGGGCCAGACGCGACGCCATTCACCCTGCCAGAGCGCGGCAACGGCGATGCATCCGACGAGTGCGACAGGGAAGAGCGCGAAGGTTGGCCTGGTCAACGTGGCGAGGCCGAACAGGATTCCCGTCAGCACGTACTGGCTGGTGCGCCGATCCTGGACGGCGCACACCGCCGTCCACATGCCGAGCGTCACCAGAAACGTGCACCACACTTCCGTCAGCACGAGCGCGCCGTAGTACGGGATCGCGGGGAAGAGCGCTGTGAAGAACGCCCCGGCCAGCGCGACGCGCTGACTGGCGAGGCGGGATCCGAGCGCAAAGACGACGAGCGTCAGCAGCGCGAAGATCAGCGCCTGGACGACCGCGACCGAAGCGTGATGCTCACCGGCCACGAGATAGACGCCGGCGACCAGAATCGGATAGCCGGGCGTGCGGATCGTTTCCGGCACGAACGGCTGCAATTCGGGGCTGC
>Ga0306920_100008851_pt1 | contig 13396 bp, 14 predicted proteins | sample flu12Cox44000170_FD_204666 | JGI IMG/M metagenome (GOLD analysis project Ga0306920, IMG submission 204666) | Lab enrichment of tropical soil microbial communities from Luquillo Experimental Forest, Puerto Rico - flux4day.12C.oxic.44.000.170 (v2)... | ecosystem: Environmental > Terrestrial >... | reverse complement strand
GCTTCAATCCAATTTTGGCAGCGCCGATGTTGGAGGATTTGGTGATGATCTGTTCAGCCGACAAAATACCGTAGGGCTCGTGATCGCGCAGCCTGCGGCCCCCATAGTACCAGGCGCCGCGCTCGCAATCGAACATATCAGTCAAACGAATCTCCCCTTCATTAAGAGCTCCGGATACGACGACGATCTTGAAAGTGGACCCCGGTTCGGCTACAGCCGAAATAGCCCGATTAAGCAGGGAATCCATCGATGCCCGGTTCACCTCATTGGGGTTGTAACTTGGGAACGTTGCCATCGCCAGCACTTCACCGGTTGCCGGCCGTACGACGATCCCGGTTATGTTGGTCGGCGAATGCTTTTCCATGGCATCCGCAAGCGCTGTTTCAAGGATGTGCTGAATCACCGAGTCCACCGTCAATACCACGTTCAAGCCGTCCTCAGCCTCGACGTCCTGCTCGCGTAACGACACAATCTCTCGGTCACGACTGTCTGTTTCAGTGGACCTCCAACCACGGACTCCAGCCAGCCTGGCGTTAAAACTTTTCTCGATTCCGTCGCGTCCGATCATTTCCCGGTACACTTCGCCCTGCTCTTTTTTTTCCTCAACCGCTGTGTATCCCAAAATGTGGGAAGCCAATGTTTGATTGGGATAAAAACGCACCTGCTCATCTTCCGCAAAAACGGCCTTCCGCACGGTTTGATAGTAGTTGCGCCGCACTATTGGTAAGGTTTTATCCTCGTTGGCAAAGACCAGGTTGGTCATGGTGCTCGAAATCTTGTCCCAGGTTTCTAGCGGCACCCGTTTGCTCAGACATACGTAACGGCTGTAAGAGTTGGTTTCGCCGGAGCTGTTTGTGGTCCGTCGCAACACCGGGGTCAAAAGTTGTACGAGAATGTTTTCATTGGTTCGCAGCAGCGGCGCCAACGCCCGCGCAACCTCTAGCTGGTTGGTTCCAACGAAGGTGGGATCGGCGCACACCCGTTTCATAATCAGGCTCGTCGCCAGGATGTTGCCGTTCACGTCCAGGATGTCTCCTCGACGGGGTTCAAACAGGAGCTCACACCGCGTATTGCGCTGAGCTCGGGCGCTCAATTCCTTATGGCGAAACACCTGTAAATCGACCAACCGGTACCCCAAACCGGCAAATGCCACACACAGCAACAAACCCAACCAAACCAGCCTTCGATATTGTATTCGTTTCGCCATAAACAAAAATCACCGGCCGCCCACGACCTCGGTTCCTCATCCGGAGGATCGCGGGCGGCGGCGAAAAATCCACGTTGTTTCAATGTTTCATGTTTAGATAGTGCTATCGGTCCTGACACACCGCCGACCGCCCGTGTCCATCGGTTCCTCATCCGACGGAACAACGGGCGGCGGCGATATAAATTGTGCGATCATGGCTGAAGCAGATCACGGTCGCTGCGCGTGGCGTAGCGCTGCGTTGCCACCATGCGGTTAGTCTCGGGCACAGGTTCCTCCAGGCGCAGAATCTGGTTGAGCGGTGGTTGCACCAGTCCCAGGTCTTTGACGCGTGTCTCAAGAAACTTCGGGGATCTCAAGTTTGCCAGTTGCTTGCGCAATTTCTCGTTTTGCTCTTCCATGGTGTGCAGGTAGATTTCGCGTGCGTTGACCAGGTGCCCCAGTTTGGAAATCTGCTCCTTCTGCCAAACGTAGCCCACACCGGACCCGCCGATCAGCAAACAGAGCAAACAAGCTTTCAGGGCTGGGCCAAAGCGCGTTGCGGCCGACTGCGATTTGCGATTGCGTGCCATATGTAACTAATGCCGTTTAAATCTTTTCCATTACCCGCAACTGGGCACTGCGGCTGCGCGGGTTATTATTCAACTCTGCGGCCGTGGGGGTGGCAGCTTTCCGGGTCACCCACTTCAGCTCAGGCGTTCGTGCCTGTCGCAATTCCGGAACATCTACCGCGCCCGCGACTGTATAATCCCGTGCACTCGTTCGCCCAAATTCCTTCACTACCCGGTCTTCCAGCGAGTGAAACGTGATAACTGCAAGCCGGCCCCCTGGCCGTAATACCATCAGCGCCCCAGCCAACCCGCGTCGCAATGCCCCGATCTCATCATTGACCGCGATCCTCAAACCCTGAAAAACTTTGGTTGCGGGATGGGCTTTCCTGCCTCGGCGCGGCGCCAGCCGTTCGATAAACTCTGCCAATTGCCGCGTCGTCTCGAAGCGCCGTTCTTCGCGCGCTCGGGCGATCGCTCGAGCGAATCGGCGCGAGTCCCGTTCTCCGCCTAATTCCCAAAAAATCTTCGCCAGTTCATCTGGTCCTGCGGCATTAACCAACTCGGCAGCAGTGAGGGCCTGCCGGCGGTCCATGCGCATATCCAGCGGACCTTCCTGCTGAAAACTAAATCCACGCGCACCCTGATCCAGCTGCGGCGAGCTGACGCCCAGATCCATTACAGCACCATCGCAACTACCCGCTGGCACCCAGCCCGTCAGTTCTCCGAAATTCAACTGCCGCAACTCGAATCGGCCCTCAAATTCGGCCAGCCGTTGCAGAGCTGCTTCAACCGCTTCGCCATCTCGATCGCACCCATACAACCACCCATTGGGTGAACTCGCGGCCAAAATGGCTGCCGCGTGTCCACCCCCACCGAGTGTCGCGTCTACGTAGCGACCCTCGGCAGTGGGTCTCAGTGCTGCCAAAACCTCTGACAGCATTACTGGTTTGTGGGCGAAACCGGGCACTGTGCATTGGCCCTCGTCAGATCACATTTTTTCCGCGCTCAGTAACTGCCCTCCTGTCGCGTTCCAATTGGCAACGGACGCTTCCGGCTCAGGCACTGTAGCGCAGGCGGGTTTATCAGGCCTGGACCGCCGTGGTTGAGATCCTGCCTGGACAACTTCCAGATCGCTTTCCGTTAGATCGTTCCGAACCACTTTCACGCTCTCCAGCGAAAGTTCCGTCTGCACTAACGACCGGCCTTTGAAACCGACCTGGAGTTTTGGCTTCCTGACTCGACTCCAAAGAAGCAACGCCCGAAGCGCCCCACCGCGGCGGGCAGGAACTGGAGCAGCTTGCACGGCTTCTCGTGTTTCGGCGGCTTCCGAAGACGCGGATGCGCAAGATGTCGGATCGGTGTTTGGGGCTTTGTCTTTGTGGGGTACGAGGCCGTCTCCATTCCCAACGCTTGAGATACCACTTTCTGCACCACCCTCGGGCGAACTAGCCTCGGCCGCAGAGGGCCCCTCATCCGCCTTCTCGGGAAATACCGTCGCGCGGAATGGGTTCTTCTTGGATCCAAAACTTGGCAAGACTCTCCCACCAGGCAGCCGATAACGGCCCTCCGACCGTTTCAACCCAATCAGGGTCTTCCCGCTTGTTAACAATCGAAGTAGGCTCATAGTGATTCCTATTCCATTAACTTGAAGGCTTCAGGAGCCATTACGGCATCCGCAGCCTTCACATGGTCGTAGCGTTCCGGACTCCAAATCTCAAAGCGGTCCAATAAGCCAACCAGCACCGCCTTGTCTTTGATTCCCGCAGCCTTTGCCATCTGGTCGGGCAGGCAAATGCGGCCCGTCTTGTCCAAAGTCACCTGGATCGATTCGCTGCCAATGAAGCGCTTCAGCACGACTTTGCTTGGATCACTGTTTGGCATCGCGCTGATGTCTTTCATTAGTGCGGCCATCTGCTCGGGAGGCAAAGCCCGCAAGCAAGGTCCGGCTGATGATTTCGGCCAAAGAACCAGGGTCAGTTCGGTCCCCGGTTTGGTGGGTCGCCACTTCGCAGGGATCTGGACGCGCCGCTTCTCGTCCACACCGTGGTGGTAAGACGAATTGTAATAGGTCGGCTCGATATTTTCGTTTGGATCCATTCACGAACTTATTCACAGGCCATCGGATTACGGTCCACTGACCCACAACGACCCACTTTTTCCCACTTTATCCCACACCTTGTCAACGATTTTTTCTCGTAGTTATTCAAAAGTTATTCACAATTTCACAGGAGCCGACACCTTTAGCGCTAAAACTTGCTTTGAAGTCGGTTCCTACCCCCGCTCGACTGGCCCTTGATTCCGCTGCGCTCCTTTTCTCAGCAGCTTTCTTGGCTTGTTTCTGGGATTATAACTGCCGATTTTTGCAGCGTGCGCACGTCGGATTTTGATTTTGAGCTTCCCGCCGAGCTAATCGCCCAAGAACCATTGGCTCAGCGAGATGCGTCGAGGCTGTTAGTAGTCCATCGCACTTCAGGTGAACTTGAACATCGGCAGTTCGGCCAACTAACGAGCTATTTGCGCAAAGGAGACGTTCTGGTACTAAACAATTCGCGAGTCATCCCCGCGCGTCTGCGTGGGGTTAACGCAAAGACAGGCGGAAAGTTCGAACTTCTTCTGCTTGAGGAAGAAGGACCAAACGATTGGTGGGTCATGCTTCGCCCTGGCAAACGCGCGCGCAACGGCACTCGAATCCAAATCAACGGTGCGCTTCAAGGTCCTGCGATCAAGGGGACAGTTATCGAATCCAACCAGGAAGGACATCGGCGGGTGAGGTTCGAGGGAGTTTCGAACATTCTTAATGTTCTTGATGAACTGGGAGAAGTTCCTTTGCCGCCTTACATTCAACGCGGTTCCGGTTCTGACCTTGGCCAGGACCGGGAACGTTACCAAACCGTTTTTGCGCAACCAGCAGGCTCAGTAGCGGCACCTACCGCCGGCCTTCATTTCACCAGCGCAATGTTGCAGGCCATAGGCCAGTCCGGAGTTGAAGTGTGTTTCGTGACCCTTCATGTAGGACTTGGAACATTCGCTCCCGTAAAAAGCGACGAGCTTTCCGAACACATCATGCATGAAGAGCGGTATGAATTAAGTTCATCGGCCGCCCATACAATCAACCAGGCCAAAGCGGCCGGAGGCCGCGTAGTGGCCATTGGCACGACCTCGCTGCGTGTTTTGGAAACGGCAAGCGACCATATTTCGGGATCAGTCGTTCCCGGCAGTGGGCGCACCGGTATTTTCATACATCCGCCTCACCATTTTAAAGCGGTCGACATGCTGGTGACAAATTTTCACTTGCCGCGCTCCACGCTGCTGATGCTCGTGAGCGCCTTTGCCCAGCCCGGACGTCTGGGGGGCGTCGAAACAATACGGAAGGCTTACGCCGAAGCTGTGAACAGGCGCTACCGTTTTTTCAGCTATGGAGACGCTATGCTTTTAATCTGAACTTCCCGGGCTGCAAGTGCGGCTATATCCTTCCGCAGCCGTGCCGCGAAATAGAAAATCAAGTCTGCCATTCGTCTATGTAAACTTCGCCATAACTGCAGATGGCAAGATCACCACGGCAGACCGCTCGGTCACCGCCTTCAGCAGCCGGCGTGACCGCGAGCACATGCTGGAATTGCGTGTCCACGCCGACGCCGTGATGGCGGGTGCCCGCACTGTGGATCTGAATCCGGTCACCTTAGGCCCGGGCGGCCGCAAATACCGGAAGCGGCGAAAAGGCCGCAGACTGAAGGAATACAATCTGCGTGTGGTCGTCAGTGGCTCCGGAACCGTGGACCCGGACGCAAAACTTTTTAAAAAGAAATTCTCACCGATCATTGTGCTGACGACAGAACGGGCCGACCCAATGCGGTTGGCGGTGCTTCGCAAAAAAGTGCAGGATGTTCACGTCTGCGGAAAAACGGAGATCGATTTCAAGAAAGCGCTTTGTTGGCTGAAGAAAAAATGGCACGTAAACAAGCTGCTCTGCGAAGGGGGAGGCGAGCTAAACGACGCGATGTTCCGAGCCGGCTTAGTGGATGAATTGCATCTTACCATCTGCCCAACCATCTTCGGCGGCAGGGGAGCTCCTACCCTCGCCGAAGGCCACTGGAAACCTAAACTGTTCGAGGCAACCTCATTAAAACTGAAATCCTCACGCCGGGTTGGAGACGAACTGTTCCTGGTCTATCGAGCCGTTTGATTCTCAATCCATCGAGCCATGAGCCACAGCAAATCGGAAAGTCGGTTCAGGTAAATGATGATCTCTGGATTGTGCAGCTGATTGGAAGCCTGCAACTCGCATACACGCCGCTCGGCGCGGCGACAAACGGTCCGGGCAACATCCACAGAGGCAGAGGCCAGGTTAGCTCCTGGAGTAACCCAGTCACGGAAACTTCCTACTTGAGCTTCAATTGATTGAATCACCTGCTCCAGCTGAAAGGTTTGCGCTGACGTGACCAGCGAGAATCCGTCTTTGGCATATCGCGGCAAATCTTCGACTGCCGTCGCCAGTTCTCCCATCAATCCAACTAAATCCTTTTGGATTTGCACCAGGCTCTCCTGCGCCAGCGTATTATGAACCGAGGCTCGTGCCAGGCCCAGCGCGGCATTGAGTTCGTCCACAGCGCCATAGGCCTCGACTCGCGGGTGGCACTTCGAAACCCTCCGGTTGTACATGAGGGCCGTGGAACCTTCATCGCCGGTTTTGGTCACGATGCTCATGAAATCACTAGTCTACAGATTTTTCTCCACAGCGAGTTTGTAAGCGCCGAGACCGTCGACGATGGCGCTGGCGAGCTGTTTTCGGTAGCTGGCAGAACTAATTTTCTGACCCTCGACAGGATGAGAAAGGAATCCCGCTTCGATCAGGATGGCCGGCATCGGAGCATCGCGGAGGACCCAAAACCGGGCCCGATGAACCCCACGGTCCTCCACGCCCAGTTTTTTCGTGAGCAACTTTTGAACCTCGTATGCCAGAAACATGTTCTGATCGTTGTTGCGGTTGCCTGCGAACCACCCTGATCCCCACATCTCGCCCCCAGCGTTAGTGGATGGCGCCCCCGCCGGCGTGAGACAATACACTTCGGCCCCCTTAACCGAACTGGATGAGGACACCGTGGAATTAAAATGCAGGCTGACGAACAAATCGGAGTTCCGGCGCCGAGCGATTTCGGGGCGAGTCGGCAACTCGACAAAAGAGTCTTTCGTGCGGGTCAGGTTTACTTTCCATCCAGCGCGTTTGAGCTGGGACTCCAGCTCCTGGGCAAGCAGAAGCGCAAACTTTTTTTCCTGATTGCCACCGACCTGAAAACCCGGGTCTCTTCCGCCATGCCCCGGGTCGAGACAAATAGAACGCACCGGCCCTCGCCGAACCCTGGGAGGTGAAAGCACCGGCTCGAAGGTGGTTCGGGTGTCTGCAGTTGAAATCCATACCGCTTCCCCCTTTTGAACCAGCGGGAACAAAAGCCGCACTTCCACCCCATTAATCTGAGCTTCGGGTGAGTGGATTTGAAGAAGAATTTGTCCGCCGTTATGGCTTAACTCTATTGACTCGTCTGGTTTTACCCAGCGCCAGCTAAACTGACGAGACTTTGCCCAATCCGACAGCCGGACATATTCCTTGCCTGCAATCCTTGTTTCTTCCAAATCCGGGGATGATGCTGCGTGACACCAGAGCGGCCCGGCTAGCAGAGCCAGCAACCACCCATACAAAAGCGAGGAGCCACGCATTGCGCGCAATCTGCATTGCGCTTCTACGGACTTCAAGCCCAGAGAGAGTAAATTCTTAATTCTTAGTTCTAATTTTGCTGCGCCTTCTCCTGCCGCTCGGCTATTAAGAACTGAGAATCAAAAATTTATTGTCGAATCTGCAGGCTCCTGGTTATCGCACGCAAAAGCTTTTTCGGTTTGGGATTGCTTCCCTGCCACAGTGCGCTTAGCTTTTTCCGCCATCTGTGGTGAAACAAAGTTGCATATGGACAAGACGGCCGAACTCATAATCGATGGGCAGAACTATAAGCTTCCCGTCGTCGAGGGATCGGAGCACGAGCGGGCCATCGATATCTCTTCGCTTCGGAACACAACAGGCTTAATCACGCTGGACGATGGCTACGCCAATACCGGCTCCTGCCAGAGCCAGGTGACCTTTATTGATGGTGAAAAGGGCATCCTCCGCTACCGCGGGATCCCAATCGAGGAACTGGCCGAGAAATCCACCTTCATCGAGGTCGCGCATTTGATCATTATGGGCCACCTGCCCACCAGCACCGAGTTGAGACGCTTTTCGGATCTGCTGACCGACAACGAGTTGCTTAACGAGGCCATGAAGCACCACTTCGAGGGCTTCCCCGCCTCTGCTCACCCGATGGCCATTCTCTCCTCGATGATCAACGCCGCGAGTTGCTTTTATCCCGAGTTGCTCAATGATGATCGTCACGAGCATTTCATGGTTGGCGCCGCTCGCCTCCTTTCACAGGTTCGCACCATTGCCGCTTTTGCTTACCGCAAGTCACGCGGATTGCCCATTATTTATCCAAAGCCTGAGTTCAAGTACACTGCCAACTTCCTTCACATGATGTTCTCGGTGCCCTACAAGGACTACGACATCAAACCGGAGTCAGTTAAGGCACTGGACCTCATCTTCCTGCTCCATGCCGACCACGAGCAAAACTGCTCCACTGCCACGGTTCGCACAGTCGCCTCCAGCCGGGCCAATCTCTTCGCCAGTGCTGCAGCGGGTGTCTGCGCCCTCTGGGGTCCGCTGCATGGCGGCGCCAACCAGGCTGTCCTGGAAATGCTACAAGCCATCCATGATTCGGGAGACGACGGGTCCAGGTTCATCGCGGCAGCTAAGGACAAGAACAGCGGCAAACGGCTGATGGGCTTCGGCCACAGGGTTTACAAGAATTACGATCCGCGCGCCAAGATTATCAAAAAGGCCTGCGATGAGGTCCTCTCAAAGCTGCACATATCCGACCCCCTTCTGGACATCGCACGACACCTTGAGGAAGCCGCCCTTAGGGACTCGTATTTTGTGGAACGCAAGCTCTATCCCAATGTCGATTTTTACAGCGGAATAATCATGCGGGCGATCGGCATTCCTGTGGAGATGTTCACCGTGATTTTCGCCATAGGGCGCATGCCGGGCTGGATTGCCAATTATAAAGAAGTGATGGAGGCTCCGACCCGCATCTACCGGCCTCGCCAGGTTTATACCGGACCGACTTTGAATCACTATTTACCCATCAAGGAACGCAAATAGGCCACCGGCGCAAACCGCCGGCGGACTCAATTCCGGCTCAGTACTTCGCGGAGCGCCGCCGCCGCACCAACTTCAATGAACCTTCACGAATTTCAGGCCAAACAACTCCTGTCCAGGTTCGGCGTCCCCGTGCCACAAGGTGAAGTCTGTGATTCGCCCGAGAGCGCAAAGAACACCGGCGAACAATTGTTCAAGAACGGCGCTCGGATGGTCGTCGTTAAATCGCAAATTCATGCGGGCGGGCGCGGCAAGGGCACCTTCAATACCGGCTTTCGCGGCGGAGTTAAGCTATGCAAGACGGCTCAGGAAGTTTACGAGAACGCTCGCGCAATGCTTGGCAATATTTTGATAACCAAGCAAACCGGACCGGATGGACGGCTGGTGAGCAAGCTCCTGGTCGCGGCAGCCCCTGATATTGAAAAGGAACTGTACGTTGCCGTGTTGCTTGACAGAGCCGTCTCAAAGCCGGTGCTCATGGCTAGCACTGAGGGCGGAATGGACATCGAGGAAGTCGCGGCGAAAACTCCCGACAAAATCACCAAAGAACCTATCGACCCGGTTCTGGGCCTTCTGCCATACCAGGCGCGAAAAGTTGCCGCAGCCTTGAACCTTCGCGGTGAACTGCTCAACCAGGGCGCAAAAGCCCTTCAGGGAATTTATCGAACCTGGTGGGATTGCGACGCTTCCCTGGTCGAGATAAACCCTTTCTGCATTGTGTCAACCCATGAAGGCAAACAGACGGTTCTCGCTGTCGATGCCAAGCTCTCCCTCGATGACAACGCTCTCTATCGCCATCCTGACCTGCAGGCAATGCGCGATTTGGCTGAGGAAGCTCCACTGGAAATCGAAGCCAGCAAATTCAATCTGAACTACATTAAACTGGACGGCGCGATCGCGTGCCTGGTGAATGGAGCCGGTCTGGCCATGGCCACCATGGACATCATCCAACATTTTGGCGGCCGTCCCGCGAATTTTCTCGACGTCGGCGGCGGCGCCAGCCAGCAACAGGTTACGGCTGCTTTCCAAATCATACTTCAAGACCCGAATGTTAAAGGCATTCTGGTAAACATTTTCGGCGGAATCATGGATTGCGATGTAATCGCCAAAGGCATCGTTGCAGCTGTTAAGCAAACTGGTCTAAAGCTGCCCCTCGTCGTGCGCTTGGAAGGCAATAACGTCGTGGCGGGTAAACAAACTTTGGCCACCTCCGGCCTGACAATCATCAGCGGGGATTCCATGGCTGACGCCGCGCAAAAAGTCGTCGCCGCGGTCGCTGGCAAATGAGGCCATGTTGGACGAAGCGCTCATCGAGCAGTTAAACAAAGGATACATTTGCCCGGTAGAAGCCGGTCCGGCCTGGCGCGCCGCCTTTCACTACGGTTTTGATATGTCACTCGTAGAGAATGCGCTTGCAAAATCCCCCGAACAAAGGCTGGCGGATCACCAACGAATGCTTGATGTAATCCTGGAACTCAATCCTTGCCTGAGCCATGAGGCCACCCCAGGATGATCGCGCCCTCCTGGCCAGGCTTAGCCAGCACAAAGTGGTCTTCGTGGTTATCGGCGGGGTGTGCGGTGTATTACACGGTGTTCCTCTGGTTACTCTGGACCTTGACATCTGTTGCCCGTTCACTTCGGAGAATCTGTTTCGTTTGCAAGCATCCGTGCAGGATCTGCATCCGTATCATCGCATGACGCCAAACCGGTTGCCTTTTCACCTCACCGAAGAACTGGCCACGCAACTGCAAAGCGTGTACTTACAGACCGACCTCGGAAGCTTAGATTGTTTAAGCCACGTAACAGGGCTGGGGACTTATGACGATGTCTTCAAGCGGTCGATAATGCAGCGCACCTCCTTCGGTGAGTTCCGCATACTGGAAATTGACGCTCTGATTGCGGCCAGGCAGGCAATGGGCCGAGAGAGAGATTTCGCAGCGGTCCGGCTGCTTAAGGCGATCAAAGAAAGAAAAAAAAACACCAACGGGTCGCGCTAACACTCAAGCCATGTCCATTCTAATCACTCCTGAAACGCGCATTTTAGTCCAAGGTATTACCGGCAGCTTCGGCGCACGGCACACCCAACTGAGCCTGGCCTATGGCACCCAGGTTGTCGCCGGGGTTACTCCAGGAAAAGGCGGCCAGCTTTTCGAAAACAAAGTGCCCATCTTTGACACCGTCGTTGAGGCCATGAAGCAAACTGGCGCCACCGCCTCGGCAATCTTTGTTCCGCCGGCATTCGCGGCAGACGCAATTCTCGAAGGAGTTGATGCTGGTCTTGAGTTGGTGGTGTGCATCACGGAAGGCATTCCCGTTAATGACATGCTTAAAGTCAAGCGCGCCATCCAAGGGCGCAAAACGCGTTTAATCGGACCGAATTGTCCGGGCATCGTAGCGCCCGGACCTGGCCAAGATTCCCTGGGTGGGTGTCGCATTGGCATCTCGCCAGGATATATTCACAAACAAGGTAACGTGGGCGTGGTGTCCCGCAGCGGCACGCTTACCTATGAAGCGGTTTGGCAACTCACTTGTCGTGGCGTTGGCCAGTCAACCTGTGTCGGGATTGGCGGCGATCCCGTTAATGGCACATCTCACTTGGATGTCATCAAGCTCTTTGCTGCAGATCCGCACACATACGGTATTATCATGATCGGCGAGATCGGTGGTTCGGCGGAAGAAGAGGCCGCGGCCTGGATCAAAGATAATTGCAAGAAACCGGTAGCAGGCTTTATCGCGGGCGCAACAGCGCCGCCGGGACGCAGGATGGGCCACGCCGGCGCTATTGTCAGCGGAGGCACTGGAACCGCCGCGGCCAAAATCGCCGCTTTCAAGTCCGCCGGGATCGGGGTTGCCTCGACACCTTCAGAAATGGCTCAGACCCTCCTGCAAATGATGTGAGCGCTCAAACGGGGCTATCGTCGGGACGCTCAGAGTCCTGCTCAGGGCACTAATTCGCTTTTCCTGAAAGCCGCCAATGGACGCCATCGATTCACTGCTCAACATCGCCGGTCTTCTGCTCTGCTTGAGCTGGCGCTCTGCGCACCAGGATCCGCTGGCTCGCAGCGCGCCGGCCACGCTAGTGGGAGCCTTAAAACGCACCGAACCCAGGCGACTCACCGGTTGGCAGTTGGCCCTGGCCCTCTCCTGCATTTTAGCCGCGCGCGCCCTGGTTTATTGGCTCGTCGGGGCACCGGCGGAATGGACACCCAAACTCAATCTCGAGCTGATTGTCCTTCCCTTTAGAATCGACCTGTTCAGCGAAGCGCTGGTTTTTTCGTGCCTCAGTTTCGTGCGAATCGTGGCGGTGTTTTATTTTTGGTTAATAGTGCTTGCTATCATTAACCGTCAAAGCACCGAACCTGACATGATCCAAAAAGCAATCCGATTGCAATTGGGGAGAGCGGCTCAGTGGTCCTGGCCTTTACAGGTGCTGGTTCCTTTTGCCATGGTCATGCTGCTGTGGGTCGCGTGCAATCCGATGTTGATGAGCCTGAACCTGGTCGACCCGACTCATTCCGTGGCGCACCTGTTGGAACAAGGCTCTTTAGTCGGGTTGGGGTTGTTCTTAAGCTTGAAATACTTGCTGCCGATGCTCCTTTTGCTGCACCTGATTACCAGTTACGTTTATCTGGGCAAAAACGCTTTTTGGGATTTCGTCGCCGCCACGGCAAACCAGCTGACTGGTCCACTACGCCGGCTCCCGCTTCGCTTCGCCAAATTGGATCTTAGCCCGGTTGTGGGAGCGTTTCTGATTTTGTGCGCGCTACAGTGGTTGCCTAATTTAATTCTGAGCAAACTCACCGCTTCGAAAGTAAGCACCTGGCCGCTGTAGTTCAGGCCGGCCTTGGCAGCTTGATCGTCACCACTGTGTTGGAATCCCGCTTGCTGTCGATGCTAAGCGTCCCGCCATGAAGCTCAGTCAGCCGTTTGGCGATGGAGAGCCCTAATCCGATGCCCTGTTGCTCGTGTAATTTGCGGTCGAATTGCATGTAAGCACCCACGCGCGCTATATGTTCGGTTGAAAATCCGCGGCCTTGGTCGGCAACTGTCAAAGTCATACTCCCGGCGGTGGGCGCAAGCCTCACATTTACGCGAGCGCCTTTTTCGGAAAACTTGAAAGCGTTCTGCACTACTTCATCGACAATTTTGGCCAGGTAATCTTCGGAAATGGCGATCGGGTGCTCCTCAAGGCTGAGGCTCAGGTCGTTTTCGCGATTAGCTTGCTGGGCCTGGGAACGGGCCTCTTTCTGGACCAGCGCAGCCGGAGACTTGGTTTGCTTCTTGCGCAAAGCGGTAAGTTTTTGCGGATCGGTGCCCAGCAACTCGATCTGCGCATAGATCAGGAAGTTCTCAATCAGCCGCTCCAGTCGTCGACCCGACTGATGGATCACATGGCCCATT
>Ga0306920_100008850_pt1 | contig 13397 bp, 9 predicted proteins | sample flu12Cox44000170_FD_204666 | JGI IMG/M metagenome (GOLD analysis project Ga0306920, IMG submission 204666) | Lab enrichment of tropical soil microbial communities from Luquillo Experimental Forest, Puerto Rico - flux4day.12C.oxic.44.000.170 (v2)... | ecosystem: Environmental > Terrestrial >... | reverse complement strand
ATTTTTCTGGCCGGGCACACCGCCCGATGCGCAGCAAGTAAAAGAGAAGGAGTTTGCCTTGTCGTCGGGAACGAAGTCTTTGATCGCCGGGAAACCAACGACGGAAGTCGACAACGTGGCGGAGCCCACGATGACCATCTATTCGCCGAAAGGAAAGAGTACGGGGACCGCAGTCATTGTATTTCCTGGCGGAGGATTTTACGTCTTAGCAATCGATCTCGAGGGAACGGAGGCCTGCGACTGGTTGACTTCAAGGGGGGTCACATGCGTGCTTCTGAAGTACCGCGTACCGGATTCAGGTCCCCATGGTGACGCAGGACATCAGAAATATCCCAAAGCACCGATGGCGCTTGAAGATGCACAAAGGACCATGCGGCTGATTCGTTTCCACGCAGCCGAGTATCATATCGATCCACACAAGATTGGAGTCCTTGGATTTTCGGCGGGCGGGTACCTAGTGGCGGATATCAGCACAAATTATGACAAGCTGGTGTATACCGTTGTCGATGAGGCCGACAAAGTAAGCTGCCGACCGGACTTCGCTGTAGCGCTATATCCAGGGCATCTGCAGGAGTCGCACGATGGCCTGAGTTTGAATTCGAAGATTTCTGTGACGCACGAGACACCACCGACATTTCTGGTGCAAGCTGAAGACGACCATGTGGACAACGTGAATGATGCGCTGGTGTATTACATCGCGCTGAAAAAGGCGGGCGTTCCGGTGGAGATACATTTGTATGCGCAGGGTGGACACGCGTTCGGGCTCCGGCGGACAAAGATGCCGATCACGGCGTGGCCTGAGCTGATGGCGACCTGGCTGCGGACGATAGGAATGATTTCCGAGCCGTGAGCAATGCACACTGAGATTCACACTGCGCGACTTATTCTTCGTCCTTTCCAGCCGTCCGACATTGAGGCTGCTTTTACATGGTTCGGCGACCCGGTCGTCATGCAGTTCACGGTAACGGGACCTGACAACTCCATCGAAGACACCAGGCGTAGGCTCACTTATTTCGAAGAGCATCAGCGAGGGCACGGATTCAGTAAGTGGATCATTCTGAATGCAGATTCAGGAGTCCCCATGGGAGATTCAGGTCTTCTTGTTCTGGAAGAATACGGCTGGATCGACCTTGGTTTCCGGCTCGCGCAAGAGCATTGGGGCAGAGGTTTGGCTACGGAGGCTGCGTCCGCTTGGGTCAATGTCGCCTTCGATGGACTTCACATGAGGCGCTTAGGCGCGTTCGCCCACCCGAAGAACGCGGCTTCCATTCGCGTTCTCCAAAAACTCGGATTCCAAGTCGAACGCCGTGACACCGTTATGGGCATGGATTCCATCGTCTTCTCGCTCGTCACACACTCCCGCATTCCACCCACGGAGTGACCGCACTGTCAAAGCCTCACCGAGCTAGCTGATCAAGTCTGGTCAGTACAAAGGGCTGTCGGCAATCCAGAGACTGACCGCCTTTCCCTAGCCGGGTCAATCTGCCAGTAGCCCGTCAACCGTCCGCTACCCAGAGATCATTCGGCGACGACTCGCCCCCTTCCCAATGTCTACAATATTCCCGGCTTCCATTCGTCTATAGAATTGGATGAATCAGACGGCGAACGTCACGGGGGCAATGACCGAGCAAAAACTGTCAAATCTAAGCCGATGACGCCCGAGGAACACTTATCCGTCGGTTGATCTGATCCCACAGGCCTAGGGCTTCGGCTCACTCGCTGTTTGCGGGGCAGCCGCTTTTATCAAGCTCCTGCAGCTTCTTGGAGGCTTCTGCATTGTTCTTTTCTGACGCGAGCAGCAGCAAGACCCGCGCCTGCTCGCAGTTCACCGGGACGACTTCGCCTCGTGCGTAGAGGTCTGCCAGCGCTACCGCCGCCTTCATGTTTCCTGTTTGCACCGCAGACCACAACTGTCGCGGCGTCGCAGAGACCTTTTTCGCGTGCTGCACTTGCCCTGAGGAAGAATGCCTCCTCGACGCGGCCGGAGCGGGCGCTACTGCCGCCTGGCTTGCCCCAAGCGGCTGCTCCGCCTTCACTGGCTGCGGCGTTGCCGACGGCGATGCTGGGCGTGTCATCAGACCCCTGGAAGATGCTCCTGCTGTATGTGCACTCTGCCTCTGCGGCGCCCGTGTCGGTGCGGCCACGGAGACCGTCTGCTCCGCGCTGGATTGCGCCGCGCGGTTCGCGCTGGTGGTCGTCGGCGCCGGGCTGCCTGGCTTCGTGCCGCCGGCATACCGAAAGGCAAGCTCAACAGTATGCTTGAGGGTTGGGGTCGGAATAATCACCACTGCGCATATGGCGGAGCCCACCAATACGCCGCTGAGGAATTGCCAGCGCATCTGCGCCCGGTGTCGTTCTATAGTAATAAGTTGCATGCTCGGAATCTCCGGCCAAGCGGCTTCTCGGTCGCCGCGCTGTCACCCGCTTGCTTGTCATGCTTCCGCAGAACCGATGCGGTAGAGGTCTCGCTCAGCCAGGCGAGGATTTGCTCGCGTGCCGGCACGCTCAACTCCAAGAAGCGCACGCCGCCAGTGCGTTTTGCCGAGTCGATCCACGCCAACTGACCGGTGGCCTCGATCCCGCTGTTCAGGTCGACCGACAGGCGCTGCAACAGGTCCTTTTCTTCTATGGGCGTGAGGCCCTCAAAGCACAACCAATCTTCGGAAAGATTCGGGACGGAACCGCTTTCTTCGCCGCCGAGTTTACAGAACACCATCCACTCGGGCTGCTTTCGCTCTTGCAACCGCCGGTTTGCGTTCATTGTGGTGCAGGACTCCTCTCGTAGACGTTTTTTTCGAGAGGGCCGGGTGGGCTAGGGTATGAATTAGGCTAACTGCCCTAATATCACAAACTATGGAATTTGAAAATCAGGTTCTTAATGGATTTTCAAATCCGATAAAGACCTTAATGCGTCGCACCGTGCGCACGCGGCACGCGTCGTATGCAAGATATATATTCGGTCCTGTAGGCCTCGAAAAGCTCTGCGGCATCTGTCGTCTGCCCGCTCGGGTTCCACCCTGACAATACGTCGCCGAAACGGCAGTTGCGGCGGGCACGACCACAGCACACTCGAACGCGAGTCATTGTGGCGCGTTACTAGCCAGAGGTCAATTTGGAGTGTCAGGCACATGCCGAGCCCGCACTTGCAAGGAGCAAAGACGAAGCCGAGGCTAGCCGTCGCTTAAACGGACGTTTGGTTTGACCACGAGCGTTCACGGGAGCACAATCGCAGGTCCGTTGTATTGCCGCAATCGCAAGAGGACGCACATGAAATCTCATCTAATCGTTGCGATCATCAGCCTCGTAATTGCTGCTCCGCTCAGGGCACAGAATCCTGCGCCACCCGTCGCTTCGCTGACGCGTGCTATCACCGACAAGGATCTCTTTGACTTCATCTGGGTTACCAACCCGCAACTTTCGCCCGACGGGACGCATGTGGCGTTCACTCGCGTAAACGTGGACGAAAAGCGCACCGGCTATGAAACCTCCATCTGGATGGTCGCCACATCCGGCACGGAACTTCCTGTACCCATGACGAACGGCAAGCATGACGCGCAACCACGCTGGTCCCCAGATGGCAAGCACATCGCTTTTGTCCGGGCCGGGGACAAAGACGACTCTGGGAAACTCAAGCCACCTCAAATCGCTATGCTATCCCTTGCGGGCGGCGAAGCCCGGATCATCACCGATCTGCCCACAGGCGCTTCGGGTGCAGTGTGGGCACCCGATAACAAACGCATAGCATTTTTGAGCTCCACGACTTTGGAGGATATCGAGAAGGCTCGACGCAACAAGGAATCCACGAAGAAAACCGATACCCGAAAGACGGAAGCCACTAAGGACTCCGCAGCGCCCCAACCACCTGAGCCGGAGAAGGAACACGAATCGGACGTCCACGTCATTAGCCGCGCCGTCTATCGCAGCAACGATGCCGGTTACCTGGACGCCAAGCGTCACGAGCACATTTGGATACTCCAGGTGCCAACCACCTCCGATGAAACCGCCAAACCCGTGCAGCTCACCAGTGGCGATTTCGACGAACGCGAGCCCGTCTGGAGCCGTGACAATTCGCGAGTCTATTTCCTTACAGAGCGTATCGACGAGGCTTATTACGAACTCTCAACCACAGATATATACTCGGTCCCCTCCGCAGGCGGAGAGATCGAAAAGCTCGCCACCGTTCCGATGGGAGTCTACGACCTAGTCCTGAGCCCGGACGGCAGGAAGTTTGCCTTTCACGGATCCGTCACACGGCCGGTTCGCTCCTACTCGCAACCCGATCTCTGGGTGATGGATGCAACGCCCCATGCACCACCGCAAAACTTGACAGCCGATTATGACTTCGACATGGGAAGTGCCGTCGGCGGGGACAACGCGGCTCCTCGCGGCGGCAACGGCCGCACACTCCATTGGTCACCTGACGGCCACTGGCTGTTCGACTGCGTTGAAAAGCAAGGACGCACGCGATTGGTTCGCGTGGATGCGCAATCCGGGGCCGTGTCCGAAATAACGCAGGGCGACGAGGCGGTACTAGATTTTTCCATCACTCCAGACGCCCGCACGATCGTTGCCTTGATCTCTACACCCGTTATGATTGGCGATCTTTTCGCCGTGGGGGCGGGTGGCGCTCAAACGCGCATTACCGACTTCAACCGGAAGCTCTGGTCGCAGCTCAACCTGACACGGCCGGATGAGCTTAACTACACCAGCTTTGACGGCAGGCGCATTCAAGGATGGATTCAAAAGCCGCCCGACTTTGACCCCAAGAAAAAGTACCCGCTGATCCTGAACATCCATGGAGGGCCGCATGCTGCCTACGGCTGGGTGTTTGACCACGAATTTCAATGGATGGCCGCCAAAGGATACGTAGTCCTATACGTGAACCCGCGCGGTTCGACCAGCTACGGCCAGGATTTTGGCAATGTCATTCAGTATCACTATCCCGGGGATGACTATCGCGACCTCATGGCCGGCGTGGACGAAGTCCTGAAGCGTGGCTACGTCGACCCCAAAAAACTCGCCGTGACAGGTGGCAGCGGCGGGGGCGTTCTCACCGACTGGACGATCACCCACACCGATCGCTTCGCGGCCGCGGTATCTCAGCGCGACATTTCCAACTGGGCCTCGTGGTGGTATACGGCGGATTTCACTTTGTTCCAGCCCCACTGGTTTAAGGCGCCGCCCTTCGAAGACCCCCAAGACTACTCCAACCGTTCCGCCATAACTTTTGTGAAGAATATCCACACACCCGTATTGTTTGTGTTGGGTGAAGCTGATTATCGTACTCCTCAGGATTCAGGCGGAGAACAACTCTTCCGCGCGCTCAAGTTCCTGAAACGCCCGACGGCTATGGTGGTGTTTCCGCGCGAGACTCACGAGCTCTCGCGTTCGGGAGAGCCGTGGCATCGCGTCGAACGTCTCGACCACATTGTCGGCTGGTTCGATAAATGGATCATGGACGTTGCCCATCCGGAATACGACGTGCGGCCTCAAAAGCAGGCGGCAAAACGAGCGTTGTAACCTTAGGCAGACCCTTCGGGCGACGGATTCGGGCATCCCTAATGGAAGAGTAGCTCGAAGCGGCTCCGTGAGGGCCAGGAATGAACCCTCCGACAACAAATTCCTGTGGTCAATGGAGTCCGATCTTGGCCCGCGTCACTTGGACTACTCCTGCGAAAATAACCGCCTATCTTATTGAAAAGAAGGCACCGAGCCTTTGGGTCATGCCCGTTCCGATTTTCGTCCTTCGTTGTGGCGCCCCGGGCGCCATGATTTACTCGTATCTCAATCCAATGATCGGATCTACCTTCAACGCCCTCCGTGCCGGTATATAGCATGCCAGCATTGCCACACCCGACAGTGCCAAAGCCATCGCGGCGTATGTCAGCGGGTCGGTCGGCTTCACCCCAAACAAAACCGTCGAGATCAGCCGCGCCACACCCATCGCCAGACCTACCCCCACGGTCACCCCAATTCCTGTCAGCTTGAGCCACAGCCGGCCGACCAATCGCAGCACATCGGCCCGCTGTGCTCCCAGTGCCATGCGGATCCCAATTTCATGGGTCCGCTCGTTCACGGTGTACGACATCACCCCGTAGATCCCTACTGCCGCAAGCAACACAGCGATGCCCGCGAAGAGCCCCAGCACTTGCATGTAAAACCGCCAATCACCCATCGAGCGCCACAGCACTTCTTCCATGTTCATGGCGTTGGTCACGGGCTGGCCCGCGTCAACTTCGGCGATCGCCTGCTTCACGGTCGCGAAATTCGCAGCTTTCCCGGCCGGTCCCGCCAGCGTTCGCAGCACCAGCGCTTTGTGCAAATGTGCGCGTGCCGCACCGCCTGGAAAGATCGCCGGTTGTTGCTCGAACGGCGCGTAAATGAAGGGTGGGGCCTCTCCCCCCACGCCAAAATGCTTCACATTCCCGACAATTCCCACGATTTGGCGTGGCCGAATCTCGTCCACTGGATATGGATCGTAACGCAGCAGAATCTGCTGCCCGATCGGGTCCTCGTTCGAGAAGAACTTCCGTGCAAACGCTTCATTCACTACTACGACCCACGGCGCGCTTTCCGTATCGTGCGCGTCTAGATAGCGCCCCTTCAGCAGCGGAATCTTAAGCGCGCTGAATACGTTCGTGCTCACCTCGCTATAACCCGCCTGCGGCCGGTTCTCCGGCGCAGGCGCCGCGCGCCCCAAGATCGCAAACGAATAAAACTCCGCGCAGCATCGTGTCGGCAACGCGCCGATGACTACAGCTGACTCAAATCCCGGCAAGGCTCCCGCCTTCTCAAGCAGCCTTTGATAGAAGGCAGTCGCTGCCGGCAAGGTCTTCTCCATATCTCCGCCCGGCACTCGTTCGAGATAATTCCCGCCTTCCGGAAGCTGAATCTCCATCGTCAACAAACGGCTGTAGTCAAACCCGGGATTCACTCGTTGCAGGTGAACCATCGTATTGATCATCAGCCCCGCACCGACGAGCAGCACCATAGCCAGCGCCACTTCGGCCATTGCCAGCGAATAACGTACGACGCGGCTCCCGCCGCTAACCGTTTTGCGTTCACCCTCCCGCAGCACTACATTGAGGTTCGGCCGCGAGGCCTGAATCGCCGGCGCAAGCCCAAACAGAATCGCCGTCGCCAGACAAATTCCCACGGTGAACAGCAGCACTCGCCCATCCACATTGATCTGGTCGGCGTCTGGAACGTCGCCGGCCAGCGCCAGCAGCAGTTGTATTCCCGCATACGTTAGCAGGATCCCGGTTACTCCCCCTGCCAACGCCAGCAGCGCGCTTTCCGACAGCAATTGCCGAATCAGCTGCCACCGTCCGGCCCCCAGCGACACGCGCAATGCGTACTCCTTGCGCCGCGTCTCCGTGCGGAACTGCATCAGGTTTGCCACATTGACGCACGCAATGAGCAGCACAAATCCCACAGCTCCGAACAGTGGATAAAGATATGTGCCCGCAAACCGGAAAAGATCGTCATGCAAGGGGTTCACCTTGAAAGTCACGCCCTTGTTTGTGTCCGGATGTTCTTGCTCCATTCGTTTCGCCACCAACTCCATTTCAGTTTGCGCCGACGCAAGCGTCACGCCTTTCTTCAACCGCCCCACAGGTAGGAGCCAATGATCGATCCGCGCGGAATACCGGCTGCTCGCCGGATTGATCGGAATCCAAAGATCGGTGCCAAACCCATAAAAAGGGCGGAAGTGCGACTGGATCACGCCTACAATCGTCGAAACCACTCCTTCAACCGTCAGCGTCGTCCCCAGCACACTTGGATCCCTGTTGTACTGGCGCTGCCAGAATTCCTGGCTGATGACCACCGACTGAGCGTGGTCGCCGGCTTCCGACGCCAAAAACGTGCGCCCCAGAACGGCCTTCGCTCCCAGCAGCGCGAACGCGTTCGGCGTCAGGTATTGCACATGCAGCGCCCGCGGCTCACCTGCGCCCGCCACGCTGGCGTTATCGACTTGGCTGAACAACGCAATGTCTTCGAAAACATGATTCTGCTGGTTCCACTCGACGTTATCTGCTATCGGCGGAGCGATCCGGTAGTCCGGATGTCCCGGCACGGTCTGATACATGTCAACCAGCCTCCCCGGTTCCGGATACGGCAGTGGCCGATAGAGCAACGCATTCAGCACGCTGAAAATTGTGCTGTTCGCCGCGATGCCCAACGCCAGCGAGAGAATCACCACCGCCAGAAATCCCGGATTCCTCAATAGGCTGCGCGTCCCAGACCGCACATCGCCTCGGAGCGTCTCGACCAGACCAGTAGCCATGTCCGTCTACCTCCTTCATACTTCATATTCAACGCTTTAGCTCAAACGAGCTTCCCTGAGGAAGCTATAGCGGAGGGCCAACTCCAGGCGGTCCTGCGGTTTTGCCCCTCATGTGGGACCCCGCAAATGGACACTTACACCCCTCACTCTAAAAAACGCATTCCATCCCAAAAGGTTTCCTTTTAGTTGACCCGTTGTCTACCGCGCTAACTAACCTGCTCCGTTCCTGGTTGCGCCTCCGAGGTCGCAAATGCGGAATCCACCTGGGGACGTTCGTGCAGAAGTCTTCGTACTCGAACCCATAACTCTTCCGCAAGATAGGCTCTTCGTAGAGGAGGACAGACAGATGGAATCCAACCCGAACTGCAATACCGTACTCAAGAACGCGGACACTCTCGAAAAACAGCCCTTGACCGAGAATTAGCGACACGACGGCAACATACATAGGATTTCGCACACACTGGTACAAACCACTCACGACTAGATGGCGCGTTGGGGAAGATGAGCGCAGGCGTACCGAGGCCTTGGAGAGCGAAGCGGGTGAAGGAGTCCAAAGGAACAGGAAGACCTGCCGCAATCAACAATACTCCGACGAGCCGAAACGAGGAAGTTCCTAACAGCGGTACTCCAACATGCCAGCCACTAATCCGCCAAGGTACGTAGCCGGCGACAATTCCCGGGGCAACAACGAGAAATAAAGCAGAGCCAAGAATGGCAAATACTCGTCTCATTGTGCGGGATTATACATGTCCCTCGGCGGATGGTCGGCAATCCCGAGACTGACCGTCTTACTGTGGTGGCGTCAATCTTCGAGTGGCACGTCATCCTCCAGAAGAACAGGGAGGCGCGATACATTTAGATATTACGAAAGAAGCGAACTACTCGGCCCTTAAAGTCTGCGCCGGTTCTGTGGCCGCGGCGATCCTGGCAGGGATAACGCCCGCCAGCAAGGATGACAGCGCCAACACCAAAACGGCGACCAGCATCACCGCGACGTTCACGCTTCTGATCTCATAGAGCTGGCTCTGCGCAAGTCGAGCGCACAGCAGCGCTCCCGGAATCCCGATGGCCAATCCAAGGATCGTCTGGCCCATGGCTCCGCGCATCACCATGGCAATCACACCGACAGGCCTCGCGCCTAAGGCCATCCGGATTCCAATTTCCGAAGTCCGCCGGGCCACGGTATAGGCCGTGACACCGTAAAGGCCAATGGTCGCTAGGAGCAGCGCCAAGCCACCAAACATTGCTGTCAATCGAGCAATCAGGCGGTCATGGCTAAAACGGTCGGCGATCTGTTGGTCGAAGGTCTCGAATTTAACGACAGCTAAATTGGGATTGATCTCCGCAAGCGTTTTCCTAGTCAGCTGTTCCATATTGCTGACGGGCCACTGGGTTTCCAGCACGAGTGCTCCGGCGTACAGGCTAAGGTCCTGCTCGATCGGACGCTTGACGCTCGGCGGCCGCTGAGTAATCGGAACAAAGTACATGCGGTGGTCTTTCCACCGCACAGTGGTATACACAGTGTCTTCCACCACGCCGACAATCTCGTAATCTCCGCTGGCCTCGGGCGGAGCCGGCGAACCGAAGTGGCGGCCAATCGGGTTTTCTCCTTTGCGGAAGAAATCTTTTACGAACGTTTGGTTGACCACGGCGATCGTGTGCGCTGCCGACACATCCTGTGGCCCGATTCCACGGCCTATAAGCACGTGCGTGCCTACGGAGTCGAAGTATTCGGCGTTGGCCTTGATGAAGGAAGCACCTTTATCGGTGTACGGCTGGCCCTGTACCACCACCCCGTTGCTCCAGTTGTTTTCCTCCATTGGCGTGTAGTTGCAAATCCCGACTTTACTGATGCCCGGCAGTTCGTGAAAGCGCTGTTCGATCGTGCGGTAGAACGCCTCCAGCTCGCTCGGTGTGTACCCGGCTCCTTGCGGATTGATGTGCGCGATGTAGCGGTTCTTGGAGTTCAGCTTCAGGTCCGTAGCTTGCAATTTCGTCAAGCTTTGCGTAAACAGTCCCGCTCCCACCAGCAAAACCAGCGAGAGCGCCGCCTGCAGCACCACCAAGCCCCGCTGCAAAACAGAAGCGCCCGTGGTTGTTCCGCGCCCTGCGCTTTTTAATGTGCCAGCCGGGTTGGTTTGGGAAGCCATCCACGCCGGCGCCACGCCAAACAAAATGCCGGTCAGCAAGGAGAGGCCGCACGCAAACCCGAGGACGGCGATCGAGGGATGAGCGTCGATGGTAATCGTGTCGGCGCCAGGAAACGCCAGCTTGAGGAGCATTTGCGCTCCCAAGTAAGCAACCGCAAGACCGGCGATTCCTCCGAGCCCCGCCAAGACCACGCTTTCCGTGAGGAGCTGGCGAACGATTCGGTTTCGTGCCGCGCCCAGCGTGGCGCGGAGGGATATCTCCAGCTTGCGCTGCATCCCTCGCACCAGCAGCAGGTTGGCAACGTTGGCACAAGCAATGAGGAGGACGAGCAGGGACGCTCCCATCAACAACTGCAGATTCGATTCATACTGCTCGCGAAGGTCCTGAATGCCTGCGCCACCCGGCGTCAAGGCCACGTGCGTTTTTTCCGGCAGGCTCTTGTCCGGCTCGGTGGCAAAGACACTGGTTTCTTTCATCCAGTTCATTACCAATCCGCTTACTTTTTCCTGGAGCGGCCCGAGTTGGGTTCCTGGCTTCACCCGGCCAATCATATAGAGCCAGCTGGTGTCTGGGTCATGGACATAGGCAGCGTTGGAAATGACCGCATGAGTCTCGAGGGGAAAATAGAAGTCCGGGGGGGTGGTGGACAAGCGATCCCCGAAAAATCGGTCCGGCGCGACGCCGACAAGGGACACCGCCTTGGTGTTGATCCAGAAGGTGCTCCCGATGACCGCTTGGTCGGCCGCGTAGTCGCGTCGCCAGGCCGCGTAGCTCATGACCGCAACCATGGGAGCTCCCTTCACGTCATCGGACCCAGTGAGCAACCTCCCCGCTGCCGGTTTCAGCCCAAACGTTTCAAAATAGTTGCCGGAGACAAATTCGCCCATCACCGAGCGCGCGTTCTCTTGATCCCCATCGCGCCGCGCAATCACCGGCCGGTACGGGAAGCCCGCCTGCATCGCGGCGAGTTGCTCAAACTCCGGCGCGTACTTCTTCATCCGCTCGTAGATTTCCGTGGAAAACAGGCTGTAATCCCCATCTTCGATCGCGCCGCCGTTCACGCAACAATCGCTCCTATCGCCAAGGCGCACGAGGGTTTTTGGATCGGTAACGGGGAGATTTCTCATCATGAAAGCGTCGACCAGAGTGAAGATGGCGGCATTGGCGCCGATGCCCAAGGCGAGCGTCAGGACTGCGGTCGCAGTGAATCCGGGAGTTTTTCTGAGTTGACGGAGGGCGTAACGCGCGTCCTGAAGGAGTTGCTCGAGCCAGGTCCAGCCCCACGCTTCGCGAGTTTGTTCCTTGATAAGGCTCTCATTGCCGAAGGCACGGTGGGCGGCATAAGTCGCCTCCTCCGGCGGCACGCCTTTTTCCCGCTGTTCTTCTTCCTCCAACTCTAGATCAGAGCGCAACTCCCGAGCCAAATCCATATCGCGGTTCTTCAGCTGCCACCACCATCTCATCTCAACTCTCCTCTGCCGCAGGCCACATCACTCGTGCAACAGCTTCCGCCATTTGTTTCCACTTTGACTCTTCAATGACAAGCTGCTTTTTGCCTTTCTCTGTGAGTCGGTAGTATTTGAATTCGCGGTTCCGATCTGGAGCCGTTTCCCATTTGGAGACGATCCAGCCCCTTCGCTCTATGCGGTGCAGGGCGGGATACAGTGAACCGTGCTGCATTTGCAGGAAGTCGTTCGTGGTCCTCTGAATGTGTTTCCCGATCTGGTGACCATGCGCAGGCCCACAAAGGAGCGTTCGCAAGATAAGCATGTCAAGTGTGCCCTGAAGAAGCCCGGTGCGTTCTTGTGTTTTTGCCATGGAAGACATTCTACCCTTGCGGGGGTAGAGTGTCGACTGTCGGAAGGTCAAGTACCTTACCCACCTTAATCAAGCTAATTTGGATTTTCCCGCCCGGGCCTGGCGGCCGGTCCTTCATGAGTTGTCGACTACTCTGAAGTTGAGACTCCGGCAGGAGTCAAACTCTCAACTGGGATTGCCCGTTATCCGCCCAGCGTTTCCAGAAAGCTGCTAATCGGCGTTTCAGCTTCCCGGAACTTTCGGCTCGTTTGCAGACTTCACTTGTGCGGATAGAGATACGCGGCTTGGGGCAGCCTCATCTCCCGACGCTCCGTATCAACAAGGGAACAGCAAGGGCCAACCGAATTGCGCCAGGAAAGAGAGCGTGGAATGCTTGCAATATGCCGTTCTCCCAGCTAACTGAGACTCAAGAAGCTTGGGTTTCCCAGGCTGTCGAACAGCTACTCGCCGCCCCCGAGGAGTCCTCACGCCGCTTCTTCCTCCAAAATCCCCACCTCCGGCCTCAAGAAATAGTGCTTTACCTGGCTGCTCAAGTACCGAAGATAGCTCGTGAGGACGCGGATCGCGCACTGCAAATGGCGGGACTCGCAAGTTGGCTTGCGGAAACCTTAAATGACGACTACTGCCGCGGGCGAAGTGCGCGGGCCATGGGCCACGTTCTTCAACTGAAGGGAGAGCTTCGCGAATCCCTAGTCGAATACCAGAAGGCTTTGGATTTCTTCACCAAATTGAAACTTGAGTCCGAAATAGGAATTACATTAAGCGGTTCCCTGCAGCCGCTGATTTTGCTCGGCGATTACAAAGAATCGCACCGCCGCGAGGAGAGAGCACGAAAGATATTCAAAACTCTCCGTGACGAGCTGCGGCTGGCCCGACTGGACTCTAATCTGGGGAACATCTTGCACCGCCAGGACCGCTTCGAGGAAGCTCTGGTGTTCTACTCCCGGGCGGAGCAGTCGCTTCGGCGGCTCGATGCAGCGGACGATCTTGCCCTGGTCCTGAACAATCTCGCCGTTTGTTACATTAGTATTCGGGGGTTCGCAAAGGCTCTCGACGCGTACAAGCGATTGCGGAGCTACTCCGAGCAACGACATCTGCAGCACCTAACCGTTCAGGCAGATTATAACATCGCCTTCCTCCA